>Ga0116227_10002695_pt1 | contig 40056 bp, 33 predicted proteins | sample S1TSphgellanicum_FD_89693 | JGI IMG/M metagenome (GOLD analysis project Ga0116227, IMG submission 89693) | Host-associated microbial communities from peat moss isolated from Minnesota, USA - S1T2_Fb - Sphagnum magellanicum MG | ecosystem: Host-associated > Plants > Peat moss > Unclassified...
AGATCAGTGCCATATGTTGAAGTATCTCCCTTCTGGAGTGGTTGGCCTCACATCATTGCAAGTATTAGACACAACATATTGTGACAGCTTGACATGGGCTCAACATACACTATGAGGCATGGCAAGAGCAGAATCTTTGGGTCATGTATATCAAACTGTTGGAGTTCATTGGAAGACATATGTGGGTTGGTTGTTCTCACAGAACTTAGAATTTTTGGAAAAGAAGATCCAGGGGTGGAGTTGCCTCACAATATATCTGCTTTTACAAAGCTTAAGTTTCTATGGGTACGCCTGACTGTCAAAACCCTGCCAGCTGAGATGCCACGTTGGTGCATACAACTTCAAGAACTTCATTTATGCTGCTTAGAAAGTTTGGAATATCTTCCAAGGTCCTTCACATGTTGTGGGGCTTTTCCAGCTCTTATAAGGTTTCGACTACATTACTGTCTGCTTGTTGAATTTCCAGAAGTGGATGAAGGTGCTCTGCCTAAATTGCAAACACTAGATTTCACTGGCCCTGACTCTCTTGGAAGCTTGCCTCTCTCTTTGGAGGTCCTCACCAGCTCGAGGGAATTGATTTTGTGGGAGTGTCAGGACACACTTAAAGACTCTTCTAGGACAAATTGTGAAAAGTCCTCAATATGGAGGAGTTTCGACATCCGATATTAATTTTAGGGAGTCTCATTCATTAGATGTCCAAAAGAGTAGAGGACAGACATTCAGTTCCCAACACATGTTGTAGAACAGTGGTGATGGTTTCTAAGATCTCTAATTTTGATGAAATTTTGGAAAAATTCATCAAATTTTTAATTGGAAAAAAAGTGATCGGAAAATTTATTTTCAAATGTGTTAAATATTTAGTGGAGGTAGGCTTGAAGGCTCAAAATGCAGTCTAAATTTTCAGGGCGCCACGTGGCATCATCTTTAATGCTGGAATCTGCCAAACCCTAAACCCAAACCCAGCCTGCTCTTTGGTGTTAACAGTCGTTAGGTCTTAGACAATATATATCATATATGATATTCAGTCTATAAAACATACTTCATGCAATTGGCAAGACCTGTTGATGAAGTCTACAGAATTGGTAAGCATTTTGAACAACCAATTCAGCACGAGAATCAGTTGATTCATAAGGAGAATAAGACCTAACAGTTGCTAATGTCTGAGTTAGTTAAGGTAGTGAAAGTTATTTCCATTGGGTCTATTGGGTGCTGATCAAACTTTGAGGGCGTGTGAGAGGTAAGTACCAGTGTTGGAGCAGTTATCAGAAACAAGTCTCTTGGTCTGGTATACAGGCATGCACCTGGTATCAATACTGGTGGGAAGGACCCTACCAAAATTTGTATGACCTGAGGCAATACCAGCCTTGTACCAGTTTTATACCAGTTTCAATGTCAGGGATATACCTGCCTCATTCATACCAGCCAAAAATCAGTCTTGGATCAAATATCAGGACCAGACTGGTATGAAAAGCTTCCAAAAGTACCAAATACAGAGGACCAGACTGGTATGAGAATTTTAAAACGTACCCAATACCACGACAAGCTCGTAGAGTGTTCAAAAGTCATGCCATACCAACACTGGAACAGACTCACAGCAACTCTTAGGGTTGATAACCATGGTTCTCAAAAATCGAAGAACCAGCTCTGATATATAATTATGGTTCTCAAAAATCTGAAAAATACCAAATAACCATGTTTATAAACATCAAATCTTTACTGGTTCTTTCATTAAAACCATTTGAGGCTTATTAAAACCATTGATTCTTTGAGGCACGCCAATTAAGCATTATGGCTGAATCAACCTGCATCTTCGATTTTCAAGAGCAAAGCATGACCTAAATTTCTTGATAATGGTTTTAATCAGAGAAGCTTCCTAGGAGTTATGAGACTCCAAGGACACCAAAGTGTCCTAATCTTGAGGAATGAGATTTCTTAAGATTTTGATATTCAAGCTGATATTTTTCCTTCTCTCTCTTTTTTCCAAACAAAATTCAAGCTGTACTTTCCATCTTGTTCATGTTACAAGTTACGACAGATTTCCATGTCCAAAAAATTGTTAGAACTGCACTAACAAAAAAACACAAAAAACCTGTATTGTATGTATAAGCTCACCATTTAACGATTTGCTTACACCAAAAGTTCATCTCTCCAAAATTCAAGCAAAAAAATGTTCACCATACAGGCTTCATGGATTTTAAATCATGAAGATTTTCACCGAAGCCCCCAACTTGGCTTATGCAGTCCTACCGTGATCTACAAGAAAATTCAAGGCTCAAATTACTCATTCTCTACTATCAGTGGGTTTTACAGCTACCAAAACCTGTGCTCAGCAGGGTGGGCATTTCACAAGTTTCAAATGGAGTGTAAAATAAGTACACCTACTGTCCAAAAATGGCAACACTCAAAAGATTCTGCAAATATCCACACATTGCTTTTCTTGGTGAAATTTAGCAGAAGATGAATTTAAAACTAGAAACTACTAAAAACAACTGATAGTATCGGATTTCTATTGCCAGTTACTTAATCACAAAAATACCCAGATTCCTTGACAAGGTAATCAAATATAGATAGGTATTACCTGAATTGTTATGGGTGATGGTCAATTAGGCTTCATCAGAAAATCCAACAAACAGCTCAATCCTTAATGGTCAATGGATGATAAACACACCTTGGCTCAGTGGACATTACAAACCATAAGCAGATGCTGGGGTGCACATGTGCATAAACCATGAGCTAGAAATAAATCCCTTCAACTAGGTGCATGAGAATGTGCACCTTAAGGGGCCATTGAACACATCTTTTGTCCAAGATGTAGGAAGAAGTTACAAGGTAGTACAGGAAAAACCCAATGTCCTGGACTGAAGAAGGACCTAATCAGCGATCACTGACTACATAACGGGTAACAACTGAAATATTGTTAGTGTAATTTTTTGCTTGAGACTCTGAGGTAGTTTTGTGGGGAGTTCAATGTGATGGTGGCATAACACTCAGCTGCATTAACAGCAACCTGCACTGTAATTAAAGTTCCATAAATCTTGATAAGACTGAAAATACCATAACAACTAATGGCTTGCCTCCCTGAGCCTCCGAGGTTTTCACAGCCTTGGAAGAGAAGTTAGTAGGGAAGATTCACTCTTAAGGAGTTTTTTAATAATTGTTGGGAAACAATAATCCAGTTCACTTACAATTCAACCATAGTCAAACAAACTTGACCAACTTCATCAACTTTGTAATGCCAGTGCCAGGTGCCTAGCATGGATGCATCTCCGGATATTGGCTCCAAAGAGCATGATAATCCTGCATCTGCAACATACATTCTGGATCAGAAGGATTGTACACTTGGGGTTTAGAGTTTAGGTCACTGCCAGTACCTGCAGCTGCTATGACCACATTCTATTTTGTTTCTTCTCTCACATGGAATGCAAACAATGCATCTGCAGATGAGAAACAAAGAAACTTTCCCTTACCACCTTAGTCAAGTTTTCTGCTACATCCTTATATTAGCATATTACCCAAATCTTATAGTAGCCCCTCTGTTGGATCACCTTGCCTCTGACCAGATCAAGATGGTGTGAACAAGGTGAATTTTTTCACAGTTCACTGACTTCACATATGTGCAGAAATTTTGAGACTTTTTTCCATCCACCTGAAAGAAGCTGGATTTCCTTGCCCAGTTGCAGGGAAGTAGTAGGAGGTCAAACCTGATGGGCCTTCTGTGATCCGCATGCGATGCCCACTTGGCACCTCAAATCTATGAGAGCCCTGCAAGGCCAACAAACCTCACAGAAATACTCAGTGTCTCTTCAAAATCAGATAAGTGTGCAAGCACAAAAAATCGACTGTACATTTCAAGATTGGAACATATCTCCAAAATGCACAGAATTTTTTTATGAAAGTAACCATTGCATCAATTCCAGCAAACCCAAAATGTACACAATGATAAATTGAGTACTGTCATGACCTCGTGAGTGTTTGACTCACAAAGTATCAGACCATCATCACCTTCATCATGAATGGCAGAGACTAAATCTGCTGCTACTACTCCCTGCTGAAATCATCATCAGCACGGATTCCAGATCAGAACCCACAAAATCATCCACAAAACCTAAAAGTGTTGGGTGTCAGTAAAGTTTACCTCAAATGTCACATTAAATGCTTCAAACTCAGCATTGTCCTGCAAAATTATTTCCAAGGCTTCTAGCCTTTGGACCTTATGCTGCCAGTATACATTGCTTGAACAGGTCCAATCAACACTCTTGTTTAAAATTTGCACTCCATGAAGTCTGCACCTTGCACACCTTCAGAGACAACCCACATCGAACTACTCATCAGTTGTATACTGTAAATAAAAAAGAAGAAATAATCAGATTGTATCTTTGCATGGCACACAAATGTATGCCATTGTCACAGCTTATTTGTGTGTATCCTGATGAAAGTCACAGACAAACCAGTCATAACTGGTTCCTAGCTTGTTTGGGCACATCATTGAGAAATGAGAAAATGGGTTCTCTGCAGCTTCAGTGCCCCTTGTCTTAACCAAAGTAAGCCCTAAACCCTAAACACTTCAGCTCAGTAGTCAAAGACACCAGAGTGTAGAAACACACCCAACCCCATAGTCCAAAGTCTTCTCAGAGCCAGGCTCAGATTGCCTGAGTGACCCCATCACATTCGTGGCTTTTACCAGCAGACTTCCCTTCAACTGTCACAATACCAGAACAATGCAATGCTGTCAAGAACTTAGGCCTGGCTTGCTGGAGTTGTCTACATGGTCACAAAAGTTTCAAAGAAGTATTTCTGCACAGTTGCAGTTCTAAACCTGCAGACAGTTTTTGCAATACATTTTACAAAACAGACCAGAAATTTTAGACTAGACCATGTAAAGCACTTTGGCCTAGTGAAATCTCCATTCTGTGCCTACCTGACTGCGGAATAATAAGCTTTCATCCAAGAGAAGGGTTGCCCATGCCTATAATTCACATTAAAGTAAAGGAGCAGATTCTACACAGCATAATGTTCATGTTGGTCTCACTGGAGAGAAAGGGACATTGTCATCTACAGTTGTCTGGAAACAGGGCTTACGTTTTCTGCACAGCACTAGCGATTTTCACTTTCCTCACAGGAAGTTATGCTCTTATTTCCAATGAGCTAGAAAGACAAAGGATACCTCAACATCAAGCCAAGAGAACTCAGCAACCTCAAGCACAAGCTCAGAGCCTTCAGCCATTGACCCACCTCGGATCTACAATCATCCAAATCATTGTTAAGATAATCTAACATGTCTTGTAAGTAGCACCCACATGCAGATCCATGAACCAAAAAATTTAGATTGAAATTATTTCTGATCCCACAGAGTTGTCTATATCCTGTTGCTGTCGGAATGTCCTGATCCTGTTCTTCTTGGTAGAATTTTGACAAGAAAAAACTAAGTGGCTTCCAAAGGGTAAAAGTGCTACCTTTTGCCGTGTAATATCCCACAAGGGTCCCATTGCTGGATGCAGCAACACAATGAAAGGAGGCCAAGAGTCTACATAGCAGTGATTGCTTTCCATCTATGACACAAAGAAGGAACAAATGCAGTTTACTTGGTATTAACATCTGTCTCTGTTTTCACTCAAGAAATAGCATTCCATTGAAATCCATCTTAAATAAAAGAAGCAATTGGAGAAAAAATTCAGAAACCATAAGAGACCATCTCACAGTAGTAGTCCAAAACTGAGAGAATTTACACCCAAGATTCTGTTTACTTTCTAGGTTTAAAAGTTTTAACTCAAAACCCATTGTCATTCTTCAAAGGCCAAATCTTTAAGCAGCAGGACTACCTTTGGCATTTGAACTCCACATGACGTCAAAAGCTCAAACCCATTCCTCGTCACATCCAAAAACGAGCCATCTGGAGTCTGAACAATTTCAGATTCAACTATGAATGTTTGTGGACAGTGGATGATTTGCACCCTTTGCCTTCCAAAGCCAACTATCAAACTATTGTCTAGTATACAATGCATGCTTCACACTTTGCCCACATATCAGTAGAAATGGAATAAGTTTCAACAGCGTAACTTTACCATAGAGTAGTACTTGGGGGTGGGGGGTGGGGTGCATGAGCAAGACCTGGTGGAGCAAATCATCTTTCATTTTTCTGTGTCGTTTTGCTGATGAGGTTACCTTTCTCCTCTCATTGAATACAATGAATGTGTCCAAATCCTCTGCAGTCCACTCAAAACAAAATTCAGTCCTATCTCAGAAAATCTCAGAAGAAAACAGAGCTTTTTGTGTGTCTCCACTGATCTGTCCCATGCATGAGGAGCCTGACTATTTCTGTTAACCAACTATATCAAAACCATATGTTGGAGGGGGTCAAAACCAGTGTTGGTCTGGTATGCACATCTGTGCCATGGTATTAAACAATGGCATCAACACTGGTAGCAAGGACCCTACTAGGCTGCTATGACTTGATGCAATACCAGAGGTCTGATCCATGACAGATCCCTCCTCTTAAGTATGTGGAGACTTTCTCCTTGTGATCCAAGGCAACTACATCATGTCTGTTTGAGACACAAACTGTGCAACATGATGTGCAGAAAATCCTCTGCAATACTCCTCTTCAAGCAGAAGGTGAATAACTTGACGAGTTCTACAGGATTAGATGAAAACCACAAAAAAGTTCCCCCATGTGGAGAGCTCCTGATCCCACAGAGCTGTATATTTCTATTCTCTAACAACTTGAAGGAATACACTAGACACCAAAAGAATGAACTTTATGCATACCATGGCTTTCAGAGGTAAGCCTGGAAGGTTGGCGAGTAACAAGCTGATCAGCAACATTCTGCATCGTACACTCAATCCTTCCACCTCGTACGCTGCTCAAATCAATGATTCCAAGTTTATCCATCCATCCATCCCATCAGGGCCCCCCATGTTCAACACTTTTGATCATATAAGCATGCAATGACAAGGATGAGAAATGCAACACATACCTGTGTTTGATGCCATGGTGGTCATTGTAAATCGTTGGCTTCTTTAGATTCATAACCATCCCTGGCAATGTTGCTGCTGTTTTACTTGAAGCAATTTGCTCCACAGATGCCAAGTCTACATACAGTACATTTGTATTGGCTGGGAACTGTGCCTCTCCACTGCTCAAAACCAGCAAATCCCAATTGTATAATACAGCCCAAGCTAGTGTTGTGGAGACATCCAGTATATTGCCAAAAGATCAAACTGGAACACACACTGCTCAAGTATAACATGTGGGTGGGAAGCAGATGGGAGCTTGGGTGTCTGTCCACCAAAATAAGAGAGGACAATCAAGGGACAATCAATAGAGGTTTCAATCATACCTGCCAGGTGCAACTGGCACATCGGTAATCCCAAGTTTACTGAACTCTGTGTATTCGATACAGGAGATGGCATATTCCCAGGAGCCATCACCTCTGCTCTGTTCCGTTAGCACATTCACGCCCTCTGCTGCTCCAACATTGCGGGTGCAAGATGCAAACCCAAATTTCTGATCACATTCAAATGCACGCACAATGAGGAACATTAGAACACTTGCCAACAAAAAAGACACCCAGCTACTCTTGATGCCCTCCAGAGTACTTGCTTGGCCATGAAACCTTCATATTCCAGTGGAAGTATGCACTAAACCCTAAAACCCTCTGGAACAGAGATCACACCTTGTTGTATTGCCTGCCGATACCCGACAAAGCCAATAGAGTGACATCTGTGCCTGCTACAGGATTACTGCAATTCCACAAGAAAATCAAACATGCTTAGCATAATTAAAATGGCACCAAACCAAAAGTCAGAGATGCATCAACATGAAGTTATGCACACAGATTTTTTTTGGAAGTATGAGGACCTGATTTGCCTCACAATTGCCGCTTTGCGCTCCCATCCAGAGAACCATGCAAAGACACCTTCATCACTAGCCAGCTTCCATATGACACCATGGCCTCCTGGCTTGAGGACCAGCCCCAAAGGTTGACTCACCATCCATCGCCCATCTGCTGCTGACACAGTTGGCACCAGTGGCTGGAACCCTCATTCCATCAGTTCTAAACCACAGACATTCAATGGGTAGGGTTTTTTCCAGAAAGATCATTAACTCCACTCCATAGCCAGTTTCCAGATGGAATTTTTTCTTGAGAAAAATTACAGCATTACATGAAGACCATGAGTGAGATTCTTCCACCACATTGGTTTAGCCCCATGGTGTCATCATCTGTCTAGCCATTAAGTAAAAGGGAAACCTGATAGAACAAGTAGCATACCTGCTCAAATAAGCGGAAGCTTTGTTTCCCCCGGCCAAACCAGCCATGACTTTCACACAATGCTTGAACACGCTCATTGTTCTTCTTTGCTGCACTTGTCATGATAGCCACTGGTGTTATGTGTTGCCTGCCATAGACTTTGTAGTAGAGAAACTCCCTTGCCTGAAGGTCACGAATCAATCCTTCCAATAATGTGCGACCACAATACGGTAACATGGCGACAGGCAAACATTCACCAGTCACTGGATCCACTAGTCCAAGACGATCCCCAGCACCACCAAGGGGATATATCTCTGCCATTTCTGGTAATCTCTGCACAATCAAAAGATAACCATTAACAATACATGCCTAGTACAGTATACACATCATAACATGAAAACTTTACAAATGTTTACATCTGATCAGACTCCTGATTTGAACCTAGCATCACAACATGATATCAAATGTTGTAAAGTCAAGATTTTGTCCAGAGATCACAATTTCTGCCAACAGATGTCTAGAAAACTTTCTCTTATAATGTATATCAGACAGACCTCAAGTCCCCAACTTGCTGCACGTATTGCATATTCCTTGTCTTTTGCAAGGTCAGGGCCAACAGGGACCAAAAATTGCTTCCTGGAGTGCTGCCCTGTAGTCCGTTCTGCCAAAAGCAACTTGGAGAGACAAAGTTCTTGCTCTTGCTCATATGCCTTTATGAGCTCCAAAGCTGCAACCTGATATCTGCATAGACTCCACATGAGAACAAACCCCACCCAGAACAATGATACAGAATACAACCCGTATCACAATTGCTTTCCACAGATGCCATTGGAGGAGCTCAAGGATTCAAAGAACATTCATAGATGAATTTTGAAATGAGTAAACCCTCTATTGAAGAAATCCTGTATGTGAAATTATATCTCTGCAGAAGAGCTCTTAAAACCTCTATTATGTAGGATGGAGAGAATTACCCAATGATCCCACCAATGCTGTCATAAAACCTATCCATCCGCTCCAACATTTGCACAAGGGACTGCAGTGATTGGGTGATGCTCTCTATGATGGTTCCTGCATTGCTCACATGTCCATTCTGCATTACCTCTTCTTGATCCATCCTCTTCTTAGCTGGTGATGCTAAAGAGCAGTCGTCGCTGGACAACTCAAACTTGGTATCATCTTTGAACTTGTCAGCACTTGCACCAACTAATGTTGATAACATATCTGAAGGGGCATCTAACACATGTTCTTGGCCTGAAGCTACCATACATTTCAACAAATACAGGTCTGACTTCTCAAGCACTTGCATTGCTAAAGCAATTACAGGATTCACAAAAGTACCAGAGTAACTGAATCTGCCAAACATACTATGCACATGCTTATTACTGCGGTCTATTATAGTCATCCTCTCCTCTAGATTGGATGCTTCTTGTAGCTGCTTGTTCAGATCTTTCAAACTCTGTAATTCTTTCTCTAACCTCCACTGCTCGAGAATTTCTTGTGCAGACGCCGGCTGTGTGGCAGGAGTGGTTGGCAAGGCATGAGGCTTGTACCCGCCAATGCGTGCTCGTTGGTGGGTTTGAAAGTCCAAAAGTGTGCCACTTTGAATACCCCATTGAATTGCCCTTGGGCTTCTTCCTTGGCTCTGATTGCCTTGGACTACAATAGGCAAATTCTCACAGGAGATAACAACACCACTCCAAACAGGAAAGTATCCCGCTGCAGCCTGCAGTCTTCTAGGGACTGAAAACTTCCTCCGAAAACTGCAACTGCTGCTTCTGCTGCCTCCTAGACAAGAATTGGAACTCAGCAGCCAATGCAAGCTCGCAAGACTTGTCTGCTGCTGCTCTCCCTTGACCATGCTCATCGCTGGCAGAAAAGATGATGGTTCACCATGACAAATTCCCATTGAGGATACCTCCATCACTGAGAATTATACAAAGATATTCTCCAACTGCTTCTCCCTCCTCCTACTCTGCTACCCCATGCCATGCCAATCAATTGATCATTCAAGAGTCAGCTTTCACCAACATCTTGAGCCATGAGCTTCCTTTGTATTCCTTGCTTCTTTCCAATTTGCCTCAGGTAGTAGTATACTGTACACTATGGAAAAGCTCTTCTTACCTATGAAGAAGAGGCAGCCAGATGCACTTGCATTCATGTCCCCAGCACCTCAGGTCTGGTTCCTAGGCTGTCCGAATTCCTGGACCTTTTCCCTTACATTTGCTTCTTGTCACAGAGCTACCTACCACAGAATCAATGCAAACAACTCCATCAACCTCCAAGAGAATCGCCCAGAAAAAATTAAATCACAAAACCCAAAACCATTTGAAGGTAAAGGGTTGTGTCAGGAGGTGCTTTTCTACATGGAAGAGCTGATCTGCAGCTGGTGTCTAAAATGGTTGGAGACATCCAGAATCCAGTGACAATGGCAGTCAATCACTGCAGCTACAGAGTGTGACGTTCAGTAGCCATACTTCCATGGTTAGGGATAAAAAAGTCCTGATGTTAGCTACACCTACCTCAGGACTTGTGCATGCATGCATGATGTTCTTCTCTTGACTACATCTAAAAAGTGCCTGTCTACTATAGACTGCACCCAAGCTTGGAATATCTATCTGCCTGAATAGGAGGGCAGTTTCGAGGCCTTGCTCTTTGATTGATACTCAGGGTCCCAACAGGTACAAGCTACACAGTGATTGACCAGGCAACCTGCTGCATCAGCTCTAAACTCCTGAGCTGATGAGATACAAATTGTCACTGCCAAGGGTTCTGCTTTCTTGCACCTGTGACATCAAACCTTCTGTGACAGAGAGATTCCAGACAGAGATGAGAAAGGGGTGCAATGCTTTAGGGTTTTGGCAATGCACTTTGCAGAACAAGAAACCACGTAATTCGAAGACAGACAGTGATCAAAACTAGCATACCTTCTTCAACAAAGCTTGACTTCGGATCCTTCACCAGTACCCAACCCCATTGGTTAGAACAACTCTCAAAAAACTCCTTTCTTTTTGGAAATCTCTTATTATTATAGTCCCTACCCAAGAAGAGCTGAAGCATATCCAGGGGACACAGCAGTACAAAGCAGGACACAACTGTATTTGGAACCCAAACTCCCAAATCTTCCTCCAATTTTGTAAGCTCAATCACAAATCACAACACTCCTTTTGCTCCAAAAATCTATCCACCCATCTACCATCTATCAATATATCTATCCATCTTTCTATCTTTCTTTCTTGCTTTCTTTCTATCTATCTTTCTTTCTTGCTATCTAGTTTTGCAGGGAGAGGAGAGGATAATATTGAGCAATACCCAATTGATGAAAACGATGTTAGATTGCGAGTTAGAGGCCTTAAGACTTACAGAAGAGAAGAAGAAATGGGCTTGCTTTGATGGATTTCTTCGATGGGTTCTTTTGCATGGATAATCTGTTATGTGATCGAGAGAAGCTGCAGCAATAAACAAGAAGAAGAAGCGATCTTAAATCTTAAATCTTTTTCTTTTTCTTTTTCTTTTCTTCTTCTTTTTGAGATAAAGCACACGCAGGCGTCGGGATCCGCCTCGTGGTACTCCATCATCTCTCCAGGTGTGCTCGAATATGCCCGACGATTCTACGGATCCCTACTCGCCAGAACTCTCCTCGACAGATCTCCCGTTTCCACCACACTAAACTCTTGTCCGTACGCGGCGCGCCCCGCATGAACCATGCCGCGCCCCCCACAGGATGGATGGATGGATGGATGGATGAACTGTCCACCAACACGCAGGGTAAATGAATGGATGGATGAAATGTGTGGACAGGAAAAAATACCTTTTTCATTCTATCCTGTTCCATAACTAACCACAGTAGTGGTTACCACCTTAATGTACCAACCACGTTTATATTTTTACCAGTGTTGGGCGGGTATTTTTCATTTTTGCCAATTAACCATAGATATACCCTTTTTTCCAAATATTTCACAATCAGAGAACCGTTGATTCTGGGTTTTGTTTTTGGGCGAGGGGGTGGGGGAGGGGGAATCGGATTTATAAAGAACCACTGGTTCGGTTAGTTCAAAATGCTCAAAGAACTGGCAATTTTAACTTAATTCGCCGTTGGGAGTGAACCATGGTTACAAACAATAAGAACCTCCTTATACTCGGCCACGGTTTGGTGCAATCTCTAGTACCCACCCAACACTAGTGTTTTTTTCAACCTAGTAGCCTTCAAGTGACTTTTGAGTCTAATTTACCTACATACATAATAACCACTTGCATTCCATACCAACTTACCTTCGTACTTACCCACATAGATATGTAGTGTGATGTGGAAGGATATATGAGGATTGGTGTTTTTTTCTCTAGCAAAATTTCGCTATTTTTCAAGAAAGAAATTGAGAACTTTTTGGAATTTTTTGTTGGTCTTGTCTACCAAGGCAAGGGTATTGTGTTTAGATTCATTATAGAGTATAGTAGCTTAAGGGATTTTGGCCCTTAGGTAATAATAGGTCTTTTTTTATATGAGGAATTTTGGCTTGTGTTGAAACTTGAGATTAGTTATAGAGTTCTAATATCTTTAAGGATTTTGGTTTCTTTTAGCAGATTTTTTGAAGATTATATTTTTGCATGGTGACATATTTGAGTTTTCATAATTCTTCTTTTGCCTTAAGATACTTTTTAATGTAAATGGCAATGCCACAGTGTGACACACCCCTTGTTTTTCTAGTGTAAGTACCAAAAATTTTGCTATTTTGTTTGATTATATTTCCCCAAAATTTGGATATCAAAAAAATGAAAAAAGAAAAGAAAAACATTGATAAGTTAGGTTACCAAGGAGGGACTTCCACCCAAGAAATTTGTGTGAGGGCTTTCTGAAAACTAAAATTGTTGTTGGGTGTTTCAACTTGCCCAGAATTTGTATCCTTTTCATTGCTTAAAGGAGTGAATTCACATCTCCACCTGGTGTGCCATGTTTAGAAAAAACTCCAAAAAATTTGTTCTACTGTTTCTAATCATTATAAATATCCTATACTAAAATTAAATTTAAGCTCTACTAATCCAAATTTAACATTTCCTTGATTAAACATCACCATAAAAAGTAAGTCCATGCACACCCAATATTTGGACCTCTATTGCTATTAATCACATCCAACATAAAGTATTTATTTTTTCAAAACCTCGCCCATAATCATGAAAAATTGGACATTATAAGGTCAAAGATTATTTAAATGCCACCCCCTAAACCAATGATTATGACCAATTGTAATAACTTTTGCAAAGATTAATGACAAATATTTCATCCTACTTATATGTGCATCGTATGTGTTTTAAACACATGATATCTATAGGCCCAAAAAAAAATCATAAAAAATAGTTTTCTCATGATTTTCATTACTGAATTTTGGGATAGAAAGTTTGTGACGAAGGTCACAAGTCATTTTTCACTTGCAAAAATATTTGGTTACAAAGGTTGGTATTACGCCAATGCCCCCATGTTGTGTTTCATTCCCACTCTACCTTGGTAAAAAAAAATGATTCCTATGATGATAAAAAAAAACTTACATGTGTTGCTTAATCTCACATTTGTAATAACTATGATTGCAAGTTCCGATCTCTAGGTGTCCAAAGGTGGAATGGATGCATTTGCTTGGTAATCAACCATCTAAATGAATCTTTGACCCCTATGTATGTTATTGTTAGTTTGTTTGAGATGCATGACAGAATGAGGTTTTCCATGGTTAAACAATTACAAGCTTTATTTGAAAAGTTTGGTTTAATGCATTGTGTGGTTGCCTTTGTGAAAAATGAAGGCAATAATTTGACATTTATGGCAACAACACAACATTCTATTGTTTATTGCCATCCTTTGAAACTTCAATTGATTTATGGAGGTTTTTGTTTTGGTCATGTCATGTCAAAGGCATACCAATATGCTACAAATGATGACAAGGTTGATTTAGGTTTGAAACATGTAAATATGAATAATGCCCAAACTAGTTTTGCAAAAGATAATCACATGGACTAAAAAAATCAAGAAAGGGGAGGTAGGAGTGGGAAAAGACATGTGTTGAAAGTGAGATGAGGCATCAAAAACTGAAAATTTTAGTGAAAACCATATTTGCCAATAAGAGGATAATGTTTGAAGAGATATTAGAGTTAAAAAAAGGTCCTCGCCTAAACTAAGAGTGCACAGTTTGTGTTATGGGTAGTAGAAGACAATGTTTGTACAATAATGAGTTCCTAAAGGTCAAGTGTGGTAATTGTAAAAGCAATCACAAGTGCTCTAAACCTTGTTGTCACAACTTGTGTGATGAACCAATCAAAAGGTCACTAATTATTATCTAATGCCTTAATTACATCTATTACCAAAATAGTCATCATGAAAGTTGAATTTGAGTAGATTTCAAATGGGACTAAAAATTTGGATGAATTTGATGTTGAAGTCCTTTTGTAGTACAACATGCAACATGGAGTTACGAATGTGTTAAAACATTTCTTAGTTTTTTTGAAAAGTTATGATGCAAATCAAGTTCATAACATGTTTGCCTTAATGTTGAATCTTCAATTCAAACATGTCCATGTTGTGTAGTAGTATGTGAGTTGTGGGAATACAATTCATATTGCTTTTGAATATGATGTGAAAGTAATCATTCCCTTTTTTATGATTTGCTTTCATTGACTAAACCCTATTGTTAAGGGGTGAAATTGTGACCCCTAATCATTATTGTCCTCCAAGGGGTAAGACCAAGGGGGCAAGGTCAACACCTTATTAATCCACAAAAGAACTACCTTTCATTAATTTACTTTACTACAACTACTTAAGTAGTAAATAAGGTGTCATACCAAGACGAACAAGGTAGGTAGGGGTTTGTTGCCTTAAACCAAACCTACCTTCTTATAAATAATTTAAACCCCAAGGGGTAATGGGGAAAAAATAAAAAGGAGAAACATGAGAAGTGATCAGAGTTCAAGAGTAGCCATTTTCCCTCGTTCTATAGTACTTTCGACATTCCTAGATTTTGTCTTAGGGGTTTGCAAACCTTTTACTATTATGGTCCTTCATCATGATGCCTTATAGGTCCTTTAGAAATTTGCCTGTCATTTGTAGCACCTTAGGAAATCTTTTTTCTTTTCTTTACTCTTTGTAACCCATTGTCTTCCTTCATAACCTTTACTTATCGCATGTAGAGGTATTTTTTAATTTGTAAGTGGCTTTTTGTTGATCTTCCTTTCCATTGTTTTCTACCATCAACAACTAGCCATTACCTTCCAGTGGTAACCAATAACTTAACTATCCAAATAATACCAAAGGTTAAACCTTGTTACTCTTTGCCTTAAAGAAAATAAAAACTACTAACTTAATGAAACATCCTATTCATAAATTATCATTACTTTACCTCCCCACACATAAGGCCCACATTGACCCTTAAAAAATAGGGCTTTTATCCTAATCCTTTCTTAAAAATTTCCTAGATGATTGGGTAGATTATCTTCAACCATTCATTAACTCAAATTATTTAATCCCACTAGCTTCACCCTTTGGGTAAAAGATAGTAAATCTATCACTAATAACTAATGGATATTAAAAGGGGTATGGAACTAACTAGTCTAAAAATTTCTACCCATTAATATTTATTGTCCAAAAATGCAAAGTTGATGGATTTAGTGAAGAGTTTAAGAAGATGACATTCACATATTTGGTGTTGAAACATCTATTAAAAAGACTTCATGTGCATTTGTTATTGGAGAGTTATCTTAGTTTAAAAGATTGTCCATATTTCTAGTTACATGTGATGATCCCCTTGCTTATTGGTGCATCAATGAAAGATAATTTTCAAATGTTGCATTCTTGGTCAAATAAATTATTGGCATTTTTAAATTACAAATTGAAACATAAAAAATGTCTAACCTTGTTAGTTAAGGTGTTGACATGTTTGTGACATTGTTGCTTACAAGTGGAGAACCTTGATTGGATTGTCATTATGATGAAAAACTGGCTTAGTGATCCACACCTTAATTGCAAGAAGAAAATGGATTTGAAAAAATACATGAAAGTGAAAACATTTTTGGTGAATGATAACTATGAATTATTTGAAGAAATGGAATGTTTCAAAGAATTACATTGAAATGATGATTTAGGGTTGATAGTTTGGTGTTGTATGTGGGGTTGGGTGGTTTTGTGTGGGGTGTGATTGGGGCATGGAACTTGTGCTACAATTAGGTAGAATTTTTCTTAAATTGGGGTTAAATTTTCTCGCAAGTTCCTTTGTTTTGTGTTTTGTTCATGTTGGTTTTGTTTTCAAAGTTAGTTGTATTCTTGTAATTTTTTTAAAAAAAACCAAAATTGTGAATTTGATTGCATAACCTTTGCGCATATCCATCATGTTTTAAAAATTGAAAAGCAACATATTCATAACCAACAAAAGGTTTTTTTTATTAAAAAAACTGTGTAATTGGCTAGCGTAGTAAATTGATTTTTTTCCAATACATATTTTTTATTGAAAAAAAAATGCTTTATCAATATCCAGAAGATATGTCTAATTATTGATAATTGGACAACATTGGTTTTTACAAATGTTTGACAATTCTTGGTTTTTTTATTAGGAATCATAAGTTCTAACAAATTAATTAAACTTTAATCACACCTAGTGTTAGGGATTCTAATGTTAAGTCCCGTAATGCCAAGTTGATTGTTTCAAACATAAATCTACTTATTATTTAAAAAAAATTATTCTCATTCACACCTCTAATGTTAAAATGATTACTAATATCTAGGTTAATGATAAGTCCTAACATTTTTTCATCATCATCATCAGTAGTGCGATGGTGACAAATCTTTTTTACACATTGTCCCTTTCCCTATGTTGTGTGAATGGGTGGATAACAAGTAGATAGGTGGATAAATGGTAGGTATGTGGTAAGGAGATGGGTAAATAGATACAATAAACCCCCTTTGTAACCACACCCATTTTAGTCACATTCTTATTTGTGTCACACATTTTTTGATAACCGTCCATTTTGATAAAAAAACACCATTTTTTTGAGTTACTATCACACCTATTCATAACACAAAACATTTGCAAAGTTTTTTTAGTAAATGTGACTATAATGAGGAAATTTAGGGCAAATATTAAAGTTTTGTAAATTGTAGTTCCCTTTGGCAATGTTAGTGTTGCTTTGTGTTCATGTTGTGCAAATTATCAACAATGAATCCAGTTGAAAAAAAAAGAAATACACAACAACTTTCTATTATAGGTAAGCAAAAGATATGCCGAGCTTGCCAAGAAAGCAAAAAAAATCTAATTAAAAAAATCTAGTTGACAAGATACATAAAAAGCTCAAACTCAATGTAGATCATCACATTAAAATAGATAGAAATCACAACTTTCTTCAAGTCTAACAATGCATAATAGAGTTTAGAATTATCCACATGGGAAACTTAAACAATTGACAATTTTATTCTAACATAAAAAGACTATTTTGCAAAGATTTTTTTTTGACCTCTAGTCACAATTTTGTAAGGGTTTGTATGGAATGTGATTATACATGTTTGAATCATAATTCATTAGTGTCACTAAAACAATGGTCACCGAGGGCATGATTATAATAAGGGTTGATTGTAGTGGATAAATGTGTGGGTAAGTAGGTAAATAAGTGTGAGTGGATAAAAAAACAATGCAAAAACATTTTGTTAAGTTATCATTAACTTACAATCCCTTTTCAGGGGTTGCAACCTAAAATTGAACTTTTATTTCAAAATCTATGAATATTGAAAATTTTATGTTAACATTCACTTAAACATAAGATATCACCCAAGTAACATTGTATATCACCAAGGATACCACCTAGGTTTAGATTTAGATGTTAACTAACATTCTTGATTTGAATACAAGAATTTTTTTTTGGGGACCATTCTTAACATCCACTTAATTTTGAGTTAAAATTAGGTATGATTAGGGTATTTGGATTCCAATTCAACCAAAAATGGAACTTGGAATATGGTTCCAGGTTCAATATATGTTTTCTAAAGAATGGTTTCAATTCTGGATCCAGTTCTAAGAATCAGACCCAGACCAAAATTGATGATTATTAAAAAAATCCCAGTTCCAATTCTGAAGAAAATGAGAACCTGATTCTGGTTAACTTTCCAGTTCTTAAAGAATAAGAACTGAAATCTGGGTGTGAATCTGAACTTGATCCCCAAAATCAGACCTGGTTTTGGTTCAGTTTTTGCTACCTAACCGAAACCAGAACTGGCAGTTCTAACTTCTAACCCTCCAATCTGGGTACGAACCCAAAACTGGTTTGTACCATGGTAGGCTTGCTAATGTGTGTGCTGGTTCAAGGTGGCCGGGAACCAGCACCCACTAGCACACCATGAAGGATGAATGGCAAGTGGACATAAAACAGTTTTCTATTGGGTTTCATTTCCCCAGCTAACCATGGTGATTAGCTCACTTGCTTTTTTTTTTTCCCCTACCTACCAACTAACTAACAACCCACAAGAAGGTTGTTAGTAGATAGGTAGTAAAAGCAGCCTAACTTTGTATAAACCATCTACTTACTTAGTAGTTACCTATTTTCCTACCTATCTACCTATATATGAGACCTATTTTCCTACAGAATTGGTTACCAGGGTGAATCCCAATATTAACTCAGTTGAGGTTCATCCGCAACTGAGTAGTAACAGGCATCCAGTGGAGTGGTGTGCTGGTGGGTGCTGGTTCACTGTGGCCCTGGTTCACCACCCAAGGCCGGCCGGGCCAGGGGAAGGGCCCGGGCCGGGATTTGAGGCATGCCCATGTTAAGAGAGAGGGGAACGAGAAGAGGCAGATTGCGGGTGAGTGGCGTTATCCATCGAACTGCGAGAGAACGAACACACACACACACAGAGTCTCTCCGTAGCAGTTGAGGGAGGCAAGGAGGGTCGCCATGCATGCCCGGGTAGCTATGGCGATGGCGTGCTGCGTTCTTGTACCGCCTCGTCTCTCTCCTGTTGGAGTTTCCTTGCACCTTTCACATTCGCAGTCTCTCCCCATCCCCTCCTCTCGCTCTATCAAGAAACAACTAGTCTACTACTGCTCCAGTTCTCGCAATAATGCTGCAGCTGGCGGGCATTATTACTATTGCTCAGTCTGTTCCTCCTCCTCTTCTTCTTCGCCGTCTTCTTCTCTTTCTCCTTTGGCAGCTGATCCCTTAACTGCTTCTTCTTCTTCTTCTTCTTCTTCTGCTGCTGCTGCTGTTGCTGCGCCCTCTCCTTTGGCAGCAAATTCCCAAACTGCTGCTTCTGCATCTGCTGCTGCTGCTTCTTCTTCTGTTTCGGCGCTGTCTAGTTTGTGCAGTTCAGCGAGTCGCAGGGAGCTACTCCAGCTTCTCGCCGCCGGATCAGTTGCTGTCGCCATGGTTGCATCGCCTGCAAGAGTTGCAAAGGTTCGTATACTGCTATTACCCATCAATCATTTTCCTTGGGATTTTGGACACCGTCCCTCGGCATCGACATTGTCAGAAACAGCCTGATGGTTTGATGGTCAGAGAACAAAAGATTTAAAGCTCCAACTTCCTTCCATTGACTGGAGTTGGGGCATTCTGTAAGCCATTCTGAAATTGGATTCAAAGCAAGTTGCAGGATGGGTTGGCATAACAGATGAAGAGGTTGATTGTACCCTCCCACAATTCTGTCAGGCAGAGCAGGAAGTCAATGGCTCAACTGCTGCTGCTGCTGTGGATACAACCATCACAGACTATGCTTACCTTGACCTCATGGTCTGTCCAAGCTTATCAAGGCCCGATCGAACGCTTGGAAACACATCGCAAATCTGTACTGAGGGGGAGGACCTTGGCCGAATTGTTATTGGGTTGTATGGCAACCAGGTCAGCCATCTATACAAATTTCACCACTTTTCTTTTACAATAAATTATGTTGCAGTATGCTGAATACAGGTTTAGAACAGTCTTTCAGACATCATAAAACCTGCCCCGATTTTCATAGTATTTTTAAATGACCATTGTCAGGCACAAAACCTCAGCGACAATCTTCCAGGATCTTATGAAATGGAAGAAATCTTCCAGAGCGGAAGTGTATTTCCTCTGAAAATTAGGGCAGGTTTTTACACTGGAGAAGGGTAGGGCCCTTGGCTATTCCTTGTTTTTCAGTGCCCATCACTCAGGGTACTGCCCTTGTGCCTAGGCACTTCAAAACAAGGAAGGGCTGAGGGCCCTGCCCTTCTCCTATACATAAAATATATAGGCAGCAAGTGAGAGAACTCATAAGATGCAGGGGGTGTGAATTCAGGTTCCTCAAACAGTGAGCAACTTCAAGGCAATGTGTACAGGTACAGCAGGCTCTTCTTTTGAGGGTACCATATTCCATCGGGTGCTGCAGGGCCAGTACATCCAAGCTGGCCGACAAGGCTTGAAAGAGAAAGGAGAGGTTGCTTCTCCAGCTCACTTGGACAGGAATGAGGACAGTATCAGATCCAATTCTTTCAAGCTAAAACACACAAGGCCTGGGACGGTCTCTCTTTGTCTCTCTGAGAATGATGATGAGGAGGGTTTGAAATTGAGCGGGGATTACCGCAATGTGGAGTTTTTAATCACTACAGGTCTGTTTTGAATAGAGAATCTTGCCAATCAACTTTTTTCTGGGATCCACACAAACAGTTGGCTTGAATGGAACTAAGTCTCTGCTGCATCTCAATGTGATAAAGATGATTTGTGACATGCTCTTGTTGGGGTGTGCATTGTGTACAGGCCCAGGGCCTGCACCACAACTGGATAATGGCAACATTGTGTTTGGCACCATCCTAGAAGGTGAGCTATGTGGTTTGTGATTAATGGTGTAGTTCAGGATACTATGATTCTCTCCAAATATGTAGGAGACGTGGCCCAGAAAGTGTGTGTGAGTTGACATGACTGCCCTTGCCAGTGAAAAATATAGGAGCATTATTGTTTTCTAAGTTTTTATGAGGATTTGTGGGTGGGAATCAGGTATGGATGTGGTGTCAGCAGTCTCAACGGTGCCCACATACAAACCAAGTAGCCGCATTCGTCAGTTCAACAACTTTGCTGAGTTGTTGGGGGATGACCGAGCTGCCAATGCTCGCAGTCTGTGGAACAAACCCTTAAAAGCTATTGTTATCAAAAGCTGTGGTGTACTGGATATTGCAAGAAAATTCTCCTAATTCTTCTTGCTGTGAATGCATATATGGTCTTGAGCTTTTCCTGGGTGTTTGAACTTTTCCTAGAATTACAAGTGAATGCTCTGCTTCTCAAGTTGTTAATTGAACATGATGCTGTAGCTAGCAAGCATTCTTGGTTTGTCCCTCACCAGGAACTCAGGGTGTGCACTCCTTAAAGCAACCCTATCTCCACCCACTTCAGGAGCCAAGGTCACAACATTTGTTTTGCCTCCACATGCAAATGTAGTACCTGTCTCATCATAAATGTGAGAGCCACACAGACCTATATTTTTGTGGACATGCAATAGGCAGTCCTTTTTTCTGGTTCTACATGTGAAGTTATCTTCTGGTCGTACTTGGTATTTGATCTCTAGGATGAGGTTGGCACACATGATATGGATTATGTCTTTTCTGGATGCTAGAAACCAAGCTTTAAGTATGATGACCCCTTCAATGGCAGACTCTGGGACAGGAAGTTAGAAAGGGAGGAGCTGTGATATCAAATCCCCAGTCCAGAGGGGTATTGCAAAACCCAGCGAAGCCTTTGCATTGGATCCTGCAGAGCAAGGAGCTCTTGATGAGATTATGAGTACAGAATGAAGATGGGATCTCTGCATCCTTGAGAAGTCCATGTAAATGCATGTTGGCTAGTGCTTTGTGCTGACACATTCCAATGTTTCTTCCACAGGACTGGTTTAATTATTTCAAAATCTTGGTAACCATACATACATATCCATGGGATTGTTCCACACAACCTTGTCTGGCTATGCATATTTTTTAGAACCAGTCTCCCTTGAATATGTCAGCTATCATTCTGCTCAAAAGTCTTCTGCCCCATATGCTTGAATTCCTCTTGCCATATTCAACCTTCCCTTTACCTCACTACATCCCTGTTTGATGTTCATTCTCTCCAGGAGAGCTACCTCACTGAGAGAGGACTGAACTTTTTTTCTCCCCATCCAGCTGAGTCTGGGGATACCCTCATTTGGTTCTTGGGCTGCAGTTACATTATCACATGCGCTGCCTTTGGACTCTTTTGAACTAGATTCACCCCTGATGCATTGGAATGGCTTTATTGCTAGTTAAGGTTGATGTTGACATGGAGATTGTAATTCCTAGGCAATCATAGACGAAGCATAATACACATGAAGGTAATAATTGAGAATATGAAGATAGACTTGAAGATTTACCAAGAAACATATATGTGAGAGAGAAGATTTACGAAGAAACTTACATGTGAGAGAGGAATGGCCAAAATGAATTATGAGCCAAGTTTCAATCACAATGTATTGCTAATAATGGATATCATCTATTATGGATTAGGGGCTACAAAGTGTCATGTTGGTTTATTTATAAAAGCAGCAGCACACTGAATGAAATCCTTCTTACAATCTTCAACCATTCAACTAGAGATTTTGTAAATTTCCTTTGAATTTTGTATTTCCTGTTGTGTTTATTTTGTCAAGTTGTGTCCTCTTGTGCAATCCAGCAGGCTTGTAGCCACACAATAGTTGTATCCTCTTGTGCATCCAGCAGGCCTGTTGCCACACTGTGTAGCAGCTCTGTTGTGTTGCAGACATATTGGTGTGTGATGCCAAACTTCTCTTGTGATATCCATGCTGGATTTCTCTTGGTCAGCTTTTTCTCAAAACATGGGGTTCCAAAGGAGACAATTCATGAGCATTTTGTGACTCAGTGCCACAAGTCTAGCTTGGTGTCTTTGTGAAGGCCATGTTTTCAGTGTCTTGAGTGATCATTGAGCTTAATTGCACAAAATTGTCTTCTGCAGTCTTCTGTGCACAATGTTGAGGCATCTTACATAAAAGGTACTATTCAGACTGTATGTCTCTGTCTCTAAAAAGATTTGCAGCAGATAACCACCCTGATGAGAGCTCAAACTATCACAAATCGGACAGCAATCCCACCCACAGTCAGAGGCAGACAAGGCCTTTGAGCAGCCAATCAATTGCAGTCTAAGGATCATGTTTGTGTTGCAGGGTTTTGAGGCACTGAAAACATGGCCTCAAGACACTTGTGCACTTGCAATCCCATTATTCTGAACAAATGGAATTTTCCTTGTCATAATTTGGGGTTGAATACAATGTGAAGCATGAAAGCAGCTTATTAATTCATATAATATGATCATGGAATTATTCATTTTTAAAGCAGTATAAATTAACATAACTAAATATGTACAAATAAAGACATTTGAAATCATATGAAGTGGCTACATAACATTACATGATTGATATGTTCATTGCAATAATCTTTAAACCCTATTCTTGTCTTTAGTATCACATCCTAAACAACATTAGATGACATATCTATATTGTTGGTCATTTATAGGATTCATCATTGAAAGGAGAATTTGTATATCATGGAAGGAGTGCAAATGTCAAACTTGTTGATGTGCTAGTTCATGATGATGGCCACAATGGATGCAACTGTCCCATCAAAGATACATCACACACCCAAAGATGGAAACAATTTGAAGTTTATGATAATTAAAATGCTTGCATGACAAGAGCAAGCAAAAAGAAGACAAGTCTAACTACATCCAACCAACTTGTTTTCAACACATGCCATTCAATAAGTATTGTGAGTACCATCACTACATTCCATACCATTATCATCCCCATGATTGTCACATTTTCACATGTTATGATCATTATCCAACCATTGAGAAGATTTACATTTACTAGAAATTTTTTTTTCTTGTTTGGGATTCAAATATATGACAAATAGATTTTGACACAACATTCCCATGTTGTGAACATTAGAATGAACAATGACTAATGTGCTAAAAACAAACACTATGATTTTACAAAACTCATTGATAAGGTTTCTTATTGTTCAATAAATGAGAGATGTCATATGTCCTATCGCTTGGACACCAATTATAAGCATTATTATATTATTCATGCCATTCACAAATCAAAATTATTTGTACTTGAAAAAAATATTATTTTTCAAGATGCTTAATTTCTTTATTATAGATAACATCATTAAATATGAAATTTCATTCACCTTATGATCTAAGGTCAAAGGATCAACCACATCATCCATTATTTGACCTTAAACCATAAAATTGAGATTGAAATTCATGTTAAATAATGTTATTTAAAATAATAGAGAAATCAATTTTCCTGAAAGAAATATATTTTCTAATTACAAACAACTTTTATTTATGAATGATAATAATAATGCAAGAACACTTATAATTGGTGTCCAAGCAATAGGATATATAATATTTTCTCATTTATGAAAGAACAAAAAATCTACTACTAAATCATATAAACACCATAGGTAGTCATGTGTTCAATGCAAAGTGACCTATTTTGTCAAGTTCTACTAAAGAATATATAGCTAGTTGATTTCCAAACAGTATAAGAAAATGTCATCCATGACCCTCCTTCACTTAGATATGGCACCCTGACCTTCCTTAACTTAAATATGAGATCAAGTCCTAGTTTAGGATTGGTTGGCCTTCGAAGGATTTGGAGAAATCTGAAGGCGATGTACATAGTTCTTAAAATCTCACAAATGCCAAATAATGGAACCGCTGGTGCTATAAGAAGCAAGAATATCAACCTGTGGAACGAAGAACGCATGCCATTCAACGAGGTGGCTGCTTTAGCAACAGGCCACACATCGGCCGTCAAGTTGAAGAACGCGAAAGCGCCACCTCACGCCACACATCGGCCATCAAGTTGAAGAACGCGAAAGCGCCACCTCACGCCACACATCGGCCATCAAGTTGAAGAACGCGAAAGCGCCACCTCACGTCACACATCGGCCATCAAGTTGAAGAACGCGAAAGCGCCACCTCACGCCACACATCGGCCATCAAGTTGAAGAACGCAGAAGCGGCACCTCACGCCACACATCGGCCATCAAGTTGAAGAACGCATAAGCGGCACCTCACGCCACACATCGGCCATCAAGTTGAAGGACGCGAAAGCGGCACCTCACGACGTAGACGCCAGCGCTAGCGAACACAAGGATGATGATGATGATGATGCAGCGGACGACGACGTCGGCTTAGCTGCTTCACAAGCAGCCACAAAAGTCGACAAGCAAATAGCCACGATGACGCTTTGGATCAGCGGCACTTTGAAGTCCATACCAGAGGTCACACGGGACTTGCTCGAACGTGAAGTCATCTCTACAAGCAACACGATTAGTCACTCATCATTCTTCTCGCGCACAAACAGGCAGCTCCGTTTCTGGGGTTTGGAACAAGCGCAAAGAGTGAGCGAGGACATCCTCTCAGCAACGATCTGCACGGAAAAGAACAGACACCCAGAGCAATGAAACAGCCCAGAGAAATGATCACTTTTTCTCTCGGCTACAAACGGCGGGCTCCGTTACTCGGCTTGAAACAAACACAAAGTTCGAGTGAAGGAGTCCTCTCGGCAATCAGCCAAGAAAAGCAGACATCTAGAAAGAAAACACTGCTCTTTGATCAGTAAGAACGATTTCCAGTCGGAAAACATCTCTTTCCTCGAATCCGCGCAAGCCGGACTAGGTCATGAACCGACGGCGGGGAAGAAAAGCATCCGGGGGTTACGGTGATAAAGAGGACTTGCCGTGTTTCAGCTGGACTAATTATGGGTCCAGTTCAAACCCGTACACCTACCACCGTCATTGGGCATCAATTTCCTGTCCACTAGCACTGCCTCGTCATGTGCGCATCTTTATCCGGCCCCACAAGAACTACGTCGCCATGTGCACATCTTTCGTAGTCCTGTCAGATGTACTGATTGGACCTCAATTCGAGGTGATTAGATATTTCTCGTCTAACGCACCTAGTGAAACCAACGACTCTTAGGGATCAGCAATTGGATCCGATGGTCAGAAAGTGTGAGGGATTGACGCCTCTACTTAAATGCCTTAAACCGAGCGGTGCACAGTATGTGACCCTGCACATCACTATTGGATGAAGAAAATTCAAAATATGCCAGTTTGGATCAGCAAATGATTTTGGCTAGCATTTTTGAAAAGTTTGCGGAGGCTGGAATAAAGCAGTGGTGGGCACTTCTCACATTTTTTGTGAGAACCACTCGGTTTCGATTTTTTTTAACCTGCTGAAGAACCTGGTTGGGTATCAATTATAAAAAAAAAATCTAAGTTATTCAGTTCTCAGACATGCTGGTTTTAATAAATGTAATAATAGTCAGTTTTCACATTTGTTTTTCACAACTCAGTTATTGAATTTTATTGTTATTATTTTTTTGGTATCTGAAGTTAGGAGATACTTTAAAATCTAAAATAAATAAAAAATTGATGTAAATTTCCAAAAAAAAGCTTTATGATTTGTATATTTTTTTTGAAATTAAAAAAATCATTTTAAAGAAAAAAAAAGAAATTTGACATATTTCAATTTTCAACATAGGTGTTGTTTAAGTAGTTAGTTATAACCAAGAATCTATTAAAAAAGTCTTCTCTCATTTTGGCGGGTGTTTTAATAAAATTTGGCAGGGTTCATCATCTTTTGTTGTTGACTAGAACATTTATTATTAAATGTTAAATCTATTTAGGAATCTCCATCAGCACAAGTATTTGATAAATTTGAACCACTGCTTTACATCCTAAACCTGTGGACACCAGGCCGGGGTCTGCCATTGACGCTATCCAGTTTTCAATATTTTCAAAATATGAACCCAATTTTTGAGTCGATTTTCACTTGGATGAGAACCTCCAATTCAATTCTGAATCCAGTTATCCCCAAATGTGAGAACAGGCGATTCTCACTATGAGAATCAGACTGAGAACCGGACAAATAACTGGGTACTCCTACGAGAACCGCCCAACACTGGTATAGAGGCACAGCAAATCAGATCACCTGCCAGAGAGGAGTGTAATAAATGTGATTTCTGATTGCGTAATCAGAACGTTGGTCCAGGTGATTTGCTATTAGTAGTCTCCCACCGATTTACAAAAGATGTTAAATCAGCCAAAGAAATTGAATGCAGTCAGTACAAAAAGTACTGTTGCAATTTTTTTCTCAAGTCTGCCCTTTGCCCTATTGGTTTTTACCTTGTGACACCTAATCACGTTTTGGGTCCATGTTATGCATGTTTTGGACATGTTATATAGGTATTAGGGGTATGTAACATGTCACTCAACATGTTATGTCTACTTTGGAACATTCATAACATGGAAGGTTATGAGTGCAAAACATGCCCGGGTATCACCAAATTTGTTTTACAACATATGAATGGGGCCAAGGGCATATTGAGGGAAAAAATCGCAGCAGTACAAAAGTACTGACTGCATTCAATTTCTTTGGCTGATTTAACATTTTCTCCTATTTACAGTTGCAGTTTTAGTTTTATGGGTTGGATTGTGAAAAAGTAAATAACTGAACTTGGATGTGAGAAATAATTTTGCAGGATCACATACAGACCACCGCTAGGGATACTCTTAAGGCAAAGGTCTCTTCCCGAGCCCTTGACAATTCATCTGATGCCTATGATGCGCTCTTGCTCACAAATGTTACCACAACCTGGTTTTACAAGTATTCCTCTAACGTCTTTCTGTGAAGGATGGGCATTGTTTATGGAAGTGTCTTTAGAGTCTGTTTATTTGAGTGCAGGGCAGAACTCCACTTTTTCGTGGCCAGAGTGAACCAGCCCCCATGATTTCACCAATTGGCCGTTCCGTCCATAGGATGGGCTGGATGATTTGTTTCTTTTTCATTCATTTCTTTACCTTACATTAATCAAAATTCTATGATAGTCAATCTTTTTTGGCTGCGGACCTTTGATCATTTTTTTTTCCATTGCCAATTTTTTCCCAACTTTGACCTTCATACTACCCACCCACCTAGCTACTATACTGACCTAAATGTTAATCATGCTTATTAACTAATAATTAGTCTTTCACTTACCTTGGCAAAACTCTTAGTTCCTCTTGGTTAAACCTATATTTCTTTTTGGCTAAACTTATAATTTTTTTGGTTCAACTTCTATCTTTTGATCAAATTTATATATTTTGTTGTCTAAATTTTTATTTCATGCCTAAACCTATATATTATATTGGCTAACTTTTATTTCTTCTCTAAACTTTTTTTTTTTTTTTATCAAATTTTTATCTTTTGGTTAAACTTATATTTTTTCTTGGTTAAACTTATATTTCTTGACTAAACTTCTATCTATTGGCTAAACCTATATATCTTATTGATTAACTTTAATTTTTTGTTTAAAGCTATATTTTTTATTGGTTAAATTTCTATCTTTTAACCAAACCTTTTTTTTTTTGGTTAAACTTATGTTTTACTGGTTAAATTTCTATCTCTTAGCCAAACCTATATATTTTATGGCTAATTTTTATTTCTTAGTTAAACTTATTTTTTTATTGGTTAAAATTCTATCTCTTGGTTAAACTTATATATCTTATTAGCTAACTTTTAATTTTTGGTTAAACCTATATTTCTTTTTAGTTAAACTTTTATCTCTTGGTTAAACTTATATTTTTTCTTAGTTAAACTTATATTTCTTGGCTAAACTTCTATCTCTTGGTTAAACTTATATTTTTTCTTGGTTAAATTTATATTTCTTAGTTAAACTTCTATTTCTTGGCTAAACTTTTATCTCTTGGCTAAACCTATATTCTTTCTTCGTTAAATTTATATTTCTTAGTTAAACTTCTATTTTCTTGGCTAAACCTATATTTTTTATTAGTTAAATTTCTATCTATTGGTTAAACTTATAATTTTTTGCTAAACTTCTATCACTTGGTTAAACCTATATATTTTTTGGTTAAATTTATATTTCTTAGCTAAATTTCTATTTTTTGGTTAAACCTATATTTCTTATTGGTTAAACTTATATTTTTTGGCTAAACTTCTATCTCTTGGCTAAACCTTATTAAGGAATAGGCTTGATAAATTTAGAGTTAAAAAGACATCAAAATTTATGAATATTTGCACAATTTTTAATATTAATCAAAGTCAATCTTAGGTTGGATTTTGGGGGGGGGATTTGGCCAAATCTTCACATACAAATATTTGCAACAAGATGCATTATATATCTTTTGAAAGTGAATGAAAAAAGTCTCAAGTTGAAGTGACCACATTAAAGGTAAGAAAATAAACTTTTATTTGATTCATTTATTTTTTTCTTTTCATTGTTTTTCAATTTTAATTCATCACTCACTCATAAAAGATTATTTTGTATGGCATTTGTATATGTTTATATGATTATTAATTTTTATGACATTTACCATTAAAAGTTTTTAGGTTTATATATAATGTTTTGGGGTAATTAGTTTTAAACTCTAAAGCTAATGCTTTCATTCATTATAATTTTTAAAAATTCAAAACATAGTTGTTATAAATGTTTTTTGTATTATGTTTGTAGTTTTGTTCATATAATCATTAGGTTGAGAGCATTTACCACTAGGATTATTTAGGGTTTTAAGTTTAAGGTAAATGAAATGTGTGTTGATTTATTTAAGTTGTGTTTTCAAATCAAAATACAACTCCTTTGAATGTGATATCATCCTTTAACCTCAACGGTATGATATTTTTTCTTAATCATTTTTTTGTGTTTTCTTATTGTTTTGTTCTTAATTTAAGGAAATCAATTTTCTTGGATGGTTTTAATACGGTCATCAAATTCCACTAAGAATGTTCCATGTTTGATATATGGATTTAACATTTTGGCCTCCCATAGATAGTGTGGATTTAGGGTCATAATACCAATATTACATTTTTCCACCCACATATAGTGTGCATCTTTAAATTGTCATGTAAGTATTGCATTCAAGGTTCTCATATATAGTGTGGATTATGGTCATAATGTGAGTATTGCACTTTGCCCCCATATATAATGTGCATTTTTAAATTGTCATGTAGGTATTGCATTTAGGGCTCCTACATATAGTGTGGATTAGGGTCATAATGTGAGTATTGTTTTTTCTCCCATATACAATGTGCATATTTAAATTGTCATGTAGGTATTACATTTAGGGCTCCCACATATAGTGTGGATTAGGGTCATAACGTGGGTATTGCATTTTTCCCCCATATACAATGTGCATCTTTAAATTGTCATGTAGGTATTACATTTTTTTTCCCATAAATAGTGCAATTTGTTAACTATCATGTGGGTATTTCATTTAGATTATCCATAGATAATATGGATTTAAAATTTATAATTATGGTCATAAACCATATCATATGTTCTCCATATTTAGCATTTAAGGTATTATGTGCATGATAATATAGGGTTTAGATTAAGGATACAAATTATGTACTTAAAACATGTACATTTGCAATAATATTGAATATGACAATTAACATGTAATTCAACATATTGCAAAAATAAAATTTTGGACATTAATATCAATTTATTATTATATTTTGTATAAGTAGCTCAAGGCATAATTTCAAACATGGGTCGTGCTTCAAATTTTCAATATATTGAAATTCAAAACCCAAAGAAGTCACCCAACATGGACTTGGTGTGGAAAAAATATGTTCGACATGGAGGGGCACATATAATCGAAGTTGAATGTGCATACATCCCACATGCACAAATTTCGAAATTTCTAAATGGTGAATGAAGCCATGAATACTCCCCGATGGAATGGAACATTTATGAGCAGGTTACCTTCACAAAAAAATGTAAAAATGCTAAGAATCCAAAACCACCTTGGCCATATTTGGTATGATGTTCTATTATTCATTTTTATTATATGCAATTTGGTTTTTAACCTCGTATTGTACCAAACTTTAGGTCTCAAATTGATTTCACATTTTGTAGGTATGCATGTGGGTATGGGCTAGAAGATAATCGTGGAAACCCAAATCACCATCAATCCATTAAATGAAGTTGTTTAGCTCAATTTTTGATTAAGCAATTATACACATGATCCGAGGTGGCAGAGATAATCTTCTACCATCAACCTCATACACGGGCCAATGGTGAACCTACACATGGCAAACATGACCTTGATTCCATTGCACGATCATTTTTTTTTGCCTTATGAATGTCACAAGCTTTCAAGGACCACATTTGGACCCAATTGGGTTTAGGTTACACTGTAAAACAAATATATGATAAACATAAGGTAATATGGTGGGCTAAAATCAATGCAGGTGAAACGATAACAATGGATGATTTCATTAGACAACAAAACAGTGCTTATTTGGATTGCAAACACAAAAAAAACAGTTGACGTTTACACAAAAATTTGGCCATTTCCCTTCACACATGGGCATTTAGTCATTCAAATGATGTGTTTTATTTTCAAAATGCAAGTGAGGATAATGGGATTCATGTCTGATTCATAATAGGGATACAAACCCCATTTCACTTGCAAACCATGGTTTCATTAGGTGATAATGGGGCAATTTCAATGGATGTAACCTTCAGCACCAATGATGTGAAATTTCATTTGTTCACATTAATGGTGTTTGATGCACATCACATTGGAGTGCTAGTTGCATGGATCATTACAAGTTGCTAAACATGCGATGATTTGATGAAATGACTAACTCCTTTGAAAACAAAGCTTTTAACGAAAAACCTTAAATAGAAACCTTCATGTTTCATTGTTAATGACGTTCCATAGGAGTTACAAACATTGCGATGAATTTTATTTTCATTCTATTTATTTTTTAGCTTTTATGTACATGTAGTCATTTCAAAATTTCATCCCACATTTTTCATTGTAAATAATGTTATTAGTTGAAATGATAATAAATTGATATTTTATGCATGGTTAAAATTGTGTGGGGTGATGATCAAGTGCCCATTTATCTTTGTGCGTGGCACGTCTTAAAGGCTTGGCGCTTACATTCCATGAAAAAAATCAAAGACAATGAAGTGCCACATGCAATATTGGATGGCCTTCACACCGTCATGTACATGTCCATTGAACCAAATGAAAGCATTGAAGCCTTCATGACTCATGAAAGAAACAAAATCATTAAAAGTTTCACCCAACATTTATCTGGTGATTCATGGACTTGATATCTTGGGACCTATTATTTCCAAATTGGTACGTGAGTTAATTCTCAATCCATTATTATTGTTCCACCATGTTGTGCATATCCCAAAATATTCATTCTTTGAATTAAGGTAAAAACACCAATGGTGGATTCAACAATCCCATGCGGGCGCAAAATGCAATACCCACATTAAGACGTTAATCCATATTATATATGGTAGAGGGAAATGTAATACCTGCACGAGAATTTGTGGATGCACACTGTATCTTGTTATAGATTTCTAGATGGTGGGGCTTCAACGAGTGCCACATTCAAACCAAGACACACAAACATTAATTGAGTCTTACCATGGGGCATTGAAATGTTGGTTCTCTTTGGAAATAAAAGGGTTTTGAGGTCGATGAATTGATTGGTGAATGTGGAGATTCACAACAACGATTACAAGACACTACATGCACACATATGAAATGAAGAAACACAAGTTCGTAAAAAATAAGTTTGTGGAACACATTGTGAAAACGAACGTTGAGAAGGCCACATTGATCCCTCACACCAATGTCACCCATGGGATAGATGATTCGAACAAAATTGGCCATGTATGGATGGTACGAAGCCAACAACATCTAAATATGACATATAAAGTCCCACTTCCTTTCACCAAGTATGTTTGTTGCACATGTGAATGGGCGTTGTGTGGAAATTTGTGTAAACATCAAATTGCCATTTTTCTTACATGTATTGATCTCATTAAAAAATATATCATTCAATATTGTGGGACATGGTATGGATCTGATTACGGAAGTTTTGCTACCATGTTTGCAGACCCTACCTATTTGCACATTTATGACAATGAATCTGATGATGAAAAGGCCGATGAAAATCACTCTAAAAAACCATGGGTTATTGATATGTGTGAACTTATGAGACTAAATGATACTTCCCCCAATGTGGAAAAAAAGAAAGATCATAACCAACCTTCAAGTTCATCCACCCCCATGGAGAAAATGTTTATTCAAATGGGTGACACAATGCAAGAAATCATCAATGAAGTCAAAGAAGGTGGGGTTTAACTCATAGACCACACCACATCATTGTTGCGTGTTATTGCAACAGATGTATGAGGTGGTCGCCTTTCCAACGCAAATGAAATCATGCATCCCAACATGGTATTTCATTGTGTTAATGATGGACTTGGTAATTCAGTGCATTGAATGAAAGATTGGCATGAGATGATGTTAAAACATGGAAATATCCGTAAGAAAAGGGCTCATGAATAAAAAACACTAACTTGTTTGTACCTATACCCCATTTCAATTTTTCATTACTAAAATGTGCATCATATTACAATTGTGTCAAAGAATATATTATTTATGTGTTAATGCGTTGATTTTTGTATCAATGAACATATAGGGTTTAAAAGTTAAAGTTACATTGTTAAGGCTATATAACACATATCTTCTAAAACTCCCAAATAAGAATATTTCACGCAAACATCATATAAAGGTGGGTATTGCAAGTCAATTATACAATAAGCACCAGGTCAATATGCGGGTAATGTTTACCCATCTTGTTTCTTGTGGCATTTAATTGGTATTGAATGCAGGTATTACAAGGTTTAGGGCATATCATAGTTAAAGGTTAAAAAACACTAACACAAGTATTGCATATGATTTCATATCTTTCGTGGGTATTAATTATGTTAAATGAAGGTATTACAAACTCCCTATTCCTTCCAAAGGGGGATTTGACCATTTAATGCGGGTATTGTCCTACCTTTTTCATTAGAATGATGATTTACTTTAGTTATAAATATCATTTGGATATTTCTTATTACATTCAGTCCATTAAATGTAGGTATTGCATTTGGTGAACAAAACCCCCTAAATAAACCTAGATGATGAAGGACTAAGTTTTTGCAATATTTGCATAATAAATTTTTATTAACTAAAAGGGGGCTTTTGGTGAAGGTACACAAAATAGATTTATGTAGGTATAATGATAAACTTACTATGGTAGATTTTATTATAGTAATAAAGGAAAAATTGCTTTAATGACCACTTTAACACCCACTACAAATGATGTAAGTATTGCAAATCAAGGTTTGAAAAAATTAAGACATGCCCATAGTTAATGCTTACACCTAAAGATGAAGGTATTGATAATTGGTTTTTTTTATAAAAATAGGTATCTTTTGTATACGTCATGTTGTTTTTATACATTAAATGCAAGTATTGCGCATTATGAAATCAATGGGGTTACATAACATAGATTTACCTAAGTATTAAAATCTAGGATTTAACATAGGGTGATAAGGTACGATATTACAAATTGAAAACTTTAACCTTCATCATGTAGACATTACAACCTAATGGATGCATAGGTTTAAATTTGAAAAATTAAGCAAACCTATATAATGAACCTTCAAATGTTGAGTTAAAACCTTTGTATGTAACAAAAAATTCTTACATTGACCTTAAATAAAATAAATAGAAAAAGAATTGGTTGCATAACTTCAATGGTGGAATTTAATAATTTTTTAAAAACTAAATGTTAAACCTGATTTTGGAATTATTTTTTCATAACCCTAAATTGTGTACAGACTACCAACTTATGTTTTAGACCTAATTTGGGGGAGGGGGACCCCAACCAATGGGAAGGTTTTCTTATCATTCATACCTTTGTCATGGAATTACCTTCATTCTCCTCTCCTTTAATGAAAAAGAAAAGAAATTAGGAACCTCGTTAGATATATGTGTGTATGTGAATACATAATTCACTTAAAAAATATTCCATGAAAATAATATAAATGTTAGGAAAAAGGTTACTCTAAAACAATTAATGACAAAAAGGTGGGCTTAATTTCCCTAAACCCAATGTCCCCCTTATTTATTTGAAACATATATTAGGCAAAAGTTTAGATTAGGGTAATGGAACATCAACATGAGTTGGTTGATATGTGGGTATTGCAATTTGAAATGTTTTATGGAAATTTCAACCATAAACAAGAGAAAATCAAAAGTTTGTAATACTTGCATATACAAACCAATTTATGAACTCATGAAAATGGGCAATGTAATTATATAAAAATATTATATTACATTTTTCATTAAGGTTATTGTGCAAATATTTCATGATAAAGATAATGAAGGTGTTGTTTAACTACTCTAGCATGGGCACAAATTGTGCTAACCTTATAAAATGAAGGTATTGTTCATTTGGTTTATAATAAATGTAATCCATTTGTAATGGATGGGGGTATTGTGTGCAACATGGCATAAAATTAACCCAAAATCTACAAATCCCAAAATTAAGTTAATCTATAATGGTTCGATATAAAATGGTGCATATGTGCACTAAAGCTATATGTATAATTATTCCTCCAAGGAGGATGAACTAGAAGGAATGCCCATATTGGTGCAATACTTTGTTGTAGCTTTTATAACTTTTGCTACATGGTGATGAGTAAATAGTTGACGATGCTTAAATGCAAGTCGAATTGCATTTGCAACAAAAACCTCCTTTGTTGTGACCCAAAGCCTAACACAAGAAAACAAGAAAACAAATTACATTATAATGTTAAGATGCAAACAATGCTTTTTAAAAAATATATAAGTGTGGAAATATACTGCCCATGAATGATTTTGGAATTATGATATTTGGATATTACATCCATTTCTTTGATTTGTTTACATTTATTGGACTCTAATGTCCAATTCCCGAACGCCCCATGCAACTTTCAAAGGCTTTGCATAAGTAACTCTACTTGCTTGAATTATCTCAACAAGGTTCTCGTCCTTTTCAAGGCGGTGTGCCCATGCATTTTGTGAGATGAACCCCACCCCCAATGTCGGAATCCCAATGATGCCCAACAAGATTTCGGAGGTTAAACATACCAACAAAGGTTGTTTAACCTGCTCCATTTGTTGCGCTTGGGCTTAGAGTTCATCCCATTATAACTATGTTTTCTTTTTCATTCTATTGAGAGCCTTCTTTTCATTCTACTTTTGCTTTGCATGTGGGTTGCTCAAAATTCAAGCATTTATAGCATGGCGATTTTGTTACCTTGGTCCCCCAACATGAATAGAAGGACGACTAGATTTGCCTACTTCCATGCGAAGCTCATGTTTATTATCCAAATGCTAACGAAGTAACCATTTAGTCGCATAACCGTTAATGCATCCATTGATCTTGCACTTCCGCCTTGACCCTTCGTGCACCCAATTTGCATCTTCCATTGCATGATTTGGTGGTACTTCTATTTGATCACTTTCATGTGAAGTTGCCAGAGCCTTTATAAGAATAACATTCAAAATCAAACCAAAAAATAATCCTTAAGAATGATGAAAGTATTGTAAACAAGCCAATAATAAAAATTTATAAAATATGAAAGTATTGCAAATAGACTAGCAAGAAAACCTACACAATATGAAGCTATTGCAAATAAACTAGTAAGAGAACTTTAAAAGTATGAAATTATTACAAATTAGCAAATAAACACTAAATATAAGGAAGGCATTACAAATAGGCTAACAATTAAAACCTTCAAACAATGAGGATATTGCTTGGAAAAATTTGGGCAATGAAATACCCCATCCCCATTCTCAAATAGAGAATGAAGATGGGGTTTAGGGTTTGGATTGGGATTTTTTATTCATAATGTGTTGCATTACACTCCTTTAAACCCTATCATGTGAAACGTATCATCCATCACGACAAATTTACTTTCAAGAATAGGAGTGGGATTAAGGTTTACCTTCAAAAGTAGGAGTATAAATGATAATTATGTGTTCCACTTCAATTTCCTTTTCATTTGCCACAACATTCATTTGTTGATTATCAATAGTCACTTTTCCTTCGCGTTTAAGTTTCTTCTAGGGACGTGCCATCCTACAACAAAAGCATTCAAATCCTTAACAACAATCAATCCAAAAAATAAATAAATAGAAGTTTGAATTCCCCTAACAATAGCAATTGTCACCACTACCCTAGAACTTTAAGCTCCCTGAAACAAACAATGGCAAACAACATATACAAAAGGATAGTAACTTATTTTTTCCAATTTGTTGCAACTTTTTTATAGAAAAATAACAACTTGAAACAACAAGAATTGCAAATTAAAATTTTCCCAATATTAATAATAATAAATATTGTTCATTATATTTAAAGCTTAAAAGCCCCATACCTTAGAAGTTTTATTTTTGATTAAAATTAATTAATATAATATAATTATAAAATTTAATTATTTTAATTATATGTTTCATTATAATCAAATTGAATTAATATAAAAATCATAAAGTTATATTATTAAGTTTATTTTTATTATAATTATTTGGTTATATTGACTAATTATTTACATGAATTCAATATAATTAATTTTCATAATTGAAAATCTATTAATAATTACATTAAATCTTGGGCATGACACGTGGTGCCTTTGTGTATAACAACTAAAAAAAAAAACAGATCTTGGCTCATTGTCATTTTTTGCATTTGAAGAAAAAAATCAAAAAATGACGACGAGCTAGCAGGCTCGTTGTCATTTTCTACACATGAGTTGGGAGCCTCCCAACTCATCATCATTTTTTACATTTGAGGAAAAAATCCAAGAGATAGCGACAAGCTAAGAGTCTCATTGTCGTCTTTTGCATTTAAGAAAAAAACAAACAAATGATGATGAGCCTCTCGGCTTGTTGTCATTTGCTACACCTAAGAAAAAAAACAAAGAGTTGATGATGAGCTAGGAGGCTCATTGTCATCTTTTGCACTTGCAAAAAAAACCAAAAGTTGTTTGTCGCATTCCTTATTTTCTCCTTACATTTTTCAGCAGTTGAAGAAAACCAAATAAATGCAGATTGTTGTGGCTATATTGTGGAGTGCCTGCAATAGCTTAGTAGATTAATAGGGAGAGTTTTGAGTGACCTCCATGAACAAAAGAATATCTTATTATGTAGAGAAAGAGAAGTCACTGCCACTAGAAAAACTTGTAGAGAAAATCAGGGCATGAGTGAATTTATTTTTTAAAGAAGAATAACCAAAGAAGAAACAAATTAAAGGTCTCTCAAGAGTCCATGTGCTTCGAGTCTTTGCTTCCAATTGCAACAATTTTGAATCTAGCATGCAAAGTTGAAGAATGGGTCAACTTCAAAATTGTGCTAACTATGAACTTTACAAGGCTTGTGCTCACAAGCTTTTTCAGAAGTGCAATTTAGGTGACATAGTGATGACATCGAATTACCTAGGTTGATGCACTAGGATATGTCTGGGTTAGTCATGAAGGAAACCTCAAGGTGAAACAGGTCTTCAGACTTCACATGTTTGTCTATTCACACCTTCTATACTACTCCCTTTGTGTGCATAGAATTTGTCTATGCATTAATTTTTTTTGTGGTACTTTTTACTTTCACATAACTTAAACAAAACAATCAAAGACAACGATGAGCCAGGATCTTGGTTCATTATCGTCATAATCTGCACCTGAGGAAAAAAAATCAAAAGATGATGATGAGCCTCCTGGTTCATTGTTGTTTTTTGCACGTGAAAAAAATTTGCAGAAAATGATAACAAGTTGAGAAGATTGTTGTCATCTTCTGCAACTGAAGCAAAACAACCAAGAACAATGATGAGCCAAGATCCCGACCTGTCGTTGTCTTTTGCACTTGAGGAAAAAACCAAGAAACGAGGACGAGCCTCCCTGTTCGTTGTCGTTTTCTGTAACTTAAGAAAAAAAAACCAAGGATGACAATAAGCTGGGATCGTTCGTTGTCGTTTTCTGCAACTTAAGAAAAAAAAACCAAGGATGACAATGAGTTGGGATCGTTCGTTGTCGTTTTCTAAAACTTAAGAAAAAAAAAACCAAGGATGACAACGAGCTGGGATCCTAACCTGTCATTGTCATCGGTAACTGAGGAATAAAACCAAAAGATGACGACAAGCCAAGAAGCTCATCATTGTCTTCTTCAATTGAAGAAAATGCAAAAGATGACAAGCTCATTGACACGTTCCTAAGTCACAGGGCGAAACTCACTTGAGGGTTTCACAAAGTCAAGTTGCGGAAATTGTGACTTAACGGCATGCTCCCGGCTTCCAACTCTAAAAAGGGGTAGAGGGTCGAGTTGGGAGCCCAGGGATTAGACTAGGAAGAGGGACTAGTTTAGCTCGTGTGAATCTGCATCCAAAAACCAACCACAAGAGGTTAGTTTAACATTTGGGACACCTTTGGGTGTTGGGACTTGCCACGGGCATTTGGACACACAAGACTCACCACAGCCCGAACTCGGGAGTAAGCCACCACCTTACTCCCTATAGTATTCTATGTAGCTCGCCACCGAGACTACATCCAAATGGCACATTTTGTTGGGACTCCCGAAATGGAGTCCCGAAACTGTCCCGGTTGGACTCTCGAAACTTTGAACGGCCATAACTCCCGACTATGGAATCCAATCGCGACGAGGTCTAAACCAAAGTTATAGCCCTCGTCGAGATCTTTTCAACGCCGTGTCGCACTCTTAATTCGGACGTTGGGAAGAGGTCGATTCTTGACTTTTAGTGGTCGGGAGTCAAACTGCCAATTTGACTCCCGGCCCTTTTTTTGCCCATAACTTGGGCTGCAGATGTCCGAATGGCCAATGCGAGGCCATTTTCGATATCTACGTTTCAAGACCTTTTCAATGACACCAAGAACACCCCAATGTGA
>Ga0116227_10002696_pt1 | contig 40056 bp, 44 predicted proteins | sample S1TSphgellanicum_FD_89693 | JGI IMG/M metagenome (GOLD analysis project Ga0116227, IMG submission 89693) | Host-associated microbial communities from peat moss isolated from Minnesota, USA - S1T2_Fb - Sphagnum magellanicum MG | ecosystem: Host-associated > Plants > Peat moss > Unclassified...
GTGGGGGGGTGTGTGGGGGGGATGGGGGTGGGTTGGGGGGGGGGGGGGGTGGGGGGGGTGAGGGGGGGGGAGGGGAGAGAGGGGTTCCATTGTTTTTGGTGTCCAAACAAAACTCGAATTGTTCGTGTTATGCTATCGAAGAATATATGTGGGTTATAAAATTTATTTTTTCTTGTATTTTTTTTATAAAAAAATTTATCGTATGTTATATTAACTTAATTTATGTATTTATTATACTAAATATTATGATTAATAATATAATTAATAATATTACATATCTAATGTTGTTGTAATTAATTTTAATTATTTTTGAAGGACGACTATTGTTTAATTTTTATCAAGGCTACAAATGATTATTATAGGGCCTTTATCATTTTGACATCTTCTTCGCAAATATTTATTTATTTATTTATTTTTCATTTTCTCACTTCAACAATAAAAACAAAAAAAACAATTCTTGAATTTTTTTACAATTGAAGTTGGAAAAATAAATGTCAAGTAATTTTGCTCTAGTTAGACATTGTTGCACGAACAAGCTTTTAAGGCATGCAATCATCAATAATGGCAAACAAATTGTTAGAGCTTTTGACATTGGGAGCAACTAATTTTGAAAAGAATTGAAATTTATTCAAAATAACTTAATTTGCAAAATTTAAATTTTTTGATATACATATACATTTATTTAAGTTTTGTGGTATTAAAATTTTGGAACTTTTTTTTCAAAACTTAGCAATTTAATCAATTTAACACTAGAAAAACCAAAAAAAAAAACCAAAATTTTCCCAAACTTTGTGCCTAAAATAAGGGGAAATGTTTTGGGGGAAAAATACACTTCTAGAAGCTAACCACCCCAAAAAGACTTTGTACCATTTATCCTTTATTTATTTATTTATTGTTATTTTGCTTGTTGGATCTGAAGTTCGATTCCCTTGACCTCCTCAAACCTAACCCACCACCTAACCAACTTGTAGGGTAAGGCTAACCTTTGCAGGATTTAGGGTTTCCCTAGGGTTTCCTCCAGGGTCTCGGAAGCTCGTCCCGCTCAACCGTGGAGACATAGCATTAGCGTTTTCTTCTTCCTAGCGTGTGTTTCTCGCTCATGTTTTCGCACGAGGATATTTATGCCCGAGCTTTTAATCTAGTTTGTACTTTCTGATTCTTCCAGAGAAAAAAAGGAAATAACGCGATTTTTTTTGGATTTTTTTAAGTCTTTTTTCTTCTCGCATTTCGTTCCCTCTCATGTTTTTAGCAAACGCCTGGTGAGACGATATGGCGGAGCTTTTTGATCTTGTTTCTGCTTTCTGATTCTTGGAGAAGAAAAAAGAAACAGAAAGAAAGCAGATCAATAGCAGATTTGTACCTTTCGATGGCGTCTGTGCAGAAGGCTGTAAAGAAGAAGAACAAGAATCGAGCGAAAAACGCCGGCCAGGACTCGTCTTTCCGTGGCAAGCCAGTATCGACCAAATGGAAACCAGTCTGGGGATGGCTGCACTCGTTGGACCGCACTGAAGTAGTGGAAGGAGCGGAGATTCTGGAATGGCTGAACTTGAATGCCCAGTATGCTGCATGGTTGCGTACACAGCATTCCAATTGTGTGCTGGTCTCTTATATCCAGAAATGTCATCATCGATTGCTCTTCGGCCGTGAGTACCACAAGTCGGAGGAGAAGAAAGTACGCCATTATCGCAACCTGTTTCTGAGGTCTTTTTGCTTTTGGAAAACTCTTTGCCATGTTGAAAAACAAGGGTTTTAGTCCAGAGAGAGTCTATTGAGGTTTTTATGTCAAATGGCTATGCGACCAGGTACGCCGACCACCAGCTTATCAATGCAGCACTCCTGTTCTTGAGGGTTCTGTTGCTGGTATTCATCGGCTTCCAAATGGACAATTTGGTGCAAAGACAACAGCAGACGGAGGACAACAGAATCAATCTGAGCTGGCCAAGAATGTGTCATTACAAACAGGCACTTCCAGTGTGCAGAATGTCTCTGGAGAAAGATTTGCAGGTGAATGCCAAGACATGTAGAATTGCTCAATTTCATGCTATTCTTAGCTCTTTTTTTTCATTTTTCCCCCCCCTTTGTATGCATAGCAGCATGTAGAATGTAAATGAGCATATTATATCCCAGTGCAAGCTAGCATTGTAAATTCTCTTGTTTGTCAATTGTGGGATTGCAGCAGTTAGACTGTTGTTTTCTTTGTGAAAGGAGGGTTTGTTAACACTGGCAGAAAGTGAACTGCTGCAGATAAACCAGATGAAGGAAGTGTTTTGAATCCACAGACACAGAAGGAACAATGGCAATCACTTCTGTCTGTAAGCAATATGCAATCCATTCCTTATTACTGTGCACCCTGGTAGAGAACAAGAATTAGATCTGGCAAGGCTGTTGCTGATTTGTCTTGGTCCTGTCCTTGTATGGAGGTCACATCGTCATTTTTTGTGTGGTTTTCTTTGTGTTGATGGTACTGTATTTTGTATAGGCAATCTCCATATATTTGCTCCTACAGAAGGTGCTACATTTTATTTCTTTAGCAAAAACCATGCAATGGCTTGATCATAAACAGGGGAATTGCTTTTGACCTAATCTGGATGGATGTCACATGTGCATACCCTCATGCAGGTGGACAAGGTCCAATCATTGCAAGTGAAGCCACCCCAATCTTCCTCTCCTTATTCAACACGATTGAAGCGGCCACGATCGTGGACTGTAACAGGCAAGGCATTGATTTTCTCCAACTGGTTTCTTCTTCTATTTGAACCTCAAGTGACAAAGAAATAAACTGTGGAAAATACTGGCAGATATTTTGTCATTATCTAAATTTTCATTGTTGGAGATTGGAGGAAAAGACCCATTGAGGCTACAGGATTGTGTGTGTGCGCACAACAAGCATGTCAGGACAGGTTCTCAGTGAAACATTACAGAATTATTCTTCACATCATTACTGACGAAATGATTTCTTTTGTTTGCAAATGCTGCAGATGGTGCTGTGGAAAGACTAAGCCCGAGAGAAAAGAGTATAGGACTGAATTCAGATGCTATCGAAAAAATGGACCCAATCACCAAATATGAATTGTAGGTCTCTTTTGAACTCCATATTTGTAGCGTGACATAATTGTTTCAAGCCCAATTCAAATTCTAAGCGCCTGGTTTTCATTGTAACTCATTCTGCTACTATTTTAACTGAACCTACCAGTTATTGAATGTGGTGGATTTTATGCTGACAATTTCTCATGATGTCTTTGGGCACTAAATTATGGATGGATCTTATGAATGAACCTAGGCATGGTGGTTTTTCGCAACCTAATTTTCAAGTGCAAAACTTCTCACAATCAATGTGTCCAGTTACTATTCTTACTTGTTTGTTATTGTGGGGTAGTTTGAAACTGCATGAACAATAGCACCTCATCCACCTAGAATTCAAAATACACTACAGTAGCAGGTTGGAGAGCAACATCATCAAGTCTTTCTTTCAAACAATTGACCTTCAAGGTAGTCAAGGGAAAGAATCAGATGTCCACTCTGAGGCCAGCCATGAAACTTTGTCACAATTCATATAACCAACACAATCTTCATAGAAAGATACTCTTTTATCAGTTTCCAAACACATTCATTTTGAGTGCTGTTCTGTAGAGCTCACATCCTTCTATGTGTTTTGCAATGCTCGCAGAATCCTCAACCTAGAGATGCGCCTTAAACATGCATTATCAAGATGCAAGGGAAAGACATATGAGTCCTGTACAACAAGCAAGATTGAGAATCAGAAGCGTGTTGCTACTAGTAGTTCCAGGTCAGAGACTGGCATACGTGGTCAAGGTGGTCCAAACACGACTCTCAATGCTTGGGCCTACTCTGAGGCTTCAATTGGTATGAGATTGAACCCTTTGTGTAGATCAGAATGCTCAGCTCTTGGTTTTGCTTATACAAGCAGCAGAGGATCAAAATAGCCAATGAATGTAGTGTATTCAACTGTTCAAGGTGTTTAATTTGCTTTCCTTGACTGCTGTACACTGATTATTGATGACTCATGACCAAGGATGAAAACAATTGGTGATAACTGATTCAGTTTTTGGTGCAATGGATCAAAGACCTTACTGCAGGAGCTGGGGACCTGGCACCCAGTATTGTGGAAGCTTTGTGGGAACGTGAAAAGGGAGGAAACTCAGGAACAGTTGCACATCGACCTAGAGAGGTTGGTAGTCGTGGCAAGAGGTGGAACACAGTCTTAAAAGGTATGTTGATTACATTGATTTTCTTTGACATTTTCAGTAGTTATTATTCTCATTATTTGCTGGAAACGTAGGTGATTAACCTTAATATCAATTTTGCAACCTTTGTAAACTTCCCTGTGCAGATGCCATGAAGATTATGTGTTTTATTCTATCCTCCTTTTGCTGATGCATCTGTATGAACCACTATCTGTTTCTGCAGGTTGGGACTCGCTTGAGAAACAAAAAATAGGACCTGTGAATTGGTTGCAAAAGAGAGCTTATTCCAGCTGGGTGCCAAGCTGGGCAGCATACACTTCCAGCATTGCAATAGCCCAGCCATTAGGAAGCCGGATTGATGTGAGTACTTTCTTTAGCTGTGGATTTCTTTCTTTCTTTGGAGTCTTTTGTGATCCATGTTTTACACTGATGATTGATGCATGGGTGAGTGATCTACTTGGCTAAGGGACATGCACCACAGTTGAAGTAGTAGAAGAAGGAAGATGGAAAGGATGAAATGAAAACTGTTAAAACAATTGTTAGCTCATAGAGGGATTTGGCAATCCGTAGCAACCTGAAAATCACAACCTGCACAAGAACTCAATACTGCTGCATACCAGTCAGGAATAAAGACTTTCTTCATCCTGATGGTGGCACTTCAAAGTGGGACAGATGCATGGTAGGAACAGCACACATGTGTAAGGAATGTCAGTTCTTTTTGGACCAGCTCTTTTGAGTTTTTGTTTAGAGACTGCTAGATGTCTTGAAGTATAATGCTACATCCAATGTTAGGTAAGGAGGATCGCTGCAAAAAATTTCCCCAATAGTGAACTGGAAGGTTTCTTAATCCCACTGTGGGACATGAAACATCAGAAGATAACTCAATTCTCGTTGACAAACAAGAAGGAATGTAGAGACACGAGAGTATGGAAGGCAATGGAAGTGGAAAGGCACAAGGGTCTTACTGCTTTGTCATGTGTTCTGGTCAGCAAGGAATCCAGAAAGTACTCGATGTGAGATTTCATCCAGGTGGAGCACCTCAGTTGGTTGTCAGCTGCAATGAGGTTGGACCACTTGCACTTTATGATCCTATTATTCCTCTGCCATAATATAGGCTTCTCAACAGTGATTCTCAATGGGGATGGATATACAATCAAGTTCTTTTGACTTTGCATTCATGATTACTCCTCATTATGATCTTTGTGAAGCAATTTCAGCTTTCTTGTTGGATTACTTGAATACTTCCTGTTGGTCTCTTTGCACTTGATCGTCTTCTAGCCTGTGTTGTCCCATTTAGAACCTCATCTAGTAACAGAAAGCATTGTGGATTCTTAGAAAGTGAGGAAGTTAGTGGACGTTAAGCTTGACCAAGCTCCACATACCTGTGTAAGCTGCAGCCCTGGTCTTGGTGTCACTCAGCTTAACTCAAGGTCATTCAGATTGGTTCAAGCTATCAATTGAAGCCAGCACAAGCCTTTGTATTGGCTAAACCATTGTGGATGAGGGCAGTGTTTTAACTTCAAGATAAGACATCTTCAGTAGTTTTGAGGCCACAGAATACTTACAAACAGGGGTGGTTGTTGTAAACCTCTTTTTTGTCTTCCCTCTGTCTTTTGTTTCAGACTTTGTATCCTGATATTCTCTTATGTGTTTATTTGTTCTGTTTGTTATGGATGGCAGCCCCCCAATGAATTGTTACTTTACAATCTGGTGAGTGGGCGGGCAAGAGAGCTGATTGGACACAACAGTCAGGTTTGTTCCCTATTGTAACCTGATCATAATGAGCACCAACTCACCGCTGAACTTCCTATGATAGGATGTTAATGTATGCAGATTTTATGTCAAAATGTCCATTATCTCAGCCTTACCTAGCATTTTTGAGTGACATACAGGTTTTCTTACTGTTGTGATCTCATGTGCCCTGCATCCTGACTCATGAGTGAGAAACGATTTGCCTGCATGGGCCATACACTGCACTGTGTGGTTCTCATCAATTCCAGGACTGTTTGCATTTCAGATACAGGCTGTGGAGTTTGCATTAGGAGGAGACAATATAGTCTCATGTGCCAGCAATATTATCAAGGTAATCAAGAAAGACAAGCTCTACATCTTTCCTGTTTTAATTAATGAAAGGAAAAGGTGAGAGGGATGAACAACTTGCAACTGATTGTCATCTTATTGTACTGGTGTATGGGCCATTTGCTGGAGGTCTTGTGAAGAGGTCTTATCATGTGATATTTCACAGGGTCACTTGGCTCCTATCTATTCCTGTTTTGCAGGTGTGGGACTCAACCTCAGCTGCATGCTTGCACACATTAGGGCCTGGGACAGATGATGGAACAGCTGGGCATAAGAAGAAAATCAGTGCAATGGCAGTCAACCAATTTCATTCCTGTAAGCACCCTTACACATTCAATACAGTTACTGGCGGTCCTGGATCAATATGTTGGTTCTGGATGGCACTACATGAGACTGCCATTGAGTTGTTCATATCTGCTACCATCTCTGTCCTGCAATGCTAAGCTTGGGCTTTTGTCCAACACAGGTCTTGCTGCAACAAGTGGTGGGGAAGGTGACAGTAAACTTCTGCTGTGGAATATACTCAGGGGTGAACTTGTTGCCGATCTCAATGCAGCCTATAGGTATCTATCCCTTATCCTGTTGAAGTCTTCAATTGGACAGGTGCAGATCAAGAGTTTGGTAGATCTTCCTTGTGTGCATTTCTAACATGAGGACTTGGTTCCTACAGAAGATGCAAAGGTGTGCCCACTGGTCTAATTGGAAGGTCAATCTGCACAATTAGGTCCCTAGGATGAGCTTTAAAAACAGATAGTTATCATTTGCAAAGATTCTACTGACATATGCCAGAGTGCCACAGAAAATCACTCAAAAGTCTACAGTTTTTTAATCTTTATCATCTAGTGTTCATGAACATAAATCCCTTGGTTATTTCTTGAACTGGCAGGCAGGAGCAAGTAGACCTACCATCAATGGATGCCCTGAAAATATGCAATGGAAGGAACCTTATTTGTGGAAGTGACTCACCAGGGGGCAAACCAGCTGTAGTACAGATTTGGGATATTGATGCCCTTAGCATGATTTCTTCTGTTCCTGCCCATGACACTGTAAGCTAACCTCCTTTGCAGCCTGAGAAGTTGTGAAATCTAGAAGCATGCAAGTAGATGCATTCTGCTATTAAGGTGGGATAAAGTTGATGCATTCTTCTATTAACGTGGGATTTCTCAGTTCTTATGAGAGACATTCTATTAAGCTGGGATAAAGTTGATCAATTGAAGCATTTTAATGCTTCATTTTTAGCAATCCTTGCTGTTGAGAAATTTGACCTAACTCATGCTTTGTGTCACTGAAACTTCATATCCATGTTTTACTTTGCTTGCAGTATATCACATGTTTGGACACAAATGTCTTAAATTCTACACTCATCACAGGTATGTAGTTACCATCAGTTAAATTGGTACAGATCTTCTGTTTAGAATCAACACGGTTGGAAAAATGTGAGCTCAAATTACGGGTTTCCTGCAAGGAAGCATGTTGAATTTGTTGGGGTATGCTCTTTGTAATCCATAAATTGGTTTTATGTCTGTTGTGTTGTATCTTAAATCATTACACTAGGTCCTGGGGTGTGCTGATTTGGACGACACTTAAAAGGCCTATGAGTTGCAAACTCAGGATAGTGGAGAAAGATTCCTTCAATATATAGGATGCTGTTGGATTGTTCTATTTTTGTAGACAGACAAAGCCTATTCAAATTCATAACAGTGGCTGGACTACCTGGTTGTCTCTTTTTTCTTTTTGCTGAGCTCTGAGAGGACCATTGTTGTTGGTCATGAGATCATTGGTGACCAAAGGATTAGTCAAGGTTTTTTTTCTCTTTATTGTGCTTAATGTGGATTTTTTCATGAAAGTGGCCTACCCACAATGTCCAGGATGGCTGCACCTGTCCACAATATCCTTTTTTGAGGAAGGGCTTACAATGGTAGAAGTGCTTTTTTCTGTGTCTTGGTGCCTGGTCTCTGGTTTAAGACTGTTTTTATTCTTACAGACTATCAAAACTCTGGTGTTTCTGTAACAGGTGCTGGTGATGGGACTGTGGGCTTGTTTGATGTGAGAACTGCTGGTGCCATCAGTCGGTTGCCATTGAGCTCAAGCTGGGAGGTTGGTTACTTTTCCTTGTTCTGTCAGAACATTGTTATTGTATTGTAGGTTGTCATGTTTATCTCCTTTGGAATAGTATTGCTACAGCTCCCCATTAGTAGTCATGAGGAATTTGCTGGAAATACATAGCCTTCAAGAGGCTGAGAGATGGCAGAACAGGAAATCCTCACATTAGGATTCAATGATGGTTCGGTGTTGCAGATTACATCAGTGTCATTCAGTGCTTGTGAGACCTATTTCCAGGCTTCATGCACAGGCAACTGCACATTTGTATGGGACACACGGATGATGTCCCTGGAACCAGGCCCTAAATGCACGACTCAAACCCCACCGCTGGCCGAAGGGAATCCTTTCAGAGCATTGCACCAACTCAGCCATGGTGCTCCCATGCCAACTTCAGAAAATTCATTTCAAGTACCTGGGTAAGTTGGAGAAGAAGCAACAGCATGACTGCATGTGGGCTTAGGAAATCCTGTACTTCAATCTTGATGCAGGCCATTAGAGAGCAGTTCTCAAGAGTTGGATTACTCAGTTTTCAGTCATTGTAGCTTTGTCTGTCAGTAGAGAACTTTCACAACTTCACAGGTTATGAAAGATGTACAGCTAATGTGTAATTTTTAGTGTGCCAGTGCTTAAGAGGTGGATGGTGGCAGTTGGGTTTGTAAATATTTCCAGTAAATAGGTTCCATGCATCTTGACAGTTGCTGGAGGGTGTAGGTATGTTGACATAGGAGATCAAGGTGTGAATGATGCTCGATGGTTTCAGCAGGAGCCCATTCTTGTTACTGTGAGTGGAAATGGCAGGTGAGCACATCCATCAACATTTTTCATTCATATCAACTTTATGGAACATGTTGGTTTGAATGTCCTTGATGGTATTTCTTCCAGTTGGAAGCTTTGTTTTTGCACTTTCAGATCACCAGTGATTGAATAACCAGTGATTGAACCGGAGTTGATCTCCAAAAGATGCATTTTACCTTTCCAACTTAATAGACTTTTCAACTGCTGCTCACATTTGAATTGCTAATGTGATGTAAATGGTCTGCTATGCAGTGTTGCAATGTGGGATGTATCTTTGGGGCAGCCATGTATCCAACACATTGCGAGTCATTCCCGGTGTATCAACACGGTTAGTGACTTCATTACCCTGTGACACAGCTCTAGTCCCATTTCTTCCATTTGCTACACAGAAGCTACCATATATCTCATCCCATTGGAATTTAAGTGGGGAACTCAAGTTGTGGAACGATGATCCTTGAAGAAAAGATTGGAGCACAGTAGAATTGCTGTTCAAAGAACCTTGTTTCCATTGCCACCCTAGACAAGGGGAACATGCCTTCAATGTGAGAAATGTTCTGCTTTCAGGTTGCAGTATCACCCAAAGATCAATTCATTTGCACAGGAGGAGATGATCAGAAAGTGGTAAATCCTCAAGTGTAACCCAGAAATGGCATACTTTGCTGTCATGTGTTGTAATTGCATATTTGTTCTGTGGCATCCTCCTTGTGAACAATATAAAGAACATGTGCATGATCACTTGATTCATGAAGTACAGTCATTTGGAGGTATCCAAAAACATGAAGGTTCATCTCAGAAGACTAGTGCCTAGAGTTAATTATTGCTGTATGATGGAAATTCTGAGATTTGAATGGTAAGTTCCCAGCATGTCACCTATGGGTAAGTGGGGGGATGTTTTGTGGCAGGTGTTGTATCAGGATGTGGGAGATGAATCCCAACTGCAGTGGCGGTTAACACATCCTCTTTGGGAAGAACCAACACTAAGACCAGAGAATTGATACCAGATTCAACTATGGGTATTATTCTGGTATTTACTGAAGACATTGTAGAGAAAAGTCTCAGAGTGACTGACAGTCCAATTTTTATCAAAGCTTTTTTGGATGTTTGTTGACCGATCACGCCAGGGATTCCAAAGGCTTCATGGTCAGAGAAATACAACCTATTGGCATGAAACAGATATTCCGGAAGGAATGAAGTGGAAGTCATCAGGCTCTGAAATCAATTCACAAATCTGAGACACTTGTTGTGACCAATTCTTGTCATGCTTAATATTTTCGAAGTTAACCATAGGAAGAGCAGGTCCAGCAGCTGCAGTATCAGGACCTGGAAACAGCAATTTGGATGAAGTTTAGGCTTCAAATAGCATGAAATTGAGTTTGGACATGTACATATGCACAGGACACAACACAACTGTCTTAAAAGAGTCATTAAAGAAATGTGATTCTTGATTGGCCATGGTGATATGTTTAATTGATCCTCACTGTACACTTTCTGATTTCATGGTTATTGCAGTGGTGGTATGTGGCTCCACAGCTAAGGCATGCTCAGGCCTCAGACAGCAGTTTTCTCATACATAACCGGTGCTTAATACAAAGGTCAGTATGCAATCTGGTTGATCTTGATGTTTTTTATCCTACACAAATTTTTTACTGAAGTCTTTTTTTTGGAGGGTTTCCAGTACCAGAAGTGGAAAAAGAAACGTAAAAAATGTGAGATTGGCATTTTTTTTTTCCCCACAAAATCTTTCACCATTCTCAGAGCAAGTCTTTTCATCCTTATATAACTGATTTATAGCCAGATTTGGCTAAATCCTCCTTGTGCTACATCTTCCTCATCTTTCCATGGATGATGATTGCCACTTTGTCTACATCACAAAATTTCTTAAAATGAAAATGGATTCTATAAATGGAAACCAAACTATCAAGCTAACAATCTAAATCGAATGCAGACGCAAAGAATCATGAGAGTGAATGACTTGCTCTTGTGGATTGCCTTGATATACAGTCCATGTTTCATCTTGCAGATCGAAAAGAACTGTACATAATGTGATCAGCGTAGGACCTGCAAACCAACAAAAGAAACATAAAAACAATAAGCTTTGGAGTTGCATAGATAATCACACAGCCAGGTGAGAGAGCCAGGTGAGACTTGTACATTGTACACCAAGTGATTGAGGATGAATAGATATCACACAATCTTTTGAGATTTTTCCATTTTGGAAATTTGCTGCTAAAAAATGAAAGAATTTTCGGGATGCTTCAAAGCTAAGCCATTTCTAAAAGTATGTGGAAATTCAAGTCTGAAATTTGCAGTTGAATTCTCTAGCTTGGATGTGAATACTAGAACAAATCATCCACATTAGCACTAAAACCCAGAGTGTATTAAAAGGTTAGCACCAAGAGAAACCCGCCAGCAAATTTTTTGTTTTGCAAGGTGACAATATAGACACTGTTTTGCTTTGTTCTTATTCATACCTTGCATGTAAATAGGATATGGTTCATCACTGACATTGCCCAAAAGAGAAAGGATCTCCATCTTCGAGAGTTTTGACAGCTGCTCTGCTCTCTTCTGTCGATAAAGAGATGTCTCATTTGCAACCTGTTAGAAGATAACACTCATGTTTGAGCATCAAAGAAGAGCAAAGCAAAAATGCTCCTGTCAACTACTAATCACAAAATTATTGCCTAGTTTGATTGCATGTAAACCCAACTGTTGATCCAATTTCTGCCAAAAACAGACATATACTTCACTCCATCCATGACCCATGTTCCTAAAAACTTGGCACTTAAAACTAACAGCACAAGAACATGAGAGATTAGTCAGCAATGAGGCAGAGATTATAGTGAAGAAAATGAGAGATTAGTCCGTGATTAGGCAGATCATCACTATGCAATAATGGCCATGATGTGCTGCTACTCCACAAGGTGTTGTATCTAAGAAAGGAACAGGAAAAAAGGGCCCTGCCTCTTGCAATCCCACAACCCATTAGTTACCTGTGGTACTTGTAGGTGCAAATACATGTTAGCATGAAAGAAAGGCTCCATAGCAATATTTCTAGTTGAGCTTCGTGCGTTTGAGGCTGTTTCCACTGTCACAATCTTCCTTTCATTGATGTCCATGATGTTGTAGTTATGTCCAACAGATAAATGTCTTTCACATGCTCGCTGCACAAAAGATATCAATAGCAGAAAACAGCTTCAAATATGAAAGAATTTGCATCCTTTTGGAGATCAAGTGATACTGAGTAAATCTAATCAGGCATGGATTCTTTTTCCCCTATTGCAACAATATGTTCAGTAGAGGGAAAAGCATTCCTACCTCCAATGCATCATCAAGATTGTGGGCTTCAAGCAAATCTCTTGAAATAAAGTTGCGTGCAACACCTCCTGCCACAGCTTCTTCTGAAGCCAATGGTACTGAATTCAATGTAAACACCTATATGGATATAATTCACATTTTAGTAGTGCTCATCTGGACTTTCCAATAGCCAGAAAATCATGATCCCAGACATGATTCGGAGGCAACCATGAATGGCTAAAAAGAAGATCCAATGTGACTAGCAGCTCTTACCACACCATAACTGTTGAATCCAAAAGCACAGCTCGGAAGCTCCCCAGCATAAGTATATGCCACGAATGATAACCCATCTTCAAGCTCAGCATGTACTAGATACCTGCCATAGACAAGAGATCAGATCAAGCAATTCTCAACAGGTTTTTGTCGCTAATGCTTTATATGGGTTCAATTAAGCTGAAAAGTATGTACCTGACACTGTACTTTCCTGTAAATCTATCATGTAAGAGTACTCTTAACATCTACATGATTTCATAATCACTAGATCGCAGACATTGACACTCTGGAAAGGGTTATGTTCAAGGGGTGAAAGTCTAGTAGGTCTCAGGTCTATGCAACAAGTGATGATAAGGGGGGGGAGAGAGAGAGAGAGAGAGAATGTACACATGATCGAGAATTGAAACATGTGCATCCTCATTGTGTGCAATGAGTGAGAGATTGTCGCTGTGCAATAAGACAGTGCTGCACTGGTCAGCATCTCCCAATTTTTCACTACTAGTTTTTGTTGGTAAAAATGGTGCAATTTCTTTTCTCATATTGATGAGCAAGACCTGCAAAGCACCAATGTCCCCCTCTCCTGGTTTCAACAAAAAGGATGTACCAAAATCTCTCAAAAGTGCATACAAAACAAGCTTGGCAGACACAAAGTGTGTACCAGTTGAAATACCCAGTACCCGAAAGAAAAGGAAAAGTGTCAATAGAACCATATTGGAAGGACACAGAGCATAACTTGAAGAAAAGGCACTTGACTACCATCTGCAGTGCCACACATCTCATCCCAATATTCAGGAAACCGCGTTCTGCAACAACAAAACAAGGTAGACAAGATGATGATTGTTTTTGCATAACAGAAATCTATCTTCATCGTCAAGATCACCACATTCATAAAGCATATATATTGGGCATTTCAGAAAATCAAAAAAGAGAAAAAAAAGCAAAGATTTGCTCCTTCAGTAATGGTCACCCCTATAAACCCTAAACCCTAAATGGGGAAGGAACATGCATTGGCAAAACAGAAGTATAAAAAACTGTAGAGAAAAACTTCACAAGAGATGTGCATGAACAAACCCACAAAAATTCTATCCATACACTGCAAAGCAAAAAGTGTAAACAAAAACTGTAGAGGAAAAAATAAAATCACAAGACAATAATGTACAAGAACAACAAAGCTCAAGAATTAATTCTATCCATGCACTGCAAAGCAAAAGTGTAAACAAAAACTGTAGAGATAAAACACACAAAAGACAATAATGTGCAAAACTCAAACGCTCACAAAACTTCTAAAACCTCCATATGGAGGAGCAGCACAACATGAGCAAAATCTGACAACATTACTTGTTAGTGGCAGAAAGAGATGAGATGAGTTGTTGTCCATCAGCAGACATTGCAAAGGGTAGCATCTGTGAATGCAGATAAGGATCCTGCTTGAATCTGCTGTGGATCATGGTAGCAAAATGTTGGCCAATTGCAAACCCTAACTCATAGCCTCTTCTTGATCTCAACCTCAAACAGGGCAACCACGGCTTGAATTCTTCACTACCCATTTGCGCAAAAAATGTACAGAAGCTAAAACCCACAAGCATCTGCTCTGAGCTTCTCCAAATTGGCTGCTACAAAGCGAGATCTTCACAGGAGCATCAGCAGCAGCCAGCGCCTGCCCAGGGCTGCCAAGGGCTGCCCGAAAAAAATTGTGCTGCCCTGGGCCCTTCTGCAGCTGCCCCAATCAGTGTATCTTGGGGCAGTTGCCTTTTTGGGATTTTTATTTTTAGTTTTATTTTTAAACATAAAATTTCATAAATCATTTTTTTCCTTTTCTTTAGGTACATTCTTCCTTTCTTTTCTTTTTTTTCTTTTCTCCTTTTTTTTTTCCCCTTTCATATAAATTTTTTCTCATTTTTTCTTTCTCTTTTTTTCCTTTTTCTTTTTCTTTTTCTCTTTTTCTTTTTCCGAGGAGGATATGATATCATTTGCTCCTTTAGTAGGAAAAGACTCCGAGATTTTTCTTAGTGTATTTGGAGGTACACTTACAAAGCATAAAGATCTCCCTTGGATAGTTATCAAGCTTGTGTCCCTAGGGCTAAAAACCACAATTCTATTGAACAAAAATTAATCAAAAGAATTGGCTCCTAATATGTTGAACATGGGTTTCAAGAAATCAAAATAATCAAATATTAACCGCGCATTTAAGGTTTTTTTTTTTTCATTCGGAATTTTTGTTCCCCAAATAAAAAGCCACAACAATTGAATCGATGGCTCACTAATTTTGAATTTTTTTAGAATTTTTCTAATTTGTAATTATTAATTACCGTGCCCAATTCCACGGTCCCCCGATAATGGTGGAGACTAGTGTTGGGCAGGTACCCCAGTTTGGCAGGTTAGAACCACATGTTCCAATTCAAGTTAGAAAGAACCCATTAAGCTTGTTAGCAATGGTGTCCAAAATTTGTTTGGGTAAAATTGTATTTATGTGTGGAACCAAAGTCGAGGTACATATATATGGTTTTGAAAAAATACCAATTAGAATAAACACGAGTCTTCATGTTTATGATTTTAATCTATCCGACTTATGGTGCATTCACACTTGATGTTAAGTCATTGTTAAATAAAAATCTAGGTGGCATCCTAGGTGGCATGCAATGTTAAAAAGGTCATAGTCTAATGGTAAGTAAATGTTATCTTAACATAAAATTTTCATGGTAAGTAAGTTTACGTCCCAAATGACTAACATGATGTTAGTGGACTTAACATTAGAGTCCCTAAGAGCATCTCCACTGGTGCTCAGTATGTCACTCTGGATAATAAAATTAAATGTCTAAATTTAGCTTTTTTTTTTTTGCAATCCCACCCATATAATTGTAACAGGAACTGCATATACGTGAGGACTACTAATAGCAAACCACCTGGACCAATCATTATAATCGACCAATCAGAAATACTGAGCCGCGGTCAGGTTCAATTTATTACACTCTTTTTTGGAGGTGCACAATTGTGTTGTGACTTTTACCAGCCGCGGCAAGCTGCACGAATTTGATGCAGAAAAACCAATTTCCTGAGCTAAACCGGCACATTTTGACTTTTTTGCAATAAATTTTACTGTCCGGAGTCACATACTGTGCACCAGTGGAGATGCTCTAACACCAAGTGTGAAGGCACCTTTATTTCAATACCACACATGGTGAAGCAAAAACAGGCAACAATTTGATTCAAAGTTCAGTGGAAGTTCCATCAACATTCATCTTGAATGACACTTGGTTACCTTGCATGACAATCAATTTTGTCACGTATATTTATATAAATTGATAATTAACAAGTGTTAGTGACACACATTACTTTCTTCCGTTAAAAAGTGGTCCAATTTTCACCAACACAAAAACAAAAAAACTAAAATAAAATTATGAGGAGTTATTTATCTCCAAAATATTCTTAAAAACCCCATTATTAAATTCAATCACATTTAACATGAGTGCGAAGTGAAAGTTCAACTTGAAAATGTCTCTTCTTGATTCCCACACTTTTCCACTTCAAGTGTTTTATGTGTCGACGAAAGGATACTTAAAAACAAGGGGCTAAAAATAAAGCAATAATCAAAAAATAATAGTTTGCCAATACATAATATATGTGTTTAAATATTTTATGATTTTTCATAGGTGTGTGCATAGTAGGTGAGGAAGATAGAGCTCACATGGTGCTTGAGCAATAAACAAATAAAAAATAGAAAAAATTAAAAATCTTTTGTGGAATTAATAAAGGTCCTACTTATTTTGTACTTTAACAAGGTGATTCCTATTTTTATCATCAAATCATTTTCACACTCAACTACCTAGCCTACCTACATACCTAATTATCTAGTTTAACTATTTAGCCTAGTTACCTAGGTTATTTTTTAAAAATTCAAAATGACTATTAATCATATAGTTGTAATTATAGTTCGATAATCGTGTTTTGTGACCAAAAGTTGCATAAATGGCACTAAGGCACATTGCATATGATTACATGGGTAAGTTTGAAAAATAACTATAAAAATTCTTAGTCATGGTTCCATGTTTTGACATAATGACAACAACTTGCCAACAATGAAAGAAAAATTGTTACATGATCACAACAAGGAACTTTCAAAAAAGTTGTGAGAGGCAAGATGAAAAGGGCAAAATCATGAACAAAAATCATGACTTGCTTTCGAACATACCTTTAAAAACTACCAAGCTTTAAGAAACTAAAAGAAGTCCAAAATTGTTGAGTTTTTCGCAACTTCTAAAGAGAGAAAAAAACAATATTCCATTATAAAATCATAAAGGCTTCATGACAACAACAATATCAATGCAAGTCACATTTGAATATAGGTACATAAAATTTGAAAAACAATAAACCTTTCGTCAATCAAATATCTAAGAAATGAATCGTGTCTCAAAACATGAAGCTCCATCCATGATTTGAGAATCAAACATCTTGTAATTTCAAAAGGTGAATTTTCCATGAAAGAAAAAAATAATCACAAACTTGTGAACATTGTTCAAATCCAAGCTTTTTCCATGCCATTAATGAGTTTTAGAAGAAAAACTCCTAGCCTAATGAAAAAAATAATTCTTGAAAAAAATAAACAAAACATGAAAAACTTACAACTATCTTGATTTTTAAACATTGCCTTTGTTTCTATTTGGTGCATTTTAGGAAGAAGCACAATTTAACAATGTAATACAAAAGTTATTGAAATGGGTATAGAGTAATTATGGATATGTAAGTTTAAAACAACAAGTCAAAACAATCATGTGAAAACCTTAACACCACCCTTATACATGCACCATAAAAAATTTTAATTTTTTTGAATCTTAGAGAGGTCATTCCTTGTATATTTAAAAAAGCATATGAAATAAAAGGTATTTTAAAATATGCTATGAAATGATGAAATGCTCTAGGTATATTTTAGGTATAATCTATAATATATTAAATATATTTTAAGTGTATTCTCATAATGAACTATAGGCACCTTATTTAAATTTACTTAAATCATAAATTATACATTCTTCAGTAAGTTGCACCTTACATTTGTTTGCACATTGTTTACAATAAAATGGAAATGACCTCTTTGGGTTTGCAATTGACTTGAAATTTGGAACATATATTCCTAGTGAAGTTTTTTAGGTCATTAATTTTCAAGTTAATAAATAAATGAAAGTAAAAATATATTCAAGTTTGAATTAAAGGACTAAGATAACCATGGAAACTCTAAACATGGGTAATTAACTTTAACTTATTTTACCCTATTAGATTAAAAGGTGCATTCATGGTATTAGGAGCCAAAAGGGCCACAAAGACAAAATCCTTATAAAGAGTGTTAAAAGAAAACCTCGTCTAGATAAACATTATACATGCATTATTTTGGCAAGTCTTCTTTGATATTGTCCTTGAGGATTCAAAATTGCAAATGTATAACGGTCCTTCAACATTCATCAAACTTATGTGCATAGAAATTTCTTAATACTTATCACATAAATAACCATTTAAAATGAAACCTTTACATTTCTACCTTTAGTGGCACACTTGCCCTCTATTAATCTTGATATTATTATATTTTAGTTTTTGTTTCAATTTGTTGAGGAGTTGAGAACTGAACTTGTGATGAATTTGCTTTACTCTTGAATGTAACAATCACAATTAACCTTTGGTCTTCAAGGCCATGGTAGTAATGTTTACTTCAATTGCTTTAACAACACTTTCAAGTTCAATGTTGAACAATTTTCAACATTCTTGCTCTCCATAAAATGCATTTGCTTGTTTTTTTTGGGTCCTTATTCAACATGTAGTTTCATGCCCAATTTGACTATCATTGTTGCATTTTACACATGATCCAAAACTTGGAATAGGATTGGTGTGACTTTTTAAATTAAAATAAGGTTAAAACATATATGTAGGTTCAAAAAAATTATTTCTAACATGACAATTCACCTAGCATTGTTATTAAGTTCAAATTACTATTTATAAGCCCATCAACATACCCAATGTACAGGTGCTCAAAATGAATGGAATGGTCTAATCCTATATGGAAAGTATTATTGTAATTAAGGAGGATTTCCTATTTTGTTGTTGAACAAAACATTTTTATCTCTTGGATTAGATAATGTTATGAAACTATTGGAAGAACTAATATTGTGATGTATTATTGTGATTCATATTAATTAGAACCATGGGGACCATAGGTACATTCACAAAATAATGAACTATAACAAATGGAACTAATGTTTGGTTTTTCATGTTTTAATGTTAAAATTTGTACTATTATTATACACTTCTTCAATGTGTTTAGATGGCAATGATTTTAATATATTACGAAAAAACATGTGGAAAGTTTTGAAATGATTTAATGTGGATAGAGTATTCAAAAACATTCATCAAACATTGTAACCAATTTTTTAATTGTTTAATTAGACTCCTAAATGGACTTTAAAATATTTGAAAATGATATGATTTTGTGGAGATTCTTAAAACATATCTTTACATAATAGCACAATGCAACATATTTTTGTTAATATGTTTTGCAATGTACAAAAAAAATAATTCCTAATATATCTTAAGATTAATTCAAAATGAATGATTACTTACGTCCATGTTAAAGGTGCATTCTTGACTCATTATTTTGTGAATGCACCCTCATCCCCCTTTTCAAAAGTTTGTTTTGTTTTTTTTTTTTTCTTTTTCTTTTTTCTTGGTGATGGACATAATAATCAAAAAGTCCCAAAATAGATATATTGTAGCCTCCTATTTTGGATTGAACTTATATAAGTTGCAAGAATAGAATGTGGGGCAAGGCATATGTGACAAAGTGAAGGCCACAATGCCTAATGTAAAAGGTTGCAAGACTAAAATTTGGGGCAATGAAATAAGAGGCGTCTTTGATAAAGTGGCATTTTGTTTCAATGGAGTGGCCAAACTTACCTGTTCCCCAAGGGTGCATGTTTCACAATGAGAACAACAAAAACCAAAAAAATTCAACCGCCTTTTTCCCCCAAAGAAAAAATAAATGGACTTTTTATGTGCATGCTAGAACATTTCATTGGTTAAAAAAAGTTCTATACATAATTATATTCATCACCTATTTTTGCCTAGCCTTCAAGAGTTGGAATACCCATTTGAAGAATTAACATCTTTGGGTTCTAGTTCAACTAAGTCTCTTAAGTTTTCTCATTCAAAAATATAATTTGATGATGGAGAAATTATATCAAAGCTTGTGATGAAACTTTGATTTTAGTCAATTTGCTTGAAATGATGTTTTTTTGTGGTGAAATGTCTTAAGTTTTTTAAACATTGAAAATAAGATGAAAAAATAGTAATTTTAAAGGATTTTTTGGGTCATTTTTTAAAATAAAAATACTCAAATTAGCCACATCTAGACCTAGCCACTTCCTAGGTCGCCATTTGTAACAACACTTTTGTAAAAATGTTATTGTCCACCTAGGACAATCATCATTTAACATTAATTAATGTTGGGATCTTCACTAATGGACATGCTTAAGGAATTTGAAAATGAAAAATCCCTAACGTATAATTCTTAGATCATCAAACTAAATTAGACACAAGTAAGACAAAACATTGAAGAAATTTTTTAAAAAAAATCATTCAAGCAAATTAAAATTAAGAAACTAAAATATGTGTATGACGCTCTTACTTCATTTGGCAAAATGAAAAATAGATGAAAAATTAACAACATTTAAATGTAAAAGGAGTTATATTAAAAATATAATTAGAATTTTGCTATGGAATATCAAATGTAACAATGTAAACATAATCATTTAAATGAAACTTTGTCCTAGACATATACATAAAGTTTCACACCAACTCGATAATATGATAATCCTTTAGATGGAATTGTATTTTGAACACATACACAAAGCCTAGGTTTCAACTCACTTATATGAGATCTAGTGTTTTAGGTCTTGGATAGACACACAATTTTTTATGAACTCAATTATGTATATGAATTATTTTTGTCAATTTTATACAAATCATTACATTTCATTCAAATTTTTTAACCTTTATCCATTCATTTTCATAACATTTCATCCAATTCCACAACATTCATTTGTCCATTATGAAAAAGTCATTTATTTTGCACCATTCATTCAACAATATGCACAACATTTTTTTCAAGATAGACAACCTTTATCCATCAACTTCCATGATATTTTGTTTTGAAGTGAAATCGCAAAATTCATTCATTCATTTAAAAACATTTCATCATGTTTCACAACATTCATCAAATGCCATAACATTTTTCTTTCAATTTAAGAAAATAACCAACAAGTTCAACAACATTCATCCATCAACTTTATTAACATTTTCCTTTAGGTTCCACACCATTCTTCCATTGACTTCATTGAACATTTCATCAAGTTCCACAACATTCATCCATTTGCTTCCACACCATTGCAACATTCAAGCATCAACTTTATTTGCATTTTGTAATTTGTTTCAACACTAATTCATCAAATACCTATTCGCAACAATTGATGCTTTGAATTTGCCTACATTACATTCATTGATCCACTTTTAAAAACTTTCTTAACATTTCAATTCAATTCCAAAATATTTAATCCTCCATTTTTTTTCATAAACACTTATGAGTTCCATAACATTCATAAATGTCTCACCAAGTTTAAATATTGATTCATCCATCAACTTTTGTAAACATTTCATCAATTCCAAAACAAAAAGAATCATCCATCAATTATCATAAATTGTTAATTAAATTCACAACATTTCATCTATCAACTTCCATAAGCATTTCATGAATTTTGCAACATTCCATCTATTCCCACTTTCATATAAAGATTTCTTCAATTCCATAATATTTCATCCATTCATAAACATTTCTTGAAAGATTCCATGGAAAATTCACTCAACTTTTTTCTACATTTGGTGTGCCTAAATGAGTTTTTTTTACTCATATCATTAATCCATCCATCCAACCATGCATCTTTTCATTCATCCATTTGTAGATGATAAACATTTCATTAGTTCCAAAACATTTCATCCATCCCCATTTGCATGAACATTTTTCCATCAATTCCATCCCCTCTTGAATAAACAATATTTCATCAATTCCACAATATTCATCCATCAACTTCCATAGACATTTCATGGGATTCTGCAACCAATTTCTCCCAATTGGCTTTTCCACATTTGATATCACTAAATGGACGTTTTACATTTAGGCACATCATTCATCCATAATTTCATCCATCCATCCATTAAAAGACCATAAACATTTTCATAAGTTCTATAAACATTTCATCTATTAAGTATTTTATTTTTACTATTTTGTTACCTTGTAATTATTTTGGTTCCTAAAGTCATTTTGAGGTCTCTTTTTGGGAGCTCTTTTACATTTGGCTTTTGCTCTAAATGACATAATATTGCCAAACTCTTGACTTCCATAAACAATATTTCATTCAATTTCACATCATTTCATCCATCAACTTTCATAAACATTTCATGATGGTCCACAATTATTTGGCTTTTCCACATTTAATGTCACTAAATGAATGTTTCTCACATTGAATCACATTATCCATTTGTTCATCCATCTGTCCATTCCTTGATCCATTCATTCATAGACCATAAATATTTTCATTAGTTATATAACATTTCATCCATCCCCCACTTTTCATAAAACAACAAAAACATTTCATCCACCAACTTCCATACAAACATAGTTCCACAAACAAAATTCATCCATTTTGGCTTTTCCACATTTGATGCCACCAATTAAAGTTTTCACAAATTACCCACATCATCCATCCATCCATCCTTTAAGTATAATACCTTAACAACTTGAACATCAATTATATTATTTGTAGAAATGTACAAATTTTCATTTTTTTTCCCCCCAAAGAACAAGATTATTGGAAGGAAAGAAGAATTTTTTTGGAAATATTAAAAGAAATTCCATTTTCAAAATGAAATATTGGAAAAATTTCAAATTAATTAAATATTTACCAATGTTGTGAGGGTACTAGATGGTTTGTAGGGTAAAAATCGATGCTTTATGGTTAACAAACTTCTTGTGACCTTGATTCAAGTTGACACTTTGACACCTTTTTGACACCTTTTTGTTTGAATGGGCACAAGAATCGAAGAGCCACTTTAGATTAGGGTCCAAGGTCCAAAGTCGAATGAAATAAAGCAATCCTATTGGATGAGAGCCATAAATTGGACTTTAAATAAGGGTCCAAGACCAAAAATCGGCAAATCTAGGCTAAACCTACATGGCACCATTTTGAACTGACAAAAAAAAAAAAAGAATTAAAAGAGAGCTCATGATTTGGAGAGCCAAGATGCAAGCTAAGGTCCAAGGCATGGTCCAACTCAAGGACTAAATTTGCTTCAAATGAGTCCCAATTTGGGTCCTAGGAGTTTAGGGCTCCTAAAGGGCCCTAAAGAAAGTGGGCCTAAAGTTAACTAAGGTTAATATATATATAGTTAAATATTAATTTGAGTTAGTATTTGTTGAACTTGGCATTGATATAGACCCTTGTTTCAATTTGTTGTAAAACTTTGTATCCCATCCATCCATCCATCCATTTCTCCCTTCCTTCCTTCCTTTCTCCTTTCATCCATCCATCCTTTCCTTCCTCCCTACATCCATCCATTCACAGACCTGGTCAAATTTGGGACTTTTTTGAACCGCAGTTAAACTTTTTCACCCTGCTCGCTTGCTCGCGTCGCTTGCGTCCTCTGCTGCGACAAGCAGCAGCCAGCCCCTTCGTGTCGGAGCTGAAGGTACAGGGCTCTACCCCGCCATCGCCGCCAACAGCTTCTTCCGGAATTCAAACTCAGAATACTCATAAAACGGCAAAAGGAGAAATGGGTAGTGATCGGATGACGACGAGGAGCTTCACGCGCATCGCAATGGACTCAAAAACCTGAGAGAAAACAGGAGAAGAAAGAAAGAAAGAAAGAAAGAAAACCACTTGAGGAATAGTAGAGAGAGAGAGAGAGAGAGAGAGAGCAAAGAAAAATAAATTCCAAGAGCACAAGTTTGCAAGGTAACATTTTGGGTTTGTGTGTTTTTTTTCTGTTTCCAGCAATGTTTATTGAGTTGCATTTGTGTGTATCTGAAGCTCAAAAAGATTCTCTTTCCTGCAGAAAAAACAGTAGCTTGCTTTGCTTTGCTTTGCTTTGTAGCTAGAATCCAAAACGCTCTCCTCATTTGGTTTTTATAGTATGCTTTGTGTATCAAAGAGTTTTAGTTTAGTTTAATTTAATTTTTTTTTAGTGGGTTGGAAAAGCTCAAAGTGCTTGTTGGAGATGGGAGTTGGATGGGTGGAATCAAAGAAATAGATGGAGTGGAAGCTCTTGGAAATCTCTTGTGAAGCTCTCTTTTAGGGTTTTCATTTGTGGTCCTTGCAGGGACAGGAGGAGGAGGAGGAACAACAATACATACAACAACACAATTTCTTTCACCATGGCAACTCCGTCGAGAGGAGGAGGCGGGAGCAGAGTCTCAAAGCAGCATATCTCAAAGAGAGTGCTGAACAGGTGGGAGACACTAGTGTATGAGGCAATGATGGCAGAGAAGAGGCGACAAAGTGCGAGACAAGGAGGAGGAGGAGGAGATGATGATGGTTTTGGTGGTGGAGATACCACCACATCCTCTGCAGCCTTCGTTCCACAATCTCTCCAGCAACAGAGAAACATTGATGTCATTCTCCGCACTGCTGATGAAGTTCAACAAGATGATCCTCAAGTTGCTCGCATCTGTAAGCTTTGCTTGCAAGCTTGCATCTTCTCACACCATCTCCCCCTAAACCCTAGACCCCTTCTTCTTCTTCTACTTCTTGCATTCCCCCCAAACCCTAAACCCTAAATCCTAAACCTTTCTTTTGCATTCCTACCAATGCTCAATTTGCTTTGCTTCTTGAAAATCTTGGAAGAGAGGATGAATGATGAGCTTCTAGTAAGTAGCTCCTCATCATCATCTTTGCTGGGGTGTGTGTGTGTGTGAATTGTTTTGCAGTGTGTGAGTATGCGTATTCACTCTCACAACACCTTGATCCAAAGGATGAGGGTCGTGGCGTCTTGCAATTCAAGACGGGTTTGCTCTCTATCATCAAGGTAATCTCTTCAATTCTCAAACTTGGGGTTTTTCTTTTTTTGTTTTTTTTTCCTTTTTTGAACTGTGATCTATATCTCTCGCCCCAATTCTCAACTTTGGGTTTTCCAGCTGTGGATCTTTATCTCTTCAATTCTCAAACTTGGGGTTTTTTTTTCCCCAACTGTGGATCTATATCTCTGCAATTCTCAACTTGTGTTTTTCCATCTGTAGATGTATGTCTAGTAATTGTTGCTTTCAGATCTCCATAAAGGTACACTCTGTTTTTCTCGCACTGTAAGCTATTTTTCAGAAGAGGTTTTGTATTACCGGACAACATGGTTCTTTTCCCTTCTGGGTAACTGAGAAGCAATCTAAATCTGTAGAATTTCTGTTGAATACAAATTTTATTCTACAGCAAAAGCGGTCCAAGAAGGAAGGTGAGAAGATTGATCGGAGCCAAGACATCCGCTATGTACAAGACTTTTATAGGCGTTTCCGGGAAAGAAACCAAGTTGATGAGCTTGAGGAGGAAGTCAGACGGGATCGTGAACACCAGTCCTCAGATCAAGATACAAGCATGTACGTCGCTTGTAGTTATAACTATTCTTTAAGCTCTTCCCTATTGGTTTTGTATGCTGAAAATTATATGGGTGGTAAAAAATCAGAGCTTTTCGTGCATGAGAAATTGTGATCATATTTTCTCAATGCTTTTCAGTTTCACTCATAGTGTAAGTAGTTGAGAAGTTCTTCCAACGCTTATGAAGATCAATTGAAAAAAATGTATTTATCATGGAGAAGATGGTGACATGGGTTATCATTGATTCTTGAGGAAATTCTTGAGACTGTTAGTCCCTGGGTGTTGCAATTTTTCTTTTTAATTCCATGTGGTTTTGGTTACAATTTTTGCAGGTTGGACAAACAGGAGAAATTAAGGAGAGTGTATTTGATGGCGAGAATTCTGAATGAAGTCGTGGAAGCACTTCAAAGTACACATTCTGAAATGACTATTGATCTAAGTGTAAGTAAGAAACCGCACAAATTTTTCTTAGTGCTGGCTTCTGACCCATGTGTTCTTTCTTGGTCACCAGTCTGCAATAGTAAGGCACTCAAATCATTTGCAACTCAGCAATTTTACACTGTTTATGCCACTTTGGTTGATTGAGTGCAACTCCACAATGATACAGACAGACAGACATCCATTGTTTCTCCGATTTGTGAATTTTTGTTTTCAGTAGTGAGTGATTGATGGGTTTCAGAGTTTTTGGGTATTTTGTTGGGGATCTTTCTGTTGGTGTGTCTACAGCTGAAGGCAGTGATGGCGAATGATGCTAAAAAGCTCCAGGAATATAAAGCTTACAATATCTTACCCCTTGAAACACCGGGTGTTACCAACAGTTTCCAATTGTTTCCAGAGGTAAGTTTTGTTTTTTTTTCCTCCCTCTTTTCAAGGCATTCCACAATACCCCAAACAGTACAAACAATAGAGAGTTGAGCAAACCCTAAATGAGGGCAATCGCACCTGTGACCAAAAATCTAGGTTTTTTTTTTTTGCAGGTTTTGATTCTCATAGCAAACAATCAGAAATTCGATACTTCAATCTTCTCTTTTCCTTGCTTGCGGTTGGCTTTGAAATGGAGTTGAGTGTTTGGGTTTTTCAACAAGCTCAAATTCGGTTCATACTGAGAAATGTCCAATGAGCAATTTCACTGTTACAATACAAGAGAATTCCACAACACAAGTTATCCTTTGGTTTTCTTGTGTTTTGAAACTCAACATTTTGTTTTCCTTAATTAACACTTTGAAAGTTAATTTTTTGAAACAGGTGTCAGGTGCAACGAGAGCATTGGAGTATACTTCAGACTTACCAAAGTTTCCTGATACTTATGATATGCCCAAAGAACGAGCCTTGGATGTGTTTGATTTCCTGCATTATGTATTTGGATTCCAGGTACACGCAATCTTCTTTTCATTGCCAGAACCGTTACATTCTCGATGAAAGGGTGTGTTTCTGTTGGATGGAAATATTTTGCAAATATCAACACAATTCTTATGAGCTCATATTCTTACTTCAAAAGCACCCATCATGTTTGTTTTCCTCTCAAGTACAGAAGATGGGTACCAAAATACACAGAGTTTTCTCTTGTGTTTTCTCTTGAGTACAAACAATGGGTCCCAAAATGTAGAGAGTTTTCTTGTGTTTTCTTTCTCTCAAGTACAAAAACATGGGGTTACAAAAATGTAGAGGGTTTTCTCTTGCATTTTTCTCTCAAGTACAAAAATTGGGTACCAAAATGCAGAGAGTTTTCTCTTGCGATTTCTCTCGAGTACAAGAATTGGGTACTGAAATGCAGAGAGTTTTCTCTTGCTTTTTTTCTCTCAAGTACAAAAATTGTGTATCAAAATCTAATAGAGTTTTTTCTCTCTCTCTCTCTCTCTCTCTCTCTCTCGATATATAGTGCAATTGAGCACTCTGAACATGAGTGACTGAAAAGAGAGAGAATGTGGTGTGTGCAGAATGACAATGTGGCAAACCAACGAGAGCATCTGGTTTTATTATTAGCCAATGCACAATCACGACTGGGTGTGCTTGTTGACTCAGAACAGAACAAGGTACCCACCAGCAAGCAACAATTTTTTTGCTGTGCAATCCCTCAATTTTTTTTTTCTTCTTTTGTAGGTTTCTCCCCGCCCCCCCCCCCTCCTGCCTGTCTTTGTTCTAAAGAAAATTCTTGATCAGAAATGTAACATTTTTATAATTTGTTTTTTTCTGCAGGTGGATATTGGTGCCATAAATAGTGTCCACAATCGATTGAATGAGAATTATGATCGCTGGTGCAACTTCTTGAGACGGGATTCTATGGCTAAGCGGTGAGCTGCTGATACATACTAACTAGCTTTCACCCCTTTTGCACAGAATTAAAATCTCTTACTAATGGTCTTTTTTTTTTGTTTCTCTGGTCTTTTTTGTGGATCTTTTCTTTCAGATCTGCACAAACATGATGAGTATTTTCTGGATTTGGGTGATTTTTGTTAGTAATGCAAAGTGCTGTCAATTTTTTGATGTTCAACCTGTGTGTATAATTCGGAGATGGGGTGCAGTGCATTCACACCACAGATGCAGCTGTTTTTGACAGCGCTCTATCTGTTAATATGGGGCGAAGCAGCAAATCTCCGCTTTCTCCCCGAATGCCTGTGTTACATCTTCCATCACGTAATGTTCCTCAAAACACTGATCTTCTTTGTCCCCTCAATTTTCTCACTGCAATCTCCGCCAATTTCCTCCTGGCTATGCAACTGTTCTTTTGCAATTACTTGATCAACTTGTTGCTTTGATCAGGCCAGTCTCCAAGCAAATCATTTAGTTCTACTTTCTGCCTTGAATAGTAAATTAGCACTAATTAACCATTTACATCTAATTAATTAGCAAGGGTAGACTAATTAGCACATTATGGTTTGGTGTTTTTGCACTAATTACTGTTGAACATCTCTAATTTACTTAGCAACTCTAGACTTTTTAGAATTTTGTTCTTGCCATTTAGCACTAATTAACTGTTTACACCTGATTAATTAGCAAGTATAGATTACTGATTCTAGCAAGTTTACAGTTTGAAGAACCAACTTGAAAAACCCTACACCCTAACACCCTAACACCCTAAACTTATATCTAAACCCTAAACCCTAAAACACCACTTCAGGAAATTATAGCCAATTGAGGATTTTGGGCCTGAATGTGCAGATGGCGGATGAGTTGTATGATTTGCTTGATAAACCGACTGTTGGGAAATCAAGGATTATAGTTCCTGATTCGCCGCACTCGTTTCTGGACCGAGTCATCAAACCCATCCATGAGATTGTGGTTGAGGTGAAGATTTCAAGTCTCAAACAAAAGAGTTTTGGGTTTATAACTTATAACAGTTCTTTCACTGCCAGAACAAGGTCTTGTTGTTGTTGTTACTTCTTTTTATTTCCTTCAGAAATTGAGGGAAAACTGGATCAATCTCAGAATGGGAGATGGTGTGTTTGTTTTACAAGCTTCAATAATAATAATAATAATAATATTGTATGGGGGTTTGGTACAGGAGTCAACCATAGGTGCTGATGGAAGATCTCCGCATTCAGCATGGAGAAACTATGATGATTTCAATGAGTTTTTCTGGTACTTCTGCTGAAAGTACCTTCTGGTTTCTCTTGAAAATCTTCACTTGGGCAAAAATTGTAACCTCCTTTTTACACTTGGAGGATCTCAATTCTCATGGGAGTTGTATGTATTTTATGTATTTATTTGTTTATTTATTCGCTTGGTTGGCTGATGATCTATGTATTTGCGGTTTTCTTTTCCTCTGAATTATAAGTGAATTTTTTTAATGACTGTGGTTTGTGTTTTGTATGGTGATCTCATAGGGCACCTTCTTGCTTTGAGATTTCATGGCCATGGCGATCAAATGCGGGATTCTTTAAGAAACCCAAAAAACTCATTTATTCTGAAGCTGATCGATTTGTGAGTGAATCGATTTCTCCCCTGTTTTGTTTCTGCCAAAACCCAAACATTTTGTGTATGGAAAAGGAAAGGGAAGTTGTTCATGTTCCTCTTCTCTCTCTTGGGTCTGAGATGGTTTTTTTTGGGTGGGGCGGGGACAACCAAATCAATTGCAGGACCCTGCAAAACCAGAGCAAGAAGAGGCAGTAGATGAAGAGAGAAAAGTGGGAAAGACCCATTTTGTAGAGCATCGTACAGGCTTGCATCTTTACCATAGCTTTCACCGTCTCTGGATTTTCCTTGTCTGTATGCTTCAGGTATGTTGTTGATATAACCTGCACGTAAGTAAGTCTGCAAAATGCTGGTGCAAGGGGGAGATACCACCTAGAAAATAAAGTCGTCCAGTAGGGTTTAGGGTTTTAGGGTTTTTACTTGTTTGTGTGTGTGTGTGTGTGTAGTTGTTCAATTCTGAATGCTGATTTTTTGTTCTTCAAATCCATTATGCTGGTTGATTTGTTGAAAGCTGGACTTATATTTTTGTTGAGTGTGTGTTTAGGGGCTGACGATATTCGCATTTTGCAACCAAGAGTTGCACATCCGTTCCCTCAAGTACATTATGAGCGTTGGTCCTACTTTTATTGTCATGAAGTTTCTGCAATGTACCCGCTTTTTCCCCCGTTCCCATCTCTATTTTGAAAATGAGAGATTCAGATTCAGATTCAGATTTCAGATTCAGGTTGCAAAGCAGATTCAGAATTCAGATTCATATTCAAACAGAGTGGTTTACTGAAATCAGAAGCAACCCATCAAGATGCAATTCAAATTAGATTCCAAATTCAGATTTAGATTCAGTGCAGAGTAGTTTACTGAAATCAGAAATGACCTATCAAGATTGGATTCAAATTCTTATTTCAGATTCTGTTTCTGATTTTGATTCAAAAGGGAGCACTTTTACTGAAATTGGAAACAACCACTCAATCAAGATCCGAGTCTTTCCCTCCAAACCATATTTCTTAAAATTCAGATCTTGGGTGTTACAATTTATTTTTTCCATATTGAATTTTAAGTGTGTTTCAATGCATTTTGCGGGTGTGTGTGTTTGTGTTTGTTTGTTTTTTGGCAGCATTTCTGGATGTTACATTAATGGTGGGCGCTTATAGAAGCACTCGTGCACGTAATGTGTCAAGAATGCTCATTCGGTTCTTTTGGTTTGCTAGTCTCTCAGCTGCCATATTGCTTCTTTACATGTAAGTTTGCTGCACCACCACTGTGCAATTTTCTCTGACTTTCGGTTTTCCTTTTCGGGTTGGTTTTGTAAGGTTTTGTGTTGGCGTCAGAAGATTTGTCAGGAAATGTGGATTTGATTTTCTTTTATTCCATTTTGCAGAAAGACACTTCAGGAAGAGGCGAGAAGTCCGAGAGCCAATAAATGGTTCAGGGCTTTCTATTGGGTATTGGGAATTTATGCTGGATTTCAACTATTTCTTGCACTTGTGCTACGTGTACCGTTGTTTCGTATGCAACTGGACAGGTGCTCGAATTTTTACATTGTCCAGTTTGTCAAATGGGTGCATCAGGTAAAGAGAAAATACACACACACACACACACTCACTCTAAATCTCCTTACTATTTTTTGTGTAACTTGCTAATTGGGTCCTCCTGAGGTGAATGCAAATGGAAGCACCTGGTTTGAAAAGAGCATATAGAAATATCATTTCTCTACTACTTTCTTGTGGAAGTTACTATTTTCTTTGTGGGAATTTGGTTTGATGTGCAATTTCGATGTGTAGGAACGCTACTATGTTGGGCGTGGCATGTACGAGAGCACTCTTGATTACTTCATGTAAAGCCAGATCTTTTCCATCTGGCTTTGTTGTTACATGGGTTTTTCGTGTTCTGCTGGATGGCCAAGAATTCTTTTTTGTGATGAATCTCATGGTTAATTTCAGCAGGTGAATAATTATGAGAATGAAAATCAACAGGATGAAGAAGACCTGTCTTCTCACCAGTTTGTGAGAGCCCAACTGGCACCTCTACAAGCTTGAACCTCTTGTCTCAGGGAAAGCTAGATCTTTCCATTCTTTGCCAAACTCAATAATTTTTCTCTTTGCTTCTGAGCAGGTACACGTCATTTTGGTGGGTAATTGGTGTTTGCAAGTTTGCATTCAGCTATTTCCTCCAGGCAAGGCGGCTTTGGGTTATACCAGTAGTGTTGAAATAATCAATACTTTTGTGCTTCCCTATTGGGTTTTTACCCTTTTTACCAATTTCTGAATGAATTTCCAATGGAACACAAATGTGCCAGAGATTAGGAATCTCAACTCATGCATGTGGTTTGAGGTGCAGATCAAACCTCTGGTTGAGCCAACAAGAATCATAGTCAACACAAGCAATATTCACTATAGATGGCCTGATAAGATTTCTGCAAGTAAGTCGGTCCAATCTCTCTCTCTTCCTCTATCTCTCTCTCATATTGTCTACATTCAGTTGCAAATTGTTAAATGTGATTGAGATAATCAAGCTGGTGGATTTTACCAATCAGTAATACTGGTATATATTGAGACTTAAAATTGCAATTAATTAGTTTTTTTTTAATTTTTTTTACAGGTAACCACAATGCACTCACTCTTATGTCATTGTGGGCGCCAATTTTAATGGTGAGTTTTGTGTTCTAGTACTTCCTCTCTTAATTTTCTGAACTGTATAAATGATATAACAAAAACCCTAAACCCTAAACCCTGAACCCTATCCCTGTAAACTGTAAACCGTAAACTGTTTAAATAATATATTATTTAGCTTACTTTCTCTCTAGTTTTTTTTTTTCCAATTGTTGTAATGGTTCAATTTTGTGTGGATGTTTTTCCTTCTGTTATGGATTTGGTTAAGTGGATCTGCTTTCAGATTGGTTTGTGGGTCTTTCTATAGATCTATTTCTTGGATGCACAAATCTGGTACATGTTTATTTCTGCTGTTGTCGGAGGCCTTGATGGTGCAGGCCAACGCTTGGGAGAGGTGAGTACAAAGCTAAAAGAAAAAAGAAATTGATATTGAGTTTTGGCAACTATCTCTTATCATTGCTGCAAGTTGTAAGAGAAAATTTAGAGCACACCAGAAATCTGACACATTTGAGGTGAGAGTGGTGGAGAAATCTAAATCCATGTTGTTGCAAGAGAAATCAAATCCCAAGAGATTTGCACATTCCTCATGTTTGTGTTGGAGCTAGGTACACGGACTTTGTTTTTTTGATTTTGTGTTATCTGGGGTCAGATCCGGACACTGGATATGATCCGGCAGCGATTTTCCACGTTTCCTGAAGCTTGTGTGAAGTGTCTGCAACCTTCTAGACATGGTCTTCCAATGTACGAAAACTGCAAACTCCAAATTTGTCTCTTTAAATTTTCAGCAATGTTTTGCATTTCTTCGATCGTTTTGCTATCTTCCTTATGATGCATCAAACCACATATGTTGTGAGTTTTCTCTCTCAGCATTAAAATTTGTTAATGGGTTTGTGCAGGACAAGGAGTATATCGATTGGTGGCCAGGTACAAACATTGATGGTAGCTATGAATTTTTCACTTTTGCAAGAAATATCAAGACTGTAAGATGGATGAGAGTTTTTTTTTCAGTTTTATACTTTCGCAGTAGGGACCAATATGATGTGCACTGTGTTTTGGAAATTGTGCTTTAGGGTGTCTTGTGAAGTGGGTTCCACTCTGAAAATCAACTCTTTTTTTCGGTGTCTTGTGAATTTGTGCCCTACATCAGAAAATCAACTCTTTTTCTCTGGGGTTCTTGTGAATTTTGTGCTCTACTTCTGAAAATCAACTCTTTTTCAGGTGTCTTGTGAATTTGCATTCTACTTCCTAAAATCAACTCTTTTTTTGGGAGTCTCCTTGTGATGACTCAATTTTCCCATTTGATCCTGCTGCTGCAGACTTCTAAGGCAAAAGTGGATGCAATTAAGTTTGCACCACTTTGGAACGCGATCATAAACTCCCTTCGAGAAGAAGATCTCATCAGCAACAGGTAGTAGTAGTGTTTTTTTCTGTTGAAATCTGTAAAATCACCATGCCACCACCCCACCCCAAATGACCAACTTCTTAGACAGTTCATAAAATCATCCTAAAATACAAAAGTCTTTCTTTGATAATCTCTTGCTGTCTACTGTCATTCAGAGTGTGCTTCCAAAAGAAAAAGGATCAAACCCAGCTTCTCAGCAATCCCACATTTGGGTGTCAGTCCCCTCCCCTGCCCCCTCCCTTATTTTCAGGCATGAAAATAGGTCCGTCTGTATGTGAGTGACTCCTCTCAATTTGGTGCTATGTTTTTGGGGTGCAGGGAGAGAGAGTGGTTGCGGATGCCCGATAACAGCATAACAACAGGAACAGAGGCACAGCATTCGTTAGTCCAATGGCCATTGTTCTTACTTGCAAACAAAGTCAGTTCTTGTGTTCTTTACTAACTTTCTCATCAGATGCAGACTGCCTGTGGAAGAAAAAATAACTTTAAAAAAGAAGAAAAACACCAAAGAACTTTACAAGAAGAACCATAAACCCTGAACCTTATGCTACTTTTATACACAAGTAATCGAGTATTGATCTTTGAACTTGGAAATGAAAAGTTGGGATCTTGGACTCGGGAGAGTTGATTTGATTTGATTCTTTGGAAAATTTGATCAAAGTTTTTAATGTTGGGTTTTTTGTTGTTGTTGTTGTTGTTGTTGTTGTTTGGTTTTGTTTAATTGATTAATTTTTATTTTTTTTGGCAGGTGTACGTAGGAGTGGACATTGTGAAGGAGTACAGGCAAAGTACCCAGGAGGAACTTTGGGAGAGGATAAGTCGGGATCCTTACTTGGTACATGCAGTTCAAGAGTCTTTTGAAGACTTGCAACCCATTTTGCTTGCGCTTTTGAATGACGACGGCGGCGATTGGTTTGTCATTCCTTAACCCCAACACACCAGCCATCTCATCATAAATAATACTTGGGTGTCATTCTCTTCTTCTCTTCTCCTCTGTTCCATCTGTGTTGTTTTTTTCCCCTCAGTCCTTATAGTTGGTCTAGGTTTTTTGGCTTTGACCTGATTTTTGTGAGCGTTACCATGGATGGGATCAAACCATTTGTGGGTACAAAGATTTCTTCGATGCAAAGATGAGAGTATCCCATTGTGGGTACGAAGATTTCTTCAATGCAAACATGAGAGTATGCCATTGTGGGTACGAAGATTTCTTTGATTCAAACATGAGAGTATATCCCATCATGGGTACAATGGTTATCATGAGAGTATTCCATTGTGGGTATGAAGATTTCTTCAAGGCAAACTTGAGAACAGTTTTTTTTGTTTTATGATCTATTTTTGCCTTGATGGAACAGGGTCAGACAAGTGTACGAAGATGTACAGAATTCTATCACCAATGGACAATTTGTGATACAATTTAACCTCTCTGCACTTGGACTTGTTTTGAACAATACTACCGTGCTCACAGAAATCCTGGTAATCTTTTACAGATCTATCAATAATAATGCTATTGTTCTTGAGAGATTATAGAGATATCTGTGAGATGAAATGGGTAGCAAATAAATGCCACATGTTGAAATTTTCCATTACCAATTTCTGTTTATTTCTGTTGTTTGTTTCCATGCACCTCATAGTATATGAATTCAGGGGGAAAAAAAAAAAACCCACTGTTTCAACATGTGGAACATCTGGTTTTTTTTTTTTTTTTCTTGTTCTTTCCTGATTTTTGAATTATCGGTTATGATGGAGATGAGTTGCTGTGTAATCTTTTTATTTCAGGCAGCAGAGCCCCAAAAAAAAGAAGATAAAGAGCGAAAAGAAGAAGAAGCCAAGAATCTTGATGCTGCAGAGCAGGCATTGATAGGTCTCTATGAAGTAGTGATGCAGGATTTTATGATTGATCCAGATCTCAGGTTGGTGGTTTTTTGTGTCCCACTTGCCAGAGCCACTTTCTAAAACCAAAGCCGAAAAAAAACCTGCTGTTTTCCTAACCCCTTGGAAAAGAAAAAGATTTTGCTTCTTTGTTCCTAGAATTGGAAGGAGTTTCATGAAGGGATTTGTCTTCTTTGTAGTTTGTTGACTCTCACTATTTCAGGTATAAGTATGCAAATTCACTGGATTTACAAGCTGCAAAGCAAGGTGGGCGTTTGTTCAGCGAACTAAAATGGCCAACTGAGCAGGAGGTATGTTGGCTTTCAGTTTGCTGAAATTAAGGGACTTTGGGATCACAATATTGCCTTTTCATTTTTTTAACAGGTTTTTGCTGAATGCAGATGTAGATAGCCAGATCCAACTACTTTGAATTTTGCGTTCTGATATATTACCCTTTTCTGCTTTTTGAACATTTCATTTTTGCAAACGGTGGATGTAGAAGATAAGGATGAAACTGTGTTGTAGTTTGCATTCTGATATCTTCTTTCCTTGGTTTCTTGAACATGTTTTGCTGAAAGACAGATGTATGTAGATAAGATTGAACTATAATTTGAACTTTGACATTTTTGATATCAACAATTTTTGGTTTTTTTTCAACATGTTTTGTTTTTGTTTTTGTTTTTTGTTCTTTTCATTTTTTGCAGAAGGCAGATGTTGATAGATTGAACTATATTCTGACGATCAAAGACTCTGCCTTAAATGTCCCTCGTAACTTGGAAGCAAGGCGTCGTTTGCAATATTTCACCACTTCTTTGTTCATGACAATGCCAGCTCCTCCCGCTGTTCGCAAAATGTTTTCCTTCAGGTCAGTTGTACATGGTCTGCTGTACATTGAGCTTGAATATAGAAGAGTTTGTGTAAACCCTAAACCCTAAACCCTAACCCCCAAAGTGCTATACCATAAACCCCAAGTGCTAGACCCTAAGCCCTAAGAGATTGTTGTTTCCAAGCCAGAACTAGCATCACAATTTTGTTCTTTTTTACTTTCTTCCATCTTTGCATCATGTTGAGTTTTTTGGAGCTAGTTTTAGCTGCCACTGTTGTGGGAAGGAGAAAATAAATTCTCACAGTTTGAATGTTGACTTTGAGGATTTGATTCCAAGACACTATCTTTTGGTGGTCTATGTTGATTTCAAGGATTTGATTCGAAAACAATCTTTTGCTAATCTTTGGCAACTTGAAGGGTCTTGATTCCAAAACATGTTCTTTTTCATGCTGATAAAAACCGGTGTGCAGTGTATTCACGCCATACTATGACGAGGATGTAATGTATAGCATTGATCAGTTGACAACTGCTAATGTTGATGGCATCACCACCTTATTCTACTTGCAAAAGATATACCCAGGTAGTATGATCCACAGCACTTGCGTTTTAAGCCTATTGGGTTGCATTTAATGCTAATGGGTTGCGTTTAAGGCTAATGGGTTGTGTTTAAGGCTGATGGGTTGTGTTGAATGTTGGGTGTTTTTTTCCTTCTGCGAATTAGAGTTTTTTAATGATCTTCTTGTATTCATTTCTAGCATACCCAATGGGTGGAAATTTCTCACATTTTTCCAAATCTTTTGATTTTGGCTCATGTCTCCATATGATAATTTTATTTGTACAGACGAGTGGACAAATTTCCTTGAGAGGCAGCTTCCAGGTGTGGACCGGGCACAGCTGGCAACTTGTACAGAGAATCATGTCAAAGATCCTCAACAGTTGCGCCTTTGGGCGTCCTATAGAGGACAAACTCTTGCTAGAACAGGTATTGAAAAAAAGAGAAAAAGAAAACTGAATTGTAGTCAAACCATACCTCTTGTAGTCTTGTATGAGCTTTCCAGTAGTTGCAAAAAGTTCAAACAATTTTGGACCATTTTCAATGAAAGTGGGATTGATGTCTTTTACACAACAGTAGCGCAGGCAATTCAGGAAGTCAAGGTCACAGACATTGCATTAACCTCTCATGGGTAATTGAATTATGCTAATTATTAGTAAGCATAATTGTTGTTTAGGCAGCTTGTAATTCTAATTTGTCATGCTTTTGATTGCAGTTCGAGGGATGATGTATTATAAATATGCGCTTGAATTACAAGGGTCACAAGAAGGCGCATCAACAACGGGTAATTGTTTGTTGTTTGTGTTTTTGCATGTTATATCATCAACAATTTCCCTCTTTTCTTTTCAGTTCTTTCTTTCTTAATGGTTTTTGCTCTTCTTCACAAGATCAGCACCAGACCACCTCATGTACACACCCATAGTTCTTCATCACAATGAACAATTTTTTTTGGTCTTGTTCAAGCAGATGAAGAGGAGGGACTACCAGTAGACAGACCAGGTGGATTGGTACGGAGTGCAAAAGTGCAAGCAGAGCTCAAGTTCACATATGTTGTCAGTTGCCAGTCATATGGAGAACACAAGAATAGCCCTCTCTATCAGGATAAAGTGGCTGACATTGCGTACCTGATGTACAAGTAAAGTTCTTCACTAGAAAACCTGACACTTGTATACTAGTACTAGTTCTACTATCTGAAAAACAAGTTCCTCAATTCATTCATCGAGATGCAAAAACACTTCTTCAGTTTTTCAGAAAAAGATTTGAAGGAGATTTGCGTAAGCTTGCCACTAAATTGTTTTCAGAATTTTGGGTTTAGAAACTTGAACCCTAAACCCTAAACCCTAAATTCTTCCTTTTTGGAATTATGATGAAACACTACTCTCTTCATGCTCTTTTCATGAATTTCTAGAGCTGTTAGTTTTTTCTTTTGGGGTGGTTTTTGATTGTCTTGCTTGTTGTGCAGGTATGATTCTTTGAGAATTGCGTATGTAGACACTGTGAAGGAGATGAAAGATGGACGTATTGCCACCATGACGTATTACTCGAAGCTCATCAAAGCCGATCCAAGTGGCCGAAACCAAGTACGAGGGAGGAAAAAAAAAAACACAGAAATCTGGAAGCACACATTCTCTTTCTGACAAATTGGGTGCTTTTGTATCCTCTATTTTTCTGTTACATTATGAACTCACATAACGTATAATAATAGAGTGTTTGGTGTTGTGGGTGGGTTGTTTTTGTTGCAGGAGATTTACTCGATCAAATTGCCAGGGAGAGTGTTTTTGGGAGAAGGAAAAGCAGAGAACCAAAACCATGCAATCATTTTCACACGGGGAGATGCACTTCAAAAGATTGACATGAACCAGGTACATTTTCCAAGATTTTTGTACACTTTTTTATCTACACCACCCACCATCTTTTTTAAAAACAAAAAAAGAAGAAAAAAAATTGGGGTTCTGAGATGGGTTTTTTGTGTATTTTTCTACTTGTTTTCTGTAAAGGATAACTACTTGGAGGAGACGTTGAAGATGAGGAATTTGCTTGAAGAATTCGACTCCAAAAAACATGGTCTTCGATCCCCTTCTATTCTTGGTGTTCGTGAGCATGTCTTCACTGGAAGGTAAAAGGAGATGACCAACAGTCCCACATGAATCAATCTCTTCTAAGAATCATTATTTCTTGTTTTGGGATGGCACGAAACTGAGGCAATTTGTGGCAATGTCTGCAGTGTGTCATCGCTGGCGTGGTTCATGTCAATGCAAGAAATCACCTTTGTCACTATAGGCCAGCGTGTACTGGCACATCCCCTCAAGTGAGTGAAACAATATGAGATTGTTGGTGCACCACTGCCACACACCCACTCTTGAAACCTTTTGGTTGTTGTTGCACACATGAAAAATACACATGTTGGCGGTGTAGTAAATAAAGTCAATTCATTTTTGGGTGACACACATGTGTGCAGAGTGAGGATGCATTATGGACATTCAGATGTCTTCGATCGCCTTTTCCACATATCAAGAGGTGGCATCAGCAAAGCTTCCAAACAAATCAATCTCAGCGGCGACATTTTTACAGGTTTAAAAAGAGAATTGTTGGCACAATGTTTCTTAGTAAAGACGCAGATTCTCAGTTCCAAAGAAAAACACTTAGAATTGGGGGTGGAATTTTTTTTGTTGAGTCTTTGTGAGTTTCTTGAGGCTAGCCTTCTTCCACAACCATGTATGTACATGTGTAAAACCAGGATATACAGTTTGTGCCAGTATAAATCAGTACAAAACACCAGTATAGACCACGATAAATCAAGATTTTGAACCGGTATAATTAACCCCAGTATGTACTGTTTATGCTGACAATGATAATGCAGGTTTCAATACTACTCTACGACAGGGGAATATCACCCATCATGAGTACATTCAGGTGCGTGTTTTTTGCTTCTACTAGAACATGCACCTGATCTAAGGATTAAGAAGAATTAGCAGCAGCAGCAGCAGTTCTGTAATTAAGGACTAGATTAAGGAATAATTGCCAGTGGCAGTTCTGTAAAAACTAGATCAAGGACTAGATTAAGGAATAATTAGTAGTGGCAGTTCTGTAAAGACTAGATCAAGGACTAGACTAAGGAATAATTAGTAGTGGCAGTTCTGTAATAAACTAGATTAAGGAATAATCTGGCAGTGATTTTTTTTGTAAAAAACTAGATTAAAGGCAAGTAGGAGAGAGAGATGTCTTTGTTCTGTGAATTACTAGTTTTTTTTTTCCTTTTTCAGTGTGGAAAGGGGCGAGATGTTGGGTTGAATCAAATAGCAGCATTTCAAGCAAAAGTGGCATCAGGAAATGGGGAGCAAACTTTGAGCCGTGATATTTACCGATTGGGTCAACTGTTTGATTTCTTCCGCATGTTGTCATTCTTCTTCAATTCTGTGGGCTTCTACTGGACCACCTTAGTACGTCCACAAAAAAAAAAAAAAAACCAAA
>Ga0116227_10002697_pt1 | contig 40053 bp, 34 predicted proteins | sample S1TSphgellanicum_FD_89693 | JGI IMG/M metagenome (GOLD analysis project Ga0116227, IMG submission 89693) | Host-associated microbial communities from peat moss isolated from Minnesota, USA - S1T2_Fb - Sphagnum magellanicum MG | ecosystem: Host-associated > Plants > Peat moss > Unclassified...
TAAACTTAGGGAAATTCAACTTTCAATCCTCACATCCGAGACTTTAGAACAACTGCAACTCGTAATCGAGAATTTGTCGCCACTGGGAGAACTTTGAATTTGAGATTTGCGATCTTAGATGAACAAATGGGTACCAACTTAAGGCGGGACAGCTTATATAGCAATGTCTGATTGTTATCCAGGTAGGGTTAAGTCGCATAAAGTATTTTGAATGGGGCGTTATTTCTGCCGCCCAGCACTAGTACACTGCGGCGTAAGTTTAGATAGGGTTGTATAGCCAGTGAGATTGGTGTTGATACAGTCATTTATACCCTACCCGAATTTACGCCTTGGAGCACTAGTGTGTTAATTCTCTTAACCTTTACCCCACAAGACTTCATGTACAAAATTTGTCGCCTACGTTCATGGAAAAGCATCTATTCCAGAGGCTTTTCCATGAACAATGGTAACATTAATAATTTTTCGGGGAATTGCCCCAAAAACACACAAAATTAACAGCATTGAGGCGATAGACGTCAGCTTAAAAACCGTCTAAGGAAACTTTTGAAACAAATCCTCAAGCAGAGTTACGTAAATATGCTTAATTGTTATCAGGGTTGGGTAGAGCCATATTCCCTTGGATATCAAATGAGGGTGAATCGTTTGTTAGCTGGCTTTCCCCTGATTAAAGTACATAATAGACATCTCCGGAAATGAGCCTGAAACCCTGATGCAGCAAGACGCACATATTAATTGTTGGAGATATCTATTATTCCCAGAGTCGTTTAATCGGGTAGGCATCCATTTGGGTATCTTGGCTAATGAAGGTGAGGGAATGGTTAATTGCCTGGGCGACGAGAATACGATCAAATGGATCGCGATGATGGAGGGGCAAGGAAAGGTATATTTCCAGATCTTTGAAGGTGATAGGAAGTTGGATAATACCCGTGTTTGTGAGGTTGGGTTCGAGCGTATTGAAGGGGAAAGCGAGGGTGAGCTTACCAATGTTGGCTTTGATGGCAATTTCCCAAAGGGAGGCAATACTGATGAAGATAATGGGGGTGGTTTCGATTTGAGTGCGGGTGGTGGGGGGGAGTCGAGTGTCATTTTCGAGAAACCAGATGAGAGTGTGCGTGTCGAGGAGATGCGTCATAGTTACATATAATCTTTGAGATCTTCTAGAGGGGCATCGAAGTCTTCAGACATGGTAAACATACCTTTCATGGTTCCAGCTTGGCGATATTTTTGGGTTTGGTTTTCTGAGGGCAGGGTTTGGGTGTATTTGGTGGCGAGGTATTCGGCGTAGTGAAGGATTTCAGCTTGGAGATCTGGAGAAAGTTTGTCAAGAGTGGCGATGAGTTGAGGTGAAATCATAAGTGTTTCTACATACAAAGTTGATTGAATCAGAGCAAAAGAAAGCGGTTCAGAAATTAAAGTTCAATTGCTAGGATGAAACCGACCGGCAGGGACTTATGGCTACCAATCAGCAATTCTCAATTTAAGAATTGACAAGGGTTTGAGCCATAAAGTAAAAAATAGATTGTCCAGAGTTGCCCTAAACATCAAGCAAATAAACGGTAGAAGTATTAGGGTTGTCAATACTATTGGGGTACTTACAAGCAAGTATTGCCAAAATGTAAGACCATCGGCAACCAAGTCTAAATACAAAATACAGTATCCGGGATGCAGTACTGAGTGCATTCGGAGCATAATTCAATGCAATGCGAATCATTTCAGGAGAACCAAAGACAACTGAATAGTCGCAAAGATATTTTAAAGCCAAGGGTCAAGCGATAGCGCGGAACGGTACCAAGGGCAATTGCGGAATTACTTTAAAGTACTTAAAATAAATTTTGCCTAAAGCTTATTTAATTACGGAAGCTGTGCGATAGAGGATTTTAATTATATAACCGAGTCAAATACCTGTTGAGGGGTTAGATTTAACTGCGGGAATGTTGGGGACACAATACGGTCATCACCCCTCAACGGGGTCATTTGATATTCCCCATCGATTAATTCACACACAAAAATTGTTGGCTGTTTGGGATTACCGATAAACTTGCGCCCGCCCAGTGCAGCGTAGTCTACAATCCAATATTCAGGGATACCGATCTCTTCATAATTGCTAAATTTATTGTGATAATCATCACGCCAGTTAGTACTAACGATTTCAATTACCAGGGGTATAGATTCTGGGTCAATAAGGGTGGATTGCTTTTTCCAAAATGGTTCGTTTTTGAGATTGCTGGGGTTTATCACCAACATATCTGGTAAATAAGCAGACTTTGTGTTAGGTGTTCTGACGAAAGTCGAAGCTGAAACTAGATAGGGTAGGTTTGACTCTTGAATCGCTAACAATATTACCTTTGTTAAAAAGCTGATAATTACCGTGTGGTCGCCTGTTGGTGGTGGCATCTCTATAATTATTCCTTCGTGCAATTCGTATTTTAGTGTCGAATTTTCTGGATACCATTCGATAAATTCATCAAAGGTATACAGCTTTATTTCGGGTTGTGCTTGTGTTTGTGTCATAAAAGTTACTAGTATGATTTATTTTTTACTGTTGTAGGGCGACCAGACCGGATACTCTTGGTTTGCAACAAAGAAGTTTGCATTTTCTTCTTTAACCAGATCCGTTGCCAGAAACTGCATCAGCCGAAGTTTGTCAATTTTTGGCAGATCCTGGATTTGTGACATGAGTTCAGCTAATGGCATCTGAGGATTGGTAAAGGTAAACGATCTCCCTTCCATTTTGACTTAGCGATCGCATCCACGCTCACAGTTTTAAGCTCCAGCAAAAATAAATTCAGAACGATTTTCCGCAATTTCAGCGATAGTCAAGATTATCAATAATTGTTAAATACTCTTGGTATAAGGCTTTCAGAGCTATATGATTTTGATTTTGGAATTGCTAACGCTTGATCGCATAGAACGTTTTATTTCAACCCAATACCTGATGTAAGGCTTTCAGAACTATCAAATTTTGAATTTACTGACTTGACAAAAACCTGAAAATCTGTTCATAATTATAATTTGTGAAAACTTTAAACATAAAATAAACGCTTGGCTAACGTCATTGTCATAGGTGCCCAATGGGGCGATGAAGGAAAAGGTAAAATAACTGACTTACTCAGCCGCTCCGCAGACGTTGTGGTCCGATATCAAGGGGGTGTCAATGCTGGACACACCATTGTCGTCAATGGTCAGACCTTTAAATTACATTTAATACCCTCTGGAATTTTGTACCCAGATACTGAGTGCATCATCGGCTGCGGTACAGTTATTGATCCCCAGGTTTTGATCGGGGAACTTGAACAGCTAAAACAACTCAATATCTCCACCGCCAACCTCCTAATTTCTCAAACCGCCCACGTTACCATGCCTTACCATCGATTGATCGACCAGGCAGTGGAGGAACGGCGAGGCAACCATAAAATTGGCACCACAGGCAGAGGAATAGGTCCAACATACGCTGATAAATCCGAGCGTACAGGGATCAGGGTCTTAGATTTAATGGAACCTGAGGGGCTACGTGAGCAATTAGAGTGGACAATCAATTATAAAAACGTCATTTTAGAAAAGCTGTACAACTTACCACCCCTAGATCCCCAACAGGTAATTGATCAGTATTTAGAGTATGCAGAGTACCTACGACCTTACGTTGTTGATACCTCCGTGAAAATATACGATGCAATTAAACGGCGGCGCAACATTTTATTTGAAGGGGCACAAGGCACCCTCCTAGACCTAGATCATGGAACCTACCCATACGTTACCTCCTCAAATCCTGTGGCTGGGGGAGCTTGTGTCGGCACCGGGTTAGGTCCGACAATGATTGACCGGGTCATTGGGGTATCAAAAGCCTACACAACACGAGTGGGAGAAGGACCATTCCCCACAGAACTGCAGGGGAAAATAGGGGAATTATTGTGCGAACGCGGGGCTGAATTTGGCACAACCACAGGGCGCCAACGGCGGTGCGGCTGGTTTGATGCAGTAATTGGGCGCTATGCCGTCCGGATTAACGGCATGGACTGCATCGCCCTGACCAAACTAGATGTCCTCGACACCTTAGCAGAAATTAAAGTTTGTGTCGCCTATGAAATAGATGGCGATCGCTGTGAACATTTCCCCACCAACGCCCGACATTTTGCTCGGTGTCGTCCCATCTACAAAACCCTACCAGGATGGCAAGTATCCACAACTAATTGCCGCACCCTAGAAGACTTGCCCAAGCAAGCACTGGATTACCTGAAGTTCCTTGCAGAACTAATGGAAGTCCCCATCGCCATTGTCTCCCTAGGAGCTAGCCGCGATCAAACCATAATTGTCGAAGACCCCATCCACGGACCGAAACGGGCATTACTGCAACCCGATGGTACACCCGTTTGTTTAATGAGTGCGTAGGATAAAGTACATACCTTCCTACCTTGAATGCACGGGTATTGGTCTTAAACCATTGCTCCCCGTCCTCCCCAGAAGGAATAAATTCCCCCTGCAAGAACTGCCTTTCTTAACAACTAGCAACAAACAACTACTATGCCTATTACAGTTGAAACTCAAAAACGACCAGAAGGTAGCAAACCAAGAGCATTACGCCGCTCTGGGCTAATACCTGCAAACTTGTACGGACACAACGGTGCTGAATCAATCTCCCTAGTAGTTGATGCAAAAACCGTTGAACGTCTACTCAAACAAGCGACCCCGAACAAAACTGAGATTGAACTCAATATCCCTGACCTGCAATGGAGTGGTAAAACCGTACTCCGAGAGGTGCAAATACATCCAGCTAAAGGTACACCCTACCACCTGAGCTTTTTTGCTTCCACTAAAGACTAATCCAGGGAGCAGCATCTAGTAAACTAAACCAGGGACCAACCCTGGTTTTTTGTTAAGCTATTATAACCCAATTAAAAAACATTACAATTTCCTAAAATAATGACAGAATCGATTCTTCCGGTCTTAATTCAGCAAATGTTGCAGCCAGGGTTTTATCCCCATCAGGTAACTGAACCAATCCAACTGATTCAAACCCACATTTCATACGTGCTACTAACTGGAGATTATGCTTATAAGGTGAAAAAACCAGCCAATTTTGGCTTCTTGGATTTCTCAAGTTTAGAGAAGCGGCAGCATTTTTGTCAAGAAGAATTGCGGTTAAATCAAAGGGGAGCAGCTGAACTGTATTTGGAAGTTCTGCCTGTAACTTTGGTAGGGGAGAAATACGATCTAGGGGGGACAGGGGAACCTGTAGAGTATGCACTGAAAATGCGTCAGTTTCCCCAGGAGAGTTTATTTAGCACCCTGTTTGAACAGGGCAGGTTAAATGAAGCCAACATAGAGGAGTTAGGACGGGTAGTAGCTCAGTATCATGTCCAATCCGAGACTAATGACTATATTCGCCGCTTTGGGGAAATCCCAGAAGTACGGGCATCAATTGATGATAATTACGCTCAAACTGAGAAGTATATTGGTGGTCCCCAAACCTCAGCCCAGTTTCAAGAAACAAAGCAATATTCTGATAACTTTTTTGCCCAATATCCAGAATTATTTACTAATAGAATTAAAAATAACTATATCCGGGAATGTCATGGGGACTTACACCTGAGAAATATTGCTCTCTGGCATGACAAAATTATGCTTTTCGATTGCATTGAATTTAATGAGCCCTTTCGCTTCGTCGATGTGATTTATGATGTGGCCTTTGCCATGATGGATTTAGAAGCACGAGGGCGTCGAGACTTAGGCAATGCCTTTTTAAATGCTTATTTAGAACAAACTGGTGATTGGGAAGGCTTACAGGTAATGCCTTTATATCTGAGCCGTCAGGCTTATGTGCGAGCAAAAGTGAATTCTTTCCTCTTAGATGATGCCAACGTACCAGCAACAGTGAAAGAAGAGGCGGTGAAAACAGCGGCGGCATATTACCAGCAAGCTTGGAATTATACTAAACCTCAGCCAGGGCTACTGTTTTTGATGTCAGGGTTGTCGGGTTCGGGGAAGAGTACAACAGCTAAGTTTTTAGCTAGGCAACTGGGAGCAGTTCAAATTCGCTCCGATGCCGTGCGGAAACATTTAGGTGGAATTCCCCTTTGGGCTAGGGGTAGTGATGATTTATATACTCCGGAAATGACAGCGAAAACTTATACAAGATTGTTGAACTTGGGGACCTTATTAGCTAGTCAAGGCTGGACAGTGATTTTAGATGCCAAGTATGATCGACAAAACCTCCGCCAGGAAGCCATCACCGCAGCAGAAAAACACCACCTCCCCCTGAAGATTATCCATTGCCAAGCCCCCCTGGAGGTTTTGCGAGAACGCCTTGTCAACCGCACTGGTGATATTGCTGATGCCACTGCTGATTTATTGGAGTCGCAGTTGCACCAAGCTGAACCCTTCACTGTAGCAGAACAACCCTATGTGAAGACTGTAGATACAACTCAGTCACTACAAGCACAGTTATCAGGGAGTAAGTAATACATCTTCAGGGAAGCATCTAGAATCTAGAGCCGCTTCCCGAAAGATACTTTGAATTGGTATAAAACTGTTATTATTCCTGGCACTAAATATATGGCACCGAAAAATAATCTCCTAGGCGACCTTTTTTCTGCCTCACCAAATTTATTTTCTCAACTTCTATTCGGGATACTTCTGGCATCTGTTCTCAGCCTAGCAGGGGCTTCATCAGCACTGAGTATCTTTGTAGGGGTTCTTGGTGGTTTTGCCCTGGGGTGGTTTACAACAACAACAACAAATAGTCACCAACCACCAGTGGTAGCATCTACTGAAGGTATTGATGCCGGGTTGAAATACTGCTTATTTTTCATCATCGGTTTTATATTTTTCGGCTATTCAGCACCTATGAGTCTATTACTGGGAGCTATGGGTGGAATAGGTGGAGGCTGGATTATTGCCTGGTGGAAAAGCAAGGAAGAACCTAGAACTCAAATACTGTCTGAAATTTTGGAAGACACCACAGCTCAGCAACCTGAACAGACCACCAGTAAGTATAAGAGAAGACCTACCCGTCGTTATCGTCGTTCTACCAGCAGTTTCAACTTTCGGTTTTGGGAAAAGTAGAAATGGGGAAGGCAGGGAGCAGGGGGAATTTCTTAATCTCAAATCTCAAATTTAAATAAGTAACCAAACAGAAATATTTACAAACTAATATCTGGTCTTATCTAGACTGGATAAAGGATTCCAGCAAGACAGTTTGTGTAATTAATTCTGTTCAAGTACTTATGTTTCTCTATCTCTCCAAATTACTGCCACTATTTTTTTATCCGTTGGGACTAGCTAGTATTAGTTTAGTAGTGGCGTTAGTGACACTGTGGAAACGTCCACGGACTGCGGCAATAGCCATTGCATTGGCACTGACTTTATTACTCGTTCCCAGTAATGCTTGGGTTTCCCACATCTTGGTGCGATCGCTGGAATGGCAAAATCTCCCACTGGCTCCAGTTCCTCACGCAGAAGCGATAGTGGTTTTGGGTGGTGCAACTAAATCAGCTTTTCCCCCTAGACCTAGTGTAGATTTAAGTGAACATGGGGAACGGGTGATTTATGCTGCTCAACTATATCGCCAGAAAAAAGCGCCGATGATCATACTCAGTGGTGGTCGCATTGATTGGTATGGTAAGGGTACGCCTGAGTCAGCAGATATGGCGCTGGTACTAACTTCCATTGGCATCCCTGCTGAGGCACTTGTTCAAGAACCTAACTCCCTCAATACCTATGAAAATGCGGTAAATGTCCGCAAAATTCTGGAGCTACGGGGTATCCACCAGATATTGTTGGTGACTTCAGCAATGCATATGCCGCGAGCACTCAAGATTTTTCAGCACCAAGGAATTGATATTATTCCTGCACCTGCTGACTTTCTTGTCAGTCAGGGGGAGATGGAAGAACTTACTGGTTCCCCAAAAGCTCTGCTACTTAATTTACTGCCTGATACGGAAAATCTGCGTCAGTTTACTGATGCCCTCAGAGAATACCTGGGTATCTTCGTCTATAGTTTGCGTGGTTGGTTATAGGGACTAGTTATCTTGGTCGCAGGAGGCAGGGGAGAGATTGATTTGTTCTCCCCTAATCCAAAACCTATATAGGAATCCTATTTGATTTTTGAAAAAAACTCCGTACACCTCTACTCCTTTTTCCTGTTAAGACCCTACACCATTGGTCACAAGTTAAGATAGGAGTAATTTTATTAATCCGTAATAGTATTTAATCTTTTAGTTTTTTAAATATCCTAAAACACTATTTTTACGTAACTAATTGGTAGGATATAACATTATAAGTACCATTACTAGGAGCAAATTATTTTTTATTTACCCTAACTCGCAGATGCTTATATGCACTCTTATATTGGGAAGTGAAGTAATCAAATCTATTTCTTCTGTGTAATAAATACGCGCCAAATTATCAAAACTGTCAATCCTAAATAGGCGGATACAGTTAGCCATTCCTGCATTTGATTGAACGTATCCATCTTCAGTAAACCTGAAAAATTAGAACTATCATAGACTCGGTACTAGTTGAACTCGGCCAGCATCCATCTCTGCCATCAATAACTCCAGGGCCTCGTAATCAACATCAGAGATATAACCCAGTTCTGTTAGTTCTGAGTTAATTCCATTTTCTATTTCTGGCGTTAACTTCTTGATGTACAGCGCTCTTTCTACCAGTTGACGAATTACGTGACGAGTTTTCATAATAGGGGAATAATCCTAAATGTAATTACCATTAATTATCCAAGATAGAGTCTAGTATAAAAAGTGATCCAAATGTATGCAAGAGTGTGATTTAAATCACATTGAATCTAAAAGCACAACCTTAAAAATCTTGATTTTTACCATTGGCAATAGTAGAAATCCGGTAATTTTGGTTCCTGGTGAGCCGTGATTAAACACAGCTAGGTCATAGATTTAGTCAGTTTCAATAGAAACTGAGGTTCGTTAATTTGCATCAACTACTTTATCTATATTGTTTTGCAATTAGCCTAAAAAATTGTATACATAAGTACAATTTACATTGGATTCTGAAAATCTTCAAACAGAGGCACTAAAACGATGAAGATTTAGCAAAGAAGTAGCAGATTAAGGCCAAGTTTCCCAAAAAACAGATTATGTTTTAATAAACTCGAAGCTTTAATCTCCAATGACAAGGAGGAGTAAATTTTTGTAAAGGAGTGAGAAGTTAGGTCAAGTATACTTCAGACAAAAGTTCTAATCAATGCTAAACTCAGATGTGATTAGGCGTAATTTTAAGATAGCTAAAAGATAGCAAAGTGGCTGTTGCAGTTGAAAAATTAATCACATCTGATATTTTAAAGCCAGCTCGTTACTTAGGTAACGAAGGGTTAGCAGTACACAAAGCTTGGGATAAGGCAGTGATCCGCTGGGTTTTAACGTACCCAGAAGTGTATGAAGTTGGGGTATCTAATCTAGGGCATATCATCTTGTACAACATCTTGAACGCCCAACCAAACCAGCTATGCGATCGCGCCTACTTACCAGGGAAAGACCTAGTTGCCAAACTCCGTGCCACCCAGACACCCTTGTTTGCGGTGGAGTCTAAACGCTGGTTGACAGAATTCGACATTTTAGGTTTCAGTCTCAGTTACGAACTAGGAGCATCCAACATTTTAGAAATGTTGGACTTAGCCGGGATTCCCCTGACATGGCAAGAACGGCAGCAAGTTGGAGAGGGAGAGGTTGATCAGTCCTCTTCTAATTCCCAATTCCCCCTCATCTTTGCTGGTGGACAGACAGTAACCTCCAACCCTGAACCCTACGCCGACTTCTTCGACTTTTTCGCCTTAGGTGATGGGGAGGAACTACTACCAGAAATCGGCTTAGTATTGGCGGAAGGCAAACAAGCGGGACTGAGTCGAGAAAACCTGTTACTCGACTTGGCACAAGTTCCTGGGGTATACGTACCCCAATTTTACGAGATGAAAGGGAATGGTGCAGTTTATCCCCTGCGACCAGAAGTGCCAAACCGAGTCCTGCGAAGAGTAGCTGCCCCCATCCCTGCCTACTCCTTAGGCCTTGTTCCCTACATCCAGACCGTCCATGACCGCTTGACAATTGAAATCCGCCGTGGCTGTACCCGTGGCTGTCGCTTCTGTCAACCAGGAATGCTGACCCGACCAGCACGGGATGTGGAACCGGAGAAAGTGGTGGCAGCAATTGAAGAAGGAATGCGGACAACAGGCTATAATGAGTTCTCCCTCCTTTCCCTGAGCTGCTCAGATTATCTGTCCCTACCCGCAGTGGGGATGGAAATTAAAAATCGGTTGAAGGATGAAAATGTCACCCTGTCGTTACCTAGCCAACGGGTAGACAGATTTGATGAAAATATTGCCAATATCTTGGGTGGTAATCGGCAAAGTGGGTTAACTTTCGCCCCCGAAGCCGGCAGCCAACGCCTGCGAGATATCATCAACAAAGGTCTGACAAACGAAGAACTGCTGCGCGGGGTAAAGACAGCTTGGGAGAAAGGCTGGGACAAAATCAAACTGTATTTCATGATTGGTTTGCCAGGGGAGACAGATGCTGATGTCTTTGCTATCGCCGAAACCGTCAGCTGGCTACAGAGAGAATGTCGCGGTCGAGGGAGAAAGCCACTGAACTTCAACCTGACAATTTCCAACTTTACCCCCAAACCCCACACCCCATTCCAGTGGCACTCAGTGTCTACCGCTGAATTTCAACGCAAGCAAAACCTCCTCCGGCAAGAATTCCGGCGCCTGCGGGGAGTGAAGGCAAATTTCACCGATGTCCGGATTTCGGCGATGGAAGACTTCATCGGCCGGGGCAACCGATCCCTAGGCAAGGTCCTGCGTCGAGCCTGGGAATTAGGTGCTGGCATGGATTCCTGGTATGACAATTTAGACCAGACCTTTCCAGCTTGGGGCCAAGCCATCGTCCAGTCAGGTCTAGACTGGGAATATCGGCAAATTGAAGCAGAGGAAGAAGACCTACCCTGGGACCACATTGATACCGGAATTGACAAAAAATGGCTGCAAGCTGACTGGCAAAGCGCTCTAGCAGCAGCTGTTGTTCCAGATTGCTCCTTTGAGGGTTGCTCCCACTGCGGAGTTTGCGGTCCAAACTTCGGACACAACATCGTGATCCCACCACCCACTATTCCCGATTTTGCTGGGACCTATCTCCCTAACACCACCAAAGCCCAGCGGTTACGAGTCTGGTTTGGGAAACAAGGTGATATGGCTCTAGTGGGCCACCTGGATTTAATGCGCCTCTTCGACCGAGTGATGCGCCGAGCCAGACTGCCAATTGCCTTCACCGGGGGATTTCACCCCAGTCCGCGCATTTCCCTGGCCAACGCCCTAGCCTTAGGAGCAACTAGCAGTGGTGAAATCGTCGATTTTGAATTAACATCAGTAATGGAGGTAGATAAATTTCGGGAACAACTAGTTCGCGAACTACCCCCGGACATACCTATATATAATGTGGCAGAGATAGATTTAAAAGACAGTGCAGCCAGTCAAGCGATCGTAGCAGCAGAGTATCTACTCACAATAGATACACCAATGCAGGTAATATCGGCAAAGTGGCAACACTGGATCGATACCATTCAAGCTAAAAGCGAACTGTGGTGGGAGCAGACCAGCAAAACAGGCACCAAGCAGTTAGTAAATCTGCGTGATCGCCTGTTTGAGCTAGAATTGGTAAGCAGTGAATCTAGCTATACAGAATCGTCAGCACTCTGCCGTTATTTAGGTAGCTGTCGTGCTGACGGGTTAGTATTGCGTCCCGAGCAAATCCTGTCTATAATAGAGACAGTAGCTAGTACAGAATTTCGCCTCCGGCATATTCACCGCAATCGACTAGTTTTAGGGATATAATCCCATCAAGGTAACTTGCTAGTATTTACCAAGATGGGGCACATTACCAGTCATTGATTTTTGGCAAGGTTGCGTTAGAATAGGACGAAGAGAAATTTTCTGACGCTGCATTAACCGAACTGATTCACCAACCTCACCCATAGGGAGAGAGCAAAAGTATTAGAGTGCAACTTCTAAGATTTGATGCCAGAAAAACTAAGGCAGATAAAAACACTCTCTAGAGCTACCTTGTGAATCAGTCACGAATACAAGCTCCGTCTGGTTCTCTAAACAATATACCTTTTTAGACAACTGCTAAAAGCCCAATCCGTAATAGGGCTGAGGAGCCAGTACACTGGCACTTAAGCCAGTTGTTAGTATCTGGATCGCGACTTTCCAACGGGTGGCAACTGGTGTCAAAAAGTGCTGAATCATAACCCCAACAATAAATCTAGGGGATGATTAACACCAAATAGTTTTTTGGCTTAAAGACTCCAGTCGATCACTTACAAACACGGTGTCCTGAGGATCAAGTCAACTCAGGAAGCAAGAGAAAGTTGACCCCCTCATACAATTACTGGTCCCTCATGACCTTCAACTCAGGGAAATCCTCAAGGGAAGGTATCAGAACAAAAATCAACCACAGATGGTTGATTGAGTTACCTAAACAATATGTGACCGTTCAGGAATAATCTGGCGGATAGACTCTAGCACAATGTCAATAGCTCTATAACTTTGAAACACAGACCGCAATTTTTATTAGCAGTAGCACCATTGAGGCGGCTTTGTTGGGGCAAAAAACAGCAAATCCCCCCTAGTGCTGCCAATTTTTGAGGAAATTGAATGCCAAAGCAAATTATTATCGCCGAGCAGCATCAAATTGCCGCCGTCTTTTCTGAAGATCAAATACAAGAACTCGTTGTTGCCACAGGGCATCACCAGATTGGAGATATCTACTTAGGAGTAGTGGAAAACGTCTTACCTGGCATTGATGCAGCTTTTGTGAATATCGGTGATCCTGAGCGTAACGGCTTTATTCACGTCACAGACCTAGGCCCATTGAGGCTGAAGCGAACCGCTGCCGCCATTACCGAACTACTAGCACCACAACAAAAAGTACTAGTGCAGGTGATGAAAGAGCCAACAGGTACAAAAGGACCAAGGCTCACAGGGAACATCACCCTCCCCGGACGCTATGTGGTACTGATGCCCTATGGCAAGGGAGTGAATCTATCCCGACGGATTAAAAGTGAAAGTGAGCGCAACCGCCTTCGGGCCTTAGCAATTTTGATTAAACCTGCAGGTATGGGTTTGTTAGTGCGGACAGAGGCCGAAGGTAAACCAGAAGAAGCAATTATTGAAGACCTAGAAGTCCTGCAAAGACAATGGGAAGTCATCCAGCAGGAAGCACACTCCACCCGTGCACCAGCCCTACTTAACCGGGATGACGACTTCATCCAACGTGTGTTGCGCGATATGTATGGCTCCGATGTGAATCGGATTGTGGTCGATTCCAGTACTGGCTTAAAGCGAGTCAAGCAGTATTTACAAAACTGGAGTGGAGGTCAGACACCCCAGGGATTGCTGATTGACCATCATCGCGATCGCTCACCGATTTTAGAATACTTCCGGATCAATGCTGCCATTCGGGAAGCCCTCAAACCCAGGGTAGACCTACCTTCGGGAGGTTACGTTATCATTGAGCCAACGGAAGCATTAACTGTCATCGATGTTAACTCCGGCTCCTTTACCCGCTCAGCCACGGCCAGAGAAACAGTTTTATGGACTAACTGCGAAGCAGCAACCGAAATTGCCCGTCAGTTGCGTTTAAGGAATATTGCTGGTGTGATCGTCGTTGACTTCATCGATATGGAATCACGACGTGACCAACTGCAAGTTCTAGAGCACTTTAACAAAGCCCTGAAAGCAGACAAAGCTCGGCCGCAGATTGCCCAACTCACTGAGCTAGGTTTAGTAGAACTGACTCGGAAGCGGCAAGGTCAAAATATTTACGAACTGTTTGGCGAACCCTGTCCTACCTGTGGTGGTTTAGGGCATACCGTGCGCTTGCCGGGAGAATTGGAAAATCGTATGCCAATACCAGCAGCAGAAATACCAGAGCGTTTTGTCGCCCCAGCCCACCGGGAACCACGTATCCCATCCATTCGCCTAACAGAACCACGAGAAGCTTACGATGGATTTAGCGAAGGTCCAGAAATTGAACCTGACCTGAGTACTGCCCATCTGCTCAATCATCCCAGCTATCAAGAGATGGGAGACCAAAACAAGCGTCGTACTCGCACCCGTCGGAGTCGAATTGGGATGAATGGGGTAAACGGAAAAGATGAACCCCGCATAGTTCCCAACCCCTTAAATTTTGTCAACGAGCCAGAGCCAGAACCAGAACTAGAACCAGAACCAGAACCAGAAATCCCCACCCCTACCATTGGTAAACCGAGTTGGAATGACAGAATCGAACGGAAAGTTGCCAAAGTAGAAATAGTCAAACCCATGGTAGAACCACCGGAGATTGTCTCGGTGGAAATGTCACAAGAAGAACAGGATGTTTTCGCCCTGATGGGAGTCTCACCATTAGTCCGACTGAATCGGGACGTGAAAAATCCTAAATCAGTGATTATTAACGTCACCTTACCGGGACAACCTCCAAGCATAACCAATGAGACTACCCCAGAACTACCCGTCATTAATGAAGGAGTAAATTCCGAAATCAATAAAATTAATCTCGTAGAGAAATCCCCACCTCAACGAGTAATTGAGTCCATAGATTTTGCCGACGTAGGAGAAGAGAGCGAAGTCAATAACACCTCCACTGCCAACCGTCGCCGTCGCCGTCGTTCCTCGGCTCTGGACACAGATATTTCCACTGGAGAATGAAAGGGAAAAGGGGGTATGTGGACATACCCCTACCCTAAACACTACTGATGGTAAAGATAGAGCAATGGTTGGAGTTGTCCACCTATTCAGATCTGCTGGGGTTGGTTGCAGGTGTCGATGAAGTGGGACGAGGTGCCCTATTTGGTCCTGTGGTTGCAGCAGCAGTGGTTCTCCCCCCCGAGGCTTTGCCAGAACTGATAGCAGCAGCGATTAAAGATAGTAAAAAACTGTCCAGTGGGCGGAGAATTCAGCTAGCACAACAAATTGGTATCCTTGCCCTAGATTGGAAAATTGGTTTTGCCTCAACGGCACAAATCGATCAGATCAATATCTTGCAAGCGACGCTGCTAGCTATGAAGCGGGCTGTGCTGAAGTTAAAAGTCCAGCCTGCCCTCTGTTTGATAGACGGTAATCAATCAATCAGAGACTTGTTAAGTCCACAACAAACGATAGTCAAGGGAGACGAGCGATCGCTCAACATTGCCGCTGCTAGTATCATGGCCAAAGTTTGGCGCGATGATCTAATCCAGCGGTTAGCATCCAAGTACCCTATGTATGACTTGGAACGGAATAAGGGTTATGGTAGCCAGCGCCATTTACTGGCACTAAAAAAGTATGGACCTTCTCGCCTACATCGCCAATCATTTCGTCCTTGCCAATATTTTCAGGATGATTTCAGGATTGGTAGTTCCTGAGTCCCATTAGTTGAGCCTAGTTCTTGGGTTTGCGATATCACCCAACTGCGATAATCTGCCAGGAGTTGATGTAGTATTCGTTGCTTAATAGTTAACAGTACACTCTTGAGCAGACCATTGCCAGTGGCCTCCAAAATTGGCTTGGGAGTTAGAGAAAATGGCATTGGCAGTTCCACTTTTACTTCTAGATCAGCTCTTCCTTGGAGACGAGTGCCAGTACTTAGCTGTTGGGGAGATAAAAACCCTTTGAGTTCGAGCGCAAAGCGTTGGTTAATGTACTCGAACCCGAGGATTTCACACCCCACGGATCGCAAAAAAATCGTACCACTGGCATCTGCCCAAACTCTCATGTCCACAGTAGGTTGAATACTGAGTGACATAAAAGTCAAGGGACGCATTTTCAACCGAAATACTTCCTCAGAAAGCTGCTGAATCCGGCTGTTGTCAACCAAAGCATTCACCAACCTTTGAGGTTGACGTAAATAGTGCTGAATGGGAATAGGCTGCTTAGGTACAGCGATTTCAACCGATTGATCAGAAGTAAACCGGATAGCCATGAGCGGATTTAATGATTTGTTTTATAATTTTAATATTTTTTAATAACTTCTTGGACCAAATCCCATGACTCTATTGATCGCACATTTAGGTCCACCTGGGACCTATACAGAACAGGCAGCTTTTTCTTATCTCAACTGGCTGGGTGAGAATCGCGGGATTGAAGCTGCTTTGCGTCCCTGTCCTACAATAGCTCAGTCACTTCAATCCCTGGCTCAAGGTCAGGCCCAGTTAGCTGTTGTTCCTGTGGAAAATTTAATTGAGGGCAGCGTGACCATGACCCTAGATGCCCTATGGCAGTTGGATAGTTTGTGGATTCAGTTAGCTTTGGTCATGCCTATTCATCATAGCTTAATTTCTGGTGCTACTAGTTTAGATCAGGTGAAAACTGTCTATTCTCACCCACAGGCTTTAGCCCAATGCCAAAAATGGTTAGAGGAGTTTCTACCCAAGGTAGAGCTGATTCCTAACAACTCCACGACTCAGGCACTACAGGGACTAGACCAAGATATAACCACAGCTGCAATTGCCTCTAGTCGGGCAGCTGAATTGTACAACCTACCTATACTCGCAAGTCAGATTAATGATTTTCCGGAGAACTGCACTCGGTTTTGGGTGGTGAGTCAAACTCAGTTAGAGGCTGACTATCATACCTGGGAGACTCCTAGCCACACCTCCCTAGCCTTCAGTGTCCCGGCTAATGTACCTGGGGCACTGCTCAAACCGCTGCAGATATTTGCCCAATTGGGTATTAACCTCAGTCGAATTGAGTCTCGTCCTACAAAGCGATCGCTAGGTGAATACCTATTTTTTATCGACGTGGAGTCAGATGTTAATAGCTCAGTCATGCAATCTGCTTTGGCAGATTTAACCACATATACAGAAATTTTAAAAATTTTTGGCAGCTATAGTGTCTTGCCCATTGGTCAGTAATGTTCTGGGTCAACCTTCATTAAAAGTATCTTTCAGTACTGAGCGCGCTGCTAAATGGTTGCGGGTAGTAGTTAAAATTTCTGCTTCCCGCTCCAGACGCACCGCAGTATCTAGTGTTTCTAGTAGTGCTTGCTGTTCTGCATAGGCACCGTAGAGGTTACTGGCAACCCAGTAAGATAATTCTGTTGGTAGGTCAGGTAAATCTTCGGGGATTTCGATATCTTGTTCAGTTAACTTGGCTGATAGACGCACTACATCCCGGAGTAGCTGTTCTACTTCGGCTGCTAGGGAGCGTAAATCTTTGGTGGGTGGTTGGTCTTCTATCCACTCTACTAAGCCAACACAGTAGGGCTTTTCCCGAATATACTCTAAGACGCGGAACCTTTGCTGTCCTAAGGTTAACATCTTCATCCGATCATCCGGTAGTCGCTGGCAGTGAACAATTTCTGCACAGCAACCAATGTTGGCAATCACGCCTTTTGCTGGATCGACCATCAACACTCCAAACCTGCCATCGCTCTCTAAAATCGTGTTCATCATGATTCTGTAGCGAAATTCAAAGATGTGCAGTGGTAGTGGTCTGCTAGGAAATAGAACTACCTCAGGTAGAGGGAACAGAGGTAATTCACGAACTGCTATCTTGAAGGAGGATGCCATTGTTACCTTGGTAAAAGTTTATTCTTTTAACTAATTCACATATTTTTTCGTGATTATGATTGTATTCTAACATTTGTTTCATTACTCCCTAGGATGGGTTGGAAATTATGGGGATTCCTTCTAGGGTGTAATTCTCTTAAGCTTTTCCCCACAAGGCTTCATGCCGGTTCTGTGTCGAACTTGAGGGGGATGTTTTGTCAGGGTTTGCTCCCTTGAGTTCCCCACCTCTGGTACCGAACATGAATAAACTCTCCCTTGTCCTGCCGCTACAAAATTAACACGCTAGATTCTTTCTGCCTCCTGAAATTTTACCCCAGAGAAGATGGGATGCTCCGCTATCTCCCCAGTAGACATCTCCGAAAATCAGCCCAAAACCCTTACGCCGCAAGGCGCAGATATTAATTGTCGGAGATGTCTAGTAGATTGCCACAGGTGCGATCGCTATAGTGTTAGTCTTTATGAAAATCAGGTACAATTTTCCTTTAAAGAGGCTTACCTTATTCAGGTCGAGGAAGGTAATCACAGCCAAAAAATATGCGCCCAAACGTTGACCAAAAAAAGATAGAGCGACTTATGGAAGCCTTGGGTAGGGAAGCTCAGGGTGCAGGGTGCATTTACTTTACAGGTGGTGCTAGTGCCCTACTGATTGGATGGCGTAGTTCCACGGTTGATGTTGATATTCGTTTAGACCCCGAACCTCCAGGCATTTTCCCAGCTATTGCCAAACTTAAACAAGAATTAAACATCAATATTGAATTGGCTTCCCCACAGGATTTCTTACCTCCTCTTCCTGGGTAGCGTGATAGGAGTGTATTCATTGGCAAAAAAGGTAAAATCTCGTTTTATCATTATGACTTCACAGCCCAAGCTCTTTCTAAAATATCCAGAGGTTTGGAGCGTGACATTAATGATGTTCAAGCCATGTACGAACAAAGATTGTTTTCCGTAAGACAGTTGGATGATTGCTTTGAAGCCATTGCACCCGAATTAATTCAATTCCCCTCCCTCGACGGTGATGTTCTTAGAAGCAGTGTTGAGAGCTTTATTGCGCGTTTTGAAGGTAAATCAGAATGAATCTATCGGAATTGCCAGGAGCAGAATTCATCTTACCCGGAATAGACGACCTTCACAAAGGTCAGAATCAAACTATTGGTTCGCTATTAATTGCTATGGCTGCAACGCGCTTAAGCTCCGCAGGCTTAGATTTCCCACTAGATAATCTAGCTCCTGAGCCAGAACTGACCTTATATGCCCTTCTTCAAAATGAACGAGACGATGCCTACCCTTATTACAATGCTTTGCTCTCTAGGCTTATCAGCTTTTGTAACGCACTTGAATTGATTAATAAAGATAAGCTACTTAAGAACCGCTTATAAAAACCTCGTTTTATCCAGTTTGGTGAATATGATTAATAATCCATCACCTTGGGTGAGAAATCATTAATCTCACCTTGCACTTTTTCGCGTTGCTCCCCCAAGCCGTTTATAACGAGATGGTAATCAGGGAGAAAATTAGTAGAATTATATACTAATCTTTAAGAATAAGGACAAAGTACTTGTTTTTTTTTACACTCATGGTTCGATGAATAGAGAAATTATACCCAAGTAAAAATCACTGACTAGTTAGCAATAAAGGTAGTCTAAAGTTTGTGAATGCTTAAGGTATAAATTTCTGGTGCAGCAAACAACATTAACAAAGAAGATTCATCAAATGTCTAGACTCAAATTGAACACCTTCCTCTGTGCTGCTGCGGTAGCAACTCTCAGCGCCGTATCTGTTAACACCGGAAAAGTCCAAGCAGCCGTTATTGGTGGGACTGGGAATCCTAATCAGAGTAACGGTTATGGAATTACCCCAACCTTCACGCAAGCTGAGAGTTTCTCATTAACCAGCAATGACACTGTACAAAGTGTTAATTTTTGGGGTAATGATGATCACATTGATATAGACACATGGGATGACCAGGTTACATACTCTATCTATACGAATGCAGCAGGTGGTGGACCCGGCACTTTAGTATCAGGAGCCACAGGAACCGTGACTGCAACTTATACTGCGGATGGTAAAACTATTGCGGGTAACCCAGAATATGAAATCAGTTTTAACACAACACCAATTTCGTTGTCGTCTGGTACAACCTATTGGCTAGCGTTAACTACTGATTCCAGCATTGTATATTGGGACACTTCAAGTACAACTCCTCCATCTTCATTCTATTACTCAGGTAATGGAGGCTCAAGTTGGAGTAGTATTTCTGGGAAAACTCTCGCATTCCAAGTAAATGATACACCAATAGGCTCTGTGCCAGAACCACTAACCACCTTGGGGACCGTGACTGGTGCTGGTTTTGGTATAGCTCTACGTCGCATCCAGAAGCAGCAAAAACAGGCAAAATCCTAGCATTGCATACTTAGGGGGCGAGGGATTTGTCCCCTCATTGGGTAGGGGGAGATTGATCTGTTCTGTGTTCCCCGTCCCCAATAATTCTAATTACAAAGAAAGGCTTCAGGGCAGGAGGGAAGAAAAAGTATAGATAAAAACTTTAGTTCTGAGTCTAGAGCTTAGTTCAAAAAAAGAATTTATCGAGACTGCTTACAGCCGAGATACAAAGGGTTTCTCCTGCCTCCTGGACTTATAGTTTAACTTCGATATCCACACCTGATGGCAGATCCAGTTTCATCAGCGCATCAATGGTTTTGGAGGAGGGTTGGTAAATATCGATAATCCGACGGTGGGTACGAGTTTCAAAGTGTTCGCGGGAATCTTTATCTACGTGGGGCGATCGCAGCACGCAGTAGATCCGCCGTTTTGTGGGTAGTGGTATCGGTCCTATGGCTGTGGCGTTGGTACGGTTTGCTGTATCTACAATCTTCTCGCAAGATGTATCTAGTAAGCGACGGTCAAAAGCCTGGAGGCGAATTCTAATTTTCTGCTGCTGTAGGGTTGCCATGTTTAGTTTTCTTGGTTCGGTTGGATGGGGAAATGGGGAGTTGGGAATTGGAGACTGGGAATCAGATACTACTTTCTCATTCCTGATCACCAATCCCCGATCGCTTGTCCCCTATTTCAAGATTTTAGAGACTACACCAGCACCGATGGTGCGGCCACCTTCTCTAATCGCAAAGCGCATTCCTTGCTCAATGGCGATGGGGTTGATTAGTTCTACTGTCATCTTGATGCGATCGCCGGGCATGACCATTTCTGCATCTTTACCTTCGTCGGAGGTGAAGGCTTTGATGGTGCCTGTTACATCGGTTGTCCGCACGTAGAACTGGGGACGGTACCCAGGGAAAAAGGGAGTCTTTCGACCACCTTCTTTTTCTTGAAGTACATACACTTCCCCTTCAAATTGGGTGTGAGGTGTAATTGAACCGGGTTTGGCTAATACCATCCCCCGCTCAATGTCTGCCTTTTGGATACCGCGCAGCAGTACTCCTGCGTTGTCCCCGGCCATTCCTTCGTCAAGACTCTTCTTGAACATCTCAATGCCAGTGACGGTGGTGTTACGGGTATCTCTGATGCCCACTAATTCCACTGTATCGCCTACTTTGACTTTCCCCCGTTCAATCCGACCAGTGGCAACTGTCCCCCGACCTGTAATGGAGAATACGTCTTCTACTGCCATCAGGAATGGTTTGTCTATATCCCGTTCGGGGGTGGGGATGTAAGAATCTACTGCGTCCATCAGGGCGTAAATTTTATCTACCCAGGGGTTTTCTCCCCTTTGGGTTTTGGGAGCCTTGGTCATTGCTTCTAGGGCTTGCAGACCGGAGCCTCTGACGATGGGAATTTCTTCCCCAGGGAAGTCATAGCTAGAGAGCAGTTCTTGCAGTTCTAGTTCTACTAGTTCCAATAGTTCTGGGTCGTCCATCATGTCTTCTTTGTTCAAGAAGACTACCAGATTGGGAACACCCACCTGTTTTGCCAGGAGGATGTGTTCTCGGGTTTGAGGCATGGGTCCATCTGTAGCTGAAACCACTAGGATCGCTCCATCCATCTGGGCTGCACCTGTGATCATGTTCTTCACATAGTCAGCGTGTCCCGGACAGTCTACGTGAGCATAGTGCCGAACGCCGGTTTCGTACTCCACGTGAGCTGTATTGATGGTGATTCCCCGCGCCTTTTCTTCCGGTGCGTTATCGATTTGATCGTAGCCTTTAGCTACGGCCTGACCCATAGCTGCCAAGGTCATGGTAATGGCTGCTGTTAACGTTGTTTTCCCGTGGTCAACGTGGCCAATTGTCCCGATATTAACGTGGGGTTTATTCCTTTCAAACTTTGCGCGTGCCATGAATGCTCATTTCCTTATTCTAATTAAGCGTTCCCTTTGCTTTTAGCGATGATTGCCTCAGCCACGTTGCGAGGTACTTCTTCATAATGGCTAAATTCCATGGAGAATATACCCCGACCTTGGGTTTTCGACCGGATATCAGTGGCGTAGCCAAACATTTCTGCCAATGGGACTTTAGCTGTCACTTTGGCGATAGTCTGCTCCGACCCCATGCCTTCAATTTGTCCCCGTCGGGAGTTGAGGTCGCCCATGACATCCCCTAGGAAGTTTTCGGGAACCTCAACCTCAACTTTCATCATAGGCTCTAAAATCACTGGTGCAGCTTTCATGGCTGCTTCTTTTATTGCCATTGAACCGGCAATTTTAAAGGCCATTTCCGAGGAGTCTACGTCGTGGTATGAACCATCGACTAGGGTTGCTTTCAGGTCGATTAGTGGGTATCCAGCTAAAATCCCTGATTCGCAGCATTCCTTCATCCCCTGTTCTGCAGGTCCGATGTACTCTTTGGGTACGGTTCCACCCACGATTTTGGAGACGAATTCAAAGCCACTGCCTGGTTCTCCTGGTTCTAGGTCGATGACGACGTGACCGTACTGACCTTTACCACCGCTTTGACGGATGAATTTACCTTCGACTTTGGTGACGGCTTTGCGGATTGTTTCTCGGTAAGCTACTTGTGGTGCACCGACGTTTGCTTCCACTTTAAATTCGCGTAACATCCGGTCTACCAAAATTTCTAGGTGTAGTTCCCCCATGCCGGCAATTACGGTTTGGTTAGTCTCTGGATCGACGCTGACGCGGAAGGTGGGATCTTCTTCTGAGAGGGATTGCAGCGCTCTTGAGAGCTTATCCATGTCGTTCTTGGTTTTGGGTTCAACCGCCACCGAGATCACTGGTTCAGGGATGAATAAGGATTCGAGAATCACTGGCGCTGACTCATCGCATAGGGTGTCCCCTGTCAGGGTGTCTTTTAATCCTAAGGCGGCACCTAAATCACCTGCTCGCAGCTCTTCCACATCCATCCGTTCGTCTGCTTTCAGGATGACTAGCCGGGAAATCCGTTCTTTTTTGTTCTTGGTTGCGTTGAGGACGTAGCTACCTTTTTTGAGGCTGCCGGAATATACCCGCACGAAGGTCAGGCGACCATAGGGGTCAGCCATGATTTTGAATGCCAGGGCTGATAGGGGTTCGCTGTCGTCTGCTCGCCGCTCTACGGTTTCGCCATTGGGTAGGGACCCTTGAATTGGGGGTACGTCGATGGGTGCTGGTAGGTAATCTACTACTGCATCCAACATCAGCTGCACGCCTTTGTTTTTGAAGGCTGAACCGCAGAGTACGGGGACTATGGCTCCCGAAATTGTCCCTTTCCGCAGGGCTGTGCGAATTTCATCTGCTGTCAGTGCTTCTCCCTCGAAGTACTTGTTCATCAGATCGTCATCAGTTTCTGAGACAGCTTCTACCAACTTGGTGTGGTATTCCTCTGCTTGTGCTTGCAAGTCAGCGGGAATATCTGTCTCCTGGATATCGGTTCCCTGGTCGTTGGTGTATATGTACGCCCGCATCCTCACCAGGTCAACGATGCCGCGAAATTCGTTTTCGCTGCCTATTGGCAGTTGGATGGCGATAGCGTTGGCCCGCAGGCGATCGCACATTTGTTCGTGAACTTTGTAGAAGTTCGCTCCGGTGCGATCCATTTTGTTCACGAAGGCGATTCGTGGCACTTTATATCGGTCTGCTTGCCGCCACACTGTTTCTGATTGGGGTTGTACACCACCTACGGAACAAAAAACGGCAATCACACCATCTAAAACGCGCATGGAACGTTCTACTTCAATTGTGAAGTCAACGTGACCTGGAGTATCGATAATGTTAATTTGATGGTCTTTCCAACTGGTGCTTATGGCAGCAGCGGTGATGGTGATTCCCCGCTCCCGCTCCTGTTCCATCCAGTCGGTGACGGCGGTTCCTTCATGAACTTCGCCAATTTTATGAATTATCCCAGAGTAAAACAATATTCTCTCTGTTGTTGTTGTTTTGCCCGCATCTATATGCGCCGCAATACCGATATTGCGTACTCTCTCTAGCGGGATCGTCCGTGCCACAGCTGCCTCCTATAGTTTTTGCCTCATGATATCTTGTATATTACTCTTTGTTAAGATTCTATACTTTTTGCGGGAAGCATTCTTCGGGAAATTTCTTTACTTAGTAACGATAGTGTGCAAAAGCTTTGTTTGCTTCCGCCATCCGATGTGTTTCTTCCCGTTTCCGAATTGCATTCCCTGTTTCATTGGCAGCGTCCATTAATTCGTTTGCCAATTTACTGGCCATTGTCCGTCCGGGCCTGGCTCTAGAAAATTGTACCAACCAACGCAATGCTAGGGTAGTACCCCGTTCTGAACGTACTTCCATTGGTACTTGGTAGGTAGCTCCACCCACACGGCGAGCTTTTACTTCTACTAGCGGTGTGGCATTGCGTACTGCTCTTTCAAAGGTTTCCAAAGCACTACCACCAGTACGTTCTTCTATTGTTTTTAAGGCATCATAAACAATTCGGGCGGCAAGGGATTTCTTGCCATGACGCATAATTCGCCTGATGATCATGCTCACAAGGCGACTGTTGTACACTGAATCAGACGGAATTGGGCGTCTTTTAATAACACCACGACGAGACATACTTCAACCTTAGATTTTTGGATTTTGTCGATGGAACTCTATGCTATCAAACACTGGAAGTTAAAAAGGGAATTCACTCCCTCTATTCCTACACTTGCTCGCAAGAGTGCAGGTACTCCTACTTCTTCGTTGCTTTCGGGCGTTTAGTTCCGTACTTAGAACGACTTTGCTTGCGGTCTTTAACTCCTGCTGTGTCTAGGGTGCCACGAATAATGTGGTATCTCACACCTGGTAGGTCTTTCACCCGACCACCACGAATCATCACTACAGAGTGTTCCTGTAGGTTATGACCAATTCCTGGAATGTAGGCTGTGACTTCAAACCCAGAGGTTAGTCTGACCCTAGCTACTTTACGCAGGGCTGAGTTAGGTTTTTTGGGCGTAGTTGTATAAACCCTGGTACAAACACCCCGGCGTTGTGGGCATTGTTTTAGGGCTGGGGACTTGGTTTTCTGCCGCGCTTGTTCGCGCTCATTACGTATTAGCTGCTGTATTGTTGGCATGAGTTACAGCGAATGATGCTGCTTATGGTGATCTTAAGTTTTAACAAATCCTGATTATAACTTTTTTGATGGTCTTATGTCAACTAACTAATTGCAAAGGAATTGCCACAGCTACAGGTAGCGATTGACTGGGGGTTGTGGAAGCGAAACCCACCACCCATGAGATCCTCCGAATAATCCACTCTCAACCCTTGAATATAATTCAGGCTCTCGGTATCTATCACTGCTTGAATTCCGTGTACATGGAAAAGCTGATCCCCGACGTTGGTTCTTGTATCAAAGGATAAATCATAAAACCAGCCAGAACAGCCACCAGCTTTCACTGTCAGGCGAAACAGGATATTCTGCTGTTGCTTAGACTTTAAGCGTTCAATTTCACTTATGGCTGCCGGACTCAAATCAATCATGAAAATCTCTATTGACAGTACTTATATTTTAGGGCTGTTGTCCCCACCTATTCTGCGTGGGGACCTATGGTATGTGCTAGCTGTAATATAACTTTACTTCTCCGTGCGGGCATAATCATCGTGGAAGCGGATGATGTCGTCTTCACCGAGATATTCGCCATTTTGCACTTCAATTAAGACTAAGGGAATTACTCCGGGATTCTCTAACCGATGGGAGGTACATTGGGGTACATATGTGGACTGGTTATTACTCAATAAAACTTCCTGTTCACCACAGACCACCCTAGCTGTACCGGATACAACTATCCAGTGTTCGCTACGGTGGTGGTGCATTTGTAAACTGAGACGGTGTCCTGGCTTAACTTCAATCCGCTTGATTTTATATCCCCGTCCTTCCTCCAAAACTGTAAAGGAACCCCAAGGGCGCAGTTCAGTTGCCGCAATGGTTGAGGAGAAGGATAGATTGTTAAGTAGGGTTTCGGAAGATTGAGCCATAATTAACCTCATCATAAGAAAACTCGGTAAGTGGGAAACGACTCGGCGACTTTAGTCGCAGTGAATCTTTCTTGTTAATCCATTACCGCCTTGGGGCTGTTCGATTGGTGTGCCAATGTAATTGCACTTTCAATGGGACAGTTACCATTCCAAATTAAACAACCCTGTACGCATAATGGTTCGCTCCGAGGAGCCAAATAACGTTTACCTATTGCTAGGTGGTCTGGTCAACACAGCTTGCTTGATTTCTCTTACAGAGCTTCAGCCCTTTCAGGGCCGGGTTGCTGACTTGAGTCTAGAAGGACTTCGCAACTCGATTTAATTTAAACCCACTTTGCTAAACATAGCAAAATCAACCTGCGGATTGAAAAAAGTGGTCAAGTCTTCATCAAAAATGATACTAACTTATTCAAAACTTTAATCTAATTGTTGATGAAAATTCCAATCCCATTGTGTATGCGAGCTGCTGTACCAGGAGAACGGTTGATTAATTGTCCTCCCAAATAGAGACTAGTAGAACTACCACCATCTAAATTCAGGGCATTGACACAGCCTATAGCCCCCATCAATTGGGCGTGTTCTGCTAAGGTGGGACCCAAACCACCGATGCGATTACCTACTGTCACAATTAACAAGCTACCCGTTGCTGTGGTGCAAATACCACTACGAACAGCTTTTTCCTCGCTAAAAGCAGTGTGAAAATTTTCAGTTTGAGGATCAAGGACAATTTGCCGATCTTTGAGCAATAGTGGGCCTGCACCGACAATGTTGGAGTAATGACTAAAATCAGCCGGCACAGTGGCAGTGGAAATATTTACGGGTGTACCAATAGGCAATTTTGCCGCCATAGAGACGGCATCACCGCGTAAGGTGAGGATATAGCCATCTGGGGGAATCGGCACGGCAGCTTTACCCCCTGATAACTGTTGGGTGATTTGGTTTTGCTCGACCACCAGGAGGACCTCATGATCACTCAAAGGTGTATATGTAGATCCCCAAAGGGGGGTGTAACGGGAAATACCATTTTTGACGTAGCCGCTATTGAGAAAGAGAATCGGTAAAGGTTGGTTATTCTGGCTAATTAAAGTTTCTCTTAGGGTGAGACGACCAAAGTAAAATTCACCGGCATCATTCCAAGCGATCGCTCCCCGGTTGAGAATGGGGCTTGATACCCACTGATCATCTCGACGGATTGCCCCTAGGGGTAGCTGGGTATGGCGGTTAAAATAACCACCATTGATGGCGGCTAGTGCTAGGTAACCTTGGGCAGTTTGGCTTAAGGGGGCTGTCCCCACCAAGGTTTGGGGATTGGTCCACATCGGTTTGAGTGTTAACCCTATGGTTAGGGGATTGACTTCTAACCAGACCACAGGGAAGCTATCTTTACCCAAAGTGATGTGATGCTGTCGCCAGCGGATTCCTTGTGTCCAGGCAATATCTCGTTCCACCACTGTATCTGGCTGGAGGGTGAGAATTAGGCGATTGGGGTTGGGTAAAGAATTAATTTTTACAGCCTGCTTTGGAGATATATTCAGATGAATAATTGTTTGGTTGTTGACTACTTCGACTTGTTTGATAAGTGGCTGGGGGGTGTAGGTGTTGACCACTCCATCTAGGGTCAGTCTCCACTCCCCACTGACTGTGTTAAGTTGCCAGGGTGTTGGCCGATCTAAATTGATCACAATCGATTTCACATCCTGAATCATATTCGTGACTTTCGCTGTGGGGGTATAAATCGCTAAAGTCTGACCTTGGGATTGGATCTGCCAGCCTTCAGTTTGAGCCAAATTAGTCATATCTAGATAGCGATATCCTCCCAAAACCTTGGCATCCAAGGTTACTGAAGAAAACCACTGCACTGGCTGTTTTCCAGAAGTGCTGCTGTCTAAAAGATCGATACCAAATTGCCTCACAATACTATCGCTGAGGTAGGTTGACACCTGATGGGAGTATGCTTGCTGTAACCAAGCCCCTGTGAAAGCATGACCATTGAGGATAATTTTCTGACCAGCGGTGGTGGTTGGTAACTCTTGGGCTGTAGCGGTCAAACACAGAGCTAGCCCCAGCATTGGTGATACAACAACCGGAAAAAACCTGTGATTCTCTATTATGCTCATAGGGTATGGGGGCGACGACTATATTGGCATTTTTACCATTGCCATGTTAGATACTTTTGCTAGCTAGCAAGCTAAATGAGAAAAACTTAAAAGATTACGACTTTAATTCATAGATAAATGTGATAGTATTTATGGTAGCTAGCTGTCTTCTGTAGAAACTAGCAAGTAATTTCCCCTTAAATCAAGCTTAGGAATCTTTTCCCTGACAACCCAAAAGTGAGGGTCCAAGGAATCGGCCAGTCAGTTGAGAGAGTCCCAAAAATTGTTGTCATCGGACTCAATGATCGCAAAAGTACGCGATTCCATGATATAAATAGAGACCCGTCACGGTTAAAATTAGATAAAGATAGCCTGTTAATTTTAACACGAGTGAACTAAAAACTAAACTCGAAGTTAAAATTTTTTTTCCCTAAAATTAAAAATTTTCTCAACAAATAGTGGCAAAATCCCTAAACGCAACATGTCAGGAACAGGTATGAATAATCAAGCGATGAATCAGGTTCAGCAAATCACATTGTCAAAAATGGCAGATGCTCAGGATACATATTCCGGACCAAGATGGCTAGTGGAGGAGCGAGATGCCTGTGGTGTAGGTTTTATTGCCCATCGCCAAAATCATACCAGCCACGAAATCATCACCAAAGCTCTAGATGCTTTAACCTGTTTAGAACATCGGGGAGGGTGCAGCGCCGATCAAGATTCTGGAGACGGGGCAGGAATATTGACAGCCATTCCTTGGGAGTTATTTTCACCAGACTACATCCCAGAAGTTACTAGTAACATAGCTGTAGGGATGATCTTTCTCCCCCAAGACCAGGAACTGGCGGAAAAAGCCAGAGCCGCAGTGGAAGAGATAGCTATTCAGGAGAACCTGACAGTCCGGGGCTGGCGAGTAGTCCCAGTGCAGCCAGACCTCCTCGGTGTACAGGCCCGAGAAAACCAACCCCAAATCGAACAAATTTTCCTAGCCTGTGGAGATCACAGCGGTGACGAGCTAGAGCGGGAACTCTACATTACCCGCAGCCGGATTGCTAAAGCAGCCAAAGCCATATCCCCAGAGTTTTACGTTTGTTCCCTATCGAGTCGGACAATTGTCTACAAAGGCATGGTCCGTTCCGCCGTACTTGGAGAGTTTTACGAAGACTTAAAAAACCCAGCCTACAAAAGCGGTTTTGCCGTCTACCATCGTCGCTTCAGTACCAACACCATGCCCAAATGGCCCTTAGCCCAACCAATGCGGCTTTTAGGTCACAACGGCGAAATCAACACCCTACTAGGTAACATCAACTGGATGATGGCCCGGGAAGCCAGTTTAAACCATCCCCTGTGGGGCGATCGCTTCCATGAGATTACGCCCCTAGTTCACATCAACAACAGTGACTCGGCTACCTTAGACAACGTCTTAGAACTGCTGGTACATTCTGGCCGCAGCCCCCTAGAAGCCGTGATGATTATGGTGCCAGAGGCATACCAAAATCAACCCTCCCTAGCTAACTATCCAGAAATCGTAGACTTCTACGAATACTACAGCGGACTGCAAGAAGCCTGGGACGGACCAGCACTCATCGTATTTAGTGATGGACAAAAAGTCGGAGCAACATTAGATCGGAACGGACTCAGACCAGCCCGCTACCTAATCACCAAAGATGATTACATCGTCGTTGCTTCCGAAGCTGGGGTGGTGGAGTTTCCCGAAGCCGACATTCTCGAGAAAGGCCGACTCGGACCAGGCCAAATGATCGCCGTAGATTTAACCACCCAAGAAATCCTAAAAAACTGGGACATCAAACAACGCATTGCCCAGCAGCACCCATATAGTGAGTGGTTACGCAAGTACCGTCAAGAACTCAAAACATTGGTCAGTAATCAGTGGTCAGCCAGCAATAGTGATTTCCCAGACCTAGTCCAGCAACAGACAGCCTTTGGCTACACCACAGAAGATGTGGATATGATCATTGAGGAAATGGCTAAGACCGGTTCAGAGCCAACTTTCTGCATGGGTGATGATATTCCCCTGGCGGTACTCTCAGAAAAACCCCACCTGCTGTATGACTACTTCAAACAGCGATTTGCTCAAGTAACCAACCCAGCTATCGACCCATTGCGAGAGAAATTGGTCATGTCCTTGAAAGTCGAACTGGGTGAGCGGGGAAATTTATTAGAACCGAAACCAGAATTTGCCAAAAGACTCAAGCTAGAGTCACCAATCCTCAATACAGAAGAACTAGCAGCAATTCAACTATCTGGATTTGCTACAGCAGAGTTGTCAACCCTATTTCCCATTGCCACAGGACCACAAGGGTTGAAAGCCGCAGTGGCATCCCTCCAAGCCCAAGCCGCAGCATCAGTGCGGGCTGGGGTAAAAATCCTCATTCTCACCGACAAAACCCCAGAGGCAGGCATCAGCACCGAATACACCTACATCCCCCCCTTGTTAGCAGTGGGTTCCGTCCACCATTACCTCATCCGCGAGGGGTTGCGGATGCAAACATCCCTCATCGTCAACACAGCTCAATGCTGGAGTACCCATCATTTTGCCTGTCTGCTCGGCTATGGGGCAGGAGCCATTTGCCCCTACCTAGCCTTAGCAACGGTACGGGATTGGTGGTCCGAGCCAAGGACTCAGCAGTTCATGTCCCGAGGGAAAATTGCCACCCTCACCCTCGAACAAGCCCTCGGCAACTACCGCCAAGCGGTGGAATCAGGACTCCTAAAAATCCTCTCCAAAATGGGGATATCCCTGCTGTCCAGCTATCAGGGAGCGCAAATATTTGAGGCCATCGGCATCGGTCCAGATCTACTCGATTTAGGGTTCCGGGGTACGACTTCCCGCATTGGTGGCTTGAGTATCAGTGAACTCGCCCAGGAAGTACTTTGCTTCCACAGTAAAGCCTTCCCAGAACTGATAAGCAAAAAGCTAGAAAACCTGGGTTTTGTCCAGTACCGTCCCGGTGGGGAGTACCACATGAATAGCCCAGAACTAGCCAAAGCCCTACATAAAGCAGTGAATGGGAAGAACTACGACCATTACGAAGTTTATCACCAGTACCTCCAGGGTAGACCAGCCACCGCCCTCCGCGACTTACTAGACCTCCAAATCCAAAGCGCACCGATTCCTTTAGCAGAAGTAGAACCGGTAAGTGAGATTGTCAAACGCTTCTGTACAGGGGGGATGTCCCTGGGGGCATTGTCACGGGAAGCCCACGAAACCCTCGCCATTGCCATGAATCGCATCGGCGGCAAATCCAACTCTGGGGAGGGGGGAGAAGACCCAGTGCGCTATAAAATTCTCAACGACGTAGACTTCTCCGGTCACTCCCCCACCCTACCCCACCTCAAAGGATTGCAAAATGGAGACACCGCCACCAGCGTCATCAAACAAGTCGCCTCCGGTCGCTTTGGTGTCACCCCAGAGTATCTAACTAACGCCCAACAAATTGAAATTAAAATTGCCCAAGGGGCAAAACCAGGGGAAGGGGGACAGCTACCGGGGAGCAAGGTAAGTCCCTACATCGCCATGCTCAGACGCTCTAAGCCCGGTGTCACCCTCATATCTCCACCACCACACCATGATATCTACTCCATCGAAGACCTAGCCCAGTTGATCTTTGATCTGCACCAAGTCAACCCCAGAGCCAAGGTATCTGTGAAGCTAGTAGCAGAAATTGGTATTGGTACCGTAGCTGCCGGAGTGGCCAAAGCCAATGCCGACATCATCCAAATTTCCGGACATGACGGCGGCACAGGCGCCTCCCCCCTCAGTTCCATCAAGCATGCCGGCACACCCTGGGAACTGGGATTAAGTGAAGTCCATCGGGTGCTGATGGAAAATAGCCTGCGAGATCGGGTGATTCTGCGGGTAGATGGAGGTCTCAAGAGTGGCTGGGATGTGGTTATTGCTGCCTTGATGGGGGCGGAGGAATTCGGTTTTGGTTCCATTGCTATGATCGCTGAAGGCTGTATCATGGCGCGGATTTGCCATACAAATAACTGCCCTGTAGGTGTGGCATCGCAGAAAGAGGAAATGCGGCAACGATTTAAAGGGATGCCAGAACATGTGGTCAACTTCTTCTACTTCATCGCCGAAGAAGTGCGACATCTATTAGCGAGGTTGGGTTATCGCTCCCTGGAACAAGTGATTGGCAGAGCCGACCTATTAGCACTCCGAAAGGTCAAACTTACCAAAACCCAAGCCTTAAACCTCGACTGTCTCACTCAACTACCAGATACCACAGCCAATCGCAGCTGGTTAGTACATGAACTAGTCCACAGCAACGGACCAGTTTTAGATGATCAAATCCTCAAGGACCGGGACATTCAAATAGCAATTAACAACCAAGCTAGCGTCAGCAAAGCCTACACTATCGTCAACACCGATCGCACCATCGGCGCCCGGGTCGCCGGGGCAATTGCTTCCCGCTATGGTGACAGCGGCTTTGAAGGGCAAATTAACCTCAATTTTATTGGTAGCGCCGGGCAAAGCTTTGGCGCCTTCAACCTCCCTGGGATGATTCTCACCTTAGAGGGAGAAGCCAATGACTACGTAGGTAAGGGGATGCACGGGGGAGAAATCATCATCAGACCAAAGGCCACTGCCACATATGACCCAGCCCAAAATGTGATTATCGGCAACACCTGCCTCTATGGTGCCACTGGTGGGATGTTGTTTGCCAATGGTTCAGCAGGGGAACGCTTTGCGGTTCGCAACTCCAAAGGTACGGCTGTAATTGAAGGTGCAGGAGACCACTGCTGCGAGTACATGACCGGGGGAGTCATCGTTGTTCTGGGGAAAGTTGGACGCAACGTAGCAGCGGGGATGACTGGAGGATTGGGGTATTTCCTGGATGAGGATGACACCTTGCCGGAGTTAGTCAACCGGGCAATTGTCAAAATCCAACGGGTGATTACCGATGCCGGAGCCAAACAACTGTATGAGTTAATTGAAACCCACAGCGATCGCACTGGTTCCCCCAGGGCGAGGGAAATTCTCCAACACTGGTCAGAATTTTTGCCCAAGTTCTGGCAATTAGTTCCACCTTCCGAAGCCGAGAGTCCAGAGGCCAATTCCGATTGTAAGTTGCTAGTCGTCTAAGGGGAAGGGGGAAATTACCTTTCCCCCACTATGATTTATTTTTTATTAGCAATCAGTTTTTGGTCTTTTGCCTTTAATGTCAAAAGTTCGGGAATAGTGACAAATTGATAACCCTGGCTGCGAAATCTGCTAATGACTTCTGGTAGAGCCTGTAAAGTTTGGGAGCGATTACCACCCCCATCATGCATCAGCACAATACCACCAGGTTTTGCTGTTTTAAATATGTTATGGATCAAGGCTGACACACCAGGATGTGAATAATCTGACGAATCAGATGACCACATAATGATCGTGTACTTGCTATTTCGAGCATATGCCACTACCCCATTATTCATAATTCCACCTGGGGGACGAAATAGATCTGTCTTCACACCTGTAGTCTGCTGAATTATAGCTGTTGTATGGTCAATTTCGTATGCCGCTGCTTGTGTATTCAGATAATGATACCAGTGATGCCAGGTATGATTACCAACAACATGGCCTCCAGCCACTACCTGTTTTGCCAAAGCCGGATTGGATTTGACATTCTGCCCGATCATAAAAAATGTCGCTTTGATGTTATTTTCCTTGAGGATACTTAGTACTTGGTCCGTACTGTGCGGCCAAGGTCCATCATCAAAGGTGAGGGCAATCACTTTCTGGGATTGAGGTAGTTTTACCACTTCAACTACTGCCCCTTGAAATCGTGATGGGACATTGTAGGCAATACCCTTTGCTTGGGCTTGTTGCTGCCAGGTGGTAAGCATCGTAGCCTTCAACCCCTCTAGACGCTCTTGGGTTTCTACATTGGCAGATGTGTCATTATTTGGGATATTTTGGGCTTTAGAGGGATTTAGCTTGAAAAGCATTGTTAAGCTGAGGCTTAAACAAGCACTTACACCAAACAGTACCATAAAAATTCTTGGTGACGGAAAAAACAACATATTTTTTTTCATTACATCAGCCCCATATCTGACGGTAGGTCATAGCACATTTCTTCTAGATATTAGATACTCAGCTGCTGACTGATAATCCTGATAATTGGAATACAAATTTACAGTAATCCTCAAATCCACATCTGGATGAGTACTACCAATGGAGTATACTGCCTTCCTGTTATAAGATTACCTAGTTTGTAGCGCAGGTTTTAGCCTTATGGCGGTAGATGCAGCGAATTTGCTTAGATACTTATCTGCCGGAAAGAGAGTGAGGATCAGCAAACAGATGGAACTCAAGCCTATTGCTGAGTGGTTTAATGCTTACCATCCAACAGACTCTCAACTTCATGTCCTTTGCTTATTACTAAAAGAGTAGGACGACGATCAACTAAATATAGTTTCTCATTGCTAATGATCATTTAGTCGTTAGTTTAGATACTCTTCACTATTTGAGCAAAAATAATTTCTGAGTCCTGAAGCAAATTTCTATTTTCGCCAAACAACTAAAATCACTCCCAGCACAATCAAACTCAAACCAACTAGCTTGATGAGAGGAATAGGTTCCTTAAAAATAAAGTAACCGAGTAAGACCGAGAAAATGTAACCTATAGACACAGATGGTGCGGCCACACTAAGGTTAACTCTAGTCAACAGGAGGATGTAAGCTATGGCACCAATACCATAGCAGGTAAGTCCGGCTATGAGTTCTGGTGTTGTAATGATGCCAAGAATAAGATTAACGGCATTGCCTGCATATACTCTACCTAACTTCAATGCACCTAGTTTTAAAAAAAGCTGTCCCACTACACTGATCAAGACTGACATTAACAGTAAACTAAATTCCAGCAGATTCATAGTTTTTTAGTAGATGAAGGATGGGAGTCAGGCGAAAGAACAATTTGATTTTTGCTCCCCAATTCCTAACTTGTAAACTTGACAATTTTAGATTTTCTTCACATTTGATTGTTTAACTAAATCTCCTATTTGCTTTCAGGTATAAATGGGACGGAATTTAAGGTGTACCAATTGAGGTATAAAGCGGGACTAATATAGTCCCAAACAGATCATGACCATGACAATTCCTGCCAATAGAAAAATTTACTGAAGGATATTTTACCTGTCAAGGGTATCTATGGGTCTGTCCTGTCTCTACCCTACTTGTGATCCTGAATTAATGGTCTGTAATCGGGAACTCTGAACCTGACTTTTCCCGTTATCTTTTCGTGGAGGTTTTGAGGCAGGAGGCTCCATAGGGTAGTTCTTGCCGGAGGAAATAAAAGAGAGAAGGAACCAGAAGGATTAAAAATCATATAATACGGCTTATGTGAGTAGAAGGCTGAAACAACGCAGTCTCCTTCATAAGGGTAGATTTTACGATTAAAGCTAAGGCTGAAACCTTTGATATTGCTTGAGAATTTTTAATTCACAAAAAGTTAAAGTCTTGATTTCCCCTCCTGCCTCCTGCTCCGTGTCCCTTTGCTATTTTTGCACATAGGTCTAGTCCGAGAGGGTAGTTTATAGTTGTTGATTTTGAGTTAGAACTTTATGCGTCCATTTCCAGTACGACAATGGCTAATGAGCTTATTGGTTGCCTCCTTGGTTTTGTGGTTGATGTTCCTGGGAAACTTACCTTTGCGAGACTGGGATGAAGGTACCTATGCTTTGGTTGCCAGAGAAATTTACCGCACCGGAAATTGGCTTCATCCTACCTTAGGTGGGGAACCATTTTTATTAAAACCGCCGCTAATGCTGTGGTTAATTGCTGGGTGCTATAAACTGGGGGGAGTGCAGGAGTTAACTACCCGCTTGCCTGGTGCGGTGTTGACTGCTTTGGGTGTACCACTGCTTTACTTAATCGGACGGTTAGTTTTTCGCCAAAGTCTACCCGCTTTATTTACTGCTTTAGTGTACATGACGATGTTGCCCGTAGTACGTCATGGACGGCTGGCAATGTTGGATGGAATGGTGATTTCTTTTTTCCTCTTGTTATTGTTTTGTCTATTACAGGCTCGTCAGCAGCGAAGCTATGCTCTGGGTGTAGGGTTTTGCCTGGGGCTAATTACTCTGACTAAAGGGATGATAGTTTTACTGTTTATGTTAATTGCTGGTTTATTCCTGCTGGCAGAGGGACAATTAGCTCTGCTGGTAAATCCCTATTTTTGGATGGGAATGCTTTTTGGTAATGCACCAGCGATCGCTTGGTATTTCGCCCAATGGCAACATTATGGCAATATTTTCTTACAGGTGCATTTTCAATCCCAAACTTTTGACCGTCTTTCCCAATCCGTGGAAGGTAATACTGGACCTGTTTGGTACTATCTAATTGAGTTAATTAAATACGGTTTTCCCTGGCTCTTATTTTTGCCTGGAGGATTGTCTTTGGCCTGGAAAAAGCGCCCTAATACCTGGGCTAATCTCACTCTAGTGGGCACAATTATTTACTTTGGTACCATCTCCCTGATGAGAACTAAACTACCCTGGTATGTGATGCCTGTATATCCATTTTTAGCCCTGGCTATTGGTGCTAACTTAAATGAAGTTTGGCAGTACCGTAATTTTAAAACCCGAACTTGGGTAGGATTTTTAGCTATATTTGCTATCGCTGGTTTAGGAGGCTGCGTTTACTTTGTCGTTGCTGATCCCCAGCCTGTATTAATTCTCATGGGTCTGATTTTGAGCGTAAGTATGGGTGTTGCCACCTGGATGGTGGTAAAGAGTGATCGGCGTTTTATGGGAGTTTTATTTGGGGGGATGTACCTAACTCTAGCACTATTAATGAGTTCTAAATCCTGGATTTGGGAGTTAAATGAAACGTTCCCAGTGAAGCCAGTTGCTGTCTTAATTCGTGAGTATGTTCCACCGGGGACAACTATCTATACTTCTTTTGCCTATAATCGTCCTAGTTTGGATTTTTATAGTGACTGTAAAGTGATTCCGGCTCAGGTTTCAGATTTTCGGCAGAGGTTTTATTTACTGATAGATAATCCAAGTTTACATAAAATAGATTTATCCGGTCGTAGAGTCCTGGGATCAGACGGAGGTTTTACCTTGGTTGCACCACCAATTAGCTAATATAATGGTTCAAGCCTGAAAAGAACCAGTCACCTTTGCAAAATTTGTAGAGTGGAAACCAGAAGGGAAACTTTATGAAGTAAATAATATTCTCGTCTGCTTTCCCAGCTATTTTATCACCCCAACAGTATTTTTTACAAATAAATATACATCATCTTGGTTGTATTGTAAATTGAAATTTTGATTCGTGTTCAATTGATTGACTAAATTATGAGCAAATTCTGTGGTGCTTGTCCATCCAGGATGTCGGACATTGAGTAATACATAGTCAAAAATGTTTACATCTTGATTTACATCAGTATTTGTGAATTTAATCAAAACTCTATGACTTAAATGAGGTGTGATTTGGGCAGTAGTATAAACACTTCCTGGAGTAGAAACTAAAGAAATTGCTTGCCGTGTTGCCTGCCAATTATCCACATATTCTAGATACTGACCACCAAAATAGGTAAATTTTGCTAAACTCAGAAATGTTACTAATGACCATATAATAATGGCGCGTCTATTTTGCAACCATCCCTTACCTGCAGCAAGGCTAGAAATTACAGCTAAGATCAGAAATGGTAAAATTGGTAATGAATATTGGTGAACTAAGTCTTTTTGGGGTTGACAGTCAGCTAAAATATTGATGGCTATACAAGGAACAATAGCTACTAAAGGTTTTAAAGATTCTATTGAAAGTCCCCAAATCACAGGTATCAATAACAAAATTAAATAAACAAGATTATCAAGGGATAAAACCTTGCTAAAAGCTAATCTTGGTTGAAAAATCAAGTTCTTAATAATATCAAAAACCGAGTTACCTAAATAGCTGTAACGATCTACTGCTGCTGCTTCTGCACCACTGAAAAATGGGATAATTAACTTAGTTGCTAGGATAAACCAAACAACTCCAAAAATAATAGCGGATAAACCATAAGCACGGCGGTTTTCAAATACAAGTAACCAGATTCCCATAGCTATAACGGTGAGAGATAAAACCTCTTTACAGCCTGTAATTAAAATTATAAATATACAAAACCAAAATAACTTTCTTATCTGTGCTGCGAAAACTGCGGCTAAAAATGTCGGTACAGCAATCACTTCAGGATGGAAGTCAAAGAGATTTGCATTAAAAACAACTGGATATAATAAATAAACAAATACCATCGCTATGGCTTGACTTTCTTTCAACCTTGCTTTCAGTGCTAGATACCATGTGGGTAGAGCAGCGAGAGATAAAGCCAATGCTTGGATGAAGAATAACCAATATACACTAGGATAAATTTTGTAAGGTATCGCCAAAAGATAATGAATCCAAGCTGCATGATCGCCCAGAATATGGAAACCCTGTATTGTAGTAATTGGTTCTTTTCCTTGACTAATTAAATAAATCGCCTGGTCAAAAATTCCTAAATCATAGGAGGCTGATTGAAATAATTCGTGTCTTAAAATACTACAAGTAAATAAAATTAAGGTACTGACACCAATAATCCAATAGATGTAACTTTTCATTTAATTAATCCTACGCTAGTCAATTTATCCTATCCAAAGCTTTTGGGCAAATCGGATCGAAAAGGTAATGATTAATATGGCAAAAAAGCCTACAGACATATATCCCCAACGGGAATGGCGAGATAAAAATAGACCCAACGCCACACTTAAAGATACAATACCATAGGCATAGCGTTCAACTGAAGCAGTAATTCCAGTATTTAATATTAAAGCATAGGAGCACAATCCATAGACAACAATAACCAAGGGAATTTGGCTTCGATATAACCATATTAGATATAGACCACCAAAAATAAGTAATATTTTAAATAACTCATCACCTGTCAATAACCATAGCACTAACCATAAGAAATAAAAACTGTAACGGAAGCTTACCAAACCAATTTGGAATCGAAAGTGATATAAAAGGTAACCGCTAACAATAATTAGACAAAATAGCAATGGATGCCAAATTTCTTGAATATAGCCATACTTTAAATTTGTAAAACCGATAGTAATTTCCATCAACATCTTCCCCCAACCCTCCCAAGCAAACCCAGATGAATCACCACGCCATGCTTTTTGTGCATGAATAAAGGCTAAAGCGTCACCGAATTGAATTTGACAATATAAACTGTAAAGCACAATACCTAGTCCAACAGTTAGGCTAGCAATATAGGCTCTGATACCTCTGCGCTCTTTCCAAGATATAAATAGAAATGCAGGCATGAGTGCAATTCCAGGTAAGCGGGTAGCTGTAGATAATGCTCCCCAAAAAGCTGCTAAAGTATGCTGCTTTTTGTCGAAGGCCTTTAATGCAGCTGTAGTACATAATAAAAATAGACCTTCAGTATAAATAACTGTGCCAAAAATAGAATAAGGACACCAGGCTAAAACAGCAGTTGACCAGCGAGCTACACTTTTACTATAGTATTGTTCTATCCAAAGATACAGTATAATCAAAGCGGCTAAAAAAGCTAGATTATTGACTAATACAGCCGCAACTTTAAAAGGTAAGCCAATATTCATAACTAAACGGCTGAATAAGGGGAAGAGTGGAAAAAATGCAAACAATTCAAAACTAGAAATACTGTAACTAGAAGTTGCAATTTTTTCATAAAAATTACTGTCCCAAGCGGAAAAAATATCCCAGCTAAATGTCGCTGCTGACCCATTTGATGGAGTAGGTAGTAAGGGAGCAATTATTAGCATTGCTAGTAATATTAAGAGCCTACTTGATAACCACATTACTAGGGGGAAAAATGAGCCGCTATTAATAACTCTGTTGTATGAAATCATTCCTCATATCTCGTATTAATTTATTTGGTGCTGGTGAATCTGACTTTTCCGGTTATCTTTTCATCGCCAAGAAGAAAAGTGCTGAAACTCCTTTTTGCCTGTTTCAATCTCCCTAACTTTGGTTAAAAATTCCTAAATAAGTATACATCA
>Ga0116227_10002698_pt1 | contig 40049 bp, 27 predicted proteins | sample S1TSphgellanicum_FD_89693 | JGI IMG/M metagenome (GOLD analysis project Ga0116227, IMG submission 89693) | Host-associated microbial communities from peat moss isolated from Minnesota, USA - S1T2_Fb - Sphagnum magellanicum MG | ecosystem: Host-associated > Plants > Peat moss > Unclassified...
CGATTGGGGGGGGGGGGGATTCAAAAAACGTTTGGGTACCTATTTAGGATATTTATTTTTCTTTTTGATAAATTCAACTCTCACAAGGAAAAAATTAAAATTAAAATTAAAAACCTAATTCAACATTAGTTTTGTGCATTACAAGTCAAGAGTTCATTCATGTGAGTAAATAATAAGTATCTTTTTTTTTCAAAAAATAAAAATAAAAATTACACCTAATATTTATCATGGGTAGCAATCATAGCATACAAATATAACTCTTGTAGTTTTTTTAATTTTTTTAAAAAATGGAACAAAAGATTGTAATTATAAGAAAAAAAAAGATTGAAGTGCAAACCTAGTGATTTTTTTAAACAAGTCAATTGGGATTTTTTAATTTTTTTTCCTAGTTGCTTAAATTCAACTAATTATTCTTTTCTTTTGGAAAATTTTGACTATTTTTTATATCACAAAATTGAAAAACAAACCCTAGTTACAACCTATTCTATTTTTGTGGCTTATTTCAAGGTGGTGGTCGGTCACACTAATACCTCGAGCCTTTTTAGCCATCTTTGGCTTCATGATTGGAGGTCCAAAAAATATGCAAAAGGAGTGTGTGTGGGTGGGTTGATGGGTCGGTGGATGGATGTTTTGCATTACAATCCAACTCAACTGTAATTGCAATGAATGAATGAATGAATGAATCAACAAATCATCCATCAAACAAACAATTCAATCACAAGTTAATTGGAAAGTAGGGGTTTCATCCATCATGTACAAATCGAGCTATATGTTGAGTAAAATTTTAGTGCCCAATTTCAAGTGTGCGTGGGTGGATGGATGTTTTACATTACAATCCAACTCGACTCCAATTGCAATGAATTGCAATGAACAAACCATCCATCAACAAACAATTTGATGACAAGTTAATTGTAAAAAACTAGGGTTTTCATCCATCATGTGTAAATTAAGCTATTTATGTTGAGTAAAAAATTTTAGTGCCCAATTTCAAGTGTGCGTGGGTGGATGAATGTTTTACGTTACAATCCAACTCAACTACAATTGCAATGAATTTGCAATGAACGAACCATCCATCAACAAACAATTTGATGACAAGTTAATCGTAAAAAATAGGGTTTTCATCCATCATGTGTAAATTAAGCTATATGTTGAGTAAAATTTTAGTACCCAATTTCAAGTGTGCATGGGTGGATGAATGTTTTATGTTACAATCCAACTCAACTACAATTGCAATGAGTTGCAATGAACGAACCATCCATCAACAAACAATTTGATGACAAGTTAATTGTAAAATAGGGTTTTCATCCATCATGTGTTGAGTAAAATTTTAGTGCCCAATTGCAAGTGATGTATGAATGATTGCAATCCACATTCAAATAATGGTTGTAAGAGTGCGGAGAGCTTTTTCAAGCAATGAAAGAAAGCCATGGATGATGATGCTATGATATTTGGCCCACAATGTTACAACTCAAGGCTAGGTATGTAGCCTTTGGTTTAGCTAAGCACTAGCCAAACAAAAGGTTATAAGTCTTGCCTTCCTTTTGGGAAGGCGAGGGAGACTTACTTTGTAACTTATTACTTGTAATCAGTTACCCCCAAGTGTCATGATACCATTAGCACATGATTGGTTCAGCACTAAGGTGTCGAATAATTAATTAATTAATTAATTGATTAAAATGCATTTTCATTGTGTAATGTATTTTTTTAAACAGTATTTTATTTTATTTTTAAAGAAAAATTTGGCTTCTTATGTGTATCTTTCTAACAATTCCACAAAAATTATTCTCTTCACAACAAATCTGGCTTCGTGTGCTTGCTTCCTTTATGTTATGCTCTCCAGTCATCATTTGCAACAAACACATGACCTTCTTCTCTCATCACTCACTCCATTGGACACACAATCCCCTAGGGGTGACAAATTTTTGCCTTTAAAATCATAGTGCTTGAGGAAGAAGAGCTTTATGCTCTCTCTCTCTCTCTTGCTCCCACTCTAAAGCAAGCTTCATTATTGGTGCCATGCCATTGCTTCGATTCAAAGCTCAAAGCTCACGAGTGACATGTCAAAAGGCATTGCAATAGTTTCGCTTTTTAGGTTTCCACAACATTTTGGTGATGGGAGCTTGAAATTTTGACATTTTGGGTGGTAACAAATTTCTCCCCAAATTCGACAATTTCAAGAATAATTTTTAATTAGGGCTGAATCCATTCGTATGTTATAGTAATATATCGAATTTGAAAAATACTGTTGTTGACGCAAATTAAACAAGCAAGAATCTTGTAGCCATTATTTTTATTTTTTATTTTTTCTCAATTTTGTGATGTAGCTGTTTTGTGATTTAGCCAAATATGGTTATAGGTCAGAGAGGAAAAGTAGTTTAAAAAAATAATTTAAGAATCATGTTATATTTTGGCAAGCTGCTGGAATCAATTGTCTAAAAATCAGTGTGTTTTTTTCCATTGATGAATTTTGCCCTGAAAATTATGATTTCAACCTATACAAATGATTTATTTTTCATGGAAAAAAAAACCCCCCAAATTCACCATTTAAACCAAGTGGCGTGTCACACAAACTATGGCCTTGCCATTTACATTAGAAAATAGATTAAGGCAAAAGAAGTAGAATTTATGGAAACTCCAAAATATTTTACCATAGCAAAAATATATAATTTTCAAAAAAACCTCTTTTAAAGGAAACCAAAATCCTTCAAGATATTATTATAACTCTATAATAACTAATCTCAAGTTTCAACACAAGCCAAAATTATCATCTTTCAAAAAATCCTCATTAAAAAAAATTAAACCTATTAATTACCTAGGAGCCAAAATCTCTTAAGCTACTATACTCTCTCTATAATGAATCTAAACACAACAATATCCTTAAGCTACTATACTCTCTCTATAATGAATCCAAACACAACAGTATCCTTGCCTTGGTAGTAGGCAAGGCCAACTAGTAGTACATTGTTGGAGTGTGTCTGTCTCTCTCATTCTCTTTCTTTCCATTATGGGCAAGAGCCAACAAAGGCTTGATGGACCATAGGAAAGTTGCTTTTTGTGAGTTATTACTTTGTTGTGGGATGATTGAACCCCAAATCATGAGTTTGAGTTATATTTGATCTTTGGTTAGGGTAACACTACTTCTAACCTAAAGGATGGGTCCTCTAGGTGAGTAGGAAGGCTCTTAGCTAGAGGTGTGTTCACACTTGGTGTTAGGGACTCTAGTGTTGAGTCCCCTAACACCATGCTAGTCATCAAAGACTTAAACCTACTTACCATGAAAATTTTGTGTTAAGCTAACATTCATTTAACATTAAGTTGTTGCCTATCTAATAATGGGTGCCACCTAGGATGCCACCTAGATTTTCATTTAACATTGACTTAACATCAAGTGTGAATGAACCATAAGTAGATACTAGATGCATGTAGATGGTTAGTACATAGGTAAAGGAGTAGTGCATTAGAGCATTTGCCATTGTTCACTCACTTTGTAACACAATACCTTAAATCTAGTGGTCACACTAATCTATGGAAGTGGTGGGTTGCCATTTGGGACAAAAAAATTCACATCCATGTTGTCCCTTTCAATTGCTATCACTATTTTTCTCATTTATCACATCTTGATGAACAAGTAGAGCCATCTTGAGCAATGTTTTTTTTTTTTTTTGAAAGATTTTCGTAACCTAACAACAAAAGAAAAGGGTTGATAAATCCAACAAAAGGATTTTTAAGATTTTTTTTTTAATTTTAAATTCGTCTTATTTTAACCAAAAAAAACTTAGAAATCACCAGATTTAAATATTTAAATAGTGTGTTCCTACAAGTCGCCAAAACTAGGTAGGATTGCAAAAAAGATTTACTAGTCCATTGAGACAATCGCCATTTACTACTAATTAATGCTAAGTATCCTAGCTAATGCACCTACTTAAGGAATTTGAAGAAAAAAAAACATTAATCCCAAGGTCAATCTCATCATTATTTCATTGTGCTTGTTTTATCTCACTCATATTAAGTGCAAGCATTGAAGTTTCAACACATTCACCTTGATTTTTGGGCATTTTTGTTTGTTTAATTTGCATTAAAGTTAGATGTTCCATTTGTCTTTTTTTTTGGGAGATTGTTTGTGTGGCTATAAATGTGTGGATTGCTTTTTTGTGCAGTTACAAGTAGGTGATTCATGATTTGTGTAGTTGCAAATGTTTGAAACAATGGCAACTTGAACTTGTAATTTGATTACAAATTATATTGAAGGACAATGGTGAAAATGATGTTTTCATTCACATCTTGTTGTTACAATCTATAATCAAATTTGATGGGCATGCTCATCATGACAAATCTTGAAAGAAAACTATTCAAAAATAGGTTTTTCAAACAATCCAAGTTTACTAACTAGTCCTTCTTGACTAATGTACATGTACATTTTGACTAAAACACACCATGTTGCTTTTCAATGTCAACTCCTTATTGTTTTCACAAAGGAGTAAGGAGTTGTGTGTGACTCCTATTATTGTGGATTTATCCTTGTTCACTTATTTACTTACCTACTTACTTCATACCTTTTACAACATCTTGCCTATTTATTTCCTCTACCTACCTACCATGTTATAACCTAGTTACCAACCTACCTATTAATTATTTTTAAAAAAATTAACTTACATAAGTAATGATATGAAATAAACATATGAAATAAAAAAAACTTGACAAACATTGTCACTTTTTGAAAGTGTAGTCCTTTATTGAAGATTTGGTTTATCATTGTGAAAATGAAAGATTCAATTCCTTATACTTACATATGCTTAAGGATTAAAATAGATAAACTAGATTAAGGTAGGTACTTAGGTAAGTTCCATTATCACCTACCTATTTACTTGTCTTTTATGACTTATCTAAACCTATTTACTACATACCTACTTACAAAAAAAATATTTTGAAAATAATACAAAAAGAAAATGCTTTTAATTTAGGTAGAAGTCAATTAGTGAAATGGTTCATTGTTTGTTAATTAAATGGTTTCTTACTCTAATAATAAAAAAGACCATTTAGTCATAATGGATTGTCCATATCAACTTGTACAAATTGATAAGATGGAATTTTTTACAATTATTCAAATGGGGTTTTTAAATTGGATTTCAAGGTGGTTGCAAGATAAGGTGGCTCATTTTCAACACATACAATTTTCCTTAAAAGTCCACAAAGTAGTGTTTAAATGACAATCTACCATAATGTCATTGGTTCAATTGGGAATTACATGGTGGTTAATGAACTTTTAAAATCCATATGAAAATAAGTCATTTCAAACAACACTTTTTCATAAATGTTAAAAGAAAATACGTCATAATTTTCTCCTAATATTTATGACTAAGGTGGTATTTTTTATTAGCAAAATAATAGACCATTTGATTAATAATTTTGACTAGTAGATAATGAACCATTTGATTAATCAAAATTATGTCCATGTTTGAATTTAAAATTATTATAAAAAACATTTATTGTGATCAATAGGAAGTAGGTTGTAAAAAAACACATAAATAAATGGTAGCCTAATTTACCTTATCTAATTTTCCCTAACTTACCTTACTTAACTTGCCTTTAAACTACTTGAACATAACCTAATTTAACCTACCTAACTTACTTAGTTTAGCTTAACTACCTTATCTTCTAAATCATTTACCTAGGTTATGAATAGGGTGAATCAAACCTTTAATCTGGCCAATGATAAACCAAGTCCTTAACTAATGCATCACACTTTCAAAAAGTAATAATTTTTGTCATTTTTTTTGTTTCATATGTTTAAATTTCACATCAAATTCGTACATTACTTATGAAAGTAAATAGAATGGTGAGGTAATTAGTTGATAGGTATAAACAATCAAATAGGTCATTTTTTAGGCATTTCATTAGAAGTAAAATGGTGATGTTCACTTGTTCTTTCTACAAAATTGGACTATGAAGTGATGGAATTTGGACTAGTTGGTGATGTTATAAGCATAGGGTTGATAGTCATCTTTGCTTGAAGTATTTGCAATTCTTTTGACTTGTGGTGTTTGAAGTATTCATAGGTTTTGTCAAATGCTAGCTATGTGTCCAAAACTATGAAGACCATTGTGGTTTGGTCTTCAAGAATTGTATTTTTCATCAAAGTTGTAGCATCGATAACAAAGTTCCACCTTTTCTTTCCTCATATTGGCATCAAATCCATGTTTGCAATTGGTGACACCATAGTTCCCTACCATAGAGCTCCCTGTGGGCACTTGATTTCAACAAAATCATTTGACAAACATGTGTTTGCTCTTGGTATCATGCGGAGAAATTTCAAGCAAGAAGGCAAGGCCTACAAGTTTTTTAAAATCCAAACTTCTACATGAGGTTGCAAAAACGACTGCACTTGACAAGCATACACTTGCTCTTGGTGTCATTTAGAGAAATTTCAAGCAAGAAGACAAGACCTACAAGCTTTCTAAAGTCCAAACTTCTACATGGGGTTGCAAAAACAACTTCACTTCACAAGCATGTGCTTGCTCTTGGTATCATGTAGAGAAATTTCAAGCAAGAAGACAAGGCCTACAAGCTTTTCAAAATCCAAACTTCTTTTACATGGGGTTGCAAAATAACTTCACTTCACAAGCATGTGCTTGCTCTTGGTATCATGTAGAGAAATTTCAAGTAGAAAACAAGGCTTACAAGCTTTTTAAAGTCCAAACTTCTATGGGGAGTTGCAAAAACGGCTTCATTTGACAAGCATTTGCTTGCTCTTGATATCATGCAAAGAAATTTCAAATAGAAGACAAGGCCTAGAAGCTTTTCTAAAGTCCAAACTTCTACATGGCGTTGCAAAAACGGCTTCATCTAACAAGCATGTGCTTGCTCTTGATATCATGCAAAGAAATTTCAAGCAAAAGACAAGGCCTACAAGCTTTTTAAAGTCCAAACTTCTACATGGCATTGCAAAAACGGCTTCATCACCAAGCTACACAACTAGTTACAATTGGCAAGGCTTTTTACTACCAATGATGGAGATGCTTTTAGGTAGGTAATACAAATAGAAACTGAACTCAACACCTTGGCTGACCTTGGAGCTAGAAACCAAGGGAAAAATGTTTCCTATCAACTTACCATCCATCCATCATAGTGCACTTGTAAGCTATTGGTTCACTCTAGCGCATTATGTCAAGGAGAGGATTTTTGATTTCACAAACTATTAGGCAACCCCTTGTCCAATTTTTTTTCACTAGCAAAATTAATATTAAAAATTTGAAAAAGAAGTGATGTTGTAGGTTTGCAATCACTATAAATGAGGGCAAAAAGAAGTAAAAATCGATAGATTCATGTACTTGGTTTTCATTGTGTAGCCAAAATAAAAGACGATTGAAGATTTATATTTTATATATGGTTTATAGCCCAATTGGGTTGGTTTTTTTTATAGCCAATTATGCTAAATAAATTGGAGCAGGTCTTTAGTCTTTAATCTTTAAAATGGCCGCATTCAGAGTTAATAAACTCAAAGAAGAGACCAATTGGCACTTCAAGTGCCACAGACTCTCCAGATGTACCTAATTGTGCATGAAAATTAAATAGCCCAAAGGTATGATAATCTATTGCCAACGGGAAGTGGCAACTGAACAAGAAAAAAAATTCCCAAATACAATTCTTGGAAAGTGAATTTTTACTGAAGGGCTGATGAATTCATCCACCCAAATTCTGCAATTTGTAGGGACTTCCCTGAATTGGAAGTACTTAGTACCTAGTCCTTCCTGCTCCCGTGAACCAGCTCACTTGAAAAATCCTCCTGTAATGTGTGCTTTTCAATCTGGGAAAGCCTCCTCTATAGCTGTGTGGCACTACTACCAGTGCAAGATTGTTTTAACCTCTACCCATTGTACAGCATCTGCGGTGGTTGCTAGCTCTTTCCCTCAGTTCTCATTCACCGGATTGCAAATGCACGTTCCCTCCTCTAACAGCTGCAATTGCATCACGATCCATAGGCATGACATGGAAGGACTTTGAAGTGTTTACTACTGTTGCTGGTGTCTCCTCGTTGACTGCATGAAATAATTGGGCACCCAAACGGAATACTGATGATCTCTCTCTGGAGGCAGCTGTGTCTCAACTCATGTTGGAGCACTCAGCCAAACCCTCCTAGTGAGGATGCTGCATGACATATCCACCCAAGTCCTAGTATCTCTCTATGCTTGAACACATCCATCATCTCAACAATGACCAAGCCCCTTTTAGCAGAAAAGATTGCCAAGCCTGCATTGCATGGACATTGTCTCTTGGCAGTCGTAATATGCACCATTTAGCTTGTGCCGGACATAATCTCATTAAACCTCACCAGTAGCAAGTATGAGGAGGAGCACACAGTTTTAAGGGGTTGTCTCTGCTGCTGGTCTCAAAAGCTGATCAGAAGGCAATCCAGAACAAGCATGAAACAGACCTCTTGGTGCATCATAAAACCACCTGCCATCACTCCAGTATGGCATATCAGTGAACTGATGAACTAACTTTCTCACTACATCAGAACATATCCTTTCACTAGCAAGAAGTACACAGCAGAGTAATTAAAAGAACTGAACTTACAGTGGGTGAAGAAGATTATCTTCTCATGCTTATTTTGCAGGCATCACAAAGAATGCTGATTTGATAACAGTCTTACTTCCAAAAAAGACTCACGGGGGCTGACTACATACCGACACAAGAAAACAGGTGGAAGAGCTTCACTGGTCTCTTTCGACTGCCGCTCTATCTCCTGCTGGTACTGAATGGGTGGTAGCACCTGGCATGGACCATGTATAGAGCCCACTAGGTTGTTGTCACTGTGGTTTGACTCATACACCTGCACCACAACCATCATGTCCTTGTGGTGATCCAAACCTCACTGTATTTTTTACAGTCTGAGAAATGTGTATTGCAAACAGCAGCAGCAACCTGATTTTGGACATACCCATTATTTCCTTTCTTAATTATGGCTTAACTACGAAATCCTGTTCTCTTCCATTGATTCTCAAGATTCCAGTTGATTTGTCATTGGGCACAATTGAGAGAGACCTCATTATCATCTGCTGATGCAGGCTGGCCTGTCTCAACAGGCAGATCTGATGGGTAATAACACCAATTCACTTTCACCCACTTTGCACCTGTGCTCTTCTCTTCCCAAAGTGCCTGCAACATCCAAATATTAGCATTTTATGCAAAGCAAAGAATGTTGCCAAGGTCCCTGGATTTTTCTGTGAGCTTTGCACAGTTGATTTTGAGGTCTGAAGTCCGCACAAAGGACTACAAATAGCAAGCAGCAGAGATGAAACCAAGAATTTGGAAGAATGCCAAACCAGAGAGTTCGCATAACTTCTCACAATGTTTCAGTATTGGCTTTGTGAAAGGTTTCTGTGACTCAAACTTACTTGTAGCCTTGCGATGTAAGGAGGATCATGGGGGCTCTCGGGACGGAACAAAGCACAGTCTTGCAGCCGCATGGTAACCCCTGCCACAGAGCAAGCTGTGTAGTACACATTGCCTTGGCTAACATTCACCACAGAGCCAACCCACTCCACTGAACTGCTTTTCCTTGTGACACACTTTCCACCCATCACTGTTTCCTCTTCTACAGCTGGAAAGGTCACAGCTACTTGGGGAGCTGCTTCAGATGTGATTGTTGTCACCTTTGTTGCTGTTTCAGTGTGTATCTGGATTGCTGGAGGAGTGGGTGATGCTGCTGTTATCTGGCATTGTCCAGGACAATCTCCATTCCTTTGCTCAAGGACTACCAATTTGCTTTCTGCTGCTCCAGCTTCAGTGGTTTTGGTGCTAGCCAATGCTGAATTTAGATTCATCCCAACAAACTCCTTTGTTCCCTGAGCTACCTCTCCTCCAATTCCCTTCTTGTATAGCAACAAAGATTTCTCACCCACCTGCTCCTTTGAACCCTCACTGAATTTTGCTCCCTGAAACATGCAGTCCAAGGAGCAGAAGATGCACCACTATCAGATAATCCTTTTCAGTATGAAGAAATTGTGTGCTAAGAAAACATCCCATAATATGCAAAGCTCAAGTCACAGACAATACAGAATCACTGTCTTGTGGGTCTGATGGTTTTCTGGACCATGTGTCTGACAATCATCAGATTGTTGCATGACATTTTCCCAAGGTTCAGGTAAGACTATGAGCCTCTGATTCAAAACTTGTAAATGGTGCAAGAACAAGCAAGAGTACCTGCAAACCCCAGGAGCCATGAGTGGAACCCTGCAAGTCATGCCCATGTCGTAATGGCCCATACTTGGGAGTCTGGGGCCTGCCACCACTTGCAGCTACACACTTGGGACAATACCAGTCACACCGTGGAATCACCATAGGGTCATCATAGAGCTGCAAGCAAGCCACATGAAATGCGGACTCACAACCATCACACACAAGGACGCTGCTTGTATTATGTGCCACCAGTTTGCAGACACCGCATGCAATGGGAGGACTCAGATACACATTGGAGATTGAAACTGATGAAATAAGAGCAGAGTGCTGCTTTGTTAAAAGATGTATTCCCAATGCCAGCTGCTGGTGTGTGTCATGCTGTTGCTGTGCAGAAGGCGGGGTAGCTGCTTCCTTTGACCAATTACAAGATTGTGCATTTGGTTGCTTTCCTTGTTCATCTGCTGTAACTGAGACCCATTTATCATCACCATCTTTTGATGCAAGATCTTGGGATGTACTCTCTGTTGCTCCAACTTCTGCTGAAGGAAAGGCAGTCCAGTTTCAATTTGCAGAACAAATAGACAGAATAAACATGTTCAGTCACAGGACCCACACCTTCTACAGTTTCCCCCAAACACATGTGCAAGCACAAAAACAACAATGAGCCCTCCTCCTCTATCATATTCTGTAACAAGACATCTTCTGTGGCAAGAGATGCATGCGTGCAGCTCAGGGTTTCTTCTTTCATTACACAGAAGAGAGAACATCCCAACAATGCATATATCCCTAAATGAAACATACCATAGATATACCATCCCAAAACAAAACTCATGAGATGTGAAAAACGAAAAACCACATGCCTGATGCATTTGTATCTGCTGCATTCACTGGTGGGGTTTGCTGCGCACACACCCACCACAGCAAAATGTACTGTCAATGTGCACAGATTTCTAGTTATGGAAGACTGCAGGAGGACATTATTGTGTGGTCCTTCATATCCAACACCCATCACTCCATTTCCATTCTCAGAAGAAGCTCCACAACATCTCACACAGCAGGTTTTGTCTTTCTTTCCAGTTGGGAGGAGGGCCAGAAGATCGTACAAGCACAACAGGTTTTGCAATCTTTGGCTCAGGAGGAGGAGGAGGGGGAAGAGGAGGAAGAGGAGGAGCAACAACAACAGGTGGTGGTGGGTCCACCTTGAAATGCCGAAGAAGAGAGTGGTAAGCATCCTTAGAAGAAACCAACTGCTGAGGAGCGACATTCTCAACCAAGCTTGCCAATTTCTCATAAGCTTCTACAGCAAGCTGACATTCAATGGGAGTTGGGGAGCATCCACCTCCTCTCACAGCACCCATCCCTGCCAACACCATTACCATCTCTGCAGTCTGTCTCAGCACCGTCTGCACCCATCCATGATGGCTGCTGATCTTCGCCCGTTTGCTGTTGGGCAACCCTTCATCTCCATCTTCATCACTTCTAACAACAACCGCTGCTCCTCTATAGCCCTCTTTCTTGAAGCTAGGGTTTGTTTCAGGGATAGTTTGTGCTGCTGTGTCCAAGCCAGCGGATACTGCCAAAGAAGGAGCAGCCATGTATGTTGTTTGGAGGCCCGAGGATTGAAGAGAAGGTTCAATGGCGGCAGCAGCAGCAACAGCAACAGCAGTGAGATCCTCAATTCTGCTGCTCTCCATGCTCCCTTCCATGGTAGAAGAAAAGACTGAAGCCTTTGTAGCGGATGGGTGCAACAGAAATGGGTGACCCTAGAAACTGTCTGCACTTGGCGAGCAGGCGGTTTGGGGGAAGACAGAAGAAAAAGAAAAGACTACTGGAACTACTCTTCTTCTATCAGATGGGATCCAGGGCGTGTCTGCAACCATGTTTTAAGGGTTAAAATTTGTGGATGGTCGGCGAAGAATTGCAGCAAAGATCGAAAGTTCGATCAGGTGCATGCCAGTCGCATTGCCATCCTTATTCTGCAATTTGGAAGAACAGTTTCTGGCTAAGAAGTTCAATGTTGCGTTGCTGTGCTTTGCTCATCACAAGGTTTAGGGTTTCCTTAGAGTTTCCTTGCATGGGAGAGGCACATCATCGTTCTTGAAGAGTAGAAGCATAGAGCAGAGAGAGGGACACAGAGAGAAGGACACACACACACACAGGGTTTGTGGAATTTGCAGGATGTGCTTCCACATTTTGTGCTTGCAGAAAGCTTGCAAATCACTCGCGGTTGCAGTTTCACAGCTTTCTGGCTTTCTCTCTATTCTCTTTGTATTGAGCTTCTGCGTCGCCATAGCCGGCGCAAGCGAGAACCAAGCGGCTTCAGTTTGTTCTCGCCCTCCTACTTTGTTAGATGAAGTTCTTACACCCATCAACGAAAGCTGCCCAGCTGCTCTGCATCACGAGATCTTCCTCTCATCTGCTGCTGCTGGAGTTTCTCTTCTTCCTCGAGTTGCAGAGGTAAAATATAATAAGCTTGGCAGATCATGACACACTTACTATGTATGTTCTCTGAGCTTGCATCTTTCTTTCAAGGAGATTGCAGTTTCCTGCTCATGATGCAGAAGCCATGATGGCCTGTGTGTACCCTCTATGGAACTCAAACCCTAATTTCACTGCTATATCCTTCTCTTTTCTGCAGTGTTCTTGACTGAAACAAAGACTCAGAACTGTGGCAGCAATTGTGGCATTTACACACACACATGATAATTCAGGTCTTTGCACAGCAGAATTAAGTCTTCTTTGCAGATCCCATAGCAGCTGGAAAAGACAAAGACACATGCAAAGACTTCAAAAGCTTGCATTTTGTCCATGCACCCTGGAATGGAATCTCCACTGTGTCTGTGTGGGAGGCTTTCAGTTATTGTATACATATCTACAGCTACTGTTGCTGTCATTGGGAGTTCATGAAGTCATCTGTGGGTAGGCCTCATGGCAAGCTAGCTAGTCGTTGCTATTCTTCATGATGAATGATGAAGAAGGTGACAATGGTCTGACAGTTTGTGAACAAAGGACTCCCATAAGGTTATGACTGCAGCACTGATTGTCATGGTTTTGCTTGATTTTTTTGTTGTGGAGATTCCTCTGCAATTTTGGAGATATGAGCAGGAGGAGGAGATTTCAATTGTCAATTGTCAATTACTGGAGCAGTTGTAGTAAGTCGTACCTTGCTGATTGAGTAGATGCAATTGAAGGCTGAGTATGTATAGTTCTTAATGCACTTGATGTCTTGGAACTATGTCTGATTGAGTTCTTCCTGCTGAGAGACCTTATGAATGGGCTTGTTTGCCTTTGTTCTGACATTGCTCTGGATTTTTCTCCTAAACCCATGGGTGTCTGTTTTTCAAGGAGTAGTAGAGAGAATTTTTTTGCTCTGTCTCTGGGCCCCAAAGTACAGAGTGCTTCTTTGCTGTTTTTGCAACCTTTGTGTCTTTTTACTGCTCTCAATTCATTATGGAATTCACCAGCTCAAGATGCAGGCATGTCAGCTACTGTAGACGTACCCTTCTGTGATCACCTGAAATATGTTGTTTGTGTGTTACATACGAAAGAAAAGCTTCCCTGAGTGCACAAATCCTTCAAGCAATGCAAGGAGGATTGCTATATTTTGGTTTTAGGAGCTTGTTTCCACAGGAATCAAGCAAATGCAAATGTAATCCATGTTTCTTTCTCTTTTGCTGAGAAACATGTGTTTGTGAGCCAAACTCATTACTCATTTTGAGTTCAATAGATATGAGATAAACTCAAAATGGCAATAAACTTTCCTTCCTGGTATATTTTCTCATGTCACATTAGCACTGCATAATTCACCACCTCTCAGTTTCAACTTTTCTAGCTTACTTTTATGTGTGGGATAAGGCACCTGAACATCCAATAGATTCTTATCAGCATCTATTCCATGCTGCTATAAGTGTGGAACATGCTTGAATTAAATGTGGGGTTTTAGTTTATCATGATTGCAGCAGGAAGGTTAACGTTCAATTGCTGATGGAAATGTTGCAGCTGAACGAAACCGCATTGGAAAAGGCTTTGGATCTGGTGCATAGCAATAATGGAACCTACATTGCTGTTCTCTACTATGCATCCTGGTGCCCCTTCTCAAGAGAACTGTGGCCGGTTTATGATGTCCTTTCCTCAGTCTTCCCCTCTATCCATCATGTGGCTGTGGAGGAGTCCTCTGTCCGGCCAAGGTAGAATGTTCTTGACTTATCGGGTCTGTATTCAATGTTACTCCATCTGGGTTAATGGGTGAAAGAGCACAGCAACAATGAATGACCTTTGCATTTTGGTTTGTGAGCTCCTTAGCATCATCACACTGTCCAAATGGCAATTTTGTCATAGTAGCTTTTCTTTTCATTTTTGCATGTGAAACTAATTTTTGTGCTTTATGCTTGGTGGGCAGTGTGTTGTCTCAATATGGAGTCCACAGTTTCCCTGTTGTCTTTGTGCACAATAGAACGTCAAGAGTACGGTACCATGGGTCCAGGACTCTTGAGGATTTTGTTTACTTCTATCAAAACTATACAGGTAAGCAGTCTAGGAATGCCCATTTTGGTTTTTGTGGTTCTGATATAGTGATTTCCATGAGCTGACAACAGTTTTGTTTAGATAGTCCTGGATTACATGCATTGATGTTGGATAACCATACAACATTTCTCTAAATGGTGCTTTATTTTGAAATTTCAGGTCTAAGATCTGTATCTGGAGGTCAGGTGGTAAAGCATGCTGATTGTGGCTTTGCAAAGCTTGTGTTCAATGTTGGGAAAGGTGTCAAGGAAGTTTGCCCCTATCCCTGGGCCATCTCTCCACAAAATTGGTTGCAAGAAGATGCATATCTGACATTGGCATTTCTATTCCTGATCCTAAGGCTACTATACATTTTGCTCCCTATAGTGGCATCTGCATGGACACTGTACTAGGATTTACCAGTGGATTCTAGTGCCCTAGAACTTTGCATCACAATCAGTTGAACTGAGAGTGCTGGAAACACAATCCCAACTTACCTGATGATGCAGAGTTTGCAAAACTCTTTCTTTCAGATTCAAAGCTGGCTGCCCTTAAGTTACTATCTGAAACCAGTTACTTCATGGCATGGCTTGAAGGAGCTCAAATCAAGGCAGAGCATGAGATCAAATTCATGACATGGGTGGGAGGTTACACAACATTGACATTGTATGTGTCCCCACTCTCCCCCCCTACCCCATGAGGTTACTATTAGTTTCATAGAAAAAACTAACCTTTGCCTTCATGTACAGTTGTCAAAAAAATGAGGTCTCTGGATCTCTAAGGTTCTCCATAGGTTCGTAATCTGTCACTTTTGGATTAGTCTGATGCACTTCCTTTTATGGAGTACTCTTGTAGATTTAGCTCTTTCATGTCTTGATTGTATCTTATGGTTACTCCTGGAAATTAATGTGATGCTCACTAAATTACTGTTCTCTATCCAGCTTTTTTTTCTTTTCTGTCTCTTTTTGGGTTTAGAAACCATTTTTGTTGCTGCCTTTCCAAGGTGCAAACACATCTACAGTAAATGGCCAGGCAAGAGAAACATCCCACTGACTATCTCAGTAAATTTTCAGTGTTCAACGTTCAAAAAACCATTTCGTACTATTTTCCCGTGTCTTAATTACAGTACATATGTTGTGAGGGATTTTATTTCATTTTTTTGTGAACAAAAAGTAGTAATCCAATCAATGTGAAGAACTTCCCTCTAAAAGCTCAAACTCTTTTCTCTGGGATGGAATTGTGTGGTCAATGAAAGTGTGAGCTGACAAACAAAGAATGGCAGGTTGCACACTCACTCAAACTCTTTTCTCTGTGATGGAATTGTGTGGTGAATGAAAGTGTGAGCTGATGAACAAAGAATGGCAGGTTGCACACGCACTTGTTGGGGAGGACACATGATTGAAATATGCCGGAAAACATGACAAATGTGATACTAGGGTGTAATGGGGTCTGACAACCTAGTGCCTTTTCATGCCCTCATTCTGTTAACCTTTGCAATCTTAGACAGAGATCATAGACTTCGAGAAATTTTGGATTTCTAAATGAAATGATCAACTACAACCATGATTGAAACTCAGTATGTTTTGGTGCTTGAAATCTTCCATCTCCTTTCCCTCCTACTTTGCGAGTATCATAACCCATCACACCATCATAGCTCTTCATTATACATCCTTCACAAGCATCATCTATTTTCTCTTTTTCTCTCTCCATCTCCTTAGCATGCAATTACATTCTATGGTACCTGCCACTAATAACTGACTGACCCTCTTGAGAATTTTTTCTTCTTTTCATGTCCAGTAGGTTCAAAGTTCAATTCTTGAGAAATTCGGTAGGGTTAGATCAAATTGTTTTCCTTCTTTCACTTGCCCTCTTGAGAATTATTCAATGTTGAACATGACTGACAAGTACAGTATCTATCCTTTAATCCTTAGAGTGATGTAAGAAGGATTGTGCATCACAAGATCACAAAATTGGTAGTTCATGTGTTGTAGAGTTGTTTGGCCTATCACATATTGTATTCACTAGACTTCCATGCACATCAAATGTGGGAAATTGAGGAACAATGGTTATGATGAAGGATTTGAAGCTCATTATGCTAGGCAAAGTGCAATGATACTTTGGATATGCTTCTATGCATTGTTTTGTTCTCAAATATCCACATTAAATTGTGAGGGGAAGTATTTGAAGTGAACATGACTATGTGTCAGTTGGGGACATCTAAGGAAGACAAGTATGATTTGTAGTTGTCCATATTAAAGTCCTTCATCTTTCCCTCTCTTTCCATGTTGTATGAACTAAATGGATCTTGAAGGAAGGTTTGGAAAGGAGAAGATTTACTTAATTGTTTTGGTAAGAAAGAGTATAGTATTGTCATATTATTTGTAGTGTATGGTTTCTATGCAAGCTAAAAAGATCCAATGACAAAATGTGTGGGAATTTGAGCATGATGGGAAGATTTAGAAGATGAGTTTTTGCATGGTTGTGTACTTCAAGTGCAAGTTCAAGAAAATCATAGGTGCAATTATTGCTCCAAAAGCTTTACCAATTATCTCAAAAGAGCCCGCTACAATGCAAGACCCTAATGCAAGGTCAATGTCAAAGCTTTTCATGGGGCCACCATGGCCCACAATGACTCAAAATGATGTGCATTGATACATACCCCAAGTGTCCAACAAAGACAACCTAATAGCAAAAATTATAGGAAAACAAACATGCAAGATCTTTTTATAGTTTCACAAAGGGATCTTGAAACCAATCTAAGGTCTCTCTAATCAAGAAGGTGAAATCTAGAGCTTCTTGCCTTCGAAGCCCATCTTGTGAAATAGGGGAGCCTTAACAAATAAAAGATGTTTAGGCCCAAGCTCAAAGCTACTAAGGAGGCTAATAAGAAGCTCTATGAGTTGACAAGGAGATTTTGTGGAGGGTAAAGCCATAGGGTGGTGGCATTCTCAAAATAAGGGGCCTAGGACAAGGCAATAGGCAAGTCCAACCTCACATTTTGGGAATGTCCCCCACCCATGGGCTTTACCTACCATAACGCATGAGGCAAAATTTATCATGAACTAAACCTATGTAGATCCCAAGGTGTATGAATGGGAGTGTTCTTATGCCTACTACTCAATAGCGGGAGGGTTTTTACACCTATATGTAGGCATAATTTCCCTCCCACCCTTGAGGAGTAAGCATAATTAATATCCCTGTCAATTTCTAGGAGGGAAATTGATGAATATAAGGTGCCCTCCACATACACTACAAAGTTTCTCCCAGTTCTTTACAAACCACAAAAAGAATGTCAAGACAAACTTTGTATCAAAACAAAATTAGAAGAAATTAAATTGTTAATGTGACAATCTGGTTGAAGTTAGAGAGAAGGTTGCTGCAAATAGGCTTGAAATGATCAAAAGTTATGATCAAGATGTACATCCCATAATTTCCTACCAAAACCTAATAATTGGTTGCACTGATTAGATCACATTATTTGGTCAAATGTGAACAATGGTGTTATACTACACTTAATTAGGAATATATTGAATTTTAGCTTTAATACCAATCACAATATTAATACATGTTGATATTTGTATAATTGTAAAGTTGTATTGTCACCCAAAAAAACGGGGTACACACAAGTTGTATACACTCAAAATATTGCAAACTTTGTAATCACATGCATCAACAAAGCGGTATACATCCAAAAATTGATCTATGATACTATGACAAAAATAAATCTATGGACCTTGACCAATCAACTCATTCCGAATCATCTCTCTTATGGGCTTTACCATGGCCAACAAATGTGGCTATCCCAACAACAAATGAAGTCTACAAAAGATTCAAACCCAAACCGAGTGGTGAACTTGCTTGAAGAGATGGAGAAAATTTGGACAAGCTATTCCTACAATGATTTCTTCAATTTTCCCAGCAACTTTTGACTCCACTACAGAGTGATGGCTCAGAGCTCTCAAATGCTAAAGTACTCAATTTCACCAAGTCCCAACAGAAATCCCAAGCACATTAGACTTGAGCTGAATAATATCCCACAATGGCCAGCCCTAATGACCCACTTGAGCCTTTCATCATTTTCATCTTGAGGTCCCGACTGAGTCACTAACACTAAATATTTTCAAAAACTAAAACTTTTTGATTCCAAGGTTGGGTCCAATTTTTTAGATTGTCAATTTCATGGGTTGGTCGGTTCTAGACTTTATCATGCATCTCAATTCAGAGTTCAAAATGAGGCCAATTTTAGACCCTTATGTGAAACAATTCCATGGTCAGGTTATAGTGTTCAATTTTGGGTTCTAACTTTTTTTTTTAAATAATGAAGTTGCAAATTTTTTGAATTGTACGGTTGAATTTTTATTTTTTTTAATTTGGACATTAGAGAGTAAGGGTATGTTTTCATGATCTTTCACTAAACCACTCAAAGAGATGGGGGCGTTTATATAAAAAAATTGGGACAATAACCCCATTATTTTGGGGAAGTTCCCATTACCATAGTACAGGGTAGCTTCAACACATGTTTATCGAAAAATTAATTAAATTTGAAGATTCCATGTCAAAAAATTAACTATTCTTTCACAAAATTATGTTTTTTGAAAAAAATATTTTCTTGAATATTTAATTATTTCTAAAAATAATTTAATTAGTGTCAAGGCTACCGAGGTATTATGGTATTATACTTAGTTCCTCCCCACCGATACACCCCGCCCCCCTCTCCCCCCCCCAAATTGGAAACACCCACCAAACTCATAAATGTGAATCAACTTACTTAAAAAACTAGTTGTACAAATGCAAAAATATTGTGACATGATTCCAAATGCATTAGCTATATATCATAGTTTTTATGGTGGATAAAAAATGACTCTAGCAATTGTTGCAGCTATATACATGTCATTAAAGGTTATTACAAGAGAATCTTGGTGGGTGCATGTCCTTCAACTACACATCAAAATAATAACAACAATCCTTATCATCAAATGAAAAAACATGCAAAAGTGGGATATATCATGATTTGCACAACCAAAACTAAGTTCCTTTTGATTTCGTAAACTTTGTCCAAAAAATGAAATCACATCAACTAGGTCGTCTCCTAAATATATTATATCGTGTTTTCATATTTGAATGTAAGTCCTTTATGAATTAATTCTCTTTATGTCAACTAAATATTTTCATGTAACTAGTGATGCATTTGATTTGATCAAATGTATGTGGAATGGTTGAAATTTTGTCACATCTTCTTCCATTTTATCAGGAAGAAAATGTGTGCCATCTTGAAACCTTTTATGGGGTTGTGTCAATAGTCCCACATACATGTGACCTACACACTTGTATATATGTTAGACTAACAATAATTAGTTTGTGACAAACACTAATAACAATGTTGCCATATACGAAAACTTGTCTAAACTTTTCCTATAATAAGGAAAAACCTCAACACTTAAATAAGTAAGATCTTATCATATATATATCAATCAATCAATCAAAATAAATAAATTTGAACACTACATTCAAAATAGTTCTTTGAAATGCATAATACATACCTCCCTTGTTAAAGGTATAGAACTATGGATCTTTGCATGACCTATTTGAAATTGTTGTTGTGTGTTCCATCTAAAATAAGACATATAATAGTTTATATTTTCATCATGTGTAAATATCAATCACCTTAGTTTGTTGTTATAAAGTTTTTGGAAAAAGCCATGACACATTGCCCTACATTTTATGTTGGCACTATTTTTTCATATGAATATGAAACCCAAGTGCAATAACAACAATGTCATGGTCATTTTTAGTCAATCCATATGTAATATCCAATTATTAATGGTGGGGTATATTCATAATCTTATGACCCATCTAAAGGGGTGGACACTTTTTTTAAATTACAATATACCTTTGAAAAATCAAAAAAGAAACACAATAATTTGGATTGTCAAATTTTTTTGAAATAAAGTTCACAATTTTCAAAGTTTCAATGCTCAAAATTTGATGCAAATTAATGATGTTTTCAAAGTGATAAAACATTCAAAGCTTTAGGATGGACAATTTTTTATTTTAAACATTATTTTTCATTATCAAATGTGTGTCATCCCTTCTCAAAATTGGAAAGGGTCTTAATATTGATGATTAAAAAAGCAAAGGGAAAATTTCATTTTTACAACACATTTGAGCACCCTTGGTTCAAACATGTTTTGGCCCTGAAAATCATGAATTTTGAAGACGTGTCTTTTTAAAAAGTTATTCATTTTTATGTGATAAAGAACATGGAAGCATGATTTACATGATGTATGATCAAATTGTAGTCAAAAAATATTTAAATCTAAAACACAATTGTATATTGGATGTGAAAAATACAAAAAATGAGTTAATAGGCAACACATGAATGCCAATATCACATACAATCTTTCCAACCATCTTGAAATTCTAGTGCATTCTTTTGTTCTCAATGCAAGACCCATTAGTGTTTTTTGTATATTGTTACCATGGGTTCAACCACTTCCATTCAAAATTCATGGCTAGCATATACCACTCCATTGCATTATGCTTATATCATTTTCACACAATCTACCACTTGTGCAATATGTACACCGATCCAAATCTCTTTGCCACCTACACACATGCTAGTAGTTGTGTCATTTAATTGATTCCCCCTTTAACAATTTCTATCAAAAATTTATTTCCAAAGGTTGGAACTTTGCAAGCTTACATGAAAAATGTTTCATTTAGATATACCAAATGACAAAACCAACTTCCATGTAAACAAAGATCATATAGTGATGTTGGGGCATATGGTTCATAAATGTGAAATAAACCATGTTCAAAACCCAAAAGTTTGCATATCTATTCATGGTCATAATATTCCCCAATTTTTTCCACCAACATTAGTCATCAATTCCATATTCGTCTTTTTTTCATTTTTTGCACATGCATTTGTAATGATTTTAAAAATATTTTTTAGGGTTTTGAAAAGACTTATTTCATGATCTGGAAGATTTCAAAAGACATTGATTTTCAATTAATTAAGATGGAATGATAGAAGTTTTGGTTGTATGATGCGTAGGTGTTTTTGGACTATGGAGTTGTGCAATTGGATACTTTTACAATTGATTACTAGGGTTCACTAAAGTAGGTATAAAATTTGTGATAAAAAAACTTTATTTCTTTGCAAATTCACAAACAATTTTGTTTTGTAGTTCATGCACACATCTTTACTTGAAACAAATACATGAACTTATAGTATAATTCTTGTTCTTAATTAAAAATGCATGAATGCATGATTACTTATATTATTAACCATTACATTTTTCTAAAAAGTTTATTCATTGCCCTTTCATTGTTGTAAAAGGTATGTATAGTCTTTATCATTAGATTTTTCATTCTAGTGATGAGAAAGCTTGATTTAGTTTATGACATGTGAGAATCATTGTTTCAATTTCTTTTGAAAAAAAAATTGTAATTATTTTTTGTGGCAATTTTCATATTTCAATCCTTCCAATGCCATAGTTAACTAATTGGATTATACATGCATTTGAAGATCATAGGATGGTGATTAAAAAAAGAAAAATTAAGTCCCAACAACTAGAGTGTTCACATGTCACTAAACCTTAAGGGCTTGAAAACTTGGATCAATTATTTAATCATTTCCATTAATTCATGAAAATTTTGTAAGGAAATTTTTATAAAGTCTTTTGTTTTTTTAATTTTTAAATCACATATTTTTCTTGATAGTTGGAAGAAGAACAATAGGTACTTGTGTTGTGTTTCATCAAGTGATTGCCAAACCATTCAAATTAATATGTGTATTCTGTCAATCCATTTAATAGAATATGAATTTATGTGTGTTATCCTTTTTTTGCAATGATATTAAATTTAATGTTTTGTAATGTGGAAAAGGATGATATTAAAGAGGAAAATGGATAGGGGCAAGGCCATGAGACATGTGGTTAAGCCCAAAGTATTGTAATTTAATTTATAACTATTATTTTGTTTTGTAATTGGATATGTGTTGGTTGGTGTATAGATTGAAATAATGTGAAATAAATAACATTGGTTATTTATTTTTCATGTTTTAATTCAACACATTATACAAAGTTGGATTGGGGACAAAGAAATTAATGTGGACATTGAATTCACAAAAAAACAACTTAAACTTAGTTGTCCAATTTGCATGGATATGATAAAGTTAGAAACTTCAACTATTTGTGATCATATTTTTTTGTCAAGAGAACACACTTACAATTTAAGTTACAAAACTAACAAACAACCTTGAATGTAAAGAGAAAAAAATCAATTGTTAGACTTGATGTTTAAACCCTAACCCTGAACATCCTTCACTTCCCAAAAGACCTCTTGAAACATCCAATTGGTGAAATCCTTTTATATAGTTTTCACACAATTAAGTCAATTAAAAATTTTCCCTATTGCCAAGTCACCTAAAAAAAATGTTGTAGTGAGAATAAACAAGCCACAACATATAACAAAGTTGAGTAATCTACACATATTTGGTCTCCTTCATGAAAAATATTTTCTTCAAACCTTAACAAATGGACCCTCAATTTTTAGAAGCAATTTCTTTAACTACCCTTACCTTCACATAAACACATAATCCAACAATTTTAATACTTTCTTGAACTACCATTGCCATCATCCCATACACCACCCCCCTTCCCCTCTTCCAATTTCACGTGTGTTATTTCCTATGTGTATTTAATAATCTCACATGCAATGGCAATTGCAAATTACACTATTCATTTTTGGACATCACAAAGCAAAATTTTAATACCTCTTGTTATGACAATGTCTCCTAACTTTAATTAATAAGGAAAATTATTAAAAGGAACTCATATTTATAATATACATTGTTATAAGAAGTTAATAGCAAAAAACAAAAACCAAATGACCATCATTTGATCTTTGAAGGACTTTTGAACTGGTGTTTCATCATGTGTCACATTTCATACACATTTTTAAATGGACTCATAACTCTTTGAATATTAAATCAAATATTTTATGGTATTCTATCATAAGTTATATGACTAAAATGAAAAAAAAAAATCTTAATGGGGACATGATTACAAGTGGGAGCAAACATTTAGGTATTTCTAAAAGCCCCACAATTCATAATACCATTTTCAATGTTAGAAATTTTAATTTGATGGAAGTTTCTTCATTCAAAATATTCAATAATGTATAGGAAAGGAAGGCAAAGAAATAGTTTTTGCAAAAACATGATTTTTGGTTGACATATTTATTGTGAAAGTTTTGATGCCAATAAAAATGTGCAAAAATGGACTCCTATCGTGTCATTTTTGGTCCACCTTAGCTTGCAACTACCTTCCAAACTCTAGGAAAAAAAATCTGAAAAATGTGCTTCCATGTAAATTTCCTTTGCATTTCCAAAAGTTAATGTGAAAAAAACTTTTCAAACTTTCAATTTTTTCAACCTTGCAATACATTATCTCAATACGGAAGTTTCTATAGGAAGCAAATGTGTTAAATCATTACAATTTTTTTACATGTCTTCTTAAGTAACTAACAAATAAATGTGTATAACAAATGTCAAATATTTATGACATAAATTTGTTGTGACCACATGTGTGCAACTCAAACTACATATAAATTTGAAAATGAAAGCATACATGTCATAATATGACAAAATCCAACAAATTTGACAATATGATCCCATCCTTGAAGTCAAGGTTAATATCTCTGCATTTATGTGATAAAATAAAAAATAAAAAAATCATAAATTTAAACATATCACCAAAAAATTCATGTATTAAACATATGTTAATTATAAATTGTTTAATTTATTTGTAGTAATATAACATATGTGCAACCACTTATGACCATTATGAAAGACATGATTATCATATCATCAACATAAAAGTTGTCGAATGGTACATTTTTCCAAAAGGTTCAAACTATGAGATCACATTATTCAATTCTAAAATGAAAGTGGTAACTTTTGCATTATTTGTAGGAGTTGGAGGATCTTGTTGAATGGGAGAAAAAGGTAATTATGACCAAGTGTCTTTCATTAACACAAATGTTAATGTAACATTTTACATCATTTCACATGACACAAGATTTATCAAAGAATATAAAGATAAAATATCAAAATGGAGTTAATATTGAAGAGAATGAGGCATTGATTTAATTTGGCAAAACAACTGAGGTGTAATTTTCATAAATGAATTACTAAAAAAAAAACAACATCAACATTCATTGAATCAACATGGAAAAAAAGCAAAAAAAACACCATAGAGAGTGGCATTGTAGGAAAGTTTAACAAAATTCAAATATTTGACAAGGACAATAAATTAATTAATGGGAACATGGTGAATTTAAGAAATATAATGGTAGGTTGCACTTTGCTTGCCATAATGCATTTAAAAGTGAAAACAATTTAAATCTAACCTTTCATCATTTGAAGGCATTAACATAATGTTCATGAGAGATTTTTTACAATTTTCACAAATCATTGACATGCCATTATATTCAACAAATGTTCAACCATGTTTTTTACCTTCACAAAATTATGTCAAAAAAATTCACATGTAAAAACCTTTGAGAAAATTACATTTGACCAAATAATGTTTGTTAAAAAATAAAACCCTAGTTGTGAAAGAGTTTTTGTGCATTTGTGTTTTGCAAAAATTAGGGTTTAAAATTTGGTGTGCAAAGGTTTTGTAAATTTCAATTCAATTGTCCAAGTGATTAATAAAATTTCATTTTGTTAATGGGTAAAAATAAAGAAATGAACTTTGATTGATTTGGAGTTCAAAGCAATAGATTGATGATGAAGTTATTCTATCTATGTGGCCCCATTCATAGCTCCAAACGGGTCCAAATATTCTATTTGGTCTCATGTAATCATGTGAAAATTCATCAAGACAAACAATTTAGAAAATTCATCCAACCATTTCACCAAATGCTTCCATCCATGAATTCCACCAAATAAATCAATTGGAAAATTTTCATACAAAATTTTCATCCATTATTCCAACAAATATTTCATTCAAAAATTTCATCCATGATTTATCCAAATCCTTCATCCAAGTTTTTCATCCATCATCCATTTTCTACTCATCTTTCATTCAAAATTTTCATTTCATCCAAGATTTTTTGGATTTTCCATCCAATTTTATGTTCTAAGCTCAAGGTTTACATGATTCCATCCATGTTTCAAAATATAATATAATTAAAAAAACAACAAAATCCAAGACAAAAACTACCCATTCAAATCCCAAAACAAAAAAAAATGATTATAGTAGATGATGATTTAGATGAGACATCATTTATCATATTGTCATCAACTATTGACATGAAAAATTTTAATTAAGTAAAGATGATGAAAACATACTTCGCAATCCAATTGCATGGTTGAGCAACCAACACCTTGTAGGTGCAATGCAAATGTTATATGTTTAAAAATTATAATCATTAGGTTACCAACAACACACACATGCATTCATAAAAACCATACATACATATGCAAACAACTATTTTCAATAGCATTTCATAACAATAATCATTGGCTATTAGTCAAAATATATATTCCACTAATTGGCTTACATTGCATAATATATGATTCAAAAGCACCAATGATAAAAAGATTATTAGATGATATAGTAAAATTACAAATTAACATAAATATGAATGTCAAATACCAATCATATAAATATGCAGATGTCATGTAATAGATAGACAATTCATCTTATGGGGTTTGGATAATAGCATATGTGGTTGTAACTTTTGGACTCAAACTTAGAACAGTCTATTTATAATTTACCACAAATGCAATTACATTTGCACAACAACATGAACAACAAAAATATATTTCCACTCCCCAAACAACCAATATAACAACCCACCATTCCTTTTATCCATTAAACACAAATGGACTAGACTTCTAAATGGTAATTGATTGACAAAAACCCATGTCCCACAAAATTATTATATTAATTACTAATATAAATAGTTGATTATCAATGGCAATTTGCAAAGTAGTGTGGGGCACATGTTTGAATTCTTGGTTCTTTTTAACATCTCACTAAGGAATTAGTCCCTCTGACAACAATAAATTTTAAAGTTGTGTCCATGACAACAAATATTTCTTTATATATATAATATAATATAATATATTTTTTCCATTAGTGACTTTTCTATATGGCATCATTTCACATGGCCATTGTGAAATGATAACCATTGTGAATGTTTTGTAAACTAAAGAGAAGGAAATGAAATTCAATGCCAACATATGCATGCATTGTTGTGATCATCAATATCCTTTTCTCCCACCCTTCAAAATCTTTCCAAAAATGTGTTGTAAATTTACACAAACAAAGATTCACAAAAAGAATTCCACAAATTAGTGACATTATAATCATGTTTCTCTAACAAAATTAATCAAGGACATGTTTTTAGAATGCACATTTATATATATTTGAATATATGTATCAAATTGATTTAAGAGATAGTGGTTTTTCTTAATTGATTCCCTTCAAATTTGTGAGATCAAAATTTGGTGAATTCCCCCAAAACATTAACAAAATTAGTCAAATGCACACTAGAAAAAAACTTTCAATTTTTCTAAGGAAATCATTGGTCATAAGCAATTCTATTGTTTACAAAAATGAAATTATTGTTATGATGGAGGAAACAATGTCATGATCAAAAATAATTTAGTAGTAGGCATGATGGCTATAGAAAAAATTCCAACAAAATACATTTAAAAAATATTCTTTAATATTTACAAAAAAATAAATTTACACGACTATAAACATTTTGCAAGGACACACATATTAAAAATAAAATAAAATCTAAATGAGATTTTATTCATGGCAATGAAAACCTTAAAAACATGAAACAAATTGGTGATATTAGTGAAATCAAAGTCACACAAAACTTTGACAAAATAGATCAATTAAGGACATGTTTTCATAAAGAACATACCAAATTTGTTAAATTTTTTTTTTTTTTCAAATGAAGGAAGACACACAAATTCATGTGTCAATATGAAATTCAAAATTTTTGGAATAAAAAAAATTGGAAATTCCAAAAAAATGACAATCTGAAGATCATGCTACCCGAAGATCTTTTCAACATGACCAACGGTCACGATCTGTGCAGGGCCTCTCTGCCCGCAAACCAAAATTTTTTCCACTCTCTCAGCAGCATCAATGTTTTCTCAAAACAACCAACGGTCAAGATCAGGTGCAACAAAACCAACGGTCAAGATCTGTGTGCAGCTTCCTGTCAGTACCTACCTACCTTACCAACCAACAAATTTTTTAATTTTAATTAATTTTAATTAAAATTTTTTTGCCCTTTCTCTCTCTAGCTCCCCCATGAGATCTTTGTAAACAAATCCAACGGTCAAGATCTATCCGCTGCTCCTGCCACCCACCAACTGTCCCTGTCTCTCTCTCTAGATCTTCAGCATCAAATCCAACGGTCACGATCTGTGCAGCTTCCCCTGTCACCACCAACCCATTTCCCACTTGTCTTAACTACCCCGGCCCCCCCCGGGCGGAGATCTTTTGGCAACAGAATCCAACGGTCGAGATCTGTGCAGAGTCCTGCCACCACCAACGACTTCCCACTCTCTGACTCCCCCCACCCCTGAGAATCCAACGGTCACGATTTGTGCAGATTTGGGCTGCCACCACCAACCAACCCATTTCCCACTCTCTCTAGATCTGCAGATCTTTGGCAACCCAAAACCAACGGTCAGGATCTATTGCAGATCCTGCCACCACCAACTCTCTCCCAAGCTCTGTGCCGGCGAATCCAACGGTCGAGATCTGTGCCACCAGTTTCCACTCTCTCTTCTACCATGAACTGGAAGTCTTGGACTCTGCGCGCGTTGCAGGAGCAGCAGCAGCAGAATTTGCAACAATTTGGGTCTGGAATTGGCAAGCTCAGGACATCAAAGGAGTCGCAAACACAACATCTTTGCAGGTAAAGCTTCCGGTACCCAATTCCCGTTTGAGAACTTTTTGGTATTTTTTGTACTTTTTTTTTGGGACCTCCTACAAAACACTCAATTGTCCCAGCTACTCAGGAACACCACCAATGATTCGCTAGTCACTGTGATTAGGTCGTTAGATCCGGGCGATGGTTTGTTTAGATTGCGGATCGAGATCCCGGATATGAATCCATCCTCATACTATACAGCAGAATTTTCCATCATCATCATCATCTTCTTCTTCTTATCATGACCTTTTTCTAACGATCCACCTGAAGTAACTGTTGTGGATCGAGGTGGATCGTAGACAAGCGAGAAAAGGAGAACTCCTGTCTTGTGGATTTTTTAATTTTGGATTTAGGGTTTATATGACAGTACTAGTTGTTGAGGGATTTTTTTGTGACATTTTTGCAATTTGTGAATCCTGTGTGCTGTGCAGACTCTAGAAAAACTCAAGTGTCAATTGCTCAAGTGTGCATGTGGTAATTTGCTCGTGGCACATTGAAATATAATTTCAGAGGGGATCATCTGTGGCTTGCTCATGTTTGAGTAGTCCTTTTTTGTTGTCCAATTTCCAGATGCTTGAATTGTGATATCAACGAAGTTCTGGTCCGGATGCTGTATTAGATTGTCCACTGGATTCAACTTCTAGCAGGCTTGTGAATTTGGGTTTCATTTCCAACTACATGCCAATATCCTTTGTCACCGGTGTGATATCACCTTTCTCACTTTCTGTGGCCTTGCTTTCTCTGTTACAGGGATTGGAATCTCTCAGTTCACAATGAAGTTGTTTGGATGCAGAACATTACAGGTAAATTTTTCACCTTGTTGAACTCTTGGGAAGGATGTTGTTGCAGGGCTTGCGACTGCAACTTACTGTGGCTGAAATTGCATGAGATGTTCTACCCCTAATTTGCAAAGAAATTTCCACCAGAGAAGCTTATAGTAGCATGTAAGACAAGAACATGTGACCTAGCTAGGAGGGATCCCATTGAATTGTGAAGATGAGCACCATAGGCTGAAAATAATCTTGAGATGGGCAACCTTCCAGGAGACATGACAGTGCCATGACCATATTAGCTGGAACTGAATTTCAAATGCCAAAATCAACAGCGCAAAGTTTGAACTTGCTCCCATGACATGTGCAGAAAGAAAATGGATTAGTTTCCTTCATCTTTCTTTCCTAGAGGCTATATGTTAAAAGGTAAATGGGTGGAGATTTGTCTACAGTTCAGAAGCCTAATTTTCCTATGTTATGGAGAAGCAGTCCACAGCCTATGGTGCTTACCTTCACAATTCATGGTGAATTTCTCAGTCTTAAGAGTCATTTACAGTCTTTCTCATGTGTACCTCGCATTCAACTTCTTTCTCCAAAACCATCATCCCTTGGTCCTTATCCTAGCTGCAAGAAGTCCCAGGGAGCAATAGCAACCAAAACCCTAGCCTTCAAGACCAATAGTATATGCCAAGAACCTCTCAAACAGTTCTAACAAGCCAGTAGGTAGTAAGGAGTATGTGAAGTCCAAGTTTGGAATTTGTTATTTCAAGAAGTTTCCATAGTTCTGTCGTTGCTTTTAAGTATTGAGAAGCAGCTAGGTACCTGATATTGACCCTTGTCAAGTCCTTTTCTTTGTGTGGTATAGAAGACTGGGTGTTCAGCAAAGAAGAGCTAACGGCAAGATGTTTGAGTTTGATGTTTTGAAGCATGTAATAATGTCTAATACTTGGACCCAATCTTTCTTTCTCAGTTATCCTCAGGAAGATGATTGGACAGTTCCTCATGCCCAGATTGTCTTTGACTTCGTTGTCTTCATAGGATAGTTTCCTCAGGAGGAAGTTCTCTGTCTCCAGGAGCTGGTTTTTTTGTCATGGGTGCTTTGGATACAAACATGTGTTGTGACTCAACTGAGCATCCTTCTTCTGATGGCGTGACCACCCCCAGCTCCTATCTCCAAGGATACAATCATGAAAGATTGAGTTTTCCTTCTGAGGCAAAGTTGATGCAAAGTCTACATTGAGGCAAAGTTTCCATGAGGTACTTCTCCTCTTCTATCCATTAGAAATTATTGTCTTGCTGTTTGAATTTGCTTTCCTGTAAAATGCATCTGGCTTTTTGTTCCAGTTCATAAGTCCTTTTGGTCCATAAGTGTTTGGTGACCTTAGTCCTTCTTGGGTCAGTCTGATATTTGCTTTGGTGAGCTTTGTTAGGCAGATTTGGATCCATTCTAGCTTGGACACCCATTGTGCAGAATGCTGATGGGTTTTTGTCAGATTGCTGTCTTCTCTATCAGGTCAAGGCTCTCTAGTGAGATGGAAAGGGAAATTGGAAGCAATGGGAGTCCCTTGATGACACCCAAAAATGTTACTCCACCACCTCTTAGACCTTTGAAATGGAAATCTTCAATTGAGGAAGATAAAGAGCAGGAGAAAAGGCCAGAACTCTCCGGATTAGGAATGCAGGATCATGCAAAAAATGCACTACAGGAGGAAGTACTTTCTGATGCTGTGGTGGGTATGACGGGCCGTGAAGAAGAAGAAGCTGGGGAGGTAGCAAAACTGCAGCAACATGTAGAGCTGAGTGGTGGTCTAGGTCTGGTGGATCAGACAAAGCCTGTTGGTGATCTATCACTGAGTGGACAGTTGGGAACAGAACAAATCGGTGGCGGTGACTCTCCTGGTCATGGACATGAGAGGTATTTAGGGTTGTGGATTTCATCTCTGGGAGGGTTCTTAGTTCTTTACTATATCACAATAACGATGGATCTGGGATTCTCTATTGCATTGGGTATTGAGTCTCGTTTGGATCCTTTCAGATTCTGTGCAGTCCTTTGATTTCTATTCCATCCTTTCTAATGTCAGTGATTGTATCTTCTGGCACTGTTTTGAAGGCCTATTTTGCTCCCAGTGTATGTGAATGGTATTGTTTGTGAAGAGTCCTGATTGTGTTTGTTGCATGTGAAGTAGTTTAGATCAATCCTGAAGAGCTGGGATTTTTGAAGGTAACCCTTGTCTATTCAAGAAATTGAGGATTTAGATTGGGTTTAATTCTCCTTTCCGCAGGAAATCTTCATCAGGGGAAGATGCAATGATGATGACAATTGAATTCTTACGAGCCAGGCTATTGGCTGAACGTGCTGCATCAAAGGCGGCAAAACAACAGGTCCAGCAGCTTAATAAGCGGGTAATATGCCTGCAGCAAAAAATCATGTGTTTCTGCTCTCATGCCTGTGTAGTCTGATAATGGGCCTCTTGTGATGGATTTTCCACTTGTCTTCATGTTTTCTTGTGAGGTTTAGGGTTTAGGGTTTAGAGTTCACAGGTCAAAGGGAGGGTTTGCACAAGCATGTTGGGCTCAAGAAGCAGAAGACAATTCTTCTAGTAACAGAACATGACACAACACCAATGTTGAAGTTTTTGCATCAGCAGGTTCCAAGCCCATGGAATGCTTCTGTTCATGATGTTCTGAACTTGATTTTGCCAAGCTTGGATCTTTAGCAACAATAGTCTTGTGTAATTGATGGCATGTTGTGTCCATCAAGCTTTCTTTCTTCCTTTTTTAAAGAGCAAATCCTTTTTTTGAAGTATTGTCCAAAGAACAACTATGATCTGTACAAGTTTTTTTTTGTTTTTCTTTTGGGCAGCATCTCATTTGTATACATGTATGTGTGGGTTTTGTCAGATGATAGAGCTGGAGCGCAAGTTGGAACAGACAGTTGACGAGCGGTTAAAGGCTGAAAGAGCTGCAGAACAAGCCCTGGCGGAACTGAAAACTGCAGGTCAGTGATTCCCCATCAGAATATTGAGATTTGCAAAACTCTTTTGTTTTTATTTGATGCAGGGTTGTTGTTGTCAGTTTTGGGTATTCTGGTCTTTTTCCTTCAGTAGACAGGAGTTGGATGCAATACATGGCAATTGGTCATTCTCATTGTCTCAAAGCAGGGATCACCTTCTGATCTTTACTTGTTTCCTTCATTTGTTTCTGCTCTCTAGCCTTCAGATGCCAGAAATCTTTCTCGTCTTTACAGTGAGAGAGCTGAGAAGGTCATGGGAGTTGTCAATTCAAAACTTGATTGAACTTTGTTGCAATTGGTCCAGGCTCATCTTCTAAAGAAAGTGCAATGGAGGTTTCAGGGACGTTGGCAGTGGAGCCATTTGGTGCTTTAGTTCTAGATGGCACTGAAGGCAGGGCTGCCGTTCCGCCTCAGGCACAAGAGTTGTCACTGGTGCAACCCATGCCCAATGTTATGTCAGCTGAAGAAGAGAAAAAGCTTGAGCAAGATGGCACTGGTGACGACAAAGAGTCAATCAAAGTCGACTTAACCCAGCAAGCCACAAATGCTGCAAATGATTCTACTTCAAACCTGCATGCAAGTGTAGCAGCCAATGGATGCACAACAGATGTCACAGTGCTTGATAAGTGGCCTACTGATCCGCAGAACATGTTGGAGACATCGAATGGCTCGACACAGAGCCAGGATCAGTCAAGGTTATTCTTAGATTCTGACTTCTGTAGTTTGACTTTGATTCAAGGAGTAAAACATTCAACTTGTGATTCTGCAATGAGCTTTGGAAGAGGCTGGATAGAAATCAAAGAACAGCAGAGGAATGGCTGTTGGGTTGGGTAGATGTGCTGAAATTAAATCCTGGTTTTCCTTGAAAATTAGGGTTGCTATAGAAGATCGATTGAGGAAGATGTGGAGTCAAATAAGTGAGGAGATAAATGCTCTTGCTGAAGAAAGGAGCAAAGAAGATCATGGTTGTGCAGAGCTGGTGAGCTGGATGTGTCAAGTGTCGGCAGTCCTCCAGGAGATTCTTCCTACAACTATGGGACTGCATGGTCAAAATACACAACTTGAAACAAATGAGAACAGGCACATTGCTGGTGTGGACTCAAAAATCATCCTTGCTTCCTTGAGATAAATACTACGAGTTCTTAAATGTTTTGTAAGAAGGGGCCAAGTCCTGTCCTGATTCTGCCATGATGACATTTCTCTTGCTATTTCTTGGAGGTTACAGAACTTGAGATTAACATGGCACAATGGGTTGCTGCAGGAGGTCTGGCAATAGAGAGTGAACAGGCTCAGAATGCAAAGATGGATGCAGAAAGCAAAGTGGGGTTGACAGCACTCGTTGATGAGTATGAAGCTCAGGAGAGTGTGCAAAGAGAATGGGAGAAGAACTACTATGATGCTCAACAAACCCTGGAGCAAAACTCACAAAACTTGCAAGATGAAGAAGTCAGTGCTGGAGGTGGAGGAATTGGCACCCATCCATCACACTTCAAGAGCAGTGTCTTAGTTGGACAAGAAGATAATAGATCTCATGATGAAGGTCTGATAATGAGATCTTCAGATGATGCTTATGAAAGGGCAGCCCAACCAGAGCACAGAGTTCTGACAACAGCAGCAGAAAAGGAGGATGCTCCAGGGGAAGGTCTACGTAGGGGGCAACAGCAAGTCCTGCTGGACACAGGGACCCACCATTTACAGGATGCACATATTGAAGCAAATCTGTTGTCATCACAGATCATGTTGCATGGCCAGAAGGAAGGCACTGCAAGAGGGTTACGAGCACAGGAAATTTCTGGACAACAGCATCATAGTAGATCATATTCAGAAGGTTCTTCTAGGTGGGCAGGTGATGGAAATTTTGAAATACCTAGTCAATATTTGGACTATGGTGCAGGCATAGAAAGGCAAGAAATTGATCATACTGCCTATCCTAGAGCTCTGACTGCACAGTTGTCTCGTTTTGTAAACACCAACCATGGGTTGCAGAAAGACTTGCAACAATACCAAGAACTGGGAGACAATGAAGGGGCGAATGTCTGGCACAGGGACACTTCTCAGTCAGTGCAGGTTTGTCCTTGACTCTATGAGATGCACAAGATAGATATAATAGGTATGTGTCCATGGGCACAGCACATTTGGCAAGCACATATACAGGGCTAAAAATCTGGTGTCTCTCCCTCCATATGGTACTTTTATCCTCCTCAAGAACTCAGATTGTGAAGAAGATGCAGAGCTGATGACATTCAGAGGTGACATGCAGATCTGACAATAGATACAAACATCTTTGTGTAATGGCACAGGGAAACTATGTTGCTGAGAAGCATTATCAGCAGCTGCAATCAAGGCATCTAGGAGCTGAAAGTGTGGACAAGAATTCTGGGTTCTTGAATGGGGAGCTTCAACTCAGTCTTGGATATGGGCCCAGCTATGATGCTCCTCCTCCTCCTAAGGAACCCTTGGCAGCGGAGCAACCATCCATGGAATTTAGCACAAGTAGAAATGTGAGCGACATATTACAAGCGTTACAGAGATTGAAGCAGAACATCCAAGGTTCATCGTCCTCAGAAAAAATTCCAAACATCAGATCTGGAGGAGACCCATCACCTTTTTCAAGAGCAGGATACGAAGGGAGTTCACCTCCTGTTAAGTATCTTCATCAGGCATCAGCTCCCTCATTGCATGAAAGGCTAACCCATAACAGCCAGCAGCAGCACCAATTGCAGCACCGATCAACGTATCCTCAACCATACTACCAGCACAAGCAGCAGGGTGCATATTCCAGATCTCCAGGCACACTGCAGTCTTTGGACTCGCCATCCAACAGCAGGTCGATGACATACAACAGCGATTATTGTTATCCTTATTCACGGGCATTTGTGGATGAAGAGAACACGATGGGTTCTTCCTCACGTCATCACTATCCTCAGAATTCCAAATTGGATATGATTCCGGTAACCAAGAATGGCCACAGCAGCTATGCAGATAAGCTTAATGTTGGGACAGGTATCCAGTTCTTCTTTCAGTAGTTTGCTGATCAAGAACCAATTCAAGGTTAATTAAGTCTTAATTAATTAGCTCTTAAGGTTTAAGTATAATTTGTTTCACCTATATTGACTATTGATAGCCCAAAATGGACAGCCTCGAAATATGGCTGTGATTTTGGAAAGAAAACCAATAATTGAACTATGGGGAAGAGTGAAGAGGGCGGAAACAAGGATATTGATGAAGAGAAGGAGAACATCTCATTGTTTTGCTATGCATTGCTATAACTGAAATAAAACCACAAAGAGGATTCTTTTTTCGCACCTTGGCGAACATCTAGAACACTTTTGTGTTTGGAGCAAGGTAAAATAAATCTAGAGTTAGATCACATGAAACCTCAAATATTTCACCATGCAAAAATATAATCTTCAGAAAAATCCTCTGAAAGAAATCAGAATCCTTCAAGATGTTATAACTCTATGACTAATCTCAAGTTTCAACACATGCCAAAATATCATCTTTCCAAAATCCTCATATAAAAATAGACCTATTATTATTATTATTATTATTATTACCTAGCGGTCAAAATCCCATAATCTACTATACTCTATAATGAATCTAAACACATTATCAATCAATTGCCACTAGGAATCATCTCCTAATAATCAACCCTAAGGATCTTTAATGTATGATGATCCAAGCCAAGTTATATGTATATATATCCGAACATCCAAACCAGCTAGTAATTTTTTATGAATTTGAAAAATGCTCAAATGGATCACATGGAGGCTAATAGAGGTAAGTTTTGAAGTAAACCCCTTATGATGAAAATATGTAGGTTGGTTCTCTTCATTTTTGTGTCAGAACAAATTTTTTGTTATGTGCATGGACTCCTCAACATACCTCTCATTTTTTGAAGTACTACTTGAAGGGTAGAAGATCTACATGCAAGTTACAATGTATGATGCTATCTATGGGTTCATAACTATTTCTAAAGTGTGGTAGGTAATTAACTCAAGTATGAAAAGATTCCATATATTTAACCAGAGTTGGACACAGTAATTTCTTTCGTGGCGAATTTTTGCAATTTGCAAAAAATATTTTGAAAAGGGAATAATTTGTCACAAATTCCTTGTTTTCTTATCTGACAAATTTCTGCCAAAAAACAAAAAACTTTATTTTAAAATCATAAAAAATATCCACAATTTCCTACAATATTAAAGGGCACTTAAGATTTTCATTTTTCATATATTTGATATCACCAAACTTGGCGAAATATACTTGTGAATGTTCATCACTTGCGCAACATCACACAAATGGAAAAAAAGAAAAAATAAAAGAAAAAAAGAAAAAAAAACACGGGTTGGACAGATATTTTATTTTGATAATAACTGTTACTTCCAGTTTTTTAAAATATAAATTCAAAATCAAATAACTGCCAATTTTCATGAAGGAACCAGCAAAGAACTGTGGATTTTCAAAAAAAGGTTATTTGATTTTTATATATATTTTTAGTGGAGAACAACAATTATGAAATTAAAGGTCGACCTCCAGAATGGGTCGGGTTTGGGTGCCATCACTAATTGAAAAAAACCTTTGGGTTGGAGTCTTGGGCCCTAAACCCTAAACCCAAAAAACCAAGAAAGGTTGGAATCTTAGGGCCGTAAACCCTAAACCCAAATTTGTTCATGAAATTACTTTTGAAGTTGTTTCCTTTTCATGAGATTTGGTGCAAAGTTTGTGGGTTGAACAAGGAAAATTGTGTTACTTACATCACAAACTTATTAGTTTAATTGGTTTGTTTAAAATTCGTATGAAATTTGTTATTTCAGGGTTCATATTTTTTGCACACAGATATTGTGTGTTATATATATATTTATATGGATGAAATATTTTCAATTATTTGAAAATATTTTATCCTATTTATACATGCATTATATATATTTTAAATGCACAACATACATGTGCAAAAAATATGGACAATAAAAATGATTTTCACTATTGAATTGTCAAATGGAAAGTTTGTGATATATGGAAAGAACACTTGCTCCCAAGGTTCTCACTTAATTGATTTTAGGGTTATAGCTTTAAAGGTGTAAGCTTGAAAATTGGGGGAACAAAAGCATGCGTTCCCAAACATAAATCACAAAAACTTTTCACCCAATGGTGGAAGGTTTGCATGGGAATATAGAAAAGCTCAATCCAACCTTTAAATTTTAAAAAATAGTTCCTAAGATTTAGTGCTTTGTAAATTATAAAAAAAAATTCATTAATTTTTATAATTTGAATAAAACTTTTGGCACATATTATCGGCAAATGGCATTGTTGGAAGCTTTTTTGTTTTTAAAATGAGGAACTAATAATTCCTCGCATTGGAAAGAAAGAAAGAAAGAACGAAAAAGGAGATGAAAGTCATGGTAGTGCTACCAATAGTAGCAAACACTTTACACCCACTCTTATAATTTTTGACCTAAAGTTCCCCCATAAATTTCTTAATGTATTTAGGGGATACATTATAAGACATAATTGTACCTTTGCAAAGGGTGGGACATGTTATGTTTAAGGGCGGGTTATTACGAAATGGAATGTTCCCATACTTACATATTTTTTTTGACACAACACTTGTCTTTCATCACATTGGGCTCATCACATCATGTCTCAATGCATGAAACCCATCAATTTCATTGGGGACACTAAATATTTTAATGTGCCCACGGTGGACTCAAACTTATTTCTTCTAAGAGCAAACAAAAATGTTCCACTCCTAACATGTACAACAACTCTCATTACAAACATACCACCCTTCAAAATTTTTCATTAGCTATAAGAGTACTTAAAAGTTTTCATTTAATATTAAAAATGCAATGAAGGAATGTATTTGGATTTGTTGTTCCCATCGAGTTCCCACCAAGTTCCCAATGTGTTTTTAATAGCACCGCACTTTTTAGCCTTGCCCAAGTTTTACTCTTGTAACCTATATGCAATGGGAGCAAAGGGAAATATTACGATTATTTTTTTTCAGAAGTGTTTATAAGTGTGAATGTTTTTCTTTGGGAGTCATGGGCCAATCAAAGAGCCCTATTACCATTTTTTTAAAGGGGAGCTTTGGGTGTCCCCACATCTAACTAATATGAGTCAGATTAGTATGCCATATTATAGTGACTCTAAAAGCAAACACACAAAAAATATTCAAATAAAAAAACATAGAATGGGTGTGAAGTGGCCCTAATGTACACAAACACAAACACACACACAAGCCATTGAAGAAGTTGGGGTTTGAGAATTTTGAGTTTTTGCGATTCCCAATGTGTTCCTATCAAGCTCTCAAGGGTTTTTCAACAAGTTTCAAAAAGAGCTCCCCAAGTTCCCAATGTGTTCTCCAATATGTTCCCAATAGCACCACACTTTCATCTCATATGCTTTGCCCAATGTTCCCCTCATTTTACCTATATAGGTGGGCCAAAGGGGAAGCACTTCATTTACAAATATAAATTTCTATTTTGGAGAGTCTTCAAGTGTTTTTTTTGGGTGATGGGCCAATCAAAATGACTCATTGCCCCAAAAAAAACAGAAAAGAGAAAGAAAGTTGAACTTGGGAGGGAGGCATCCCCATCCAAGAAATTGGAACTGATATATGGGGGATTTTTTTGAAATTTTTTGTACGATCGTCCATGGACCATTACGAAGACAATTTCAAAAATAACTACCTCATATTCAAACCTAACTATTTCATTTAAATTATTTTTCATTTTTTATTAATTTGAAAAATAACTATTCCCCACCTTTTATTAATAACTACTTTCATTTTATAACTATCTCGCTCTTTTTCCCTATGAAAAAACAAATAAACATGCATCTTTTCATGTTCATTAAATGTATATTAATTTAAATTAAGTTTGACATTGACATAAATAATGATGAATTATTGAAAATCATATGAAAACATTGAAAAAAAATTTAAAAAAAAAGATCGTCACTCGTAGTGTGCAGCAATGTGAAGCTCAAATTAATAAAAAAACATAACACTTTAAAAAAAAAATCACCCCAAACATAACTGCCAAGCACATTCATCCCTTCTCTCTCTCTCTATTTCTCGCTCTTTCTTCCCCTAGTCCACCAAGCATGGCATGACTTTAAACGTCATGAACCCCTCTTTGTTTTTTCCCATGAAAATAGATAGACATAACCACAGTACCTTGGCGGCTTGGGCACATGTCTGACCCAAAAAAAATAAAATTAAAAAAACATAAAAACATAAAAACATAAATTTTTTTGAAGATTCTATTCCAAAAAAATAATATTCCAAAATATTTCCAAAATATTTCAGATTTTTTTTTCATTTTCCTTCACAAAAGTAATTAAATTTGAGAGAAAAATAAAAATTTGGGAAAATTTTGACATGTCCCCCAAAAATAAAATAAAATACAATTTATGCACCAAAGCCACCAAGGAAGGGGACTACGATATACAAAACTAAGAATATTAAAAAATAAAAAATAAAAAATAATAGAAAAGAAAAACACTTAAAAAAAAAAAAAAACTCCAAAAAAAACAACCATACACTTTTCATGTTCCCCCCCAACACACAAAAAAACAAAAACACACAACACAAAAACCACCACCAC
>Ga0116227_10002699_pt1 | contig 40044 bp, 24 predicted proteins | sample S1TSphgellanicum_FD_89693 | JGI IMG/M metagenome (GOLD analysis project Ga0116227, IMG submission 89693) | Host-associated microbial communities from peat moss isolated from Minnesota, USA - S1T2_Fb - Sphagnum magellanicum MG | ecosystem: Host-associated > Plants > Peat moss > Unclassified...
AAAAAAAAAAAAGAAAGGGGGGGGGGGGGGGGGGGGGGGGGGGGGGGGGTTAATGTTTTTCGTGTTTAATTAAATCCCTTTCCAAACGTGACCCAAATTTTTGTCCCAAAAATGACGTCCACGGAAACCAAAAACGCGTGATTCATCGCTGGAAAGAATTCGACACCTGAAAAAAAACCCAAGAAAGACAGCCCGAGTTAAGCAAAAGACAGAGACCACCAAGCCCTTGGTTACCGGCATTACCCAGTTAATTCCCGGTCACTTCTCGCTCTTGTTTCTTCTCGGTTTCCTTTCACTGCATCTCCGCCGTCAACGAGGCTCCCTGAGATCTTAGATCTCAGCCGTTTGAGACAAGGTTGAGGGTTTTTCAGAGAGTTTTTAAGCAGCCTTTTTTTTTGGGGGGCGCGAAATTTCTCCAAAAAGAGATAAAAAAAAGAAAATGAAGTGTTTTTGGGATGTTTTCAATCGCCAAAAGTGAGGCCAAAAAAAAAAAAAAAGTAAAAATCGCCAGTGTATTATATTTGGTTTTCAGTATTTAGCCAAAATATAGAAAGATGATTATAAACATTTTGTACTTCATATTTCGTTTATAACCAGATTTGGCTAAATTATGTTCCTGCACTTCGGTCGATCATAATTTAACATCAGCAGCTTGTAAGTTTGAGATTTCTTGAATTTAAAGTTAAAATTTCTGTCTCGTAATGGTATTTTTTCCTGGTGGTAGTCATGCGCAGCCCTGAATTCTTTCTACCGAGAATTGAGATGTACACTCCCATTTCTTGCCACATTCTTCTGTATCATCTTCAACAAGAGGATGAAGAGCAGCACACTGGGAATGTGAACATGGAATTTATTCAACAATATAGGTCACAGATTTTTGAGCAAAACAACACTCTTGTACACATAATCTCTCTATTCTACATGTTGTCAGAAACTAATGTCCAACACTAATAGTCCAGTTGTTTTGCAATTCAGAATGGTTACAACTCACTCATATGCTGCTGGGACAGAAAACAGAGATAATGGATGGGTTCTTATTTGAGGAAATTCCTTCTCATGAGAAAGAGGCTTCCACAGCTACCCTTCTTTCATCACGAGTTGGGGACCACCATCAACTTCTGTTGGGCTGTTTTGGAGTATGGTTTCCCCTGCAGTATGCTGCTTCATAAAGCTTTCAATACTTTTCCAATAGTGCTCACCACCACGCATCCATGTGTCCATGTGCATTCCATGTGGAAACTCTACAAAGGAGCGGTACCCTGAGTTTCTCTGTGCTGCAATGTAGAGTCGTCGCATGTGTGATGGTGGGACCATCTCATCCTTCAAGCCCGACAAAAACAAAACTGGCTCTGAAATCTGTGCATCAAAACATACGGACAGACTGTTATTGTAACAGCTCCAGGGGAGTCCGAGGAGAAGTCCAAGAGGAGTGACCCCATAATTCAAAGTTCCAGGGTTAGCACTAAAGTTACAGCAATCTGAATATAGCCATTTCTCAGCAAGGAGGCCGTAGCCTAAAGGGTGAAGAGCAAGTTCCTCACATAAGAATGGAAGACTCTGCATTGTTCTTTTTTCTTGTCAACTAAATGTTCAATGAGGTACTATCAGCTAAGTGACAAGCATACAATATAAGGAATTTCATCAGAAGGTAAACACATCCAGACAGTAAAAAGTAGGTCTGAGAAGACAAGGGTAAAGAAAGTGCATACATCAGTAACAAGATCAATAGTACGCCATGGAGATTTCACAAGCCAATTCAGTAACTTGGGGCCCTTGCCATTACCAGGCCCACCAACGAAAAACCTCAGTGGTGGGAGCATCACACCTGCCATATCCAGAACTGATGTGAAGGTGTTCTCAAGTATCAATCCCGATACCTGCAGCTCAAGCCACCTCAAGTTCAAAACATTTACCCCATCACAAACACAGCGGGTGAAGAAAAACATGATGTTAGTGAAAAGCCACAGCCTCATTACTGGTTACATGAATGAAGTACTGAAACCTTGGAGAGTTTAAAGTGCTGCACAATAATACCAAAAAGACATTTGGGATAGACATTTGTGCACTCTAGGATAGGTGAGGGATGAAAGCTATTGCTTTCAATTAAGTGCTGCAGTTGTCACCAATTGACCAAAACATAGTGCACAATGGCAATTTGATATGTTTGATATAGTTTGAAAACAGAAATCTAGCCCAACCTTTCCTGGGTTCCGTCTCGTAAGAGCTGATCCAACTGCTCCACCCAGTGACCTTCCAAACACAAAAATGCGCTTTGGGTCTATGTCTGTTCTCTGCAGTAAGTGCTCCAGTGCTGCCTGCACTCCCCAACAATCCAAAGAGTGCTCCCCCAATAAGACAATGTTTTGAATGGGCAAAAAAACTGATCACTTTTGAGTACGGCTGTGAGGCAGAAATCCAGAAACAACTGCAATATGGTGTATCTGTGTAGTCAAATGTCAAAACAGCTCCCCTCAAGAATAGCACAAAAGATAGATCAGAGTTCAACAGGATGCATCCAGCAGTATTCATACCTCAGCATCCATTGTAAGACCTGGTTGAGATGGATACCCATCACTAGCTCCATACCTGAAACAGAAGCATTCAGACAACAGACACAATCCAATTGTCTATGGGCAATCAACAAGAGAGAGAGCTGGCATATCAATAGCATTCTCCTGGCAAGTGGGGATGGACAAATCCAAGATGAGTCAGAGACAAAGTCACTTGCTTGTCAGTTGCTTACAAAGTAGTGAGAGCAGAAACAGTATTTCTTACCCACGATATGACAGCATGAATACATTGCAATTGAGGCGGCGCAACATCAACTCCACAAATTCAAGACGGTATGCAATGTCTGGGCCATGTTAATGATTTGCCGTCACAAGAAAAAGCCAGTGCTTTGTATAGATCCTTGCAGAGGGAGAACTTTGCATCAGTGCAGCATGAGAAGCTATTACACTTATTACAGGACTGCAAAGCATGGATTGGTAGTGCAAACATGGAAATTCAGGAAAGGATACTGCCAGCATTTTCCTGAAAGAATAGAACAGTAGGGCCTGCAACATCACACACAGCAACACCACACACCAGGCATGGTGTGTAAACAATGTAAGACACAGAGCACACACACAAAGTACAACCCTACGTTCCAGATCCCTCAATCCAATATGATTATCAAGCTGAAGGCAAGCTTCCATTCACACATCCAACTGGCATTTCGTAGATTAGGGTTTCCCTTCTCAAGCTTCAGTTCACACATCTAACTGGCATTTCTGAGATTAGGGTTTCCAATTTCAAGCTTCAAGAAAAATAGAGTCGAGGTATGATGTCCTCTACCAGACGGAATGTTAGAACAATCTCAGACAGAAATTAGGGCATTGTGGCAGCTCAAGGAGAGAGCTCCTGGCTTTGAGAGTACCAGAGCTCATGGTTATGGATTATGGGCGAAGGAAAATCAAACATTAGCAATGTGCAGAAGAAACCAAAAAATCCCGAGGCTTCAATGTATCTATCTACAAACAAAGAGAAACAGAGTAGAGAAGTAGTAAGGCGACGAGGAAGGCTCTTGCCTCTGCAATCAGGTGACGCTTTGATGAACCAGCTATGCAAACGCACGCCATCCGAAGACTCGAGCCACACATCCTCGTAACGCAGTCTGAGTCTAGCAGGTGTAATAGGATAGCCCTTGCTCATGCCGGGAATAATAGGCACATAGACAAGCTTCTCCTGGAAGGCGAGCAACAACACCACACCCGTGCAAGCCAAACCTCCCAATCCATACAGCAATCCATTCCACCAAATCCCCATCCCTACTCCTCCTCCGCAACCACAAAACACAAACCCTCAAAAACAGAAGGAAAAAATTCAGCTCCTCCACCACATCAAGATCCTTTGTTTTTTTGTGCACAGAACAAGAATAAAAATTCAAGGAGCTTCTTCCTCAATGGTTTTGTTCTCCCATTCGCAGGCTCACTTCGGCAAGCAAGAACTATGCTAGAAAGGGAAGAAACGTGAATTCGCGGAAATTCTCGAACCCTAATCTCGTCGTCGACTTGTTACCGGCTACTTACGTAAAAGACGTGGGGATCGTCATGCGAGTCGGGCAGGACGGGAAGACAACCAAAAAACAAACGTAAGTAAGAACTGCGGAGAAAGGGGCGTGGTTGCGCATGTCGTCTTGTTTTGTTTGGCACGCGTTTTGCGTTTTCTTTTGCAGAGTTTTGTGAAGATTTTGAGCATTTTTGCTTCCCCTCTCATCAGTTTCTGGTTTGTTTCTTTGTTTTCTTGCGTTGTTTTTTCTTGTGAAAATCTCTTGTGTTCCAACGACCTTTGCGTGCAGACAACGAACATTCCTTCTTTTGTTTCTTGAGGCCTCTTTTTTGCATTATTGTTGCTTGAAAGCTCGAAGCAAACGTACCTACCGTCGTTGTCTGCTTTTCTTTTGCCTTTAAGCGTCTTTTTTCCTCGTTCCCTCTTCTCTCTCTCTCTTTCTCTCTCTCGACTCTCTTCTACTGCGGCGAGTTTGTTTAGTCGTGGCAGGTAGCGTCGTTACGAGTGCGGTTGAATTTGGAATCTGGAACGGCCGTGTGTGAGTGACAAAGAAGCGGGGAATTTTTCGTTTGTGAAATTTGGCGAGCTTCTTAACGACTTCTTGACTGTTCGGTTTGAGACTGGTGAAGCCGCAAGCGAAAGCGGAAAACATCCAAACGTGAAGAAGAAGGACGTCGTTCGCGCCAGCAGAAGAAGAGGAGTCTTCTTGTTGCGTGATATCAATCATCGACAACACGGAGAATCCGGCTTGTTTTATGAAGCAGAGCAGTAACATCATCATCAGCCAACATGAAGTTCCTCGAATACACCCCCCTCGCTCGGTAAATTTCTCTCTTCTTCTTCTGCTGCTGCTGCTTAGAGGTTGTTCCTGGAAGAGAACAACCTTGCGACAAAGTATGTGCCAATTTATTATGACCAGATCGCATTCGTGTGAGTCTTCTTGAGATTATTGAAGTCCGCGAGGCGCTTGTAACAGCCAAGCGATTCTCGTGCTTTAGCTCTCTGTTTCTTGTCTCATCAAGACCAAGAATACGCCATTCTTTTCTTCGACTTAGGCTTGTCCTCCTCGCGTGTCTAGTTTGGAGTCTTGAGTTTGGAATTTCAGTTTCCACTCTTCAATCGTACATCTTCCTTCCGAGGGTTTCTGATTTTCTCTTGGTCGCCATCTTCTGGCACTCGTGCACTTGTTTGAATTGCAACAAGGTGTTGTCTTAGGACTTTTGCATGCACGTCTTGCCATTTCCACTTCAATTTCTTCAGAGTAATTTTGACCTTGCTCTTCTTCCCTATTAGCGCTTTTCAACAACTTTCAAGTGCTTTTGGGCTTTAGACACGAGAATCCTAATTGCTGACACATGTTTTATCGTCAAGCAAATTTGCAGAATGAATGCATTTCTTGCAAGTGTCAATATTGGTGGCTGTCTTGTACAAGGAGTCCTGGAGGCATACTCTTGTAAGCTTTTTTTTCTCAATAATGCCTTTTTTTTTCTTTCTCCCCATCCACCTTCCATGGACTTGTTCTCACCATTGTCTAGGGAGGTCACAATGCTGCTTGCATGAAATCATGTTTCAGAATCACCCTCAAGTTACAATACATTCTTAATGCATGTTGATAAAACCTGAGAGCAAATAAGAAGCTCCCAGAATGATCTAACAGTTGGAATTGAATTTGATCACTGTGGAGTCTGCAGTAGATATTCTTTAGCTAGTTTGACTGTAGATACTGCAAGGTAACTGAAAACCCATGTGAAGAGGTCATTCTCTGGAACTCCTTTAACAATTTTGCTTACGTCCTGTTCTAGGATATGCACTGCTAGGTAATGCTTTTTGCTGTTTTAGAACCCATCACTTCTGTGTAGAGCTTATCAGTTTTATCTCTTTGTGAGTTTTCCTTTGTCTGTTACAGTATTGGAGTTAAGTAAAGGTTTGTTAGGCTATTTCCAGAGAAATTTCTCTTTGGCCATTGCATGACGATGATGATCTGAAGAGACTTTTTGATTTGTCAGGCAAGGTGGCAGGCGTTGACAAAAAACTGTCACGCAGTTTGGAGCAAGAGGTCAGTGCCATGTTTCACTTCGCCTACAGTATAAACTAAAATTTCTTTTTTCAAGAAGGGAAACCATGTGATGCTATCTTGTCTTCCATTGTTAAGTTCATGGTGGCACTTGTAGCATGCATATGCTTGAATTACAGAGGCTCAACACAGTTCCATCACTTTAGTATAAAAACCATTCGGATTCACTGTGGATGAGCTTAATTTGCAGTTTCTCTGTTGTTATGTCAGAGATTTTGGCATAGAAGTTCTATTCACCTCTTATCGCAACCAGTCAGTTTGGGTTTATTCAAAGTCTAGGTATCTAGAGCCACTGTCTTAGCTTGGTTCCACATTCTGACTCCTCTCAGCACCCCATAGTGTCTGCATTTTTGCTGTAGAAGAGACAGGCAGTGGAACAGAGGGGTAGCCAGGGTCCCTGTTTTTGTGGTTTTGGTTTCTGGCCCTTCTCCCTTACAACAGGTTTTCAGTCATATAAGCTTTGGAAGATGGTATGTGTAGTAGGGAATGCTTTCTGCCTGTTGTTTCCATCACTCACTGTAATATAGGTCAGCAACATTCAATTTTTCTTCATTAATGTTCACAGCACAGCAGGTTCCAGTGAATCAGGCTAGCTTGCCTTGGCTTTACACCTGCTTTATTGCAGAATGGCAGTTAAGGCTCTCTAGATTTTTTGCAGGTGGTGGACTCCTTGGCTGTATCACCCAAGCTCTCAACATCTCCAGTTGGCCCTCTGTCTACTACAGCAAGGTTATTTCATATAGCCTCAAAGATTAAACATTTATGCTTTACCCTAGGACTTGGTTTGCTATTCTCCTGGCGGTCTTTTTGTCAACTGCCCAGGTTGTTGGTTCTAAAGTCATAGTTGCTGCATTTTGTAACTTGGAATTTCCTGTGTAGTTTTGCTCACATAGAGCCCTTCCTGCACAATAACCTGTGTGTAGTACATAACTCCAACTTGTGATTTCTGTTTAACTTTTGAAGACAGTCATTGTAAGGTCATTGTTCTGACATGAAGCTGGAGAAGGTGATAATTATAGTAAGTTACATAGTGAGGTTTATCCCAGTTGTACTTTCCTCAAATAGTCAGCATGCATTGGTGTGTTCCAGACTTCAAGTTGTTGATGATGATGCTTAGTTGCTTTATGGGTGCTACAGTGTAGTTATGTGTGAAATGAAGATGATAGTCTGACACTTTGTGAGCAACTCTCATAAGGTTATGACTGCACTCATTGTTGTGTTTCCTCCAAATTGTTGTTGTGGAGATTTCTCTGCAATTTCATAGATATTATATGTGAATATCCTTGTTCATGTGTCTCCAGCCGCAGGACATTGATCTACCTCATCCTCACCTTGAACCACATGTATCCTGACTACGACTTTAGGTAAAGTCAACATGTCAAATTGGCCATATTGGTTGCTTACTTTCAGCAGCTTACGTCTGCTCTTCTCAAGTTCCTCTGCAAATGTGGTAATATTGCAGCTTTAACAACTTACTGCTCTTGATTTTCGATCCATTCATGTCAAGCAGGTGTTGTCATGGTTTGCCTGTTGGTGATTTTGTTGTTGGAGATTTGAGATAGTTGTGGGTACTGGCAGTGTCAACTCAAAAGTGGCCTGACAACCCAATTTGTAAAGGGGAATAGGAAGTGGTGTCAAAGGTTGACAAGCGGTTTGTAGCCGTTGCTCCTGAAGGAGCTGAGAGTTCAAGTCTCTCCATTTCCTATTGCTTCTGGTGTTTTCCACACGGAGTGGTGATCAGATGGATGTTAACAGTCATAGAAGGGACATATCTGTAGATGGAGAGTGTCAGTAATCTAACTTTTTGAGTTGGTTAACGTTTGTAAATACTTACAGTATGTTGCGGCCTCGTCACTTCTCTAAGGAACATGGGATTCTTGTGGCAAAGCAAAAGATTGACCAGTACCTTGTGGAAGCATCGAAGGTAGGAGATTCTTCTGACACACTTGTCTGAAATTTTACATGGGTTCAAGGTAGGGGGCCTGGAGAGGGTTTAAGCTACAGAATCAAGAATTCAAAGTGGTTGGACAAGTCTTTAGGGAGGACTTTTTTAACAACTCTTCAGTAGCAGGATTGATGGCAGTAAGAAACTTGTGCAATGATTGCATTGTGACTTGAGGAACCTCCTTACTTGCTTTGTTGTGTGGAACTAGTGTGTTACAATGTCAAATGGATGTGAAGCTTCTTCTTCTGCCCTACCTTGTTCTCTACTTTAAAAGAAACCAAATGCTTACATTGTGTTGTTGTCCCTAAGCAAGAGATTATCCATAAATTCTAGCTTCAAAGTTGGTGTTGAACCATGATGGTCACATGCCCAGAGTTTGTTTGTGTTTGGCTTACAGATTTGGTCAACGGAGCTTGGTGAAGACATACCTTTGATAGAGTGCATCTGGAGCGCAATTGATGAGGTTTGCTGTTAGACACTGAAGAAAATATCTGCACTGAATGTTAATCATGCCTTTTGGAGTTATCTTACATTGCTCAGAGCAGCCTTTGGGGTTTGGTCTTGAACTGAAATGTACATAAGTTGAGGGTAAGTGGTGTAGAGCTTGTCAGTCATGAGAATGTTAGTGAAGGAGAGGTCTGTAATTCTTGGAAATTATCCACAGTATTATGATCTCAGTTCAGGAGTCTAGGGACAGAAACCTCCCAGAAGCATTTGTGCATCAGTCACTTAGGGTTTTTGGCCAAATTTGTGTTCGTACACAGAGTGACAAAGACTGTTCATGGTCAAGACAGCGCATATCAGCATGTACTTTTGATGAGGCAACAATAGCTAAGTTATATTTGCTACTGATGCACTAGTTTCATCACTTATGCAGGTCATGAATCTTGAGGACTGTGATGTATACAGTTATGTGCCTGATGCTGAAGCAGATCCTTTTGCAAATGTTGGCAGCATGTGAGTGCTATCCTATCCCCACATTCAACCAAATGAAGGCTAGAACATTCAATCTGAAGAACTCTTGTACCTTTTACACAGGTTAAAATACAGAAGAATCCTCAGTGGGGTTCAATGACTTGCAATTAGAGTATTTAAATGCCAAATCTCTGGTATGTCTAGCCTTGACTTGGCAAGGATGCACCCCACCCATCCCAACGAGTTGCAGGAGAGTGGCACTAGGGCAGTAAGACTTTGTGGTTTGTTGTCACCAAGCAGTGGTCCCTATGAACTCTGGTTATTTGAATGATGAGCTTTTCTGGTGCTGGTGGATGGGTAGATGGTCATTCAACTACTTCTTCTACAATAAGAAGATGAAGCGAATACTGTATTTCAGCTCACGATGCCTGAGGTAATCACTTTTGCTCTTGTTCAACTTTCTTCAACATCACCTTGGTGGTAGGGATGCCCATTGCATAGTGATAATTTAACTGAACACCCATGAGTATTTTGTGTCAGTCTAAATGAAGACTAGAGGTGTTACTCATAATTTTTCAATTGTTATAATATACTTGCTGACATCCTGCAAAGTCTGGAGGGAACTGGCTATGCTTATAGAGTTTGCAAGAGCCTGACAGAAGTGGGTGACATGGGCACTTCTTCCTGCCAGAAAGCCATGACAGACTTTTCAAAGGCTGCTGGAGACATCCACTTCTAGTTCTGCAGGGCCCTTCTATTGATTGTTCCAGCACAGAGACATGGGAATTTGAAGTCCAGTGGTGCAGATTTAATCTTCCTAGGGTATCTACATGTCCAAAGGAAGACTGGCAGCATTGTAGGAAGGCAGATCTGTGAGAAGAAATTAGTAAAGATTTTCGAACCTAATTGCAGGGGAATTAATAATTCTACTGTTATGTTTGGTTGCAGTAAGATGTCCAGTGAAGAGTCTTCAAGTGACGATGGTACCAATGAATGGGGGCTTGACTTTGTGGAGGGCATGGATCTTGAAGACTAGAATCTCCTTGTCCTGTGCAAATGTGTGCTTTACACGGTACTGTACATTGTGCCACGGAGCCTGTAACCATATATTGTACATGTAGGCTATAAACGTTTGTAGATTAGAAGATCACATGTGTCAGAAAGATCTCCAACAGGCATGCAGGCCTCTCTCAAGCGCGGAGCTCTTTGCACTGGCAGCTCAAACATTCACAAGAACATTCCAGGTGTTGTGCATATTCCTTTGCTTTGAATGCAAGAAAAGAGCCAGCAACTTTTTTGTGTCTTTTTTTCATATGTTAGTCAGTAGAGAGAGCACAGCAAGAGGAGAGAGCTAGCAAACTTTCTGTCCACGTCTTCTTATATGTCAAGTAGTAGAGATAGAAACTCTTGGTAGTTTGAGTTTTCTTGTCTTGGAAGGGTTTTGTGTACTTCCACATATAAGCTTTTGTAATATTGTTGATCAAATATCCATTTTTTTGAGAAAGATGGGTGTGTTCTCAATGGCCATGACATCCCACGGAGAGGCCCTTGTCAAGCAGTGCTCTTCCTCCTTGCTAAAAGTCACAACCTGTTTCTTCAAAATCAACTCAGTTGGATGATGTGCACTCTCCATAGCCATTGACATAAGGTGTTGGTTACAGTACTCACCAAAGATGGAGAACTCAAAACTTAAATTGTGGACACTCTTGAGCATTGCATCCAGGAGCTCTTTTGTTCCATGGGGCCAGATTAGCCAGATCACTCAGCAGCCTCTGCCTCCTCCATCCTCTCCTCTCTGCTTAGAAGTATTCTGGTCTGTCTGGAGAGAGCTTTGTTAGTTCTGTCAATGATGCTTCTCCAACCATTGTTGCATTTCCATTTTACCTCTTCAAGCATTTTCAGCAGTGATGTGAAATGTTGGTTACATTGGGAAAGTTTCTCAAGCTTTTTGTTCAGGATTGAGTCATTTGGCAAAGTTTCTTGATCTTTTGTGTTTGGGACTCACTTGGCAAATTTTCTCAAGCTTTTTATACAAGACTCATTTTGCAAAGTTTTTCAAGCTTTTGTTCAGGAGTCATTTGGCAAAATTCTCCAACTTTTGTTCAGGACTTGTTTTTGCAAAGTTTCTCAAGCTTGTTATGTTCAGGACTCATTTGGCAAAGTTTCTCTCAAGCCTTTGTTCAGGACTCATTTTGTTAAGTTTTTTGAGCTTTTGGTTCAAGACTCATTTTGCTAAGTTTCTCAAGTTTTTTGTGTTCAAAATTCATCTGGCAAAGTTTCTCAAGCTTTTGTTGAGGACTCATTTTGCAAAGTTTCTCAAGCTTTTTGTTCAGGACTGATTTGGCAAAGTTCTTCAAGTTTTATGCCCACGACTGATTTGGCAAAGTTCTTCAAGCTTTCTGTTCAAGACCGATTTGGCAAATTTCTTCAAGCTTTTCGTTCACGACTGATATGGCAAATGGTAGTATCATCCCCATTGCATGAGAGAAGAAAGTCAAGCATCATCATCCACTTTTACAAAAAACTCCACAACTAGTCCCTCCATTCGAAAACATCTTCAGAACACTAAAGAACTGAAGAAAATTCTCTGTGTGAAATTTTTTGCTTTGTTCAAAACCCTTTTTCGATCAACGTGCATTTCGATCGAATGGGCTTCATTCTCGTCTTGGGAATCATACTTCTCTAGAAGCGAAGAAGCCGAACGCCGTCATCGATTTCAGTCTCATCAGATTCTCTTCCTGCTCATCTTCAGCGAGCTTCAAATTCCATTAGACGAAGACGACCAGAATCCCCGAATTCCAAAAAACTGCAGAAGAGGAAGACCGAAACCCTAATGCGCTGCTTCTCTAGAAATCGTACAAGTGCTCAGGATGATGTCAAGATCCAAGAATGCCTACACGATCTAGAACGGTCACAAGCTGCACGCTCATTTGTCTGGTGCCATTCCCAAAGGAGAAAGGCGCCGAACGAACGAGCCAGAGAGCGATTAGGGTTTCGAGCGCAGGAGCTGCTCGAGCAGCGAGCAGCGTCGTCGTTTTTTTGTTTTCCTCCCATCTTGTCTGAAGCCGCGCAGCAGGAACTTCGGAACTCAGTAGCCACTTCTTCTCTTTTCTGGTCGCAGCTCGATGAAGCTTTTGTGGAGGAGAAGTCGAAGAGTCTTGAAGAGCTGATATAGAGAAGTTCTTTTTTTTTTCCCTTTTGCAGCGGGAGAAGAACAGCAGCTGAAGGGAACTTAGGGGAATTTTGTCGCGAGTTCGTTCGTCATCGTCATCTGGGGGAGAAAAGATGGTGAGATTGACAGCAGATTTGATTCTACGTTCGCCTCAATACTTCAATGCTGTGCGAGAACGTGAGATTGACCTGCGCGGTGAGTTATTCCCTTTCTCTGGAGCTTTTTGCATTTGTGTACACTGCCCTTGAAGAATGCAGGTATGAGAAGTTTAGTTACGAAATCCTTGCGAGTTTCTTTGTCGGCTATCTGAGAGTCATGGTTAGGGTTACAAGCTCTCGACAGGGGGAGCATCGACGAAGACGGCGACGCATCAGAAACGATGCAACAACTGTATTCATGCAGGCTTCTGTCCGCTGTGCTGCAAAGCTGCAAGGAGTAATGCAATGTTGCGCTCATAGTCACGCTTCCAGATTGTCCTCAGACTGTTGTGTGCACAAAAACAATCACACTTTGCAAGTTTCTGTATTGCAGTATACCGAGGGACATTTCTGTAGGATAGTATTGCCATCTGGAGCTCTTATGAAGGTGGTGATTTGCTAAGAAATTTTGTGATAGTGAAACAGGCAACAAGATTGCAGCAGTTGAGAATCTTGGTGCAACGGAGGTATGTAGATCTGTTCCTTCTGATTTCGACCTTTCAGCAGACTGGGTTTTAGAACGCTCACATCCTTGACACATGCCCTGTATGCACTTGTGTTTTGAGCACAAGGTTGAGTTCATGTGTCAATTGAACTTTGCTGAAATTCTTACAGTGCATCCTTGGGGCAATTTCAGAGTCACAGATACATACAGTGCTGACTGAGAGATGAGATGGGAATGATAGCAATAGCTGTTTCAGAAGTTTGAATGTCCAAACTGAGTCATTTGTTCTCTTGGGATTCTCTTTTGTGTTTCACAGGACCAGTATGACTCCATTGATATTTCTGACAATGAAATAGTGAAGCTGGAGAACTTCCCGTATCTGAAACGACTCACCACTCTCCTTGTCAACAACAATAGAATAGCTCGCATCAGCCCCAGTCTTGGAGGTAAACTCTCTTTCTTTTTTCCTCTTTGATTCTTGAACTTATGACAAACCTCACCAGTCTTATTTTCCTTAGCTACCTCTGATGTAGGAATGACAGAGTCCCTGGTGGAGAGCATGCTGCTCAGTTTCAGCAGCATATCTGATCACCACAGTTATGAGTTTTGCTAGCATGTGCAATGAATTCCAGATTGCAGATGTGGATAAGTTACCAAAGGTTTTGACAACTTTTGCTAAGACCATAAATCTTTTGATGGTAGCCATGATTTTCTGAGACAATGTGACCAAGTTGGTTTAACAGATACCCTGACACCAAGATTGGGTTTTCTGACTTCTGTGTATTAAGCTGCAAAGTACCGTGAAGCAAGTGCTAGCTGGCTGCTGAGGGTACATGTCACAGTCTGTTTTGCATCATGCTGAACGCCAATACTGACAATGTGGACTTAATTTGCAGGATAGCATTTGTGTCCCAGACCTGCAATAGGCAAAATGACCTTATATCTTCACCTTGGTAATTTTGTAGAACATGGATTAACGACATCTCCTTCTCTTTTAGGTTTTGTTGAGCTAGTCAGCATTGTGGCCTGGGTCATCCTGCTACTGCTAGTCTTATGACATAATCTTGTGATTTTTGTTAGTACACAAGATTAACCTCCACTAACTACTGAGAGCTAATGACGACAGTGGGGATGTTATGGTAGCTGGTCACCACCATATGTGTTGCTTATGAAGACCTCTGAATGTGTGTGGCTGTCACTCCTGTTCTCAGCTTTACTTTTGTTTTCCTTGTTCTTTAGGGTTTGGTTTCCTCCTTTTCCTGTTTGCTGGTGTGTTGTCAGATATGAAATCTATGATCATATTGTCATCTCATTTCTCAATTTTATTCAGGTTCATGTAAATCATAACTAATCACTAGTTAAGATAGATTCTATCCAGCCTTGGAGTCTGATTTAAGTCTATCTAGGTGCTGAATTTGAAAATTAGAGAACTTCTGGATTCAAAGGCTTAGACCGTGAACCCTTGAACTTCCATGTCCCCCAGTTGGAGAGGTTTGGTGAGGTGCCTGCAATCCCAGAAAATTGTGCACACTCAAATGTGTTAGATGCTACACAATGAAATTTGATTTTCACTCTGTTGGTAGGTTTTGGCATACGAAGCATGCTTCCCATTATTTGTAGGGCTATTTGCTTGAGATCCAATGTGAATGTGTGATTTGAGAACCAAATTGTTGAGGATTATTCAAAGAATCTGAACCTGTGTTCCCTCAAAGAATTTCCAGCACCTCAGTGATGCCCTCGAAATGTGATCGATTGCATGAGGAAAAATGAGGGTGAGGTTTGTAAGAGTTGTTTGTTAATGGGAGGTTGAGAGGCTGTGGTGCTGCAGCAGCATTGCCGAAGCTCGAGACGCTGGTGCTTACAAACAACCGACTAGTGAACCTGGTGGACCTTGATCCCCTTGGGATGCTTGTGAATTTGCAGACATTGTGCCTCCTTGATAACCTCGTTACAAAGAAACCACAATATCGATTCTACCTCATCAACAAGCTTCCCAAGCTTCGCCTTCTTGACTTCAAGAAAGTGAAGCTGAAGGTATGAACTTGCTTGTTTTTCTTCCTTTTGGATCAGTTCCTGGGTTGAGAGTTCAAGGTTTAGGTATCCAATCTGTGTATGCCATCTGAAAACAGAGATTTAAGATACAGTGGTGAGGGTTTATTTGTGGAAGAGTACTAGGGAAAATTTAATGTGAATACTATTCAGTGTGCTAATGTAATGCTTCAGTCAGCTGGAGAGCCCTATTCCTATGTTAGCACTCCCTGTTGCGTCTGGGGACCATCAATTTGCCTTGAAAGCTTCAGCTGAAAGATGATGTGGTGTATCTTAGGAGGATGTAGAAGTTATGAACTCAGTATCCCTTACTGGTGGAGGTCTTCAAGAATTCCCATATTTGCAAGCTCAAGTGAGGGGCTCAACTTCTTCACTCCATTGATAGAGTCTGAGAATTAATTGTGACTGCAGGAAAGGCAAGAGGCCAACCGGCAGTTTGGGTTGCCTGAAAAGGAGAATGCCGCTCCTTCTCCACCCCCGGCCAAAACCTTTGTGCCTGGTGAAGTTGTGGTGGAAGCTAGTCCTGTCCAACCAGAGGAGCCTTCCAGCAAAGGACCCACTCCACAGCAAATCCTTGCAATTAAGGTTTTATTCTGTCCCACCAACTTGTAGGGTAACATGTCATGCAACCAGACAAGCATACCAAGATAGGAATCACTAAGAATGAGAATGAGATCTTACGCAGAATTGATGTCTTTAGCCAGAAACCTGAGAAGCTTCAAGCAGGCAGGCATCTCCAAGAACAAAACAGTCAGTCACAAATCATATGTCCTGCTAAATGGCAAGGTGCAACCATTTCATGCAGGAGGTTAACAAGTGTTTAGTGTTTGCTCTGGTTAATGCAGAAGTATCAATGGTCTACAGGGCATGCATGCTGAATCATTGGTGGTTCCAGGATTCCTGAAAGTGGTGTATCTTGTCCTCCCTCAAACTTCTCTAGTGCCTGTAACTAATCAAGCAAATTCTTTCTTGCGCAGGCTGCCATTGCAAACTCCCAAACTCTTGAAGAAGTTGCCAGGCTTGAAAAGGTGATGCATAATATTTGTGTTTCCCTTTGGCCATGACAATGTCAGATTCTGTCTGCAGAATTTTTGGCTGCTTTGAGGATGCCCTGTACACTCATTTTGCATGCTATAACTGCATGTACAGGCAATAACTGTTTTGTGTTTGCTTTGCACCATGTCTTGTTAGCTGGAGACATCATGTTGTAAGGAATTTTGTTTGTATTCAGAAGTTTACAGAATAATATCATCATTTGTTTTAACGTTGACACCTGGTCCTCAAAATGAGTATTTGACAGATATGTGACAAAATCTAGACCTCTGGATGCTTTTGTTTTCCCAGTATGCTGAATGTCCTTCAACCCACATCAATTGAGCCCTGTAAGGGATTTTGGATGTGATTTTTGAAGTGTTGAACAAAGGAGTTTGGTTGCAGGCTCTGAAATCTGGGGAGTTACTGGCAGACTTAAAACAGACCAGAAATGAAGAAGTGCAAATTTCTCCACCAGAAATCAATGGTCCTGAGCCAGAGACTGCTGAGGAATCCAATGAGGCTAGTTCAATGTTAGAGGTGTGACTTCACCTTCCATGATTGGACTAGAGAATCTCTATTTTCTTTGAAAGTGTTGAAAAGCTCTTGACATGTCAAAGGTGTGAGGAGTGTCTGAGCTGATAACATTCACCATGCAATTATCAAACATGCTGACCAAATTACCATACAACAGGACTGTAAATTGTGATACATACACCATAGGGCATGTCATATGTTTTGGCTAGTGGAAAATTGATGGACATGTAAGGACAGTTGTGTGTATTCTTATGTTTTCCTTGAGCTAACTGTTTGCCACAACCATTAACAAAGAGTAGCTTGTTGTTTTTTATGCAGGGCTAAGGACTTGCAGTCGCTTGATGTGTAGAGTGGGAAGGCATGAAATTCTTGTGTGTGGCTGAGCGTACTGTGTTATGTAGTTCCATAGGTGAGTCAACTCTCTTGGAGATTTCACAGAACATTCATAGCTACAGCTCAATAGACATGTGGTAAATGGTTGGGCAACATGCAGACTGACATACCAGAAAGTTTTTGGTAGAATTCAGTTGTGCTCATGATTTTTCACACTCAGTAATGCACCATACTGGTCACAGTGGGAGGATACTGTGAGAACAGATGAATGCAAGCTTTTGTGCTTCACTTTTATCTTTAGTTTAGAGTTCAAAGGGAGTGTGAAGTGCAGTGCAGGATGACCATCGTATTTTGTCAATAGGTAGCATGGTCCCATTAGTTTTCTATGGGAAGTCAAGATTGAACACAAAGAAGGCACATCAGAATCTTCAGCCTTCCAGTTTTGTATGATTTGAGGATATGAGTGGATTTGTGTTGAAAGTGTCTTTACGACTACTGTCCCCCTTGCAGATGCTGTTATTCACCAGTAGTTTTGCTTCTTCTTCTTCTTCTCTTTCTGGTTCCGTTTGTTCATTATCTCATTTCGAAGTTCGCATATATGTGAGAAGGTTTAGTTATATCACAACCACAAATGTCAGAAGTTATGTAGGGGTTGGTTGGCTTAGATTTACATTATATTAATTTGAAATTTCCTTGAATTTCTATAAATTTGTTCCCATTTGTGCACTCTATGGTATTCATCAGTATCCTCCATAGTTTACTATGGAACCCTTACCATTCAATCCTTATTGTCATTGGGTTGTACATATCTGTGATTCTGCAGTGCGCTTATGGGGTGTTCTGTGTTGCTGGTCCTTCCTTATTTTGTAAGTCCTTATCTGGAAGTTTTTCTTTGAGTTTGTGGAAAAGTTTTAACCTTGTGCAGGTTGTCTTAATTGTGGAGATTTCTCGATTCTCATGAGAGTTACTTGTTTTCTTTATACATATTTCTAAATTGAAGTTTATGAAGAATAAATGTTTTTGAAGTTGTTGGAATGTAAAAGCCGCATGTATTCAACATATATTGTTAGTTTCTTAAGCAAATAAGATGAATGTGGAATTGAGGCTAAATAATATAATGCAAAATGCAATTAGTTAGAATTCTGTTATCTTTAAGGTAATCTACTGTATTTCCATGTAAGTATTTACCATTTGTGGGCAGCCTATGGAAGATGATTCTCTACAATGCTAGCAAAGCCCCATTACCAAAAACAATTTCATAATAAATCTACTTTAAATATGTTAAGGATGAATAGTAGACAATAATGAATTCATCCATCGACATATACAAATGCATCATAATTCCCATTTCCAAAGAAAACTTTCATAATCAATCTACTTAAATGTATGTTCTGGATGAATAAGAGACAATGATGAATTCATCCATTGTACATATACCAATATGTCCATTTCCAAAAAACTTTCATAATCAATCTACCTTAAAGTATGTTATGGATGAATAATACACAATGATGAATTCATCCATCATACATATACAGAATGGACCATTAAGCCCATTACCCAAAAAACATTCACACCTAATCAATCTACTTCAAATATATTGCGGATGAATATTAGAAAATGATGATTTCATCCAATCACACATAAGTTTACAGTGGACCATTACTGAGAGCTAATCTAGACTGCCCTGCCCTGCCCTGCCCAGTACCTGCCCCCAACTGGATGGGACCTGACCGACATTCTTGTCATCTCATTTGAGATGTGGATCTAGGGCTTGGGGATGGGGACATTAGGGCAGAGGATAGAGACGCGTTCTGCAATGCATTTTGTCTTTCCCCTCAGTCTCTTCCCGAAATCCGACACAATCTGCGCGCATTTCTTGCAAACAAATTTGAGAGATCAGGTGTACATCTGGGAGCAGCTCATCATGTTTTTAACAAGGTATTCATTTGCAAGCTTCTTGATCTTCTCCTCTTTTTCTTTTTTCCTTCTCTCTTGTCCCTTTTTCTTGTCACTGCGTTGGTTTTGGACTCATGGATGTAGGGAGTTTTACTAGACCTCTGGAGCAGGAGACGTGGGTCATGGGTGGAAACATGGGATGATTGTGTGTGTGTGTGTGTGTGTGCAGGAGTGAGTATGACAGAGGTGTCAATACATTCTCTCCAGAGGGTCGTCTCTTTCAAGTGGAGTACGCCATTGAAGCCATCAAGGTTAGTGCAAATTCTTCACCTTCATTTAGAAAGATAATTGGATGAATCTCCGCAGTTTTCATTTTAAAGATTGCATGCACTTCGTCACACTTTTTAACCCTGTCAGTATATAGAAAAGGGTTATAGTATTAATGTACTAATAATATACAGAGGGTGTTGAATAGGCTTTTATGTAGGTGTGCAAGAAAAAATGTTATAGCCAGTGAAATTGCTGGACTTGGTGATCCCGAATCTTTATTTATTTATAGTTATGTTGTGTGAACTAACAATTAAATATGTAATACAGTTGGGTAGGTTTGTGAGAATATTAGAGGACCAATTGAAATGGTGGACCATTCTTTTCAATGTTCAGCAGAATATGGTTGTGTGTATGTGTCAAGATCTTTTTTCTTCCAGACCAATGGGATTGCTGGATTTGATGGTCTGACTTTTTTTTCTTAGTTATCTTGATCAAAGTAACAGTTCAATGTGTAATAGCTGTTTACAGACTGGGTTCTCGCACATTACTTGTGCACTTTTTTTTCTTTCTAATCTCAAAGTTTTGTAGCTGGCTTGCATTTTCATTTCTAACTGCCTCTTTTTTGGTTGTATGTTATTGTGGATGATTTACAGCTAGGGTCGACGGCAGTAGGGTTGAAGACCAAGCAGGGTGTGGTTCTTGCAGTTGAGAAGCGAATCACTTCGCCTTTATTGGTAGGTTGGTTTCCACTCTGAGGTGCTTTTGCAAATTCAGAAATGACACCTTTTCCTTGTTCTTGTTTCTAACTCATGTTTTCAATGTGTAACTCTTCTTTTGGGCTTTCACAGGAACCCAGCAGCGTGGAGAAAATTATGGAGATAGATGAGCACATTGGATGTGCCATGAGTGGTCTAACTGCAGATGCACGGACCCTTGTGGAACATGGTCGTGTTGAGACTCAGGTTATCATCTTCCTGGTCCATTCTTATTGACCCAAACTTAAGTGTGAAAGTCATGATGTATTTCCACTTACAAGAGTTTTCAGATTCGATCCAATTTGGGCCATCGAGTCCAAAAATGAGCTAAAATGGTTAAGAGATATGTCATGCGCCATGGTCAGTGTGCAGCACTCTGCAATTTTTGCAATGGTGTGCTTTATGCATCTTGAATCTTCTCCATCCATAAACCCTAATATGGTTCAGGAATTCAATCTGGAGTTTTTAGATGTAAGATAGCAGAACCATTGCTGTCTAAATTGAAGACATTAATATGCTGGTGCCAAACACTATTATGCTTGTACATTGTATGTTTCTTCTGACTCTTTTCTTGGTTGCACCATAGCTGTCATGGGTTCTGTCTATGGGCCTTCTGTCATCACAAGGGAAATGGGGTTTAGGTCACACTAAAGCAAGGTATCCATCTCATGAACTATATTTAGGCTCTTTTTCTTGCTCTGGACTGTTGCAGAATCACAGATTCTCTTACAATGAGCCTATGAGTGTGGAGTCAACAACACAAGCTCTGTGTGATTTGGCTCTTCGCTTCGGAGAGGGTGACGAGGAATCTATGGTTTGGGCTCTTCCACTACTCTGTTTACCTGTTTTATTGCCATGTGGATGGAGAGACTAAAAATTGTAGCTGTAGGCTCAATTTTATGCTTGATGCTTTGCTTGATTTCAGGATTTAGACCCCTCAAGGCCCATTCTTGCCATCGTTTGGGTTGGTCCTTTAAGGATTATGAGCTTGAGAGTCTAAATTGAAGGCACATAATATCCCTCCTTTGTTGGTCTGGGTGAGAACCATTGGTGGGCTCATGTAGCATTTGGTTTGACTCATGCTCTTCTTTGCACAGTCACGGCCCTTTGGAGTCTCCCTTTTGATTGCTGGCTATGATGATAATGGACCATGCTTGTAAGCTTCCTCACTTTCCTATTGCTGCTCATACTCTATCATTGTCGTTGGGACATCATGTATGTTATGTTGTACAAATATCTGTACATATTGTTGTGGTTTTATGTGTTACTGTTTAAAGCTTTTTTAGGGGAGGTTTTTGTGTAGCATGTCAATGTTGGTGCATGTTGCTCATTTTGGTTTCCAAGGGTTTTTTTTTGGTTTTATCCTTTCGGGACTGATGAATGAGGTAAAGATCATGTTGCATGTGAGTAGGTATCACACAGATCCATCAGGGACATTTTGGCAGTGCAATGCAAAGGCTATTGGTTCTGGCTCTGAAGGTGCTGATACTGCTCTCCAGGAACATTATGATCTGGTACAACCTCCCTTCCAAACATACCCTTATTTTCCTGGAGTCATTAGTGAAATGTCTTTGAAGTTCTAAGTTAACCTCTGGAGATGGATTTTGTGGTGTCTCAATGAGTATTGTAGGTCTGACCCTTGGAGAATGTAGTAGTCCAGCCATAGAAGAGAGAGAGCTAAATGTTTTGATGGAAAATTGTTTGTCACAATTTGTCCCAGTACTGTATGTTTGGCATTACTAAATTTGCCACTTTCTGGATGAATAAATTCCAGAAAGCTTCTGATTATGTGGATTTCCTGGTGATGTAGAACATAACACTGGAGGAGGCAGAAACACTTGCACTCTCTACCTTGAAGCAAGTTATGGAGGAGAAGGTAGTAGAAACCACTTTTCAGCTAATTGTTTTCAATCCTTTGACATGTATCTTTTCTCTTTTGTTCCTTTTTCTTGTTTTTTTCTTATTTGTGAATTGATATTCTGTATGGTCATTGATTGACTCAACAGTCTATTGAAGTCTCCAATGCAACTAGAGGGGTTGGAAGACCATGTAAGATAATTTGCTTACATGGTCTTCCAACCCTAGGGTTATTTTTCTGAGGAGGAAAAATAGAGTGTTGGTGTTGGTGCAACTGAATGATTGAAGGTGCAAACCTCATTATGTTTATAGGTGACATCATCAAATGTGGACATAGCAAAAGTTGCACCAACTTACCATCTGTACACACCTGAAGAAGTGGAGGCAGTAATTCAACGACTCTAGAAGCAGTTTCTGTCACTCATTACCATCACCAGGGATTAAGTTGCAGGTTTCCAAGACTTGATTTATTTTCATTCAGAGCTCTCCTAGATCTTTTTACCTCTAGAGGCTGATTTGCTGGAGTGAGTTAGTCATGTTTTCATACCCCATCAGAAGGAGCAAGTGTTGACAGTGGGCTCTACAGTTTAGGGAGCAGCCTGTGTATATGCTCTTTTTATGTTGACAAACTACTCAAGCTGCCATTTGGCTGCTTATGTTTTCTAACCATTTGAGAAGCTGCCATCACTGGCATTCAGCTGGCCTCAATGGACTTTTGAAATTGCTCTTGCAGCTCCACGCAAAAGTAGTTTTAGATCAAATGGGTTTCCCCAAAAACTAAAAATCCAAATATGGTGATAAATTGGACAAAAAGTACTATTCAAAATCATACCAATCAGATTGATACATGTGTCACCTCATGTGGTTCCAAGGAATGCCCCATATGTTTTGTGGGAACATGAGATCTGTATAATCACCTATTTGGGTACATTTGTAATCTTGTGTTTGGAAGCCACCTCATATTCATGAATATTCCTCCAAAAAAAAACACTGAAGGGATATTGTGGCTATTAGTAGGGTTAAGATACCTCCTAGTCTTAAGGAGTAACTGACATGGAAGAATCCTCCCCTTCCTACATTTTGCGATCTACAAACGTGTAAGTCCCTTACAACCATTGCATTGTGCTTTACTATGGGTGACTATACTTGGCTACCACCCAGTTCCCGGCCCCTTACTTTGAGTTAATATATATTTACCATACATCATGTGTAGGCCCCTCAAAAATAATCAAAATTACATAACTAATCGATGAAGCAATTCCTTGTTACAAAAAATAACCCATCACTCCCTAAGGCTCCAAAATTGGATTTGTTCAACAATTCAGAGGTTTTTTTTTTGTAATTGATGTCATACAAAGTCACTAGCTGAACTAATTTATATATCATCAAGCAAGAACATAATAATGACCAGTATTATGCAAGTGTCAAACATCTTCCAGTGGTTGTTGTTCACTATCTTTGCAAATAAAGCCATAAGTAATTACAGATGTACCCTTTTGTCTTCCAACCTGAAACTTGATCTCTTATGAGCACAATTGGTTCAATCGAGAATGCCATGGGAAAGCCATGACCCCAACCAAGAACCCTTGTCCACAAAATGGCCGATTGGTCTAGTCTCCGCTGTCTTGAACTTACAAGACTCCACATCCAATGCCCATGACATCATCAAAATGCTGTATATGGGTCTGTATGATTGGACTCTGGGAATAGGATGGCAAGACAGCTTATTTATGGGGCGAAAGCGATGGTGTAACTCAATTTTCCATCTGCTCTTTCCATTCAGATCATGGACACTCTTTGAAGAAATGCTGTGCTAAGAACCAAACACCAATATGGTCAGGTTTGATTTCCCAACAGGTCTTGTTTGGCAACAACTACAGCCCATATTGCTGCTATGTACCAAAGCTGCCATTCTAGCAAGGCACCTTTGTAACAGACTCATGAAAAACACCAGGGAAAGCTAGCCCATAAAACAAAAAAAGCAAACCAGGAGAAATTTCTTTGTTTCAACTCTCCATGTCAATTGGGAAACATAAAGCTACAACAGTAAACAACCATGCGAATGATAACTCTGTAAGTCCAGTGTCTGGTTTCATAACTGTGTTGGATTGGGCAGAATATCACCTGGTGGTGATAATCACCCCAGAGGAATATGGCTCATATGTGGCCATCATGGCTGCTTTCCCCATAACAGATGCACCCACCGAGAATGTTCTTCCTGGGAAACAACCCATCCGCACTGGTACACGATACCAATGCAGGAAACTCACAGATTCCATTCCTACTATTGGGGATAGGCAGTCCACATATGGGCACTGATAAGCTCACAGTGGCGAGATCTCCCAGTTCCACAATGAACCCCATTCACGCAATGTGCAATTCAAACACACACACGCCATGTAGCATAGTGCATAATCAATAAACCTGCCTGCAAAAGGACTTGCACTATTCAAGCATATCCAAGGCACACTTGATACTTGTCATGACTAGAACACACCTGGATGCAACTTTTCCATGCCCCAATGTACTGTGCTTAACAAGTTTACAATTCCATATCCAAAGCAAACTGAGTTGTAAGACATCTCAACACCCTTCAGAGATGGCCTGAAGGTTCTAATCCCGCAGTTTATGGACACATCAATGATAGAAGACAAACTGTCAAATGCCTTCTTCGGACTCTACTTTTGAAAGTACGCATGAGTCATTAGTGCTGCAGTAGAACCATATGCAAAAGGGAGAGAGCACAACTAACAAGCATGAGACAAAGAAGGGTATCCAGTTTCTTCATCATCAGAAAAGAGAAGATTCACTCAAAAGCCCACTGGTTTTCCCTTCGGACTTCCTCTTCTTCTTCTGGTGTGAAGTCGTTCTTGATGTTGAATGTCTTGCGAATCTCCTCTGGAGTCTTACCCTTAATCATATCAGCTACTGTTTGACAGGTAAGATCCAGCAAGTTCTTTATATTCAGATAATTGGCTGCCTGCAAATAAAGCACCACAATTGACTTCAGGATGATATTAAACAGCAACTTACTGGTGTCACAGCAGTAATGCCAGAAAATCTTATGACAGTATCCAAGGCTTTTGACCTGGACTGTACAAACTAATGCAGAAAGAGTGCTGATACTGTAAAACCTGGTTGATATGTCTATGCTATTCTGTTTCTTCTAAAACAATAATCTTGTATGCTCAGATTCCTTCCTCTTCTACATTACCTCCCACCCTAAAATAGGATATCTGTTTGTAAATGAGGCCTATGTTACAAACATATGTTTGAGTAAGCAGCAGGAAGATTTATCAACATGCATGCAGGAATCACAGATATTGACAACTTGTTGTTCACTGACAAATAGCTTAAACCCTTGCTTATTGATGCATAAAAGTTCCTTGAATGTAAATTTTCCACAGCCATTCTGCAACTTTTCCATCCATCATGAGCAATATCCCACATGAGGGAGATGAAGTACTATACCAAAGGGTACTCTTCCTCATGATTTAAGACTCTGCACTTCCTTCAAAACTTCTTGAAAGAAACAGAGCAGAGCTTGAAGCACATTGCATTGTCAGGAACACTTGCATATTGGTGATCCCACAAAGACATGAGAGTTTCCTACAGTTGGGGATGGCAGGGCATCTTTGAGAAATGTAAAGGCATACATGACATCTTTGACATTGGTCAAAAAACTAAAATCCTGGGGACTGTCTATAGAAGCAAGTGACTCTAAGGTAGTATCATGACTTGTTCAGATAAACTTGCATTCTTACCAAGAGGAGTTCAAACCTCTGTGGTAATCATAGCAAAACATGGGAAGATGGGTTCAAATCCAAGCTACAAAGGTCAAGTTTGCAAGCAGAGAACATGCAAGGTCTATACAAGTCTCAGGCTGGCACAGGGCCAGTTAGAGGGATACACCCGAACTTCTTTAGGATCTCTTAGTCCAGACCCGAGACTCATTCCAACGGTGTTGAGTATTGAGAAAAATCTGGTGTAGGAGCACAAGGAAATTTGGCGCCAAATGGCTCCTTTCTTATTCTGACCTAAGAGTCTTCACTCTTTTAGTCAGTAAAGACTTAATGAAATCACTGCCTGACATCACGCGGTGTACATGCAGTTCAAGCAGCGGTAGGTTTACAAGACACAAGAGCGATGAGATAAAGTGTTCGCCCCTGTCTACGGGGTTAGATGTATAGGGGATACAGTACTTAACATTGTCAACACGTTTTGCTGCAACATCTGCAGCACGAGAACTCTTGGTCATAACGGGGGAAAAAGTTGGTGGTAAGCTCACCAAGATAAGATCGAAAAGAGTCGCTTGATCCACCTTCACAAAGTCCTGATCCCAGGCCTTGATTTCATCTTCGGGCGTAGCCGGCTTATCATCAGTCGACTTTTGATTATCAACATGATACTTACAATACTCTATGACCTTGGCCAGAATCTTGCTGGAAACGTTAGGTAACGGGATGGGATGATCCATGCCGGTGTCCTCAATCATGTTCTTTACAGCCTGTGACTCAAAAGCAACGGCTTCGTCCACCTCGAACATCTCATCATCGGAGCTCTTCAGCTTCACTCGCTTCTCCGCCATGTTACCTGCCTGCACACGATTTTTCTCCCAAAACAACGAAGGTGGGGGAAAAAAAACACGAAGAAAACATACAAACCGCGACAAGTCTTTTACCTGCACACTCACAGAACCTAAACACTCAAAAAGTAGACCAATCGACGCAGAATCAGGAGAGCTTGCGCTCAGATTACAAACACCGGATCGCCGTGCCTACTCCTCCTTGCCAGTTGCGCCGCCGTAGAAACCAAAACACCGCACCAGGAACACCAAAACCTCACAAAACGCTTCGCAAAACGAGCGAGTGAATCTGCCGCAGGGATACAGAGCGCACGGACTCTGAAACCAAAACGGACGCGGCCCAGCCGTCCACGCATCCCAATCTGATCACCAGCCGTCGATCATCGATCGCAAACGTCAGGTGATGGAAAAAGAGGCTTTTCCGTACTGTGGAATGGTCAAGCTTCTGCCCATTATGCTGGGGTAAGGCGCCAGCGAGCACCTTATAATGTGCAAGCGCTTGACTATTCCGTAAGTACAGAAAAGCCTCTTATCCATCACCTGACATCTGCTATGGACGATGGACGGCTGGGGTCAGATCCGGGATACAATGGACGGCTGGGCCACGTCTATTTTGGTTTCAGAGTCCCTGCACTCTGCATGCCTGCTGCACATTCACTCTCTTTTGGCGGAGCCCGCCTGGCGTCTTACATAATGGGCAGGTGCTTGACTATTCCAAAGTCCAGGGTGACAGATTCTGCAGTGGAGAGCAACGCCCAAGCAATGCCCAATATAAAGAAAAAACGAAAGATTTTTAAAGAGCATGCACTTTGTGATTTTGTCAAGGTCAATAAGGACCCATTGCTGATTTCAACTCCTCTCCATTTCAACTCTTTGATTACAAAACCCAATGTTGGCATGCCTAAACCTTCTTCATCAACACAAAATTATGCCAAAATAACAAGTTTTTTGCATTGCCCATCAAAAACTAGCTTGAAAAGTGAGAACAATGGAACTATTCTATGGTGACAATTTCACAATTATTATAGCATTTTTTTTGAGACCTCCAAACTTTTGTTGTTGAACACACACATGCAAATCTTATTATAGATAAGAAAGAGGGATAAAGAGATAGAACTTAGCACCACCCAAACTACTTACACAACAAAATGAGAACAATGCAACCATGTTTTTCATCCCCTTGAAGATTGGAGTTTGAGCTACATGGAATAGAGTACATTGATGATGTACTATTGCATGTTGAATTATTGGAGAATCGACACACATAACTAAATTTGACGATTGCAAGACAATATTTTGTGGGACAAAAGAAGTAGAGATGAACAAAGATGATTGTATTACGCAAAAGTTGACATGTTAAAAAATTTCAGCATGGACACATATGTGTAAAATATCACTTGAGGAATAGGGATTCTTGATGTAAGTGCCTACTAGAGGCGCAAGCCAACGGGTTGCTTATTTTGTGAATACCTCATTTTGAAGGCATTACCTAGTGTATAAATCAATGATTTTTTTTACTTTTCTCATTTTTTTCATAATATTTGTGATATTTAGTAGGTATCATGCTCAAAAAATGAAAAAAAAGACAAGGTGAGCATTTTGAAAAGCAAAATGTGCATTCCTCTTATGTTATGGACACAAATTTCTACTTTGGAAATGTACCTCCAAATATATTTTTAAAAAATTCATAGGTTTTTATGTTTAATATCATCCATCTACACATATGTAAAATCATCAAGCTTCACATTAAAAAATGCAAAGATAAAATGGTTCAAATAAAGCTTGAATGTAACTTGCATTATAGTCATTGTGTTGCATTGGGAGAAAGTTATTATTTTTTCAGTGTGAAAATAAATTTCTTAGATAACTAAGATAAAACAAAGGGATTTCAAAGCATATATAATAAAATATTCATTAATAAGATGGAGATGAAACATTCCTTAATCCACATATAACATTAAGTAAACTAACATTACCTAATTGATGATACATTACAAATTCAACATTACATCATTGAAAAGCACAATATTATAATACCTATGGTGATCACTTGCATACAAGGTAATGTTTTTTTTAGCATTCTTAGGATGATTAAAACCCAACTAAAGATTTCATCTATGCATAAACTTTCAAATGAAGGTTGTTAAAAATGACATCTTTAGAATCTTTTTTGGTGTCCCAATTAATGTTAAACATCCTTATGCACCTTTTCTTTTTAAACTTGTAATTATTATTTGAATGGAAAAGCTTTGAACTTACTTGGGTGTTAAAAGCAATGACAAAATCACAGGCTAATGGTCCCCTCAATTTCTATAACATCCTTCAACATCTTCCCAACATCCATTGGCATTTCCAACTTCTTTCTCCAACGTCCCTACAACATCTTTCATTAGCTCCTAGATGTAAACACGATATTATCAACATCTTTCACCATTTCATTGTTGTTACTATTGTCATGATTCTAAGTTGGGGCTTGCAACTAAAGATTAACACTTAAAAAAGAATGACTAAAAAAAAAAGTTGTAAAGTTCAATTGTGTTTTCACATATGTGTGAAAATAGATCCTAACATCAATGATGTTTCAAATCTTTTAAACAAGGTTTGGGAGACCAAACTTTCTCCAAATTGAGCCTCCTTTAAATATTTGGAAATGTTTCAAAGATTAGATATCCAAAGTGCAATCTCATTCTTCCTTTGAAAATTCAAAGCACAAACTAACTATAGTCAAAAGAATGATTGTGAATCAAATTGGCGAGTTAACCTTGACCATTAAAATATCCAACAAAGGAATCAAATGACCTCCAATTGGAACATCAATACAACATTGGGAAAAAAATTTCAAGGATTGTAACTTTCTTCTTGAACATTCTTAAATTGGAATTCATTTGTAAGAATCATGAACCTACAAAGTTATAAAAAATTTGAAACCCTCAAAAACTATAGAATTTATGTTATTTTGATATAATTTTGGTGTCACACACATATTATACCATAGGAAAGAAAGTGACGAATCCTCCCAAATTTGGGTCATGTAATGTTTTGTGAGTTGGGTTGTTCATGTGGTTCACTTGTGCATCATTTTAATTCCAATTTGTAGTAATTATCTTTTTTCTTGGTTTCTAAAGGTGAATTTGAACTTGAATTTAAAGTTTGTGAATTTGTCATAGTTGCATTTCAAAGCTCCCCATGAATGTCTTGTGGGACCTAAATAGTGTGTAGTATGCATTAGTATTACGCAACAAATTTATTTACCATGGTTGTTAAGTAAGTCTCAAACTACAATAGTAAGTAGAAGTGGTTGAAATGCAATTACCTCCACTTTTTAAGGAAAAAAGTTAATGATTTCTTCTATAAAGTGGGTTGTTGGTTAAAAAAATATTTTCTAAAATTTATTAAATTTTGTCTTAAAATAATGGAAGTAGCTTCAATGATGACATCTTATTTCATTTTGTTTAATTTTTTTCTTGATAATTATTTTGCAAATTATAACAAGTAATCATTGGGTTCTTGAATTTAACACTTCAGTTTGCATTTTATTACAAAATTAAAAATAAATAGTTTTTTTTACCCTAACACTACTTGACAAACCTAGGGGTGAATTAACAATTGTCCCCCATTATGTTTCAATGTGGCCTAACTACCTATCATTCCTTGCTTTCCTTTCCTATCCCCCATTATCCTTTAGCACCCCCTTTTGTCATGCATTGCCTCCTTCATTGTCCCATATCATCTCTCATTGTTCCTTGGCATCCCCTTTTGTCCTTCATTGTAATCCCTTGTCATCCACTATTGTGTATTAATGTGGTCTAGCTACCTACTATTCCCCATCATCCTTTTGCATTCCCTTTCATCCCTCATTGCCTTCATGACTATCCATGTCATTCTTAATGTTTCCCATGCTTGGATGTGACATCTTGCAAATCACAAAAGGCCATCTTGAACCTTAAAATAACTTGCAACACTATTATTCAATCATGTGGTTCCATAGCTTTTTAATTTGATAATTATATCAACCTCATCATAGGAATACATAGGGTAAGGAATGCATTAATATATTACATTATTTCAAAACATATTACAATACATTCAAGAATTGACAACACTAAGGTTTTTTTTAAATGGAAAAAAAAAAGGTTTTGTATTGAAAACTCATGTTTTTTGTAAGTTTGATTTAAGTTGTTTTGTCAAATATAATGAGAGAAGTTGAAAATTATGAATACACATATAAATGGAAAGTAATTTATTTTTTTTGCAAATAATGAGAGTTTTCAAACACACATCATAAACATGTTAAAGGATAAGAGATACAAACACCACTAGTTTGTATTATGCACACAAAAACATATAAATGTTTAAACAATTATTGACATTTTCAACATGGATAAGTTGATGAGTCATGTCCATGATAAAATATTAGGCAAATTAGATAAAAGTGCTCCCACTTTCATAATCCATATTTCCTAAAAGATATGGAAAAAAAAGTTCAAGGTTGCTCCAAATGGCTAGTTTTGATTCATTGGTTCATGGCATTTAAAAAATTAACTTGAACTTTTAATGCATTTGAATAATTGACTATTCATCTATACCAAAAACATATATCTGCAAAAACATTTTGAAGTGATTGGTATTTTAGTAGAGTTATTTGTAAAGCAATCCTCCTTTTGAACCTTTCTTTCATCCCCAACCCTTCTATTAACATGTATTATTATTATCCACAAAATAATGAAATTCTATGGAACTTAAAATTAAATGCACAAGGTTTGAAAATATTTATAATTATAGTACATGTAACAACAACAATGATTAATCGAAGGAATAAAATAAATAAATAATTTTTTTAAAAAAAAAATGTGATTAACACCAATTTAATGCCCCATGTTTGGTCATAAAGGGGGTGAGATAAGTGTACTTTCATTATTTAAAAGATATTTCACCCCCTTTATGACTAAACATGGGGTAGTGGTGTTATGTTTATCTTTATTTTGTAGATACCTTTAATGAATAATAAAAAATTTACAAATATCCACTAATTTTAACAATATTAACTTCAAAATTTTAATATCATATCCATCAAATGCATCATGTTCTAAATATAGTTTAGTTATGATAAAAAATAATATAGATTACATATACATTCCAAAATTTTAGTGTTCTATTAATTAAACATATCATGTTGTAGGTGTTGGTGAATTACAAACAAATTGGATTCATACAAACTTTCATAAATTTGTATTATAACCTTATAATGTGTCATATTCTACGTGGGGCCTAACTTTGGGATTGGTGGACATATAATGTAAGATTGAAAGTTTCATGTAATATATTTCATTGTACTATATTTCATGTTATTCCATTTAGTTTTAGTATCATATCCAATAAACATAGTCAACATCTTGAGAAACTTTGCTTATATGACATGCATTTATTGGGTTTGAACATGATAGCTCGACTTGGTATATTGGTGGCTCTTATTGACCTCATAAACTACATAGGTCTTTAACCAAAAATAGCTAAAGAAGTAGGTAACAACTAACAACCTCAATTATATATGATATTTGCAACCTTTCATTTTACTACATGTTGTAGTATGCCACCAACCTAATCTTGGTGACTAGCTTCTGTTTCAAATAAGTAGATGGCTTGCTATAATGTGTTTCATACAAATCAAACATCAATTACTATCATAATCTTAATTTAAACCTTAAAATCATTTTGATTTTCAATTAGTTTTATTTAGAACTTGTGTTTATAATACAAGTCAAGCATTTGCTTTGGAAACACAAGTTACACTTATTTAATGAGCCAAACAAGCCTTAATGAGAATGATACTCACAAACACAAGAAAAAAAACCTCATTCAAGTTCACACAAGTAACATTCTTTTCCTTTCATGCTGTTTGAATGCTCAACCAAAAACAAAGTTGAGTGTATCAACAAAAGGAAGAGGTTTACTTCCCAAATGAAGTCCTAATTGAAAATTAAAAGAGATAATGTTGAGTTGAGGGACAACCACTCAATTACAAAATTATAATATTTATATATTTTCAACCTAATATGATGGAAAAAATTGTACAATTTGAACATCAAGACATACAACTTTCCACCAATAGTTATTTATGCATAAAGCTTATTGTCCTCTTGTAGGTAAATGAAAATTGTTGGGCATTTCATAGGTTGTCATCCATTGGGTGTGCTTTATCGGGTTCCCATCTTTATGCCTAGTAACTTCCCACTCCTTGAGAGTTACCCTACACCATAACATGAATTCTAAAAATATACCTTAGTTGAAAATTGTGTTTCGATGACCTCCCAACATAATAGAATAAAAAAAACTTCTGAAATAGCTCACATTTGAACAACACCCCCAAAAAATGTTCACTATTCACAACACCCATGAAAACTTATGCTAAGGGCCACTTTAAATGAAGGTCCAAGGTCCAAGGTCCAATGGAATAGAACAATCCTTTTGCACAAGGGTCATAAATTGGACCCACACCCTTTAGATGAGAGTCCAAGACCTAAAAGTGGCAAATTGAGGCTAAACTTACATGGCACCATTACATGGAGGGAAATTCAATTCCTTCAGACCCCAAAAAAAAAGCTCTGAAAAGGAAAGCTAGTGATTTGAAGAACCAATATGCAAGCTAGGGTCTAATGGAGAGTCCAACTCAAGGATTGATTTTTCTTCAAATGAGTCCAAATTGGTTCCTAGGAAGTTGGACCATGGATCCCATCTAAAGTGGGCCTAAGATAACCTATACTTGGACAACCCTCCACGAAGACAAAATAAGATAAGGCCACACTTGAACAACAACCCAAAAATTTATTGAAAGAGTCCACATTTGAAAAACACTCACAAAGTGCTTAAGCACTTGGAGAAATTTCCAAGTGTGTTTCGGGGGCAGCTTATGTCCATGATGAGCCCTCCTTGAAAAGAGTAGGCATGTTATTGCTACTTCTCAAGGTGGGAAGGAAATTACCCTCACTTGTTTAGGGTTCTTACACCTACAAGTAGGCGTAAGTTCCCTCCCACTGGTAAGGAGTAGGTGTAAGAACCTCCCCCTCAGGAATCTACATTTCTTTAGGCTCATGATAAATTTTGCCTTGTGGTTTACTTTACAATGGGTAGCGCTTGTAGTTCAGGGAATGTCCCCACAATGTTAACTAGCCTTGGATATGCCCTATTCCTAGGGCCCTCATATCTTAGACCTTTATACCCTTGGCTTTATACCCATTAAGGTATTGAACCTATATCAATTTATTCATAATGTAAAGCAGTCGGAGAAAATTTGTAGTGTAAATGGAAGGCACGTTCTATCCATCAATTTCCCTCCTAGAAATTGGGAGGAAAATTATGCTTACTTGTAGGTGTAAGAACCCTCTCACTATTTAGGCATAGGCATAAGAACCCTCCCATTCATACGGCATGATGATCTACATAGTTTTGGTTCATGATAAATTTTGCCTTGCGTTTTTCTTTTGATAGGTGAAGGCCATGGGCGAGGGACATTCCCAAAATCTCCTCATCCTAGGCCCCATATTTTGAGAATGGCCCTACCCTAGGGCTTTACCCTACACTTAAACTTCCAGTGATGATCAGACACTATTATCGGTGATCAAAATGTGTTTGTTGAACATCAATTTTTTAAAAAAACCATTGAATCTACCACCCACATCATGCAATGGTCTTGCCCTTGTCCATTATGTTGGGTAAGGTGCCATTCCATTGTCCACCATGGTTTTCTTGACCTTTTCTGCCTCTGTTTGGCCCCACTTCCGAGGCACAATGGACAAGCCTTCTTGGGCGGGTCTACCTGACCTAACTGTTCTTCAAAATGGACAAGCCCGTTGCACAAATTATGAAAATCATTGTGTGATGCAATGTGCTGCTTACAGGCCATTTTGCCCAACAAAGATCCTAGTTACTGTAGTACCTTGGGAGCTTTTGGCACAAAATTATATTATTTTTAGAAATCCTAAAATTTTACCAATTTTACTTTTCTCAAAGCACAAGTTTAAAAAAAAAGGAAAATTCAAAATCTCTTTTATAAGAAGGAAAAATATTCTATTTTTCAAAATGGAATCTTTAAAAATGAATTAATTATTCAACAAACATGTGCTGAAGCTGACCTTTGACTAACAGCATCTCCACCAATGCTCAGTTTTTGACCCTGCACTAGAAATCTTGGATGAGGGTCATGAGTCGAATCTAGTGAATCCACTGGAAGACTTGTGGGACCCTGAAAAAAAGTACAGCTTTCAGAGCCTTGGAGGAGTCCTGAAAGAGTGTAAGAGCACCTCCAGCGGTGCTCAGTATAAAATATTTTTCACATCCAAGTTTAGTAATGTACTCTTCTGCAAGCCCACCCATAAAACTGAAACTGGGACAGCAAATAGGTGGGGGACGACTAATAGCAAACCACATGGACGAATCATTATGATGGGCCAATCAGAAACACTGAGCAGCAGTTAAATCATATTTATTACACTCGTTTCTGCAGGTTCATAGTGCTGCTGCGCCTTTTACTAGCCCCGAGGAGGTACGCAATCGTGGGGACCGAAAACCATTTTCCTGAGCCAAACCGGCATTTGTTAGATTTTCTTCATCCAATTTTACTGTGCAGGATAATACCTAGCACGGCTGGAAATGCTCTAAGGCCCGCTTTACACTAGGAGTCAGGGCCAAAAGAACTTAGGGCCAACTTTGAGCATTTTTGGGTTGCAATTGGCCCCAAGTTACTAATAAATGCTACAACGTTGACGTCAGGATATTAATAAATGCTGGAACATTGGCCCCAAGGGTTGCAAATTGGCCTCCCATATTTAATGGTATCCTTTTTTCAGACTTGGGGCCAATGCAAGGCCATATTGTTCAGCATTTATTAGTAACTTGGGGCAGATTGACTATGTCAGCCTTGACTCCAAGTGTAAGGAAGACGCTAAACAGCCTCTAATACTTGCCTAGTGTAAAAGCCCTTGGGGCTGATTTCAACTTTTGCAACAATAGGAATGCTGGATATGGGTTGAACATTGGCCCTGACTCCTAGTGTGAAGCGGGCCTAATAAACACAGTCAAATCGTATTTATTGACAGCTCCCTGTTTTTGATCGCATTTACTGGTCAAAGTGGGTTGCTATTCAGGAGTCTCCCACCTACTTGCAATCCCAATTTTAGTTTTATGGGTGGGGTTGGGGAAAAAGTTATAGTAACTAAAATATGAATGTGAGAAATATTTAAGGTTTTTTTTGCAGGGTCACATACTGAGCGTTGGTGAAGATGCTCTCCATGACAAGATACAAATTTCTCCAAAACTTGTAGGAAGTGGTGACTCTTGGAGAAAACGTGGAGACAAAAAAAAGAGAGCCCCTTTTCTTTTGGGGGACCACCGAAACGGTTCAAATGGCAGCGTCAAATCGTTTGAAAACCGTTTCTCCATCGACCTTGATACGTTTCCGCCCTTGCGAGAGTAGGAAAAAAAGGGCCGCTCGAGAACAAACAAACATGAGCATTTTGGATGCAAAAAATGTTTGAGGATTTGAAACAGCAGCAAGCGATTTAGATCTTGATCTTGTTGTTGTGTAATTTCCATGTGGATCTTACGCGGGATTCAATATAGTTTGTGTCTTGGAGATAGATAGCTCTTCTCATCAAGAGTGTTAAATGAATAGAATAGGAGGAGAAAACCGAGTAGGAGGAGGAGTACGAGGACGAGGACGACAAGAAGAACAGGAGTGTTGTGGCTGTTTTAGCATACAATTTTTATCAGCATCCACAACTTTTTGGTGAAAAGAAAGTAGGAGGCAATATAGGTTGCAGTACTTCCTCCGTGTTAGGTTGCGAGAAGATGGCAGCTTCTAGTAGCGCCAAAGGCCGAAAAGCTACTAATAACCTCGCAACAAAAGTACACCCTTCTTCGTCGTCGTCCTCCCCATCCTCTCATCTTCTCCCACTAAATTCTCAAACTAACTGCTGCTCAATGCACATTACAATGTGCATTCCAAAGATCAACAGAATGTGCAGGAAATGACCTACTACAACAATCTATCTCCCTCACAACTTACCACCGGATACCCAAACCCTTGTTCTCTCTTGGTGTCTTCTAAAGGCAGTCTTCAAGCAGGCCATCATGCTCTTTTAGCATAGCCATTCCCATCAGTGGCATATGGATTTGACTTCACCAATCTTTTGATTGTTGAACCATGATGAGAATGGAGAGTTATAGGAACATACACAAACTTGACAGAGCACAACCTCCAACAAAAGCAATAACAAAAAGTGTATGGAATTGCAGAGAAATCTTGACACAACAGTCCAACTATGAATGGAATGCAAGGAAATTATGTAGGGGTGAAGCATAATTGTGTCAGGAATGTTTGTCAGGCAAATGCATATTAAAGTCCAGAATCCAATCCTCTACAGTCAGGTCATGGCATGGCATGGCTCAGAGGAGATTCTCTGGTTGCTGGTTTTCTTGCAAACCAGAAATCAATCCATAAACTGGAGACAAGGTTTGTCTTTGGCATGTTTCTGGTGGATTTGCAGTCCTTTTGGAGTCCTCTTGTAACTCTCTTCTTCCCCTTTGTGGCTGGGTCTTAGAGCTTTAATGGCTAAGACTCTTGGTCATGTTGCAAAGTGCTGGATTCAAACCCCTGCTAGCTAGGTCATGCAACCTACGAGATCCTGTACAGGGTATGTGGATTTCTGGTATGTGGATTTCTGTTGCATGATGATCAACGTGTGATTTGATCAAGCCACATTGATCATAATGACCTGATGATCATCTTGGACTCATTTATTTCCATCTGTCAGTTTTGCTTTGTTGTCCGATCCATTTCCCCTTGTGGAGTTGTGATGCATGGGAGATCTTGCAAAATTGGTGCGCACCATGCATTCACAATCATAGTCTAGTATAATTACAGTCAAGATCTCACAAAATTCAGTGTTTAAGATACGGGGACAGACCAGGAATGGAGTGCCCAGCAGCAAGCATGCCAGAGATGTGGTTTGATCAGGGTTCACATTGGATTTAGACACGGATACTATGATTGTGATCCCCTTCTACTTCAAACCTTTGTCAAGTGTTGTTGGGTAGGGTTGTTACACAACCTTGAAGTAGACCAAAGGTTAGACAAAGGTTTCTCCCAGGTCCAAAGAGAATAAACTACCCTGGAGATTTTGCAAGCATTTGCATAATATCTCAGTTGCAAAGTGTTGAAGATGACCATTGTGTCTTTGTGTGAATCCTGACTGCTTTGAAATCGGGGGTAAATAAATACCATGGCCAGTTGCAGTGACACCTGCAAATGTAGTACTGCTTGCAAGGGCTTCATTTTATATTCAAATCCTGTTTGTTGCTTGGGTTTGTAGATCTGATTCAATTCAGTTCTGTTCAGTTCAACTCCAAGCAATTCCTCATATCTCCATAAATAAGTAGCCTCTGTATTCATTTGGCTCAGAAGACTAACTGATTTTGTTGAATATGAGATGTGCAGGAAAGGCGGAAGCACACCCTCTCCTTTCGCAGGACTGGCGTGAGTGCTGAATGTGCTGTCACTGATGAGAAGTATATCCCTAAGGTGCATGTTAGATTAGAAGCTGGTTTGAGATGCTCATATCATATCAGGTTTATAAGGGACACAAAGACAAAAGGCAGAAGAAGATCAGAACATTGTGAGCAGAGAGCTTGACAATATTCAATGTGTTGGTTAGGTTGTGGCATTTGCTAACTGACTAGCATCCTGGAAGAGTGTTTGCTGATCTCTTTATTTGCTGTTTCTAATGTTCTCTTGCTGTGAAGTTAGCTGAGAGGACACCACAGTAGGAAAGGATATCTGAGAGCTAGATGTTCAATAAAATGAATGTGCTGGAGTGCAGGTAATTCCAAAGACAAATGAGGCCAAACACCGGATACAAAAAGCCTTGGAAAAGAGCTACCTCTTCACATCTCTTGACAAGGACCAGATTCATACGGTACTCACCACCACAATCCCAACCAATGTTTCCCATGTGGGAGAAAGTTATTGAACTGGTAACATATCCTGATTGCACTTGAATTTTTATACAATCTTCATTGACTTAGTTGCAATGAAGATTAGCCATCATCTTTCTATTTCATTACAAGCAAGGGAAGGGTTAGGAATCAATTGATGAATAACTTATTTGTCTCTCATGAATGAAGAAAACACAGTGATGAACTGATAAAAAGCATAGATTGGTAGCAGGTAATTGATGCAGTGGAGGAACAGAGACATAAAGCTGGACAGGTCATAATTCAACAAGGTGAATCTGGCCTTATGTTCTACCTCCTTGAGGTGATTCTTCATCTCTCACATGCGTCTTCAAATGTTTTTCCTCCACATTCATCCAAGACACAAATTGAATGAGTACTTTAGCAAATCGAAGTATTCAATCATGTTTGAGGTCTCACAATTTTCATTAGACTATCATTGATGGTTTGTTACATATCTTGTTTTTGAGAGTTGCAAAGTGCTTTCAAGGCAGGAGTTTTTGCAGAACAATGTAATTAATCAAGTGTGCATGGTATTTGGCAAGCAGGCAGGTTCATGTGAGGTTTGGCTACAGAAGCGACTGGGTGCAAATCCAGAGATGGTGAAGACTTATTCTGCAGGCGACAGCTTTGGTGAGCTTGCCCTTCTCTATGATGCTCCTCGTGCTGCCACTGTCAAGGTCCGTCTCTCTCTTTTTCTCTTCCCCCTCACTCTGTATTTGGCTACCCACACAACACATCTGATTCTGAAGGGATCACCAGCATGGTGCATTGCATCAAAACATTAAACTTAAAATCTAGAGCTCCCAAAAAACAAAGTGCATGACATGGTAGGATAAAAGGGCAGCCCAACAAGGCATTATCTAGTGATTCCTTCCCACAAATTGTGTGGGTTGCTGCAGGCAAGCACCGATTGCATAGTATGGGCAATGGATCGTGGCACTTTTCGATCAATTTTGATGACATCAACCAACGAAAAGAGGCAGCTGTATGAGGAATTCCTCGAGAATGTGCCTCTTCTTCAGGTCCTCAGAAAGCCAATTTACACTTCAAATAAAAGTTACTTTCTTAAGGATCCTTGTATTTGTTTCCCTTTTGAACTTTGGGTTATCATAATCATGATACCCACTTGCCTCATTGTGTTATCACACACTCATTGTGAATATTTGAGTTTCATGTTTTTTTCGTTATAAGATCCTCTCACACTCCAAGTTGCCATGGTGAATTTTTGGCTTCATTAAATGGCACCTAAGCTTTTCTTCTTGTTAGTTGATCAAATCATGGTTGGCAGTCACTTGACAAGTATGAGAGATCTGCGATTGCTGATGTGCTGGAAGCTGAGTACTTTGATGCTGGGAAAGTTATAATAATTGAGGGCACACCAGGAGACAAGTTCTACTTTCTTGAAGAGGTTAGCAGTAATCCTCACTACCCTCAAGCACTTGAGAAATTTCCTAATGTACTTGGAGTGCACCTTACATCCGTGAGTATCTCTCTCTTAGAAAAGGGGAGGAGGGATCTACCCCTACTCCTTAAGAGTGGTAAGGATCTCATAGGCAGGTTCTTACACCTACACCTATCACTCTTTTAGGTGTAGGTGTAAGAACCCACCTATAAGATCCTTACCACTCTTAAGGAGTAGGTGTAAGAAACAATTGTTTGGGAATGAATTCACCTTGCAAGTCCATGTGGATTCAGTTCACCATTCATCCATGCTATATGTAACCTACAATTTCCAACCCCTTTATAATTTGGGGTTATTGTGAAGAGGGGCCTTGGTGAAAATGAAATTGGTACATGGGGGGGGGGGGGAAGAAAAATCAAACCAAAAAAAAAAACGGGGGCCCAGGGATAAAACTTGGGGCAAACCCAAACAAAGTTTCCCCAAACATAAAATTTTTAAAAATAAAAAAAAAAAAAATG
>Ga0116227_10002700_pt1 | contig 40044 bp, 31 predicted proteins | sample S1TSphgellanicum_FD_89693 | JGI IMG/M metagenome (GOLD analysis project Ga0116227, IMG submission 89693) | Host-associated microbial communities from peat moss isolated from Minnesota, USA - S1T2_Fb - Sphagnum magellanicum MG | ecosystem: Host-associated > Plants > Peat moss > Unclassified...
AAAAAACAAAAAAAAAAACCAAAAAAAAAAAAAAAAAAAAAAAAGTAAAAAATGTGTTCTCAAAAAAAAAATTCATAAAAAGATGAAAAATTGTGACCTTGCTAAGTTGCAAGATCATATTTCAAATTAATTATTGTCACCATAAAAACACATTTTCTTCTTAGACAATTTCTTAAATGTCATAACTAGTTGTAGTTTTTTTTTTTGGGGTCATCATCCAATTTCTTGGCCATGGTGCTTCTTAAGCCCAAACCTCAATTTCAAGGCTTTTGAATGAACAATGATTGATCAAACCCTAATGGAAAGTTCATAGTCTTGCCATATTTTGGAATTGTAGGTCTTCACTATGGGGACATAACCACAATAGCCTAGTAGGTTTGGCATTAAATAATTATGAGTAAAAAAATTCAGCAAAATTCAGAAATTACCAAGGTGCATTGTTGTACATATATACAATTAACAATATATAATTACCATATCCTTTGAAAATTAGGTTAGCAAAATCAATGAGATTCTTATGTTTTTTTATTGCAATAGTAGGAATAAGATGTCTAAGGGAAGTCCAATGAACTAATGAGTCCAATGAACTTCATGTATAAGACCCATGAGTTTATTACATCATCCATGTTTTCCTCTTACTCCTTCATAGCAACCAAAATAGGTTGGACCATCTATTTTTGAGGATGCCCTATTGAATGCTTTGAGGACTATTGGAAACAATAAATAAAAAAATACTAATTATTTTATTAAATTCTTAACAATTCTATCAAAATCTTAGGAGAAAAATATTAAATATTTGGCAATAGATCATTGAACCTACTTGGCTATTATGGGATCAAACATGACAAGATGCCTCCAATGAAATTGGAATAGTAAAAACACAAAAAAAATTCCAAAATAGGGATGATGAACATTTAAAACACCTTATAATGTCGATACATCTTGTAGGTTTTACATTGAGTTTCTACAAATTAACCCTTCCCCTCCTATGCCTTATGATTGTGATTTTTAATTCACAAAGTTTTGCCAATTTTTGACTTAAAGAAAGGATTTTTCATGGAAATAATGGTCAAAATGCACTTGATTTCCAAAAATAAAAAATAAAAAATTCCAAATAGCTAGATTTTTATGATAAGTTCCAATAGGTAGTCAAGAATATAAAAATATGCTTTTAAAAAAGAAACTTTCATATCTCATATGTAACTAAATTTGGCTAATTTATTTTCTGGATGATTGGCATTGTGGCTACATCACAAAATCATATGTAATGATCTGCATATGTTTAGGTTCATGATAATGTTCACCTTGTGTTTTATGATGAGTAAACAATTTATTCACAAGTGCATGACATTCGCAAAATGTGATGCCATATTTGACTACCACCTCAACCTAGGCCCCATAGTTTGGGAATGCTTCCACCCTAGGGCTTTATCAATGGTTACATAAGAATGCTCAAATTGTTGCAAACAAAACACCAAGCAAATAACATCTCTTCGAGTGTTGGCCTGTTGATTTTGGGTCTATGAACCAAACTCAACAAGTCTACATGGATTTGGACCAAATGTTATAACCAATGTTGGATGGTTCTCATTTTTTTTTTTGAAAATCGTCGATTTCAATTTGTTATGCTTCTATGTGAGAATCAAGTCGATTCTTAATGTTTGAAAAAAATTAGTGTTGGAGAGATTTGATTCGATTCACAATATTTTTAGATATATATTATAATCCAATTCTCAAAGTACTCAATTTTCACTCTTGTGAGAACAATCAATTTTCAAAACTAGTTCTTACAAAGAGAGAGAGAGAATGAATGAGTTCTCATACCTTACATATGGAGGGTTTATTTATGAATATCCCACAATGGGTGTAAAAATCCTTGCCTCCTATGCCTCTTAACCTCCATATGTTTTAAGTTCATGATAGCAACTTGATGCATTGCTTGATGCTTTCTCTTTGAACAATACGAGATCATTAACCTTTGCATTTGTTCCTCTCAAAAACAAACCTTAACATTATCGACAAAATTTTTATATTTGTGATTCACCACTGATTTCTATCTCCTTTCCATTTATCTTTCCTCCTCTCCTCCTTAACTTTTCCTTTAAATTACATACATCACTAGGTATATCCTAATCAACTTCCTTTCTCCTTTAATAACTTCATGTCTATTAGGTATTCCATTTCTTTAAGTTCTTGTAATTGTTGGTTTGCGCACCATTGAAGATGTCCTTCTGATTTTCACTTGCAATCAATATTGCTACAACATTGCATACAACACTCGTACAAATTTCCTACGTCTATTTGGAGACCACCCTTTCACGATCAAATATTCACAAAGTCGGCATAACATCCCTCCCACCCTTAAGCAATAGGCATAAGAACCCTCCCCCTCCTACACCTCATGATCTGACATGAAACAACACCTGGTTGAAAAGAAAAGGATCATATTTTGTTACAATTGCAAGGATGAAGTTGGTAATTAACAAGTGCACACTAAGGGAAATGGATTGTTCCTCCACAACATGAAATCCACCTAATACTGAAGAGACGACGGTAAAAGCTACAGAATGGACATCTTTACATCCCTCAGAATCTGTATATGACATACTATTGTGTCCAGTACTAATTTCACAGTGACACACACCAAAGAAGTGCCAACAGTTTGTGCATAAAAGTTGCCCAGTATCTACATTCTGTTCAATAGTAAGTGATAAATGATGATGTGATGGTACCTCCGAAGCCCAGGTGATAATTCCTCCAAAGAGATTTTCTGACCAAGTCAGGCTGCTGTGAATTGTAAATAACTGCAACATACTTGCAGTGCTGATACCCATTGTGTTGTGTTGTACATAGAATCTGAACATGAAGGCTGTCCTGTGCTGAAAAGAGATAGCACAAGTTGGCATTTTATGACTCTTGCTGTCAAGGAACGGCAACTGCACAATCATCCCATATAATTCTCCATTGTGAAAACACACAAATTTGGCAAAGGTAGTCTGTCACATCTAAGCCAAAATCTTGCACATACACCTTCCTGTAATGCTTCAGAAGCACAGGTGCAAAACATCACTGCCAAGGTAGCTGACCCAGTGATTCTGGATCTACTACAACTTTTCAACCCTGGATACCAACCTGTGATCCAACTGGGCTCTGTCTTTCCAATGCCACACCCAGATCAAGAACTCCAAAATGGCCCACATAGGGTGAGGAGAAGACATCACTTTGGGTGCTCCAGTAGTTCCATTGGTCTTCAGATGATGCAATTTGTTGCATTGCAGAACCAATTTGAAACCCTAAACTTATATAACCATGATACGATTGCCTTCACCTTCCAGAACCAGCCTTCTGACAGCTTGTGGTGTTACGCAGACAGTTAGAAGATCATGTTGAGCAGTCTAATCCTCCAGAAGGACGAGCTGTACCTCATTGTAAAAACTGATGTGGCCCAATTCTGCTTCAAGTACAGGACTTTTTCAGGCAGAAAACTGAATCTTGAAATATTTCTAGAGCAGAAATGAGTGCTGCAGCCTTCATCAGTCAAGAAGATTTGTTCTAACTGAGCCATCAACTCCAAGAGATGACAACTGTTGTAAAGGTTGGAGCTGTATGATCAAGGCTCTCTGATCTGTGATGGCTTGGAAGTGTATATGCAAGAACCAGCGAAAGGTGGTATACAGTCAACACCTGACTTGCAGGCGTAACTGATATCTGCAATAGGAAGGTCGACCAAACGTACTCATGGGTAAGAAAAGCAACTCCAAATCGTGCTATGTCTCTCAGTAAGGCTCCTGAGAGGTCACACTGTGCATGCTCCACAAAAGGGATACTGAAGATTGTCTATGAAGTCAAAAAGAGACCCTTTGGACTGAATCAGCTCAGACTGCAGGTAGAAAAAAATTCTTCACAACATTTAGGTAGTACTGAAGAAACCCTTCACACTGGTGTCTCACGTATACAATTCCCTGGCAACAGGAATGAAAATTTTTGTGGATTCTTGAGCAAGTACATGGGCAAGTGTACTCCAGAAAATGACCTGGTAACAGAGCCCATCTTTGCTATCAAATCTTTAAAGGAGAAAGCCTCGGGCAGCATATTGAATAAGTCGCGACCCTGGCAAATGATCTCCTGTATCCTGACAGGATTCAGGTAAGAGGAATATCGTACACGGTCAGCATGAGAATATGCCTGCATCTTGAACATGAAGTCTGATATGTAGCGGAAACAGAAACTGCAATGCCAGCCAGCATCTGCAAGCATATTGTCAGTTACCCGGTCATGTCTGTACAGAGTGACATTTTGCTCAAAGATGTGGACAGTTGAACGCCAGCTATTGAAATCAACAAAGAATTCATATGAGTAGAGGTAGTTGCGTAGCTGCAGATGCATGATGGGTGGAAAACCATCACATGACTGTAGCAGTCTGATTGTATGAGCAGAAGGAATTTCATCAGCATCAGCCATGATGACCAAGTCTCCATCTGCAATTCCAGCTGTGAGAAGTCCTTGATCCATTGCTGTGCGCTGAAGATCTTCATTCACAAAAGGATCTTCCCAGCGTTGAAGGGTTCGTCCAGCAAAGAAGAGGTGGGTGAGTTTGTCCCTGAGGAACGAGAAGCGCTGAATGTTATTTTTGAAGATAAGGGCCTTGTGTTTGCCTGTGAAGGTGGTGTTTGATTCCAGGACCAAGAATTTGGTGACATACGGCATCAGTTCCTACATACCCACAAACACAAAACAGTACAGAAAAGCCTTGCTCACTTTGCATGGAACTATTCCTCCTTTCTGACATCTGAGCAACTTCAGAAATTCATGAAAACAAAAAAGCCTGGAATGATCATCAGAAAATACACAGAGAGCAGCACAGAAAACTGACAGTATGGTTTCATGAGCTTTTCTTTCTTTCTTCGAGAGAGATCCAACCACCCAACAGATGCAACAACAATGAAATGCAACAAAAGCAACAACAGAAGATGAAAGAAAGAACAACAACACTACACCTGTACACGAATCTCCAGAAGATCAATCTCATTGCTGAAGATGACTGCATCAAACACACGACGAGGAGGTTTCTTGCGAAGACTCCATCCATGCAGCTGACACAAATGCTCCATGGAAACATTTTCAGCATAATAGTGTGGGATAATCTGTTGAGGAAAAACACATCATCATCATGTGCATTGTTGCACCCATAAGGAAAAGATGCTACCTACCATAAGGTAAAAAAATGTTTGCATGCATCATCATCACACACGGATGACTGGGAAAAGAGACAAAAAAATCCCCTGAGGAGAGAGCGACTATTGCTGAATTCATCATGCAGCATAGATGAGGATGAGAAGAAGAAGAAGAAGAAGAAGCCTTGCTGCTGATGTTGTACACATCCTGCAAACCTTGACAGATGCCTCCTTCCTACTCCTCCTCCACATGTGATCAACCAGGGGTATAGGATCTGCACTGTGGGAGGAAGAAAAAAATAAACAAAGAAACACAACAGGGACAGAGACAGTGACAGAGACAGAAGCTTACCTGGAAGGGCTTTGGAGGAGAGTCCCAAATGGGTCGCAAGAGATAGGAGATGGTTGTATAGTTGAAGAAGATGACAGGCACACAGATCGCTATCAGAAAAAGAAGGAGCAAGCATCTGAGCCTCACTCTCCTCAACGTCGTCAAGCTTCTATACCTCCTCCTTCCTCCTGCTGCTGCCGTCGTCCACATTCTCGCGTTCTTCCACTTCTACACGGGACGTCTACCTCTCTTTCTCTGTGTGTGTGTCTTCTTCTTTCCTTGAAGAAACCCTTGACGAAACCCTACAAGCGCGACACCAGAGACACGAGCATAGACACACAATAGACACACACACACACACACACACAAAGATCTTGAGCAGACAAGCTACCGATGAGCATGCATTCCGTAGAACGGTCAAAGATTGCGTATGCAGTTAGGTTTCTTCCACTGTTCTTGACTGGAGCTGATTCGAAGAACTGCTCTCTCTCTCTCTCTCTCTCTCTCTCTCTCTCTCTCTCTCCTTGTGTGTGTGTGTTTGTGTCCTGGAAGTAGCGAATCCTGTTCGGGGTTGTGTGCTTATGTTTGTCGTCTAATTTGGAAGACGAAGTGATATTCTTCTTGTCTTGCATGGTTTCGAGGGGAACAATAATGGTCGCTTAGCCGATGGAATGATTCGGTGACTGGTGGAAGACGAAGTCGCACGGGGAGACAAAGAGAGGAGAGAAGAGAGAACAGAACAGAACAGAACAGAAGAAAGGAATCAAAATGGAGATGGAGATGGATAGGCTTGAGAACTGCTTGCTTTGCGCGATTTCCAGGAGAACAGTAGTAGCGACAAGCAGACTTCTGATTATTGTAGCCGATGGAATGACTTGGTAACTGGTGGAAGAAGACGAAGTTGCAGAACGAGACAATTTAATACAATACAATACAAGACAAGACAAGACAAGACAAGAAAAGGAAGCAAACAGGAGATGGAGATGGAGAGCTTGAGAACGGATTCACCCCTTACTCGGCGTGTTGTCAGGTCTTTTCTCCAATTTCTGAGCTCAGGTATGATCCTCCTCCTCCTCCTCCTCCTCCACCTCATCATCATCTTCTTCGTCTTCTTCTTCTTCATCATCTTCATCATCTTTGGAAGATTGTCTGAGTTGGGTTTCTGCCATTTTACTAGGGTTCCAAGGTTTTTGGAACTTGAGGGGGCAGTGATGGAAGCAAATTTGACGCTTTGGGAATTTCTGCAGCAAGAGTCGTGTTCTGACAAATTGTGTTTCTGTACTTGGAAGAAAAGAAGCACATGTATCAATAACAGTGAGGAAGTTCAAGGAATGGAACTCTCACTAAAATAGGAGGGAAGTTCTCTTTTTGCGTGTGTGTGATGAACATTACATGTGTGTGTTACATTGTTGGTTTCTGTGATGATGGCAGTACAAGCAGCACCTGGTGTTGACAGGGAGGATATTGAAGTTGCAGCCCAATGTTTATCGGAGGTTTTCAAAATCAATCAACAGCATGATGGAGATGATGACAACAGTCCACTTCCCTCATTGCCTGATTTGATCACTGCTGCTGCACATACATCTTCTTTAGGGTTGGTGCAATCAGAGGATTCGGATAGAGTCATGGCAGATGCAGCTGCTGCAGAGGAGCCCATAGCAGCAGAATCTCCCATGACAGCCACCGCCCCAGCAGCAGCACCAAATTCTTCTTCCATGTTTGCCTTGAACAACCAAAGTGCTAGTACAACATTGGTAAATTTAAACAAACCTCCAAACTCCCAACTCTGGAAAAAAAATGCTGATAAAATCTTGAAACCCAAATATCAAACTGTGCAAAGATGATGATGAGCAGGTGCTGTCAAAGTTGTGAATCATGTAGGTTTTAGGATTGCATTTCAGGTCTGTCTGCTGCTCTTACGAACCGTGGATTTTCCCCCTCTCAATTCAGGTTTTGGAACTAGTTAGTTTCTGTCACTTGATATCTCCATCAAACAGTCACCCAGTTCTTATGCTTAGATTGATCATGTGCATTGTCTTTGACAGTCTTTTCATGATGTGTTTGTAGCAGGATGCGAGGACAGGCAGTCAGCCATCTACTGCAGGTGCATAGCTCATATCCCCATTTCTGGGTTTTTGGAGTACTTATGTAGCCAGAACCAACATGCTTTAGAAGAATCATACAGTTTCATCTTCTACAGCACAATTTCACATCATGCAGTCTGCTTATGGATTTCTTGCATCCTCTAGGTTTGGCGTACCTGTTTTGAGAAAAGAGGCCAAGCTGCTGCTGTTTTTTTGTCTCTCTCTATGTCTGTTTCATAAATGCACTTGCTCAGTTTTGCTGCTTGATGATGACTTGAGTTTCACAAAAGATATTTTTTTCATTTTGAGATCGATCTTGTGCTGCAGACACCATAGGGTCATCAAACCCCTGTCCTGCAGACTTGTGGGAGCAATTCAGACATGGACTTGAGTGGTGTGGTTACTTTGGTGGGGTGCCTGAGGGCTCTCCAGAGTATGTGACTAGAATGAGAGCAGCTGAAACCACATTTCAAGATTCTTTAAAGGTATATGTAGCAAGCATTGGCAAATGCATCATCCAACAGCATGTGAACATTTGATTTCAAAAGAGTGTTTACTCTATGAGCATCCTACTAAAACTTGATTTATTGCCATGAAGCAGAAGTACAGAGATTCTGTGACTTTATCAACTGATCAGAAAGATGCACAAATTCTTGCTGAGGCATTCAAAGTGCAAGGTAACTATTGTCTTCTTCTTGTGTCCAGACACAAAGTAACATTCTACCAAAACAATGGTACTCTTCAGCTCAATATAAAAGCTCCATCAACACCTATGAAGATTTTTTTCATATGTTGTAATGGCAGGGAATGCATCAATGAAGGAGCAGCGGTTTAGTGATGCCATTCAGTTTTACACACTGGCAATTTCATTGTGTAATGACAATGCGATCTTTTACGCAAACAGGTGCAATAAAAATGTTCAATGCCTCTGCATCTCGTTGTAGGTTTGTGGTGCTTGTACTGCAGAATAATAAGAAATGAAGATGGAGCAAGTTTTGACCACTTCTCGGTAGCTTATGCATTTGCAGGGCAGCAGCACATTCAGAGGTCAGCAAGTTTGCAGAGGCAATAGCTGACTGTGAGAATGCTATCCGGATTGACCCCAAGTACAGCAAAGCCTACAGCCGCCTGGGCTGGGTGTACCATGCTCAAGGCCATTTCCAAGAAGCGATAGAAAAGGGGTTTCAAAAAGGTCAGTTGCAAACTGGGTGATGTTCTGTTTTGTTTGCTCCAACCACAAATGATTGAACACATTGTTGTGCCAACACTAGAGGAACTTTGAGTACAAGAAATTGCAGACATCAATGGCAATTTTGTTCTCCTAACTGAGGCTATGGTCAATTGATTGTGGGTTGCAGCACTAAATCTTGATCCAAACAATGCCACTGCGAAGGAGAATTTGATGGTACTACCTTACCTCTTCAGGACTATGGTGACAAATGTTAATTCAAACATGGTGTCATCATGCTGAACTTAGTGTGCATCATAATGTCTATTGGGAGTGATGGTCTCCCAATAGATTTCCTATTTCCTCTCATGATTGCATATGAGCTTGCCTCCTGAATTTCTTATGTGCTTGAATGAAACCCAGGCAGCTCAGCAGAAACTTGCAGAGCAGCAGAGAGATCAATCATATCAGCAACAGGAGCCACAGCAACAGGGTCAGAACCCATTTGGTCAGGTATGTGGATTAGTAGGGAGAAACAGAAAAGATGAGAGATTCAAATCTTCCAGTTCTTCAGGAGAAAGAGAGGCAGATGAGTCTTTTGAATCTCTTCTCCTTGTATGTTCTTGTGCATTTTATTCCTTTTCAGCATGCTCTGAGTGTTGCTGCAGCAGGGTGGGATACCTGGGTTTGGTGGAGCAATGCCTGGAAATGTACAACTTCCTCCAGAGATGGCAAACTTGATCCCAGGGATTATGAACTTGGCTGCCCAATTTAATCAAAGGCAACAACAGCAGGAAAGCAACATGCAACCGGGTGATGAAAGTCATGAAAATGGTGGTGAACAGGGCCTTGGTGATGATGATATCAGAGTCAATACAAGCATCAACTTCACTGTAAATGGACAGGAATTACCTCCTGAGTTTGCAGGACTGATGGGTTCTGTCTTGCAAATGTTTGGTGGGGTAAATGGAGGAGCTGCAGGTTCAAACCCTAATACTCCAGGTTCACCAGGAGGAGGTATCTAACCCGGTTTACAAAAGAAAATGCTCTCCCAATTGAGCAAAACATTTATGACTTCCTCTGGCTTAAGGAATACACCTCAAATTGGGGATTCTCAGGCTGTAAGTACAGTCAGTCAAAAGTTAGGATAAGTGTTTGTTGGGATGGTAATGTGAGCAGGCTCGAATTTTGGTATAAAACATGTGGACACATGCATACACTCAATTGTAACACAGTCAATCAATTCCTGTATGGTCAAAGCTGTTGTAGGCTAGTTTACTTCCACAAGGAAGTGTTTGACCAGTACAAAACTGTTGTAAGCTAGTTTCCTTCCTGAAGGAAATCTGCCATACCAGAAGCATTTTGTTAACAGTTTCTGAAAGAGGCTGGGATGTTTCTGGAACAAAAGATTCTAGTGGAATTTGTAAGTTTTGGGCGAAGAATTACCAGCCAACAATATAGATGGTTTCAGATACCAGTGCTGTTGATGACACTATAATGGAGGACAAGTTTGTTCTTACAAGAATTTTGTGAAAATGTGATTGCTTCAACACTTATTTACACAGGTGATTAATAACTGCTAGTGCTGAACAGGAGGAGCATTCCAGCAAAGGATCCAATGAAATTGGCAGGGCTGACAGAAATGCTTTTATTGTGATTCCAATGTAGGTGCACATGATGGCCAATGTAAGTACACATGACGCAGGGTTTCAAATGACTGGCCAAGATTGTAGGTTGTTTCTGATGGGCATGCAACCCTAAGTCCAAACACTGAACTTAGGTCTGACTACAAGGAAGGCCGCTGAAAGGCAGAAAGGTCATGAAATGTATCTCGCAAACCATCATACACTTTGGTGTATATGGGAAACATCTCATCATAGATTTTGACATCATTAGGTGATGGATCATAAGTCTGTTCCTGCTGCACCCAGTTTCCTGCACAAATGGCTCTGAAAATCATCAGAAAGCCTCTATTGTCAATATCATTCTCTCACATTTGAATTTGGTTCTGTGTATGGAGTATATTAACAATGTTGCTGACAAGGGTTGTTCCTTCTTGCTGTAAATTTTGGCTTAGCATTTGACATGACTAGAGCAGCAAGCAGAGGAAGTCTGATTGGGGTAGCTGCATCATCATCACCCTGGCTCTCCTATTGAAGGCTTGAAAAAAGTCTCTGGCACAGAAATTACTGAAGGGAGACACAAGACTTACCACCAGGAGACAGTGTACTGTGCCAGCCAAGCCACTGGCCCGCAAGTAAGGCAGCTCCTTTCACACCTACCTCCTGAAATGTACAAACCCATCTATTACTCTTGGAGCTTACCTTAGGAATGAATTTTTGAGCTTGGATTATAACAAAGAACATACCAACAAAAGGGAATTTACAACAAAGAAGTATGAGGAATAGGTACCTGAGGATCCATTAGCACCTCTACTGTCTGACCAAAAACCCCTGCCATTATCGAAGGCCAAACTGGTGACCTGAATCAACAAAACATGCATTAAGAAGTTATAGCCCAATGAGGAATCCTCCCTGTACAATTTGTGAGGAAGGTGGTTAGACTCCACTATTGACACATGAATTAAGAGGTAATTTGATTGTGATTGAAGTCAACCTAGCTCCACCACCAACCAGTCGAAGAGGAGCACATCTGGTATCTGGAATCACACAACATCATGTGTTATTGCTTTATGTTTCTGCGATTGAATGATTTGGCAAACTCCTTTGTTGTTGCCATACCAGTTACCATCAATGGATATAACTGTGGTGGGTATGAGCAGTACATTGCACATACCACTATCATGTAGCTCTCCACCAGCCAATGCGTCACAGCTAGATCTCAAGGCAAAAGCTACACCTTCCATGACCTGTTTGCATACACTTCCCATAGCACAATGTTAGTATTTCAACCTGATCTTGACCAAACAATAAATGTAATTCAGAAGGAAAATTCCACCATAGCTTGGAAGAAGAAGATGTTTACTGACAGCCCGCAACATTTGCTCACGAGTTGTCGATGCTGAGATCCCAATGAAGCATGCACGTGCATTCCCATCCTCAAATGGACATCTCTCTCCTGTGCACCCTCAAACCAGACACATGAATCAATCCAATTTTTTCACTTCATGCCTATGGCAAGCTCAAATATTATATGCGCCCTATGGGGTTTGTGCATAAAAGGCGATGCAACAAAAAGAGGTACCATTCAGGTAGGGCAGATACAGAAGACCTCCACATCCGGCCCTCTCCAACTTCACCAAGCTGTCGATTTGTTTCATGCTCACACTACCTGCAATTGCAATATGGAACTGACATGACCAATGGTGCTGTCTTCGTGAACCGACCAGCACTAATCTGCAAGTTTGAGTGTAGCTTCATCCTTCCAGCATCCATTAAAAATGCATAGAGAGAGGGAGGCACCTGGATAGCCAGTTGATGCTGCCCATGCTAAGTTTCCCCCTGCTGTCATTATTGATCCTGCATATCCAGAAATTTCCATCAGTCTACACATATTGCACATAAACCCATCTAACCTCACAGAGTACAATGCATACATCTATGATGAGAGAGGAAGAACACATTTTGCTCACACCCAGATCACCGATGTTTGATTCATCAGCAGTTGAAAGGTTTTGGGTGGGGGAACATTAGACCACTATCACTAGATTCAACCAGTTGTGCACCAACCTCATCTTTTTGTGGCAGCACATACAAATCCTCAGCAAGTCCAAACATTGCATGATGGTACCTGTTTTGAAAACTAGGGATGACTCAGGGTGCCCAAGTGTGAACACTCCAGATGGTCTGGGCATCTGCACAATTACAATAATGTTTTGCTCATGGCGGTCTGACTGTCAAATACATGGGTAATATTGAGCTGTAATGAAATCACGTATCACACTACTATACATACAGGCTTAGCCTTAGGAGGTCGTCCTGCAGAGTGCTGAAATGAGCCTGCGACCCATCTGGACACAATAGATCACAAGGTCACATTCAGAATCATGAAACTGTCAAATCATGTGCATATCAGCAGTGGTCAAAGGGAGATCTTGTTTGATAGACATACCCTGAAGTGCCAAGGTATGCATACAAATTCCCCAGAACTCCTGCTCCAGCCCTAGAAAGCACAAAAGTCATTTTCCTCCTGCATCATGTCATCTTTGCTTTTGCAAACAGCTAGTTCTAAAATGGCATCCAACATTCCACTTCCCCACAAGATCCTCATCAATCCATGTATCAAGGCTCCTAAGCACTGGTCTTTTTCTGTAGGTTGAAATCAAAAATGAGAGAAAAAATCCAAATAAAGACCTACCCAAGAGTGCATGCACCTGCATCCCCACAGCAGTGCACTACAGGTATCCCCTGCAAGCTCACATTCCCCAACTCTTCTGCTGCCCATGCACTCACCTCCCCTGTTACCAATTCCCATTCGCAGAATTCATGTCTGTCCAAAAGATGCTGGGACTCACTTGCTTCTTCCTAATCCAGAAGCAACTCAGAAAGGTGAACTCAATTACTTCCTGAAAACATTCTGAATATCCTGGTCAGACAAGAGCTATACAGTTCAGACCACAAACCACAAGGGATGTTGGGGGGATGGATTAGTGGAAGCTTGTCAATCCAGTGGCCCAGCCCCACATCATGCATCAACCCTGTTGCATACTGCACCCCTCCCTACTTGTCAGACACTCCTATTCAGAGACTAAAAAATTACCTACTGTGACTATAGATCCAACAAAGAATTGCAGCACTGAAGTTGAGAGAAGCATATCAATGCACAATAGCAACCTTGAAGGATAGATCTGTGAGGCCCGTGGTGGAGGCAGTGGTGGAATCAGTGACACAAACTCCACAAAGCTTCCAGACAACATAATCATGCCTGTCATCCTCCAATTGGTCCCCCAATCCCATCATGCAGAAGTCTTGAAGCTGTTCATGCTGGATATTTTGTTACAGATACAAGTAATCCAAATAGCAGAGGAGCTGGTGGTGCAAACTACAGACCCGCCAAGCAAAAGTGTTTGACAATGCTGAGCTGCATTAGAGTCATGCTTGTCCAACCACCGCAGCTTAGCTAAAACACTGTAGCCCACCAGATTGTGTCAACACAAAGTCCAGTGCTATCAAAAAAACACCATAAGAGAGCAGCTCATGTGAGACAAAGTTTATGCCACCCTTGCTTTCAGAATAATTCCTTTCAAAGTTTTCACCTTGAGAGTGTTCCAGAGCTGCAAAGTTATTCAACCCACCTTGTTGCACCTTGATGTGATCCAGAAACAGACGCTAAATAATCAGCTCCACCTGCCAACCGAGCAATCTCAAAGCCCGAACCAAATTTGAATCAGCTGTTTTCTTGAGTCTGCCTTACAGAAACATACCAGAGGCACTCATCCCAACAGGCAGAAAATGACATATGGATGACTTCTGAGCTAACAAAAGTGAGTACTGATAAAACATGTACTTGTATGGATTTGCATAACGACAGATCTACTTATTGAGCTCGAACAAAGCACAAAAATATGGATCAGATGTACCTCAGTTGCTTCTGCAACTGCTCTTGCATCTGAATAGAGAATGGCTGGAGGTGCAAGTTCCAATTTGCTCTGTTCTATCACCATAAGCAAAACATATTACCACCAGGTCACTTGAATGAAGAAGGTAAAGGAATGGTGGGGGTTACAACATATGTACCTGTGGGAGAAGGATGACATTCTGCATTTGGCCAGTAACAGTCAGAGCCCGCACAGTTCCAGAATGGCTGACTGCTGCCATTGCCATACACGTTTTCACCACTTCCACCGTTGCATCCCACCATCTCTCCATTTCTTGCTCTGCACTTGCTGTTCCTGCACTGCTTCATTTGCCATTCAGGTCAGAAACCCTAAAATCTGAACACTAAAGCAATAAAACTTGCAAAAGCCAGAAAATGAAGTGCTGATGAATCTCGAGTCAATCAGTTTCACTTTTGTATAGAGTCTTGGAAAATTTTGTCATGAAAATTAGTTAGTTCTAGGGGTGCAGATTGAGAAAAGCATGAAGAAAAGTTAGGGGAACTCCAGCCTCATAAAATTCTCAAAAAAATTCTCCATTTCAAAAAAGACCCTACCCACAACTGCTTCTGAGCATGAATATGACATACATTGCCTCCTCCTTAGCAGTGGAAGGAGGTCATACTCTTTGGCAAACCATTGCAGCTGTAGTTCTATATACTAAGAATTTTTTTAGGTCAAAACAGAATAGATTACACTAAGAACAATTCTAGGTTGAAGAAACATTCATACAGGGAGAGAACAATGTAGTAGGGTTTAGGGTCTACTTACAGACATGAAGGAGATGGTGGTGGATGTGCAGAGAAAGCAGATGTCGACACACATCCTTTCGACGTGATCAAAGCTGCTTTTGTTCCACCAGTGCCCACATCAATTGCTAACACCCATTCCTTGTTTTTTGATTTTGTGTTGCATGCATGAGCTCGCATCATCACAGTGCGACTGCTGCAGCAGCAGATCATCAGCTGCTGCTGCTTGTTGGGTGTTGATCTATTTTGTGTCAGAAACTTGTTGTGACCATGGAGTTGATGATACTGCTGCCGCTGCAAACATAGATCCGATACTTGCTTGTTGATGATACCAGCCAGCGACATGATTGCAAATCTCCTCCCCGGCTGCTGCTGCAACAACCAAGTACAGCTCCAGCCAGTTCCAAAAACCCAGCACCAAAAGACAACAGAAAACAGGGGACAATGGACTTATGCTTATAGTCATCCCCCGTTTGAACCCCTTTTTGGTCCTCTGTTTTCCGTCTCATGCCTAGTTTGTTCTCATATCTGTTCATCCCCCGTTTGAACCCCTTTTTGGTCCTCTGTTTTCCGCCTCATGCCCAGTTTTTTCTCTTGGCTGTTCATCCCCAATTTGAACCCATTTTGCGTCTCATGTTTTCCATCTCATGCCCAGTTTTTTGCTCATAGCTGTACATCCCCAGTTTTAACCTATTTTTCGTCTCATGTTTTCCAGCTCATGCCCAGTTTCTTCCTCATAGCTGTACATCCCCAGTTTTAATCTATTTTTCGTCTCATGTTTTCCATCTCATGCCCAGTTTCTTCCTCATAGCTGTACATCCCCAGTTTGAACCCAATTTTCGTCTCATGTTTTCCATCTCATGCCCAGTTTGTTCCTCATAGCTGAACCCCATTTTGGTCCTCTGTGTTCCGTCTCACACCCTGTTTGATGCTGTCCACAAAGTGTCAAGAAAACTAGGGACGAAAACAGTTCGAACCAGAACACAGGGGACAATGAAGTTATGCTGATAGGTAGTCATCCCCAGTTTGAACTAATTTTTGGTCCTCTCGTTTTCATGCCCAGTTTGATGCTTCCCACAAAATGTCAGCCAAACCAGGGACGAAAACAGTTGGAGGACCAGGAAACAGGGGACAATAATGTTGCTGTTCATCCTCAGTTTGAACCCTTTTTTGTGCTTATGTTTTTCCGTATCATACCCAGTTTGATGCTTCCCACAAAGTGCCAGCCAAACTAGGTGCGAAAACAGCTTGGGACCTCAGTTAGGTCCTCTGTTCTCCGTCTAATGTCCAAATTTTGAAGCTCTCCACAAAGTCAGCTAAACTAGGGACGAAAGAAGTTTGGACCTCTGTTAATGTCCTCTGTTCTCCATCTCATGCCCAGTTTGACGCTGTCCACAAAGTGTCAGCCAAACTAGGGACCCAAAAAAACAGTTTGGACCTCTCTTTGGTCCTCTCTTTTTTCCCATCTCACACCCAGTTTCAATGGGTATGTCCATTTTGAACATATACCTATCCAATACTTGTATTAGGATTTTTTTGCAATTTGTGCATACCCGTTTTGCAAGGGTATTAAGATTCATTCCATTTCCATATACATCAATATTACTCCCCAAAAAAAATAGTTGTAAGGATCCCGGGTTTAGGGTTTAGGGTATCAAACACCAAACTTAGGTTAACTTATGGATGAACTTTAGGTGAACTTATGGGTTGTTCAATTTAGGTTTGATTTGCTTTTAATTTTGGGAAATGATTTATTATTTATTATTATTTTTGGTTAATGGCCTTTGATGCAAAAAATGATTTGACAAAAAAAATTCCCTTGGAACACTAATGTGAATGTATGGATGGATGTATTATGGATGGTGAGAGAATAGACAACCAAAGAAAGACAAAAAAAAATTAGCATCCATTTGAATATTGATTACAATTGCCATCAAATAATAAGGTGGAAATTTTTATCATCCATTCAATATTGATCCAAATGGGTCATAAAATAACTTGGAATTTTTTTTTTATCATCTAAGGAGTACTAATCAAAATGGTCATGAGGAGGTAATTTGAGCAATTTTTATCATCCATTCAATATTGATCAAATTGCTCATGAAATTAAGTTTTTAAATTAATCCTCGGTTTGAATATTGATAAGAATGATCATGAAGAAACTTGGAAAATTTATCATTTATTTGAATACTAAAAAATGGGATGTTATATGTTAAAATTTTACATTACTTGCATCAAACAAGATATTGCTTAGGGGCTATTATGTGAAGGATCCTTTCTTCTCACCTTATTATTATTCAAATTTTTAATATGCACATATTTAAACAACCTTAAATTAATTTGAAAATTTTCTCTTTTTTTTTGCATCAAATGTTGATATTTTATATTTTTTCCAATACTAAGAAATTTCAAGGAATTGATATATGGATGATTTTTTGGAATTTATCGTATCATTATCCTTGGACAATTCCAAAAGCAATTCATACCTACCTCATTTTGAAACCTATTTATTTCATTTTTAAAAATAATAATTACTACCTTTCCTCTTTCCTTCCCTAGTAATTATTTCATTCCTTTCCTTATAGTAAATACCTCACTCCTTTCCCCTACCCCCCAAACATGGATAGGAAAAGGCAAATTAACATGTGTTTTTTGCATTGCCCGTGATATTTATATCAATTCAAATTAAATGAAAATTAGCATTGACATAAATAATTATGAACTATTGGAGACAATACATGGGAACATAAAATAATAATAATAATAATAATAGATTGTCATTGGTACTGCAAAACAACTTAGAGCCCAAGTTTAAAATTTTGATTTTAATATTTGAAATTATGAAGAGTAATAAGGATACAATTGAACATGGTAAGATCATGTGATAAGATTTTATTTTTTTTGGAGTTAAAACATATGTTTGAAATATCATCCAATTGGGTAGTTGGGGACTTGACAAAGCAAAATACCCATCTAAAATGTAATTGTTTTTTAATGATTTAACTATCAATGGTGTAAAAAGATCATTCATTTCACATTCTTTCACATTTTGTTATTAGTTCATTCATTAGCACTAGTTTACTTTACTAACCTATTAATTGAACCAACTAACAATTTATACCTAATTTTTTTATAGATATGTTGTATTTTTATTTAATATTGGGGATTAATGCATACCTTATATTAATTATATTTTGGTTTCCAAAATAAAAATTAATTTATTATAGAATTAATTAGATTAAAATGTTTACCCCAACAATCAATATATGGGACCTTATATTTTTATTCATGTGTTTTGTAAATTCAAAAAAGAACATCCCCCTTTGATTTGAATATTGATCAAAATGGTTATCGAACAACCTAGAATGTTTTTCAAATAGGCACAAACACAATCCAATGAACCAAAAAAAAAATTAGTAATAAACCTATCATCCACTTTGTAACTTCCCTTTTAGAAAGGAAAAAAAAAGGCCTTCCCTTAATGTAATATCACCACATGGGTTATTCTATTAGTCACTAACCTTAAACCCTAACTCCTATAATTATGGTAGATGTTAAAATATGTTACAAATCATATTGGAATTTACATATGATTATTCTTACAATTCAACATCCAAAAACAAAATTAGATCTAACTAGTATACCCTTTTGGGTTTAGACTAAGGAATAACAATTTGTAATTAATGGAGATGTTAGATGTAAATGATGTGGTTTTAATGAAGAGAGAGACTAGAGAATTGCAATAAAAGAGGCCAAGAAATATGGTATCATAATTATAGGAGTTAGGGTTTAAGGTTAAAAAGTGTAAAGCTTGCACATGAAATGTAATGCCTATTAATCACATGGATGCAAAATTCCACTCGTAACATGGCCTCTTACTATACTAGAAAAAAAAGGGTATGTTGTTTACATTCTAAGTTTCAACACATTGAATTCACTCTTGCTTGTACCAAGCCAAAACATCTTTATTGCAATCAACTTATTTTCTCTAAATGGTCGACTTTTAACATCTATAAAAATCACTACATCAATGGTTGAATTCAAGATTAAAAAATCAATTTGAGATTTACATTAAATTTTCAAGTTGATGATCCTTCTAATTAGGATTCAATGGATGATATTTTTTCACGTTGCCTAATGACCATTCTATTCAATATTCAAATGGATGGTAGTTTTTTTAGGTTACCTAACGACCATTTTGATCACTATCTAATGGATAGTAAAATTTTCAATGTAATGTGACTATGTGATCAATATTTGGGTCCAAACGAAATTGAACAAGCTAATGGCATTACTTTAGACAAGGATTGCAAATCTTTTTGCCCCAAATTGGTTTTTTAATACAAATAAATTTTTGGATTAAGTCTTTTGTAACTTGTTGTAGAAAATGCTTATAATTATCTCAATACATCACAATTTTTTTTGTTCATCATTAAGGAATAAATATGATTTTTTAAAAGGGTGAAAATTTCTTGTAGATTTTAGTGTTTCATTTTGAAAAATGATCATAACTTCAAATCTTAGTCAAAAATTCATTCTTATATTTTTTAATTTTCTTGTATTACAAGCTACAAACTTTGCTTAATAAATCATTTACATTATACCCCCTTTTATATGCAGTAAAAGTCCTTTGAAAATTTTAAGTTTTGAACTAATTTTGAAATTATATATTTTTAAAATTATGAAATTTCATATTTTAAAAATATGAGTGTTTTTGGAATGTGGCTAATAGGTTTTTTTATCATCTAAAATTATTTTATTATATGAGTACTTTTGAAAGTTGTTCACAAAATTATTTCCTTCTCATGCAATAATTTTTCATTCTCAAACATCGTAACTTAAAACCTAAACTTTAAATTAGGTAAATTTTATTTTTAATTTAAATTTCTTGACATTCATATGAGTAAAAGGTTAACAACTTGATATGATTACCAATTAACATAAATAAATCTCTAATTTTGAATGGTTATTACTACCATCCAATAGGTTAATCTTAACCCATGTTCATGCCAATAATGTCATAGTATTAGTTTTACGTAAGTACTTTTTATTTTATTATTTGAAATACATTATTCAAATAGAGAAGTTGAACACTATTAAAAATCCATAAGCATTGGGTGTGGAACACAAAACAATTAATTCTTATTGGTACTTTAAAATTCCTAAATCTAGTTTATCCAGGTCACATGTAGAATACCCCTTGTTGGGCCAATTGAAGTTTATCACAAATTGGTCAAGGGTTAAAGTTTTCCCATGTAGGTGGTAGTGAATGGTGTATTTATTTATTTATTTTTCAATGTTGGGAATGATATATATATATATATATATATAACAAATCCCATCATTTTTTTGACAAGTAAATTTGAGCTTTTTGGGGAATTTTTGAAATTGCAATCTCAGCTAATTTTGCTAAAATATTTGGAATTTTTTTTTGCCCAATTTCTGATATCAAAAAATTGAATTAAAAAAAAAATGCCTAGTTTGGGAAAGGGGAAAGTGGTGCAAAGGAAAATTTATACTAATTAGGTTGACTTGTCACAACAAGCCAAAAGTATTAATTATTTTTTTAAACATCAAGTTGATTTTGTAAATAACTTGTTGCACTATCAACCTACCATTCGAAGATGACAATTTATTTCATTTTAGTTTTTGATAATTTGGACTATTAAAAACCTAACAAACTATTCATATCCTTGTTAAGATTGAAGTTTGGTAGTATTTATTGTCAAGAGGGCAAAAGCCAATTTTGTTTTGGGGTTCTTATTGTGCTAGATTTGAGGATTTAGGGTTTAGGGTTTAAGGAGTATCAAACCTTGAACCTATTGCACACATAAAGTAGTTTTGACCACCCGGATGCCCACCCACACAATGCTTGGAAACACTGAAGAGATTTTAACATCCTCTCATCTCTCATTGAAGACACTTCTTCTTCTTCTAGTACCACAATCCTAAGTTTTTGTTTACCATTGAGATCACAACTATGTCTTTAGTTGCCTTTGCAATAATAATCCATGGAAAGTTGGAAATTAAACTACACATTATTGTTAACCATGGGCCAAATAAAAGAGGAAGATGATTAGCTTGAATGTCACATTTAACATTTGACAGATTGTAGGAAAGTGTGAATAAACAAACAAACAAAAACCCTAAAAAATGGATTGAAGCGAGGTAAGACGTATGGACTAGAGAATACCATCTTAGAATTGAGAGCCATCTTCAACCTGACACTTTCTTCTTAGTGGATTCACTTACTTGATACAAGTGCTCCCAGTAGAGACTCCATGAATGATGAGTGAATTTGAACACAAATTGGGACTTGTGTGCATCGATCATTTCTTGCATTTTCCTGTAAAACAACTGAAAATTGCAGCCTACAATTGCAGCCTGTGTTTCTTGAGTTTGGGTATGCATTGGCTGCAATTGCAAGACTTACAAACAGACCTGCAAAATTTCTACCAAACCCAACTTCAATGTTTTTGTACACTTCAACTTGCCTTCTTGAGACTATTGCCTTGTGCCTACAATTCTGCTAACACATTCCGGACAACTTAGAAACATCCGGTTTTCCTTTCACTAGGCATTTTCCCACCATGGCATGTCCCCCATCTTTGCAATGGTTTCAATACATTGGTAAAGAGGAGGTACTTACACTTTGGGGACAAATGCCACATGCATGGGAGCACACACTCCTGGCCCACAATCTGCAATTGTCTACCTCCAGGTGTAAAAATTACAACCACCTTTCAAATCTGTCCCACAACATAGAGGACATACAGTGGGCAAGGAATGTCAGCAAAGTTGTGAGATAGGTTTCTGACAAGAATTCACTAATCAATTTTTTCTGGGTACCTTTGGTTCTGCCCACACAAATCGACTGACTGATGTCGTCAGCAGTGGGATTTTTCACCTTAGCTTTGCTATGGGATTTGAGAGAACTCCGGAGTGCCATTTTTTGCACCACGGAAATGGATATCAAAGTTGTCAAGAAAAACTCTGGCAAAGTAGAACAGAAGAATGGGTCACACTAGGGAGTTAAAGCCTTCTCTGAAACTGTACAGCTCATTCACTTGTTTTTTGGCTCAGAAATTGTGATGTCTGTAACTGCAAAAGTTGACATCATAAGCATTATAAATCTTTGCTTCGACGGCCTGGGTGTTGAAAAGTTGGCCCAAATCCAGGGCGAGCACCCTCTCGTTGCCCACGACATGACCGACCTTGGCCTGAGTGTTGCCATAAATCTTGACCTTCAGAATCACCCCTTTCCAAAAATGCCACAGGATCCTGGCCATGGCGTCGTGAACTCCAATGCTCCTCTCCTGGAGTTCTGGGAGGAGTTCCAAAGGGATGACGACCCGGCAAAAAGTGAGGACCACCCATAGGTGATGATGGTGCCATTCCACGGCCACCTCGGCTCAGAAGAGGAGGGCCAGAACGGGGTGGTTGGTGAAGAATCCCACTAGACCCCATGGGTGGTTCTGGAAGAAGTCCTCTCGTAATGCAGGTGGCCGAGCTAACAAAACAGCCTCTCTCTTTTGCATCTGCAAGTAAGGCTGCCCAATCTTCAGACTGCACAAGAGCTGATGCATTACCAATTACCTGCATAGAAAACATGTAGTAACAGTCAATCAAACTTATCAAAGCTATTGTCATTTGCTGATAAAAGGATTCCATGATTGTAGAATGAAAAAGGCAAGAAGACAACAAAGTGCAATGACCAAAGAACAGTGCATGCTACATCGTTTTGTCTTGATGAGATGCACCTACCCACAACGACCTTCGTGCACGAGTAAGAGCAACATTCATACGCCGAATGTCAGCAACAAATCCAACACCATGGCTTGAAGCTCGCACACATGACATAATAATCACATCACGCTCTTGCCCTTGAAAAGCATCAACAGTGTTTATGTACACACCCTTGCTAGCAGCATTTGAGCCCACAACTGTCACAAATTCCTTCTCCAAACAAGTAAGCTGCTGCTTATAGGGGGTAATAATACCTACGCTTACTTTTGCAGGGGGTACATTCCCAGCAGCAGCAGCAGCTTCAGCTAACACCTTATGTAAGTGTTCAAACAAATGGATCGCCACTTGAGCCTCCATTTTGTTTTGATAAGAGACAGAACCCCCATGGGACTCCCGACCATGGCTGACATCAAAGAACAGATATGGTTGCAAAAGCGAGTCCTTGTGATATATTTCATCAGGCAGTGCTTGAACACTCTCGCTGTCCACCAATCGCCCTTGATAAAAATAGCGTGATGGGAAGTCACGAATTCTTGGATGCATGCGATATTGCACAGACAGAAGAATTGCTGGACACCCAGCCTGTTGGAACCGCTCAAACAAGCTTCGACTATACTGCATCGTGTCTGCAGCCCGACTAATGACTGTTGCTGGAAGCTGCTGAGGATCTCCGACAAGAACACAGCGTGCAGCTCTTAAACTGAGAGGTGGCAAAACTGCAACCTCACTTGCCTGTGCTGCCTCATCAATGACCACCATATCAAACCCATGCGCCAGCGAACTGAAAATCTTGCGTCCGCTGCTAGAAACAGTAGTGAACACAATTTCTGCTTCATTTGCAAAACTAGTTTCCAGTTTTCGACGTGCCTCTTCAATCCGAAAATTACTGCCTGCCCGAAACTTGACTTCAATGATGAAAAGACGTGACATTTCTACAAGTACTTTGTCTCTCTCCTCTACTACAGCTGCTAGCTGCTGAAGCTTTCCATCTCTCATTTGATCACGAGCTGCCAAGACATCTGGCTCCACCCCCATATTTCCCTGCAAGACCCTCACACTAACTTAGAGAACATCATGTTTTCAAAGTCTCTTCTCATACTACGGCATGCTAGGAAGCACAGAATCAACAAACAAACCACAGTAGAAAACTCTGCAATACCTGAGACCGGACTGCAGCAGCTGTATCAATCAGATCTCGCTGAAGGCCTGCGACATGTTGAGCAAGGGTGACTTCCCTGGTTCGCAGCTGTTGTAGCCAGCCAAGGACCTGGGGTTGCTCCATAGCCAAGAGCTGTTCAGTCCGCCGCTCTACAGACACAGCCTGTGCTGCGCGAGAGGATGTGTCAACTCCCACTCTTGCAACATCAGGACGGTAAATTTTCATTTCCCCATCAATGAAGCCACGATCCAGGACCCGCGAAAGAAGCTCATCTGTAGCTGCATTGGAGGGTGCACATACCAACATCCGAGGCTTTGGACAAAGCTTTGGAAGGACACGTGCTAGGCTACGATCCATCTTCTGTAACACTTCATCAATTGTCCCCCACCCATCCCCATCATACTCGCGGTCACTACCATTGCTCAAAGACAGTTCCTCAGATGCCACAAGACTCCCTGGGGCAAGCTTCTGAAGGAGAGCTGCATAGTAGCGTTGATACTGTACCAAATGGATGACATTCAACATGCCCCATACAGTATGGGTCTTTCCAGTTCCTGGGGGACCTTGAACAAGAGTGAAGGGCCAGGGGGAGCCCCCTGCTGCTGATGCTGGGGTGTTACTTAGCTCTGAACTCCCAGCTGCTGTGTGTGCCGCTGCCCACTGTATGGCTGCCAGCTGAGGTGTGTTGAAACTTCTTTGCAGGTGTTGGATGAAGGCTCCTGTGAAGCAATCAGGCATGGCAGGTGGAACTTGGTCGGCATACCCTGGGAAAAGCTCCGGATGGGGCCGTAAAATGGCATTCATCATCTGTCCACATGTGACTGACCTTGTTAGAATGAAATCACCATCTCAAAAACAAACTAACACTACCTGTAGCTGATGGTGTATGGAAGAAGTCTTCTGTTCCATCATGTTCATTCTATACATCATTATCAGGATCAAGCAACCAGGCAGGTTTGCCTAAAAAGGGATATACTTACCTGCGGGCGGAAAGCAGGTAGAAGGTGCAAGGCTGAGTATTCACGTTGAATGGTTGTGATGGACCCAAGTCCAGCTAAGTACCAAATTCCTCCTTTCTGTAGCTGCTGCAACACATACACTGCATTGGTGATGCTATCCAGTTCGCCAACACTACTCCCACAGTCCAACAACACCACACCTGGACCAAATTAGCGAATCTCCCAAAACTGCATTCCCTTGAAAGGACCGGCAACAACATCACTGCCTTTTGAGCAAAGTTTCCTTTACAAACCTCTTGAAAAGCTTCAGTCTACAATCTGTTGCACACACATAGAGCTGAAAAGACAGCAAATTTCAGCACAGAAAACAAGTGCTGCTTTGCAGGGCAAAGTATACTAATCATCGAGAATTGATGCTCACTGGAATGGGGGAACTCTGATACTCTCACCCCAGAACTATCATGCACCTCTTACTGTGCAAAAAGATCCTGGTTCACCAAAACACTACACTGAGCAAAAATTGCTAAACCCCCTGGCTACATATGGAACTCCTGCAGTACTGACAAGAAATGTCTATGAGCATACCTTGGATGATTTGCTTCATCCTGAGACACATGAAAGTGAAAAATAGCTCCAGGTGGGTCTCTGACATCAATGGGATGAAACCGGCGCACAAGACCTGCAATACGGCCTGCTATTTGACCTTCCTCCATCTCCTCCACTTTCCCCCCCTTCAAACGGCCTTTCCTTCTGCCACCTGTGATTTGGACAACCAGAACAAGCCCACTACTTGACTCAATACTAGGATCAATATGCAGACATAATGAGATAATGTGCAGATTAGGGTTAGGGTTTACCCTAAACCCTGTCTACTACTGCATTTAGAGAACTTTTGTTGAAACTCCCAAGATGCATAAGACCTGACACTTGGGAATTGCAGGGCAACCCTTTTCCATGTCAGTCTCAAAGAAAGGGTGGCTCCAGCACTATCAGCATTTTGATAATTTAAAGTTACTGGTATTCACATTTGGTCATCTAAACAACAAGCATAAACAGATCAGGAGATCAGCTGTTGGGTAGTCCACCCTTACCTATTCCAGGCTTGGGTGTTGAAAGAACAGCAACATCTCCTTCCTTGAAGTGGAATTGTCGTTTCGGTTCAACAGGCATCAAAATGACATCATACCAACCTGCATCAAGACCATCATACCCCCCACAAAAGTCTTGAATACTATGAGGTTCTGTAAATGGTCTCACACCCATTCAAGCAAAGTAACATCTACAAGAGAAAAAAACACTCTATAAATTTGTCTTCTCTTTAAGTGGCTTGTCAAATAGGAAGGGGTGGTACTGGGTTGCTTTACAACTGGCTCATCCAGCCACACATCACAGAACCATACATAAATCTAGAAACATTTGATTACTTCCAAGGAAGTAGTATCCCACAAGTGCAGATCCTGGCAAGAATGCTTCTGAAGGGCACTCAATGGACTTCACCTGCAAGAGAGGATTGAGACAAATGGGCCCTTATGGAAAGGTGGTAGAAATTTTTGCCACTTTACCTCGTTCACGCCGTTCAACAGTTTTTACAGATACAGGCACAAAGGGATCACCACTAGAGCCTTCCACAAGCTCCTCCCAAGAATTGTGTAGCTGAGCACGACATTCCTCAAAGAGAAGGGGCTCAAACACTCCCACATATTCATCAAAAGATGCAAAGCTACCAGGCACACGCTGAAGTTCCGAGTCCCCTGCAAAGAAAGAATAACACCCAAATTTTCACCACCTGCTGGAGAAGTTTGTGGCGGAAATGGCAAACAACTAAGAAATAGGTAGTAGAGCTTCTTCACAACACACCCCAAATGTGCAGAACCCATAAGTTGACAAGTACAACCTCTGCCACGCACCAAGAGTTTGAACTGCAGAGCACTACACAAAATTGGGGACTTGTTCCCTCCACCCTCATAGTAACACCCTTGATGAATCTGGGTATGCTCTGAATATATAAGATACAGGAAGAAAACTTGGATGGGGGAAAGCTTAGAATGCATGGTGAAATCACCTTGTCCTTGCTATATACAAGAAGAGACAACACATAAAAGCCCCAGCTCACAGACCATGAGTTCTCTCAACATTCAAAGGGTCCTAATTTGGTTACTACCATGGAAGGTTCACTACCGCAGTCTTGGTGTTCTTCAGTGGCTAAGTCAAAGTGTCATGAATACACATGAATTGACTGGGAGACTCATACTTTCGAAACTCTCCAACAAGCAACACTCTGCTGGGAGTGGGCTTTCTGAACCATAAAAACACCCCAACAAAAAGCTAGGGCTTTTAGGCTCAGCCTGGAGAACTGCAAAGAAAAGGTAGCATAACAACATGATGCAGGAACTAGCAGGGTCCTTTCATGCTTGGGCCCTCCCTTTTGGTGGGTGCACCTGACAACAACACGATGGTCCTTTGAGCCTGCAGAGAGGGCTGCCTTTGGTGGGTGTACCCTGGGGCCTGCACACTGCATCAAAACTGAACACTGACCTCTTTGTTCCCACATAGTGAGCATCGAGATTATGGGGTGCCATTACCTCTATGCAACAACAGTTCCAAAGCTAGACCTAAGTCCAACTCTAGCAACCACCCACTTCAACATCCCCTCCAAAACTCTCACCCAAGTCAGACACTAAGAGATAGGGTCAAGGAACACATGAGCTCTCTTCTGCAACAAGAAGCTCAGTGTGATTATCACTGCAAAACGCTTCTCTTTTCACCTTTGCCAACTACTTTCAAATCAAATTCCTCTTCTGAGAAAGATATTGTCATGTTCAAAGCCTTTTTCTGTTCTTCATGCTTTGACAAAACTTTCCTGGATAACAAAGTGCCTCCCAGTTACATACAGCTCAAGGAGACAATCAACTCCAAGATACATATATATACATATGTAAATAAGAAGGCAGTACCGCCACAGTGTCTGTTCTGAAACCGAAAAATCCACTTGAAAACCCCCTCCCTCCCCCTGCCACCCCCACAATCATTGCTGAATGCACAACCCACTGCAGCACATTTCTTTTACAAAGTTTTTTTGGTTCAAGCATCCAGGATCCAAATCCCTTCTAGCAGAAGGGAACAAAACCCTGAAAAACAAGATGGGGAAGTAGTAGTATCCCGTAACCTTACACAAAGGTATCAATGATACAGATTAGGGTTGAAAGAACTTTCCACCTACCTTGCCAAAACCCCTTGGATTTCCTTCTGCATCCTTTGATAGAGAGAGAGAGAGAAGGGAAGGGAGAGAGATTTCCTGCCCTAAACCAAAACAGACAGTTGGGTGGCTAGATCAAGAGGGAGAAGAGACAAGACCAAAAAAAGAGGGGAATTCAAGGAGAAAAGTAACAAACCAGGAGTCTGCCACAACTTTCGACATGTGGCTTCTCGATGCAGACGCTCAATTGATGTGTCTTGGAGTGGGGATCTCATGTCATTTCTTGTAGAGAATCCTCTAGCCGAAGACGGCCTCTTGAGCTTTGCCACACCTGATTCCTTTGTCACAGTTGTTGGCCTGATGAATTCAAATTGCTGCTCCACTGACGACGACATGGTGGTGGTGGTGGTGACAGGAGGAGGAGGAGGATCCTCAACTGTGCTAGATGAAGAAGAAGAAGGTGGCAACGGCGGCAGTTGCCTCACACCTAGCTTCCTTAGCTTCCTTGTTCTTGTGGCCCTGGTATCAATCTCTCTGTGAGCAACCTCCGCTTGTTTCCCTTCATATTGCAGTGAATTCAATTCTCTGGATTCAAGCTTCTGGTCTGCTTGTTGGGTGGTGGTGGTCATCACCATCTCACTCAACTTCCGCAGCCTTCTTGATCTTGTCATGACAACACCCACCTCTTCTTCTTCCTCCTGTGTGGCAGCAACTTCTTCTTGCTGCTGCTGCCTCACTGCTGCTGCTGCTGTTGCTTCTGGTATCATCCCCCCACTCACTTCTCCTAATTCTAACTCCTGCTGCTGCTCTGTTTGCCGCGGCATATCAACATCCACACTCTGCTGCTCTTGTTCTTCTTCAGCTCTAATAACCTGTTTCTGCTGAGAGAACTCTTGCGCTAGGGTTTTCTCTAGGGTTTTCTCTACTGGAGGAAAAGGAGGAGGAGAATTAGAACTAGAGTTGCTCCTCTCTAGAAGTTGTTGTGCTCCAGTTCTGAAGCTTGTGGCTGCTGCCTCACTACTGCTGCTATTGCCCAGAAGAGACTCCACTGCTGCCAGCTTCCAAGTTTCCACAACCCTAGGTCTCTCCAGATCTTCCTCCTCTGCCTTCTTCTCGCCAATGATGACCCCAGCGAAAGAGTTGTTTCGTCTCATACGCTGCGATCTCGGTGCCCGAGGTTTCTTGGGCGGCTCTTCGCCATCCAACATCATCACCGTTTGCCGCCGCTTCTTCTCACTACCCATCCTCAGCTGCAATCCCAGGCTTTGCATCTTCTTCCCACCTGCAGTGGCAGCAGCAGCAGGATCATCACCAGCACCTGCAGTAGCAACAGCAGCATCACCATCCTCTGACTGCTGCTGCAGAAACAACAGCTTCTTTTCGATTCCAGGGTTAGGGTTTTCACTACCCCGGACAGATTGTTCCGCTGCTGCTGCTGCTTCTTCTTTTTCTTCTTCTTCTGGAGAAACTATTCTCGTTTCCATATCACTCGCAGCAACAGCCAAAGAAGACAAATCCTTGGAAACTCCTACAAAATTTTGCAAATCCACAAACCCTTGTTCTTCTTCTTGTTCCTCGTCATCATCATCGGCAGCAGCATCCATCAACTGCAAATCCTTGGAACCTACAGCAGGAGCTGCATCCATCGACTGCAAATCCTTGGAAACTGCAGTAGCAGGAGTACCCATCGACTGCAAATCCTTGGAAACTGCAGCAGCAGGAGCATCCATCAGCTGCAAATCCTTGGACACTGCAGCAGCAGTAGCATCCATCAGCTGCAAATCCTTGGACACTGCAGCAGCAGTAGCATCCATCAACTGCAAATCCTTGGACACTGCAGCAGGAGCAGCACCTATCAACTGCAAATCCTTGGAAACTGCTGCAGTACCATCATCCATAGAACTCATCAAGTCCTTGGAAACTGCAGGAGGAGCAGCATCCATCAACTGCAAATCCTTGTACACTGCAGTAGTAACATCATCCATAGAGTTCATCAAATCCTTGGAAACCGCTGCAGTAGCAGGAGGAGGAGGAGGAGCTGCATCCATCAACTGCCAAATCCCTTGCAAGCAAGCAGCTGCTAAAGCAGCAGCATGTACACAACTCCAGAAAGAAAAACTCCTTACAACTAGAAACAACAAAAAACTAGTGACAAATTGGAAGCAGCAGCAAAAGCAAAACCCACAAGAAGAAGAAGAAGCAAAATCCTTGCAAATCATGAGAAGAAGAATTAGCCATCATCATCATCATCATCTCTCCTCCTCCTCCTCCTCCTCTTGTATATTCTCCATCTCTGTTTCTTCTTCTTCCTTCTCCCTTCTTCTTCTTCTTCTTCTTCTTCTACTCCCTCACTATGTACCTATCAAGGCTGGATTCAAACATACCCAACTTCTCTCCCCAAAGAAAAAATCCCCCAAAACCAAAACTAAAAACTAAAACAAAACCTCACCCAAAACTAAAACCCCCATTGCAAGTTCCAATCACACAAAAACAAAAAAAACCCATAAGCTAAAAGCTCCCTAATCACAAGTTGTTCATTCACAAAACTCCTCCTGAGTCTTTTAATCACAAGCTTGTTTATACTAAATTATGAATACTAACTATTTTGTCAACATGTTAAGCAAAACCCAACCCAAAAATAGATGAAATCCATAGAAATCATTATCTGAGCTTAGCCTACTGCATCTTCTCCTGTTCAGAGATCTTGTCTCTACTACTACACTTCTCACTTCAGAAATCCTTTATTTTGTGTGTGGGTGTGTGTGTCTCTCTCTCTCTTTTCTCTCTCTTTTGTTGATGAATCTCTCTCTCTTTCTTGCAAGGGCTGAGAGCCAAAATTTTGCACTCCAAATCTTGTTTTGAGCTTCTGGGTGTGTTTGCAACAGAGTTTATATAAGTGGGTTAGTTGGTGCTACTAGTGCCCAGCAATGGACAGAATTTTTGCAAATGAATGTGGGAATCTGGATGTGCATATGGGAGTCTTTTTATGGCTACTCTTTTTGGATGAACAGAATTTTGGCAATGAATATGGGAATGTGGATGTCATGTCTGTCTTAATGGGTGTATTTTTTATGGGTACCCTTTTTGGATGGACAGAAATTTTGCAATGAATGAATGTGGGTGTTGTTATTATGGGTGTCTTTTATGGGTACCCTTTTGGATGGACAGAAATTTTGCAATGAATGGAATGTGGGTGTTATTATTATGGGTGTATTTTATGGGTACTCTTTTTGGATGGACAGAATTTTTGCAATGAATGAATGTGGGTGTTATTATGGGTGTATTTTATGGGTATTCTTTTTGGATGGACAGAAATTTGACAATGAATATGGGAATGTGGGTGTCATGGGTGTTTATGTGTATGTTTCATTCATTTTGCATTTAAATTACTTGACCATGTCCCATGATTTCATGGTCTATAATGTTCATTTGCTTGACATATAACAATGAGCAAAGTCATTACGTAATGAGTTGCTTGTTACTTAATGTCATAATTATTTTGCTAAAAATTACATTCATGGTGACATATGGTCATGGCATAGACAAAAACAATTGTTATCCATATTAACTACAACCATGTATGGCATGGCAATACCTTACCTTTTGCAAGGAAAAAAAAGACCGTTTCTTTGAATTTCTAAAACTTTCAAATTCAATCACTTTCACAAAGAATTTGGAATTAGTTCAATTGAAGACAAGGTTTGATTTCATCTCCATTAAACACAATTAAATCCAAGGCAAAAGTGTGCAATATATTTTCTTAACAAATACATACACTCCAAGATATATAATTAATTAATTAATTATGTACAATTAATCAAATGCAATTAATTGTTTAAAATGTAGGACCCAATTTATGTTTTTTTTCAATATAATTACACTTACATATCTAAAGACCTTTAAACTTTTTTAAAATAAAAACAACATCTCCAATTCAAGTTTTAATTCAAATTTAAAAATGAGTTGATTCTCCAATTAGGTTCCAATGACAATCCCCTCCCCCCAAAACAAAAAAAACTTGAAACCTACACACTTGGGATAACCTAGAACTTGACCTAAACTTGCTAAAATCCAAGAAGAACATGCCAACACTTGTCTAGACTTGGTTTAGGACTTTAACTTTCAACACGTTTCAATGAACAATATAAGCATAGTAGTAGTGCAAGAGCTTTCAAGGTAGCTTCAATTTCTCCTTTGTTTTGTCTTTGGTTGGGGGGTGGCCCCCCAAAAGGTCCATTGATTGACATTTGGCACCTTGCATTTCTTTCCTTTCCCAACTCATAATTACATTTTCCATATCAATTTACATGAACACCTATCCATTTTCATTTTGCTTTTTAACTTAATTCACATTTTCTTGTTTGGGAGAATTGGGTTAGGGTTGGTGAATCAATGGGTGGCCCATTCTTATTTGCTTATGATACCTATGGTTACTAGGTAGGTATACATTTCATTGTTCAAATGAAACTTGGGTTAGGGGCTCTAGTGTTAATTTCTCAAAACACCAAGCCAACCAATTAGGACCAAAATTTATTTATCATAAAATATAATGTTAAGTTAGCTTTTTTTAAATTACCATTCACACCTATGATAATAAAATATGTTAAATTTTAGCATTTTCTCATCGTCATTTACACCTATGAAAATGATAAGTTTTTTTTGCACATTGTTTTTTTTATTATGTTGTGTGGGTGGAGGAGTAAGGTGGGGTGGGTAGGTAGATAATAAGTAGGTAAATAGATACATAGATAAATAGTAAATAAGTGCATGAGTAAATGGGTAATAGATAGATGGGTGAGCGGGTAGGTAAGTGAAGTAGGCAAATAGATAAGTGGTAGGTAGATGCATTTGGAGAGGGGTGTAGGTAAATAGGTGTTGTGAATGGGTGAATAACAAAAAAAAGTGGAAAAACATTTTGTTAAGTTACAATTAAATTTTATTTTTATTTATGAGATGTTATCTAACATTAAACTTTTATTTTAGAATTTATGTTTATTGAAATTTTGATGTTAAACTGATGCTCACTTAAAATTAAATCATTGCCCTTTTAACATTGTGTGTCACTTAAGTTTTGATCTCAACTAAAATTCTTGATTTGAATGTAACATTTTTCTTGCCCTTCTTAACATCCATTTAAGACCAACTTAAGATCAAATGCGATTGAAGCATTTAGTGTGGCTTTTGCCATTGATCGCGTAATGTAATATGCAAAGTTAAACATTTTTAAAACCTAAGTTTGAAATCTCAATTTGTATTAAAAATCTCAATTTTCACTAAATTTTTATACACAATTTTTTTCAATCTATTACACTTTAAATGTAAAAATTATGAAATCACTTTTCATAAAACCTTGTTCATTGAAGGCTTTTCGACAATATCAAGAATATGCCTCAATTACCTTTAAAAATTTGGTTTGATATTCTTGAAATTTCAATAACAATATCATTGAATATTCAATAGCTTTTGCATTATAAGTATAGATATTGTGAAACACCTTTGTGCACCCTTACTCATCAAGACCTTTCCAATTGCACCAAGAAGGTGCAACAAGGGGCAATGTGATTTGAGATATCTTTGCATGACAAATAAAACAAGCAAACCCTCCCCCGCCCCCAACCCACCTTCCTTTATAGTAAGATTATGCATGGTGTGCTAAGGCTGCATTTTTAGGCACCCAATCACTTGACCAAGCTTATGTCACCTACACTAGGAACATGAAAATGCAATCCATAGTGCAACCCATGTCAATGGAATAAATAAAAAGGCAACACATTACTCGCAATCCAATGGAATTAAAAAAAGGCAAGACATGATTTTATTATAATGGACTAAGCCATAGTGATCAACTGACAATTACTACAATTCATAGTTTTTTTTACTAGGTTTTTTAATCAAAAAATACTTGAAAGTGACAGGTGTAAAAAAACCACCTTGTTAATCTAGACAAGTTGTTTTATACATGTCCATGCGATTAGGTAGTCAAATTGGACTTCATCATTTTGACTTGTGGCATGACTGACAAAATGATTAACTATTTGATTAGTGGATAATGGATCATTTGATTATGTCAATTTTATACTTAAATTAAAATTATTTTTTGGATTATTATTTTAAAAATTAATAGGTAGGTAGTAAATAGGTTTAAATAGGTCAAAAAAGGCAATTAGGTAGGTAGGTGTTAGCTTAGCCTAATGTACTTAACATACCTAACTTAACTTAACTACCTTAATTTCCATAGCTTTTTCAAACATGCACATGATTTGTAAGTATAAGGAATTGAACCCCAAAACCTTCCTAATGATTAACCGAGTCCTTACCAATGGACTACACCACCAAAAGTATTCAACTTTATCAAGTTTTTTATTTCACATCATTAAACATAATGGTTAAACTTAGGTGACAACTAGTGACTAAATTTAGTGATTTAAAATAATGGTTAAACTCGGTGACTTAAAGTAATAATTAAACCTAATGACTAAATTCAATGACTTAAAGTAATGGCTAAACCTAATGACTAAATTTAGTGATTTAAAATAATGGTTAAACCTAGTGGCTAAATTCAATGATTTAAATTATTAGTTAAATTTAGTGGTTAAACTTCGTGACTTAAACTATTAATTAAACCTAATGGTTGAATTTAATGACTTAAACTATTGGTTAAACCTAGTGGTTAAATTCGATGATTTAAAATAATAGCTAAACCTAATTGCTAAATTCAATGATTTAAAATAATGGTTAAACCTAATGGTTAAATACAATGATTTAAAGTATTGACTAAATCTAATGGCTAAATTAAATGATTTTAAACAATGGTTAAACCTAGTGGCTAAACTTAATGATTTAAAATAATAATTAAACCTAATGGTTAAACTTAATGGTTAAATTCAAAAAATTTAACTAATGGCTAAATTTAGTGGCTAAACTCATCCACTTAAACTAATGGCTAAACTTAATGGCTAAATTTATCGACTGAAATTAATGGCTAAACTTAATGGCTAATTTTATCGACTTAAATTAATGACTAAATTTAATGGCTAAACTCATCCACTTAAATTAATGGTTAAACCTAGTGGTTAAATTTATCAACTAAAATTAATGGTTAATCCTAGTGGCTAAATTCATTAATTGAAATTAATGGCTAAACCTAGTGGTAAACTCATTGACTCAAATTAATGGTTAAACTTAATGACTAAATTCATCGATTCAAACTAATGGTTAAACCTATTGGCTAAACTCAGAAGTGTAAAATATTGGTTAAATTCAATGGCTTAAAATATTGGTTAAACCTGGTGGTTTAATTCAATGGCTTAAAATATTAATTAAATTTAGTGGTTTAATTCAATGGCTTAAATTATTGGTTAAATTCAATGGCTTAAAGTAATGGTTAAACCTAATGATTAAACTTAATTATTTAAACAATTGGTTAAACCTAATGGTTAAATTAGTGATTTTAATTATTTGTTAAACATGGCAGCTAAACTCAATGACTTAAAATAATGACTAAACTCAAAGGTTAAACTTAATGGGTTAAAGTAATGGTTAAATTTAATGGCTAAATTCAATGACTTAAAATAATGATTAAATTCAATGATTTAAAATAATGGTTAAACCTAGTGGTTAAACTTAGTGACTTAAAATAATGGCCAAACATAATGGTTAAATTTAATAACTTAAAATAATGGTTAAACTTAGTGATTTAAAATAATGATTGAACCTAGTGGTTAAATTTAATGATTTAAAGTGATGGTTAAATCTAATGGCTAAACTTAACGTCTTAAAATAATGGTTAAATTTAGTGGCTAAACTTAATGAATTAAAATAATGGCTAAGCCTAATGGTTAAACTTAGTGACTTAATGTAATGGCTAAACCTAGTGACTAAACCTAATGGTTGAACTTAGTGACTTAAAGTATTGGCTAAACATAATGGTTAAATTTAGTGGCTAAACTTAATGAATTAAAATAATGGCTAAACCTAATGGTTAAATTTAGTGACTTAATGTAATGGCTAAACCTAGTGACTAAACCTAATGGTTGAGCTTAGTGACTTAAAGTAATGGCTAAACCTATTGGCTAAACTTAATGATTTAAAATAATGGCTAAACTTAGTGTTTAAACTAAATGATTTAAAATAATGATTAAACATAATGGCTAAACCTTGTTTAAACCCAATGACTAAATATAATGGTTAAACATAATGGCTAAACTTAGGCTATACTCAGTGGTTATACCTAATGGTTAAATTTAAGTTATATCTATTGGCCAAATTTAATGGTTCAACTTAGGTTAAACATAATGCCAAAATTTAGTGGTTAAACATAATGGTTAAACTTAGTGATTAAATTAAAATTAAATCTAATAATTAAAATCTAGTTAAACATAATGGTTAAATATAGTGGCTAAACCTCATGGTTACACTTAATGGTTAAAATTAAGTAGGTAAGTGGGTGGATAGGTAGGTAGATAATATGTAGGTAGGTGGATAGGTAGGTATGTGGGTAAGCAGGTGAAAATATATAGGTAAATAATAAGTAGGTGGGTGGGTGGGTGGGTAATAGGTAGGGAAATATTAATTAAATAAATAGGTGGATGAATAGGTAGGAGGTAAATACACAGGGTAATAGACCGTGTCATATTTGACTAATGATCATTGGTCATCTTGATTAAATGTTCAACTTGATTAAAGACCATTGGTTATTTTTACTAAAGATCATTGGCCATTTTGATTAAATGTTCAACTTGATTAAGGACCATTGGTCATTTTGACTAAAGATATTTGGCCATCTTGATTAACTATTCAACTTGACTAAAATTCATTGGTTATTTTCACTAAAGTTGTACAACTTGACTATGTGTATCTATTCAAATAAACCACTATAGTCAAATTGATCATTTGACACATACATGTGTCATTCAAGGCCTTAACCTTCAGTGAAAAATGTACATATCCATTAGTCAAATATGACAAGTTAGTCAATTTGAACCTTTGAAAAAATCATGATTTGTCATAGTGTGAACTTCAAGATGTTCAAAAATATTTGAACCTTAAATCAAGATGCCAAAAGGGATTCCAACCTTATGCCAAAATGTTCAAAAATATCTCCCCTTGGCCAAAATGTGTAAACAATTTCAACATTAGGTAAAAAAGCCTAAGCCAAAACAAGTTATTGTTTTGAGATAAAAAAATTTCAACCTAAGGTCTAATTACATTAAACCAAATGTATCGATTTTCAACTCATGGTTTCGCTTCTATGGCTTAGGGCTACTTCACATTGGTCTTAAGGACATTTGAATGCTTGTTTGCAAGGCATGTGACTTAGGGTGTTCAAGGGAATTTTGGCCTCTTGTTTTTTTGGCTTGCATGATGTTCATGGAACTCTTGACTTAATGTGTTTGCAATACGTTTGGCCTATAACATTTATGGGGGTCGTTTCACCATTGGTTCAAGACATTTGACCAGGGTGGTTGTGGGGATTTTTCATCAATGGGTGAGGCCAACTAATTTAAAGCGTTTTTGAAAATTTTTCACCAATGCCCTAAAAGTTCTATACACCTTTTTCTTCAACACATAAATTTTCATTCTTGAATTTGATTGCCACAAAGATAGGCTTAACTCAAAAAGAAAAACCCCCAAACATGTTTTTAAAGTCCTTAAACCCCTAGGTCATTATGTTTTAAGCCCCCAAACTTTCATGTTTTGGGCCTTTGGGCTTTTAGGCCTTTGAATCATAAGTCCTAAATCTTTCATTTCCCTATCCCTTAGGTCCCATTGTCAAGGCTTATATGGCCATGGAATTTTAAGCCTTCAAGTTGTCATGCTAGACCATTTGGGCCTTGAGGTCCAAAGCTATTATAAATGTCAAATTTTAAAACCTCAAGTCCTAAGGCATAAAAATTAATATCCCCATGCCTAGTCCTTGCCTTTTTACAATACCTTATTATTATATGTCCTAAGGTTGGACCTTAAAACAAAATGCATTCATCTAAGTTACAAGAACCCAATCCAACCATCTTTTGAATTGTGGACCTTTGCCCTTGGTAATCCAATTAAAGTTGACAATTAGTTTTATGACGGGCATCATGGTCCCATCTCAATTTCAAACTAATTGGATTCATGTTTGTGGCACATGAAGCTTAGAACTTTAACATAACAAACTTTTATACACTAGTCAAATATGCCTCCTTAAATGGAAAACATTGTTTTCTTCCCCTAAATATGTGATTTGTATGGTTGATGTATTGTGATTCTTTTGGGGTCCCTGAAATGTGTTGTTTTAAAGTTGGGAGGAGATTTAAGCTTTATTTCTCTCTCCCCTTTAATGTAATTTAGACCTTGAAGTGTGTGTTTAGGACCCAATCAATCATTCCTATTACCCTTTTCAACAATTTCAACCAATTTTTAAAATTTGGCTTCGATTTTGGACCTAGAAATTCAAAATAATGAACAAAAATCTTGTTCATATGTGCCAAATAATAGTGCCCACCAATTTTGTGCATTAATTTAATATTTGAAATTATCTTATTTAACCAGAACCATCTCCAATAATATTTTATGTTCCAATTAGTTTACAAGTTACAAACCATTAGCTTTGACATGTGTTTCAATTGTGATCTATTAGATATGTAGGCTAGCTTACCTACCTCCTCACCTACCTACATATCTTAAAGTTATCCTAGCTTAGCCTACCTACCTATTTATATTTACCTATAAATACATATTTAAGTAATAAATAAATATGTAATAATACCTAATAACTACCTAACATAGTTCATTTTTAAAATTATTTTAGGCTAGTTTACCTACCTACTTATTTACCTATGATGTATTAACTTAGTTTACCTACTAGGACCCATATTTATACCAACCCCCTACCTACCTACCTATTATTACCGTAACCTTCCTATTACTAACATTGACCTTCCTATCATAAGCTTTCTTACAACCTATTTACTTACAACTTGGGTCCATTGATTACCTACCTACTTGGTATTTTCAACCCTTGACCTACCTACCCACATCCATACATATTAATTACCAACCCCCAAGCTACTCATATATTTTAAAATAAAAAACTAGACAATACACCCTTACATATATCCCTAATAGGTTTTAATATGTCTTTAGGGGTTCTAAGTTCACATCATAAATGATACCAATAATTGGTTGTTGTTGCAGCTAATGAAACACAATGGGCTATTCTTGGATGAGAATAAGTTTCAAAATCATACCATTTGAAAGATGAAAAAATCATTAGTTACAACCTAATCATAGAGAGGACAAAAACTTGTTAAGGTTCAAACATAGTTACAAAATCAACTATAAATAGTTACATGCAATAATTAATTGCATGTGGTTGCAAATTCAATGGTTACAAACAACAATATTTCTTCCATTGACGCTTTTCATAGAATTCTTATGATGTCACAAAAAATTTATGTTGAAGGCATAAGGTTTAATCTCTCCAATTTTTTCACTTTTTAGCATGTTTGTTAGCATATGGTGCCATTGAAAGTCCTTGAATTTTATTTTATTTTTATGGTCAAAATGATAACATATATTGCAAGCTTGTCCACACCTTACTTCATTGAATTGTCACCTATTTTTTAGCCTTCTTACAACTCTAATGCACAAGATATTCCATCCAAGAAACCTAAAAGGTTTTATGAGAAATGTTGTGTATGGTAACATATTGAAGCAACCAAATTGATGAAACCTTGTCAAATTTTATTAAGACAAAACACCCAATAGAAGGGGAAGAACAAAGAACAGAAAGAAAGGACCCACATTGGGGTTAGAAAATAGACGACGTCAACTAGGTGGCCAAGTAAGAGGGATGGGAAAAGGTTAAGTACTCCACGCCCCCGCCCCCCCCGCGCCACCCCCCCCCTGCCCCCCCACCCCCCCCCCCCACGACACGCCAGCCC
>Ga0116227_10002702_pt1 | contig 40036 bp, 19 predicted proteins | sample S1TSphgellanicum_FD_89693 | JGI IMG/M metagenome (GOLD analysis project Ga0116227, IMG submission 89693) | Host-associated microbial communities from peat moss isolated from Minnesota, USA - S1T2_Fb - Sphagnum magellanicum MG | ecosystem: Host-associated > Plants > Peat moss > Unclassified...
AATTCATTAACATCCTTCTTATGGGGACCACAGTAGCTCCAAGTTTTTCCTTATGCACTTTACCTCCCCATCCTTGGGATTGGGTTGCAAAATGAACTTAATTCACTTTAACACCATTGTGTTCTGCCAAGATTCCAAGGCATTCACCATAACACCTATAATGCATACACCCATGATTATTATTAGCAACAAGTCCATTTACTAGCCCTTGTCAAAAGATGTTAACATTTTTAGGGTAGTAAATGATGTCATTCTTTTCAAGCTAGCCAAAGGAAAAACAAATTACATCACAAACAAACTATAATTTAAGGCACAAAATAGAAACATGTGACTTGGAACTTCCATATTTAGGAAATGGTTCAAACCTTTTAGTTCCGAAAAATGAACTCATACTTGACACAAACACTTGGTGTGAAATTCTTCCAACCTTAGTAACTTAATCTAAATAAAGGGCATAACCACCGAACATTGAACACAAGCCTAAAAACCATTGCAAATTTTAATATTTTTTTCATTCTTTAACCAAATCAATAATGATCTTTATGTCATTAGAAATGCAAATTGAAGGATTATAATTTTTTTTCTAAACACCAAAAGCAAAGGAGTGGGGAAGAAAACATGAAGAGGAGTAAGAGGACATTTGTGATATTTTGTCTCAATTTTTTTGAAGAAAAAACTTTAACCTTTTTATATTTTTGAACTCCATATCTTTTTCATTTTTAGTCCATTTTAAGTGATATAAAAACCTATGACTAGGGATATATAAAACCTTTTCGTCCTCCAAATGTAACAAAGTAACAACAACAAAATTATTTCAACATTCAAAATTATGATATTTTGTTTCAAATGTTTTGAAAAAAGATTGCAGATAGACCTATGGTGCACTATAGTTACACCCTAGTTTAGCGAAGCTTAAGCACCATGTAATAAAAAAATTAGTTGCAATGTAATTGATATTTTGTCTCAAATGTTTTGAAGAAAAAATTAAAAATTTTCTCTAATTTCAAGCCTCATATCTTTCTCATTTTTAGTCTTTTTTGAGTGATTAAAAAACCTATGGGTGTATCAATTACATATTTACAAGACCTCTTTCAAGTCCAAATGCAACAAAACAATGACAAAAAAACTTAATATCAAAATCTAAAATTGCAACTTAATTTCAATTAAGGTAAATAAGCCTACCACCACACACTTAAGATTTCAAAGGAAATCTCGTATACATCGTTCCTTTTTTTGTTGTTAAAATAAATTTTGTAACCTTCCATTTAACATTTCCAATGCTATAAAAAACACTCAATTTGATCAAAGAATGAAGAGGATATGGGCTTTTTGTGTAAAGGGGTTCATGTTTGGTGATAAATTTATTAAATTACTTTTGGATTTTGAGATTAAATGATTTTGTGATTATTTAGTTACATTTGAATTTCAAAGAATTTTTGTAAATTATTAGTTGGCACACCCATAGTTTTTTAAATCACCCAAAACGAATTTACAATGAAAAATATATGGGGTTTCAAACTAAAGAGGTTTAAAGTGTTTTTCAAAACATTTGAAACAAAATATCACAATTTTGGATTTTGAGATTAAATTTTTTTCCCATTGTTTTTTTGCATTTGAAGTTCAAAGAGGTATTGTAAATCACTAGCTGGTGCACCCATAGCTTTTTAAATCACTCAAAATGAACTTATAATAAAAAAAAATGGGGTTTCAAACTAGATATGTTTTAAGTTTTTTTTCAAAACATTTCAAACGAAATATCACAATATTGGAATTTGAGATTAAATTATTTTTTCATTGTTTTGTTGCATTTGAATAGATATTGTTGATTATTAGTTAGTGCACCCATAGTTTTTTAGATCATTCAAAATGGACCTAAAATGAAAAAAATATGGGGTTTCAAATTAAAAAGGTTTAAAGTTTTTTTTCAAAACATTTGAAACAAAATATCACAGTTTCAAGTTTTGAGATTATTATTTTTTCTTATTATTTAGGACAAATTAATAAGAAAGGTTTGACCTTAAAGGTCACGCGGTGAAAAAAGGATTATTTGAAGCCTACTTATCTACCTTAAGCCTAAATAACACTATGGTCTACTTATATACCTAAGCCTACTTACCTACCTACCTACCTAGGTTTAGGTTAGGGAGGTCTATATAAATAGGTAGGCTTAATAAGTAGATACCTGCTTATTTATTTCTAGGTGGACTTACATACTTAGACCTAAACCTACACATAATTTTAGGTAAGGACATGTGTCAACAAACTATTGCTTAGATTATTTGCTTAGACATAACTCTAAGTAGGACAATTCATGAAGTTGGAAAATAGTTGAAAGTTCAACTTTGAGATCTGGATGAAGGTGGATGAGCTTCATCTAGAAGTTAAAAATGTTCCATTGATTAAAATGCTTTGTCACTTTCAATTAAAATCTTGTCACCTCAATGTTGGTTGAAAAATTGACACGTGTAGGTAGGTTTTGACTATGTTGTGAGTTTGACTCAACATTGTCAACTATTTCGGTAGGTAGTTGAAAACATCACTTTGAGTTGAAAAAAACATAGTTCAAAATGTACTTGAAACATAATCGAAACCATAGTTAAGAACCTTGATTTTTCTCCTAATGAATGATTGTTGAAGCAATTGGCTATGGAAATGAACAAATTGGGGTATCAAAATCTATCATAACAAGTTTAACATCAACTATTGAAGTAGTTTGGGTCAATGGTTGACACTGATTAGAGGTAGATGGAAAATGTTCTACAACAATTGAAGGTTGAGGTGCACATTGTAACACATTATTAAGTACAATTTCAAGTGGGATTGGGGAATGGCATACGAAAGAAGATGGATTAGATGGTTCAACTTCAAGAAAAACAATAATTTCCATGGAAACCAAAGGAGGGGGATGAGAAATAAATGTTGGATCAACACAATTAGTTTTTAGGGACTAATTTGGTGATCATCTTGTGTGTCCATTTGCACATTTGGAAAGCCACTATGTCTTTTCCCTCATTTTCAACTGAGGTGGCAATTTCTTTTCTATAAATGACTTCCAACACATAAATAGATATTGAACTTTTCAACTTTTTGGGCTTCAAAAGGGAGGTTAAGGTGAAAACACACTAAGGGTGAACCATTTTTGTTAAAAAAAGGTGATGTATATAACAAATATTATATTATGCAATAAGCTAAAATCTTGATGACATCCCTTGGTTAACTTAAACACAAACCAAAAACTTTAGAATTTGCACAACAACATATTGGAACTCAAAGTTCACTTTAAGTCAAAATTAATCTTGATTCAACAATTAGATGAGGAGGATTGAATAAAATCAATGTACACAGAGTATATAATTTATAGTTTTTCAATGGCCATAAGGCCTCATGTTTGTGATTCATAAAACATCACCAAACAAAAGGAAATTGAAAAAATTATGCAATGCCCATCTATAAAATCTCCTCTTTTTTGATATGGTAGTGGTTTTTTCCTAAAAGGAAGATATAATTATGCATTCATTATTTAAAAATTACAAAAAAACACTTTATTTGAATGGCATTTCATCCAAAAGTTTTAAATTTTTATTTTTTTCTAGATTTAATCAATGTATATCAATATCATGCACCAAAAAGAAATTCACCCAAGAATTCCATTGATAACTTTATTTTTTAAATACATATTCAGGTGAAATTTTTTTAAGGTGCATAGGATGAAAAGGGCCTAATCCTTATTGCAATCCCTTTTTACCCTATATTTTGATCCCCATAAAAAATAATGAATCAAAAGTTGTAAATTTTTTTGGAAGGACTATATTTTAGACTATTACAATTCTAGATTTTATCATAATCATCCATAAATATATTTTTTCATGGTAAAAAAGGACTAGGTAAAAAGACAAAAAAAAGGTGACATGACAAGATTTTGGTAGACCTTAAAGAATTTGCACCCATTCAAATTTTCAAACTTTATGACAGGTATTATTTGGTCACAAAAATATTCCATACATTCAAATTCTTCAATGTGTGTTGGAATTGTTAAAATAATTGATTAGATTAAGTCTAAAGCTAATCAAATATACTTAAAACAAGTAAAAATAATCCAAGATGTGATGTCCATATGTCACCAAAAATTTTAATTACAAAAAAATTATATTTATGACTACAATTTTTGGGGGACTTAGTGTGCTTTCATCCGTCATAACAAGATTTTTAGATCATTTTTTGTTTAGATTTACAAGAGCATCTACATTGTCACTTGCATGTGATGGTAGAACGTGGGATCCCATTTCATCTTACAAATGTGTAAGAATGAGACCTTTGGACATATCTAATGATGTAGTTGATGAGCCAACTTTTATTTTCCAGAATGCAATTTTTTTTCCTTGTTTAATCATCATGCAATAATCAAACATAGATGTACATATTGTTAGTTAGAAATATATATTTTTTGTTGCTAATGTAGGACCGAAATTGAAAGTAAGGACTCATAGTTTGCAATTAATAGCAACATCCAAACTTTCAAAAGACTACATATTTTAGATAAGGACCCACCTTAATAAGGAATGATATATTTATCATACAAAGGATTGCACACAATTACAAGGGCCATCTTTAAAAATGAGGAATGTTATACTTATCATAAAAGGATTAAATACAACTTCAAAGACCTACCCTAAGAAAATAAGGAGTGATATGCTTATCATGAAAGACTACAACAACAAGGACCCATTAACTATAATCAAAAGTGATATCTTTGCCATAAAGGAGTGGATACAATTATAAGGACACACCTTGAACAATCAAGAAGGATATCCTTACCACAAGAGGACTACATACAACTATAAGGACACACCTTGAACAATCAAGAGTGATATCCTTACCACAAAAGGATTACATATAGTTATGGCCGGGCTTAAATATTACAAAGTTAGGATTGACATATAGGACAACAAAAGATTCATGTTGATTGCAAGGATTGATACCACTAAGTAGGAACGATACTTATGGTAGTAAAGGACAAAACATGCCATAAGGATTCATCTTCAAGATTTGGGGGTGTAAGTATGTAGACAAGAGCCAACAATATTACTTTACAAAAGGATTGTGAGTCCTTTTTAGTCCTTTTTCACTTTTTCATATGAAAGAATTTTTGAATGAAATATTTTGCAACTTGTTATTTAAAATACATATAATTGCCCCAATATATCACATGTTTTGTGTTAATAATTGTTGAATAAATATGAATTTTTCAAAGTGTGTAAATTTTGCCAGATTCTGTATTTCATCTTGAAAATTTATCATAATTTTCAATCATATCAAAATATGCTAAGTATTTTAGACCTTATATATATATATTACAACCTTTTTTTGTATGTCATGCACATTACACCCCATTTTCATGTGGCAAAAGACTTTTGAAAATTTTAAATTTTGAAAAATTTTAAATTCCATATCTTTAAATTGTGAGTGCTTTTTGAACTTGGGTAGTAGGTTGTTATCATTTAAATTTTTTTACCCTCAAAATTATGTTATTACAATAGTTTTTTACATAGTCCTTTGTAAAATTAACCACATCTAATGCAACACCTATTCAAGTTCAAACGTTTTTTTAGAAAACCAAAACCCAAAATTTAATTTAATGAAATTTTAATTTGAATTCCTGAAATTTCATATTAATCATTAGCACAACTTGGAATGATTTTCATAACTTTAAAATGTCAACAAAAAAACATATGTAAAAAGATTCATAGTTTTCACCACTATTCAACATGGTTTTCGGCTCCTATCTTTAACTCACACCCTTGGGTTGATCTCCATAGTTCAACAAAGGACCATGTAATTAGTATAAACATTAATTCAAGGAATTAAAACCTTTTACAAGGGTCCATATTTCATGTTGGCCTATTATAACAAGAATATTGCAACACAAATTAAGATTGAATTATTTAGTTAATGGATCAAAATGCAAAATCTTTCAACTAAAACATTTTTTGGACAACGTATCCAATCATATATTAAAACCAAACCCCTCATGAATCAAAATTGTGATTACATGGTTAAAAATGAACATAACATTTTGAATGTTGAAGACAATGATGTTAAAATGTTTACCTTATTGTGTAAAGAAATCAAAATTTTGTTTAATCCATTTTTGTCATTAATCCCTCATGTTCAATTGAATTGCAACAACTTTTTGCTCATAAGAAATATTTGATACCATGTTCACCCATTAATCAAGGTGAAGAACTAGTTCATAATATAATTCAATTGCATGTGATGTTGCAATCAACAGATGAAAAGACAAACAAATGAGTGATAAGTACATGCCCACAAGATGCAACAATAACATGTCATTTGCAAAAAACTAGTCTTGACCAAAAAAAAAAACTTAATTAATATAAACTTTTTTTGGCTTTTAAATTGTTCATTAAAATGGATGATGGGTAGTAGTGGGAATGTGCAAATCATAAATCTTCCTTGCATATGCTCTACTTGGGTTTGCATGGACTACATTAACCTAAATAACTCCAATTGTGTATTCTACCTTAATAATGTCTAAATCTATACTTGCATATTCTTTACAAATGGCATGATATATAGGAAGCAATTGGGCACAATCATGGTTGGTGTACACAAAAGGAATGTCTTAACTCAAAATCACTCTCAAGACAATATTTTGAATGACCATTATCTTTATCGATTCATTTATTTTGGTGAATTTATTTTTTCATTAGATACTCACAGACTTTGTAATTGAAATGGTTGTGATTGTTTGTGATCATGGCTTAAGCTTTCTAGTTTGACAACATTTATTTGAATAGAAACATTCAAATTAATAGATTAGTTGTGACTCCAAACACAACAAAATAACGTCATAAGGGTGAAAGCATGGTATTTTGTACATACTTTTTACCTTGTCAAGGTTGGATGAAAGTAGACATAAATAACAATAAAACCCTTAAAAAAATTGGTTTACATTGAATTTTATTACCATATATATATATATATATATATATATAAACATAGTTATTCATTATTGTGCATTAATTTTCAACTTTCAAATTGTTTCAATTAGTTTTTTGTCTACTTGTTTGAAATGCAATTAGGTTCAAACTCTATTTATGCACTAAAGGACTCTTATAAAGTATGTGGTAAGTAGGTTTTAATAGATAGATTTTTAATTTTTTATTATGGCCATACCTCAAAACTATAATAATATTTATATCCCCAAAAATAATAGAGCAACTAAATTTTAAAAGTAAACTAAAAGTATCCCATTTACAAATTTACCACCTGTTAAATGGGGATACCTTTGGTTTACTTTTTAAGTTATTTTGGTCCTAATTTTTTTGGAAGTGAATACCTACAATAATGATAGAGGTGTGGGATGGTTTACAATTATATTTACACCCATTTTTATACTACTTGTTTGGTTTTATACACATGATACATGGTAAATTTAGAGACACTTATTTTTTTTGTTTATTTTACCATGCTTTTACCCATAGACACAAGTAGGAACTTAAATTTTGGAAGCTAGAACCTTGAAGTGTTGAACTTTGAAGGTTCATAAAGGTCAAAACACACTCAAAGGAGCCACAAGTGTTACTTTACATTAGTCATGCATGTTTTTTTTCCCCAAAATAACTTTGAATTTTTAAATGATTTTTTTTGCATCTTGTTATGAAAAATGATTACAATTGCCCCAACAAGTCCAAAAAAAATTAAATCATTTTTAATAAATATGAGTTTGTAAAAATGTACAAATTCCTTATAGATTCTATGTTTCATCTTGAAAAATGATGATAATTTGAAATCATACCAAAAAATGTTAATTTTCAAGTTGAATTTAATGTAATATAAACTACAACTTTTTTTAATACATCATGTACATTATACCTCATTTATATGTGGTAAAACACTTTTGAAGTTTTGAAATTCTAAGTTTTCAAGTGTACATACTTTGAATTTTCAAAGTTTTAGAATTTCACATTTTTGAAATTGTGAATGTTTTTTTTTAGTGTCTATTAGGTTATTATCATCTTTTATTTTTTACCAACAACTATTATATGAGTCCTTTGAAAGTCCTTTGTAAAATTTATTTTTTTTAATGGTAGAATTTTCAATTTCAAAGGTCCTTAATTAAACCAAAACTTAAAATTGGATCAAATGGATTTTTAATTTTAGTTTATTGACATTCATGTGTGTTAAAAAATAATAATGTGTCATGATTACCATGGTTTCAAATGGCACCAAAAAAAAAAAAAACTTTAGTTTTTTATGATAGAATTTGACATTTGACACCTTTTTTTGGCTCCGTTGACTGTGTTTTGACCCAAAAGCTAGCTTCAAACAAAAGTTGTGAAAAAATCGATTGTAATTTGTAGTTGCTAACACAACTTAAATGCAAAGACAACATGCAACATTTGGTTTTTGGAGATTATTTTGACATTTATTGTTTGGAGTTGATGGATGCACGACAACTTACAACATTTGCACCATTTAAGTTTCAACATCATCATTGTAAAGTGAAGATTTTAGACCTTCCAAATTCAAGGCTTTAAATCCATTGTTTCATGATCGACATTGCAATGGCAATGCTACACAACTCTACTACTCTAACTTAATTTGTTGAATGAGTTGCACAATCTAGATTCTTAATGAACATTGAGTAGCATAATGCTTTAAATGTACCATGATGATATTGGCAAACCCTACAAAAATCAAAGTAGCAAAGGTGGTGACAATGGCTTGCAATTTGTGAGCACACGAAATGAATTTTCTCAAGAGCAATGAAACATTGGTGCGAATGGAGAAGACAAGAAAGTGCCAAACTATAAAACCTTAAATTTTTGAATGTAAGATTTGGCGTATTCATCCTAAACCATCTACAATTCATCAAGTACTAGGAAACCTATGATGGAACATTGGTGACAATCACCCATCAATAGCTCAAATGCATATGGCAAACAAACTCACTTTTCCAAAAAAAGTTCCATGTTCATAGTTCACAAGCCCTTTTTTTTATGAGCCTTTTGGTGAAATTTCATTCCAAAAAAAAGCTGGTGTTAAGCCAAGTAGAGTAGATGTCATTCCTTTGACATGTCTGAATGGGTTCTACCAAGTCATGTTCACCATAGAGGAACAATTGTTCCCCCATAGTTGATTCACATGACAAGTGGAACTGGCACAAGAAAAAGTGGATGGAGCAAAGGGCCACCTATCCAACCTGGGACACACCCTGAAGTCATATTTAAACAAGACACCCAAACCAGCGTCAAAGTACCTCGTCCACCAGGTTAAACACATAATTTGACGAAACCATGGTTTGATTATTGTTAGATTATATTGGGTTTGATTTTGGAACTTCACCCTCACTTATCTTTTGTGTGGGTCCCCCTTGTACTTCCTTCTCTTTGCTTGGCAATCAAAACAACGTTGATTTGTTTATATAAACTAAGAAAAGGAGTATGAAAAAATTGTGGGATCATAAACTCTATGGTTAGACTGCATAGAGTTTTACTACTGTCTTTCCTAGACTTTCAAATGATTTGAGCAAGTAAGATTCATGTGGATGAGGTGTCATGAACATGATGAACTCAATGCATGTCATTATTGAAGGCTGCAAATGCTATATGTTGGGCATTGTGCATAGTTTGAATGATTTGTGAAGGAGCTTCATTTTGAGTGCAAATCCATGTTTACCATGATATTCAATAATATCCACATAACGTAGTAGTCCGAGGAATTTCTTAGTGTATATTGAAAGCACCCTATATCCAAGAGTATCCCTGCTGGTATAAAGAAGGGATCTTACACCTATTATTTAGGAGTCAGCGGGATCTTATGCCTACTTATAGATATAAATAGGTATAATGTCCATCCCACTCCTAAATAGTAAACATAAGGTTCGTCCCATTCTATTGCCTCATGTTTAACATAGGTTTAGGTTTATGATAAATCTCATCTTGTGCTTCACATTGGGTGAAGCCCATAAGTGCCAGGACATTCCCAATATATGGGGCCAGACTCAGCTACCACCTTGTCCCTTACTTTGAGAAGGCCCCCACTTTTGGTGCTTTAGCATATACGGAAAGACCAGGTCGATTTTTCTTAGTGTATTTTAAGGACGATTACGTACCTGAATTTCGCACTGATGTACCTTCCGAAATCCATAAGGTACAGTCAAACAGCTGACTGTACCTTCTGGATTTCGGAAGGAAGAGGTCTTTCTTTCCATCTTTCTTTTCATCTTTTCGTATCCTTTTCTTTCCTCTTTAAACAAAAAGAAGTCCTTGTTGTGTCTTCTCATTATTCAAATGTACCTCATCTAAAGATCTGCTTTCGGTGCCTAACGTTTAGGTTGATGACATAAAATAAAATATTTTTGGCGAAACTAAAATAAAAAAGTGTGAAAAATTACTATCGCCATTATTTTTATTTTATAATTTACATATTTTGATTAATAGCCAGATTTGGCTATGTATGAAAGGAGCAATTGCAAGTTTTTTTACTTATTCTTACAAGAAATCATTATTTTGGGCTACTAAAATGTGATTTGTCTCATCTTGTCTTTGTAATCATTAGTTTATAATCATAATTTCATTTTATAAATTTATAAGTTTTTATTATTGGCCAGATTTGGCTATATATTAAAGGACCAATGCAAAAAAATTCTACATATTCCTACAAGAAATCTCCATTTTGGCTACTAAACTGGGAAATTTCTCATTGTGCATTAGTCATCGTTCAAACCTACTCCTCGTTAGATCCGCTTTTCGTTTAGCAAAAAGACCTGAGGCAAAGAAAAGCGTAAAAAAGCCGGAAAGATGGGAAAATGTTGAAAGAAAAATCTACCAGGATCTTTACGTAGGTGAAGGTTAAGCTGGTAGTACCTTCCAGATTTTCGAGCCTATCGAGCTCCCCTTGACCTATCGGCCGTGGATGGGCCCTCAAATCCGGAAGGTACTACCAACGAAACCTCCTCCGAAGACCATCATAGTTGTGGCCATAAGAGTCTTCCGTCCATCTTCACCTCCTTTCGATGTCTTGTGTGTAGGGTAAGGACCAAGAACAAGGCTGTTTTGGGAATGAGGACCTTGCACAGGGCCAGGAGCCAAATGATGGACTCAAATTCCCAAAACAGCTTCAATCAAGTTCCTCACCTAGAATATAGAGAACCAGTATTATATTGCTTTCAGAAATGGACAATTGCGATTCATTTGAGAGAAGATGAGGTTACCTTGCACATGTAAGGTTCTGAAAATGAGGAACTTACGCATCCTCTATTGAAGCAGAAATTTTATCGAAGATAAGGAGCTCTCCACATGTGCTAGTAAAATTCTACTGGTTCTACATGTGTAGGGTACACCCCAAGGCCACTCATGGCTTTACCGGAATAAGGGCCTGCACTCAGCTCCACTTCGCGCAGGCCCAATGCTAGTAAAGCCAGTGGCCTCAGGCTTTACCAAGTGCAAAGACCTGTGAAGCCATGCGTGAACTTGAATGTTGGGAAGCTCCTACCTTGGGGCCTTTCCTGGAGTAAAAATTTATCCAAAGTTCCTCTAACATTGGGCAAAGACATCATCAGAGTTGGCAGCACCTTCTGCTTAGATGCATGGCACCATGCATCTTCATGGTGATGCAGTAAAATTCTTCCTGGTGTGTACAATGCCATCTGATTATAACAGGAAATTTTTACCAGATCTAGAAGATAAATTGCAAGATGTTGTGGGTAGTTTTAGAGTACACCTGACAATCATGTTGATCCCCCTTAAGTTTCGTCCCAACAACCACATCAAGCTTTGGGATGGACAGCAAGACTGCTTGAAAAGATCCTTGAAGACAATCATACATTCAGATCTGGTCACCCAATGAACCGCCTAGATCAAATCCGGTTGCCCTTATAAGGTGGAGATCGAATCCAGTTACCCACGAGCTATGCAATTGCAGATATACATAATGTGTGTGTATTCTAACTAATTTCTGAGACAATTCCTTTCCTTTTTGTTGTTGCAACATTGAAACTAATAAGTGTCTCTGACATAGAAGCCGATCCATAGAAACTTGGCTCTCTCTCTCTCTCTCTCTCTCCTATTTTATTTTTCCATTTGTGCCCATCACAGCCAATCTCCCTTGAAATGCTGACTGACTGATTGCATGTGGTGCATGCATGTAACAAGCTGCCCAGTTCATAGTGGGTGGGTTATCCATGATCATTGCTCAATCAGCTACCTACATGTCTCTTATTTCTTGGGATTGTTTAAGAAAACAAACTACGAGTCTGTGAGAAAATATTTGGTTTGTAGCGTTTGGCTTTTAGCATGTCAATTTTTGGGGTAGTGCAAACATGAGGCCATAGCCTAGTGCAAACAGAATGCTTAATGCCATCCTCCGAGGTCTTCACCAGTCACAAAGAAAGGGGCAAATGGACCACATCAAAGAAGACACATGCAAAATTAGTGGCTGAGATATACATGTATGGCTTTGGGAGCAGATCTCGGAAATAGTGAAAACTTTACAAAGCTTAAGCATCCTCCTTGAAATGAAATACATACCTTTCTATTGTCAAGGTAAATTACACCAGATCCATGTGCCTCTGATTTACACTAAATTACTTTTTGAAGCACTTTGCTTGCTTGCCTTTTTAATCCTCCCACCAAGATTTTCTTTTTCTTTTTTCCTTGTCAGATCAAAGAGCTAGATGGTTTCAAAATTATTCCCTGATGTCATTTTTATTGTGTTGACATGATTAGAAACTAAGGGAAACATCGCCAATACACCATTTACATTAGCCTTGAGATTTGTTCAATGTAGGCCAAGATTTGGGCAACAATAACTTTTACAAGTAATTGCTATCAATCAAAAATATCGTAGTACTTAGGCCAGTTCGACAAGCTCTTGTCAAATATTTAATTAATTTTCAAAATTTTAATTTAACATTTTTTTATATATTTTTATTTTCAGTAAAAATTGTAACAATTTTTAAATATTTCGACAATTATAATCTCTAAGCCAATGCAATAAAAGGATATGTCCCTACCTGTTTAAGTATGTCCCTGCCCATCATAAATAACTCACCCAGTTATGTCACTGTCTACTTAGGTATGTCTTTGAGCCAATGCAAAAGAAGAACATTCGACAGATGGCGGCTAAGATTTTTAGAACTTTTCACCTAATTATGTACCATTTTTTAAATTTTCAACTAAATAAATAAATAAATTAATTAATTAATGTCAAATTAACCCAAGTATTACAATATCTGGATGGTGTTGAGGCAATGTAGTTAATGTGATTTGCTAGCTTGAAGTCACTATATTGAAATGAATATCTAAAAACAGCCTTTAATGCAAAAGGTAAAGCTCATCTCAAACATGATAGTCTTGCCAACATATTTTTCCATCCTACATTGTATGTTTTTTTGTTTTTACCATATTCACATCTTCAATTATTTCTCTTAGAGTAGAATGTACAGATTTTGGAGTTGAAGATGGTTGTTTGGACACTTAAAGTCTACATGATGTTTTGGGAATTTTCTCAATATTGTTTCACATTTATTCATTATTTTAATGTTGATACAAAGCTATAAACATGATATTTCCATGAACCTACGTGGCTTGTGTCATTGAACAGATATTGTAAAATAGTTCTACAAACTCTGCATGCTTTTGAACAATCAAATAGGGTCAAATTAACAATTGAACATTGTTTTGCCAGGTATATATGCAATTTGGAGGGGTCAAATACGGAATAAAATAAAATAAAATTGTAGAAACCAAAATGAGAGGATTTCTTTTTGCAAGGTACATATGCATTTTGGAGGAGTTAAATACAGGGGAAAAAAAAATTAACTTGTAGAAACCAAAGAGGAAGAATTTGATAGTGCATTGAGTATTTTTGGTTTTTAATGAAAAAAAATATTTTAGAAGTTTTGTTGTGTGAAATTCAAGTTCATCGAAACACTGTTTTTGAAAAAAAATTATTGAATTTTCAATGACAAAAAATTACTCAAAATTCTACAACTCCCCACACCATAGGTTGTAGGTCTGAAAATTACAAATCCAACTCAATGGACCCATATTCATTGACAGCTTTCCAATGATACCAAGAGTGCACCCCCCCAATTTCTGTAAAATTTGAAAATTCCATTGATGTTATTAATTGAAACCATATAGGGTAGACAGGTGTAGGGTGCAATAGTGCTCTCAACCTACCAAAATCGATTCCAGCCCAGAATTGACCTAGAATCTGCCCCCATATTCAAATGTTATCACATATTCAAATAACATAATAACAACTTCTTGAAGCTGGTGGTCTTGATTTGTGTAGATTCTGCATTTTTCTGAAGAAGTACACAGATTCACATAAGGCAATGTCAACCATTGATGTCCTTGGATGTTATGAAGGGGAATGCACTGCTGGGTCAGTGCCTTGCACTATATATCGTGCTACATACCTTTCATCTCTTGATCAAATGTGGTTTTGGATTCTTCTACCACAATGTCTTGTGGAGTGATGAAAATTGTATTATGAATCGTTGTCCAACTCTTTGATCTTTAAATGCTGCAGAGAAAAACTGAAACTGGGTCTTGTTTTTTAGGTCAAGCTTTCAAAGACATGCCAGAATGCCCTAGAAGTTCAAATTTGTCTGCTCTACAGTTTAATATTATTTTCTGCACTGCATAGGAAAGAAGATGTTCACCTGTTGGTGTAATTTGTATTCTGTTGGTTTTTTCTGACAGATGGTGAATTTCCAAACACACTTGTGGTTGCCCAGTGTGAAGTTTTGAAGGCATGAACTAAAGCAGCAGAACACATCTCACACATAGAGACCCTATCCCAACTCTAGAATGCATGTCAGAGCTGAACTTTGGGAGCTGGTTGTCTACATGAAAGGGGTGGTTGTTTGGGTGGTAGCCAATGATTACTTGTTCCTCCTTAGGCTTATGTGAAGCTCAAGTCAGAAGAGAAGAGTCCCAATTTGATGATGTTAAGATTTCATTCAGCAGCTTTTCTGCACCCAATTTGATGATGTTAAGATTTCATTCAGCAGCTTTTCTGCACCCAATTATTGAATGAATGCAAATTTCAATGAATTTCTTTCTCTGGATCCATGTTTTTCTTTTCCCTTTTTATCTTTTTGCTCCCCAATTCCCTTGTGTACATTAATTAGCACCTGCTGGAGTTGCTTCCTCAACAGTTTGAGGAACCAAAATTTGTCTCTCTTCTAGGGCTCAATCTTCACAGGATGAGGAGACCCAAAATGAGTTTGAAGGGCTCCTCTGAGAGCTGCTTGACTGCTCCATCAAGCTTCAGATCATGCAAACAGTTTCTTTAGCATCATGGTTGAGCCAGCTCAGAATGCAATTCACCTTTGATTGCTTCATGAGTTGGTGGCCTTATAGAAATCATGAGCCTAAATTTGCAAACAATTGCCCTTCATATAATTGATTTGGAACCTTCCTTTTTTGTTGCAGTAGCTTTTGAAACTAACTAGAACATGGCAGTTTCAAGAGATCTGTTCTTTTTACAGAATGCAACATTCTATAAAGTGTCCTGACTTTGCTTTTGTTGTGAGGAAGGTCAAATGCACTCATCATATTTATGTCACAATTGGGCATTCTAGTGTCAAGGTTAGTTTTACAATTTTGCATGGGAGAAGTGCATTCCTTGGTAGTATAAACCTCCAATTCCTTGGGCATTAACAGCCACCATGACATGAGTTCACTTGCTTGGAAGAGAATAGGCTTGTGAAAGTTCCAGATATGCAGACCAACTTATGAGGCATGTGAACTGCAAACTGGTGATTTGTCCACAGATTTGACTGAGATTGGAAGAAGATTCCGACCTTTGTTGGCTCCAAGGTTTTTCTTCAGGTATGTCTTTCATTTCTAGACTTTCAATTTGTGTTGTTGAAGTGCGCACTTCTGCTAATTTAGTGTAGACACTTGTTCTTCTCAAAGAGCAGCTCTCATATGACATGGTCACAAGATCTCTTACACATAAAAATTTGAAGATGGTTACTATATACGCTTCTTGGTTTTGACAATTTGTTTAGTTCCTGGTTATTTGTAATTTCCATGAATTCATCGTATCTGGATAAAGAGTCAACTGATGGGTGCACATACCATAAACAAGTGTGGTATGCCTTTCATGTTAATTTGAATATTTTAGATACTGCTGAATCTGGAGACTCATTTCCACAAATTCTCTATTCTCAAAGTTGTTGGGTCATAAGAAACTTCAATCTCTACTCTTTTTCTCTTTGGTGCATTGCAATCCCTTCTCTTTTCTATCCCACATCATGGCTGATTCACTTGCCTCAAGATAATTTACTTGTTGCGCATTGTTAGTTGGTAGGCAGTAAACCATGCAACTGAGCTAATCACCATGGTTAGAATTGGAACCCAACAAAAATCTTTTTATTGTCCACTTATGTCCATCCATCCTTCATGGCGCTCTGGTGGGTACTGGTTCACTCTGGCCAAAGGACATTCCCACAATTATGTGGGGCTAGACTCGGCTACCTCCTTTTCCTAGGCCCCTGATTTTGGGGACAGCCCCATAAGGTTTTTCTCATCAAAGGAAAGCAGGAATTATAACAATTTATTGAGCTTAGTTGTTGGGTGTCGAGTGATGGGTATGTAGGTGGAGTTGCTAGTTAGTCTTTTGCTAGATGCCAATAGGTAAGCATTAAGTTTTTTGATGGAAAAATTTGAACAAGTTGTGTGACAATTGTGTTAGAGCTTAGTTGTGAGATGTTGACTCTCGGGTAGAAGGGGTTGCTGGGTAGTTTTCTACTCAAGAAATGTCAGCAGACTAGACTAGAGTGTGGCTGATTTGCTTACAAGATTTTTGCCTGTTGTGAGGGACAAAGTGTCTACTAGGATAATATACCATCTGCGGGGAAAGAAGAATTGGTGGCAACGCTGGACCACCACTGTGAAGTGAAGGAGCAAGAAGGCCATCATTATCTTGTCTGCCCAGGCAAACAATTGTGAAAGGAAAAGATGTAAGAAGCAGATGATGGGTGAACATGATGATAAGGAATTCGAAGTCATCAAACAGCAAGTAGCCTCTGAAATTTGTTGTTTACCCACCTGAAATTTCTATTCTCTATACTTGTTCTTATGCAAGAATCCTCTGGGAGAGATTTCCCGGCCAGCATGGATAGATAAAGGTGCATGAGGAAGGAAAAAACTTTTCAAAAAAAATAGCAACTGGGATCCATTTTTCTCAGCTGATATTTTAGTGTACGCACATATTTATTCATGAGATTCTGCTTGAAGTGGCCCTGTAACAGTAGACCCAGAGATATGAAGAGTGAACACTGTAGAGCAGCTCCCTCCAGTGCTCAGTATGTGGCCCAGGAAAATCAAAATGGATGAAGAAAAGTCAAAACATGCCGTTTTGGCACAACGAAGTAGTTTTGGTCCAGCATTTTTCCCCAGCATAAAATGATCACCAGGTTTTGATGACAAGTGTCTACCAGGTGCCTACATTAGTACTTTTTTTAAAGTCATGGGCATCTTGCCCCAAGTCAAAAATATGTGCACTAGAGTAAAAATTGTGAAATTGTTAGTAAAAATATTTTTTATTTGGTAGTAAATATTGTTGGCAGTAATGATAATTTTTGTTATATTTTGCAATGTATCAAAATCACAATGTATTGATGCATCATGCCATCATGCATTATGTTGTGTTATCATTATGAATCTCATGATACATATGTATTTTATAAATAAGGACGAAAAAGTTTTCAAAATCATATTGACAAGAGGTTGTCACGTTTTTGGGTTTATGGTTGTTGTAGGGTAGTTATTAATGTATCAAAAAATATCAATACACTACTCATTGGTGAGTAGTATATTGGTATTTTTGAAATTGACACTTAACATACATTTCACACCACTTTTCGATTGTAAGGCTCAAATTGTTATATGCCACATGTTTTTCAATACATTAAGGATTAATTGATACACTAAGATTTTTTCAATTGAAAGCTACCAAGCATGTTTAAACATAGCAAAGGTGGGAAAGTTTTTTCAAAACCCATGGACAAGGGGTTACCATGTTACTATGTCTATGATCATTGTAAGATAGTTGTTAATGTATGAAAAAAATATTAATACACTACTCACACATTGTGTGACCAATGCATTCCATTTATGATTATTTTTTCACACATGACAAATTGATGGCTACACACAAAAAAATGACACCTAGTCTATGTTTCTTACCACTTTTTCAATTGTAGCCAATTGTCATTTGCCATGTGTTTTTTAAAAACTACATTAAGAATTTGGTGATACACTAAAAAAATTTCAATTGAAGTTTTCATACATGCTTAATCATAATAAAGGTGGGAATTTTTTTCAAAATCCATGGACAAAAGGTTGTCACGTTTCTATGTCTATGGTTACTATAAGATAATTGTTAATGCATCAAAAAAATAGCAATGTATTATTCACACATTTGTGAACATTACATTCCATATATCACCATTTGTTTTTCACACATGATAAATGGATGGTTGCATATCAAAAATTGACATATAGTTTGTGTTCCCCACCACTTTTCCACACATGACAAATATATGGCATTTGGCAATTGTCTACAATTCCCACAATTTTTCTATTACAACCAATTGTTATTTGCCATGTGTTTTTGGATACACTAGAAAGTTTTTAATACATTAAAAATATATTTGAAAGTTGGCATGCACATGTGTCTAAACATAATAAGGCAAATGTTTTATCAAAATACATGGACAGAAGGTTCTCATGTTTCCAATTTTATGGGTATTATTTAATCAAATAACAATAATATGTTAATGGCACATGATGTGAACAATACATTTAGTGTATTATCATTATTCCACACTTGAAATAGTGACCACATATGAAAACTTGACACTTAGTCTATGTTCCCATCACTTTTTGATTGTAACCAATTGTTATTTGTCACTTGCACTTTTGAAAATTGAAATTGTTGAACAAACCATCAAATTGATATGTAGTCATTGTATAAAAAATTCATCATAATGGAATCTTGTTTCAAAAATCAATTCTAATTTAATCTCCTTTTAGGCAAATATTCCAAAATTTGCCATGCATGATCATTTCAATTTCCCACAATTAAATGTGTGAACCATTAATTAAACAATGGGTATTGCTAAAAAATCCTTTGATACATTCAAGTACTGATGCACTAATGCATTAATATAATGACATATTAATACGTTAATACATAAATGCATCAATATATTGATATATTACATCTAAAACATAAATATTTTATTATGGTTTAGAGAATTGCTTATGAAAGTACCACAAATCCATGATTTACTTGAAAGCTTTGCCATTTTGAAGAATGTATTATATAGTAAAATATGTCATTATACATTATAATATTGAACTAATTAGTTCAAAAAGTTGCACCTCAATGTGTCACCTTGATTGTTAAAAATTTCGTTAATGATTTCATGAAAAGAATTTCAATATATTAACAGATGGAAAATTTAATCCCACATGTACATTAATACATAAGAATATTGGATAGGAAAGGTAAGTTACATCAAGTAGTGCATTGTCAAACTCAATTAACAATATTCAAGTTCATGCAAACCAAAGTTTAGTCCCCACACAACTCAAGTGTAATGAAGGAATGATAATTACATACATTCTGAATTGGGCACATTCACCACTAAATTGCCCCATACAAATAATCACAACTTTGTTTATCCTTCATTTCATGCTCCTCGATGAACTTTTGAATTTTTTATTTTTTGATAATTTAAATGATCAAATCTGCCATTCTAACATTCATTCAAGATCTACACCCACAAATTCAATACAAGATGAGTAAGTTTGTAAAGTTAAAACATTACACTTAAATGACGATACACTGTAATTTGATGTGCATCATACTACATTATCTAAATTGATACATTGATACATTACAACTTGATACAAAAAAATACTAAAGAAAAACAATTGAATATCATATTTTTAATTCATCAAATGTATTGTGTAATGTATTGCTTAGATGTTTTGTTATTCAAATATTAATGCACTACAAGTTAATGCACTTACATTTTAATATTGATGACCCAAATTGACTTTTCAACCTACATGGTAACCTTAGAAAATTTTGGAAAAAATTCACAAACTCAATAATTTGAAGGAAAAAAGGTTCATAGATATAGTATCAAATGTTGCAAATAATGAATGGATAATTTAAGATTTGATACTTAATTATGAAATGTCTCTTGAATGTACCACAACTATAATTTTTGTATAATATTGTTATATTCTCATTTGATCCAAACCCACAAAATTTCATGAAAGCATAATGCAATTTATGAATGTTTATTCATGTGTCAAAGTTATTTTCATTTTCTTTTCTTGAATTGTTTTGTTTCATTTGATTTCATTACACTTTTACATTCTAGGGTATAACATTACTAACTTCACCATTCTTGAGGAATATTTTTTGAATTTTGAAACTAAATAAAAGGGTTAAGAAGTTTTTTTAAATATGTACAAGTAATTACACATTAGACCTAGTATAACAAAATACATTTTATAAGCTTTACAAGTGTACCAAAAGCTTTTCAAGTAAAATGGATTCAAAATAAGTTCACACAATGAAAATAATCAAAATATATGTCACACATTGAACATATAAAGTTTTTCCACATCAATATAATGCATTGCATTGTATCAATTTTCTAATACATAGATCTAGTTACATTGATACAATAAAAACTTGAAACAAAGAAAATCATTAATATAAGGAAATAAAAAACTCTCAAAATTGTCAATGCATTTGTGAACATGTAACAAATAATGAAATTCACAAATTGTAAATAATGTATAGGTGGGGAGCAATGAAAATCTTACAATAAATTTTGCTATCACAAATTTTTCTTAGTTTTGAGTACCCAAAAAAATCTTTGATCTAATTGTTGTAAGAAATCACACAACTTGTTGCTACCTTGTACTTAACTATTTGTTCCAATAACATGAATTGGTTCAAATTGTGAAAAATGCAAAATTCATCAAGAAGTTCAAAGTTCCTATCAATGAACATGCAAATGCATTTAAAACAAACATAACAAATTGAACTTTACTTGTGATACATTGTATCATAGCCCTTTTTTACCTCTTTCATCATGGGTGTAAACTTGAATTCAAATTGGCTGCCATGTGCACAATATGGACTTGAACTTGAATTGGGTGCTATGTGCACAATGTGAACTTGAACTTAGGCAATTGGTTGCCATGTGCATAGAACATAGATTATCCAAATGGCTATTCACAATGGAAATTTCACAATGACAAACAAATTTTCTATGTTGTTCAATTCACTAACTTCCAATGAGGAAAAAAATGCAATATCTTACATTCAAGTTGCACTTTTTAAAAAATATGTTACTTATTTGGTTAATAACTTTGAAATAAGGGATGATCTCACATACTCAGCAATGAAATTGTCTTAGGAAAATCAATAATAAATATGAAAATATTCTACTAACAATATCACTCACCTTCACAAGTTTATCATGGTTTAATTTTCAAGTATAACTTGAGTATTGGAATTGCTCCTCCTCGAAATTGTTACAGAGAAAAAGAATGGCATAAAAAAAGAAGGGAAAGAGAAAGAGAAGGGGTGTTCAAGAGTTGTTTCTTGACCATTTCATCTACAAAACAATAGCTCCTTTTTTTTTCCTTGTTCCTTGACTTTTCAATAGATCAGTTATATAAACACCTACCAATAGATAATGCAATAGTTCACAATAAAACACTTAGTTTATAAACAAAATCCCTCACCCAAATCCTAAAAATTGAAAAAAATTACAACATAATCAATTTGCAAAAGAAAAGAAACTAAGAAGTGCAAAGCATTGTACCTTTAAACCTTAAGCAATGCATCATGGTCATGACATGGGGCACTTATGCTTCATGATTTTGCCATAACTACCTAGATGACAATAAAATATAATCATGGTCGTACAGGGATACACAAATGTTTGATACAGTACTTGCAGGATACAAAGTTACCCCATGAATTTCCCCGCTAGGGAAACTGTTTTTCACTTCTTCGCATCCATATTCAGCTGTTTGAGATTTTTGAATAGGGCAGACTCCTGTTGTAAACACCTGCCATCAAAACCTGACGATCATTTTATGTTTGGGGCATTTTTGCACATGATGCTGAGGCTGCACAGCAGAGCCTCGATTTGCCAGATAGTTTGATTGGTCTAGGTGGGTTGCTATTATTAGTCTCCCACCTGTTTGCAGTCCGAGTGTTCGTTTTATGGGTGGGGTTGGAAAAAGTAAATAACTAATCTTGGATGCAAGAAAAAAAATTTACAGGGTCAGATACTGAGCACTGGTGACATCCATCCCCTCTTTTGCTGTTTAGGATGAGGTCTATGTTGTGAGCATGAGATGCAGATTGTACCAGTAATTGGCTTGAAATCAGAGGTAATTTACAAACCAAAATGAAATTTGGTTGGGCCTGTGGTCGGATGACTGTTGAGTTCATGGCGCAGAAAATGTGTTGAGGAAGAAGAATGAGTGTTTTTTCTAATAATTTTATTGAAGCAGCAGTTGACATCAAATTACTCATGCAAGTGAGCCTGTACCTCTAAGCTCCAGTACATGATGCCAGGAGGAAAAAGAACATTGTTTAATATCATGTACAGCGATTTCTCCTGGCGCCAGGTAGAGATTTGGTTGGTTGTATGATCTGTGCAGCAGATGCTTGAATCCATGCAGTGGCATCATCCTGGCTGATGAGAAAGAGATTTCCTTAAATTGTGACAGGCAGTTGCAGGCCTGATACAGTGGCCAAACTGGAAGAATACAACCATAGAAGGGTGTCATAATCGAGAAAGGAGTCAACAACATGGTAGAGTGCCACTTTGTTAACCAGGGACTCATTGGGGAAAATGGCATCAAACACTGAGAAATATGAATTATGGTAAGCTCCATTGTTGGGAAGGAAAATTGTGACCATTCCTGCCGGATGTTGCCCTAGGAGAGCTGCCACATCCACTGACTCTACAAGGCCAAGAGTTTGTGAGTAAACTGACTGAATGGGGAAGAATCGCATTCATGGCTTGCTGAAATTCTCCAGCCACCAAAGACGTATCTGTACATGATCGTGACAAATTTATCAGTGTGTTACAAAATTGTGATCAATACAGTGCAAGATTGTCAAACTCTTGTATTGTTCAGCTGCAACATATATCTAAGTAAAGAGCATCCCTAGTGGTGTTCAGTATGTAACCCTGCAAAAACTTTCTCACATATTTATTTACTTTTTTGCAACCCCGCCCATAAAACTGTAACAGGGACTGCAAATAGGTGGGAGATTACTAATTGCAAACCACCAGGACAAATCAGAAACAGAGAGCAGCAGTTAGATCATATTTATTACTTTCTTCTGCGGTGGGTGCATGGCTTTGCTGTGCCTTCTACCAACCTCAGCAAACTGTGCAAACATGCTGGGTGGAAACAATTTTGCTGAGCAAATCACGCATGTTTTGACTTTTCTTCATCCAATTGTAATGTGCAGGGTCACATACCGGGCACCACCGGGGATACTCTAAGTACATGCTGAACATTGTTTTGTCATACGTATCAGGCTGAAGCATAGGCGAAGCAACAGGCCTCTTGGACAGCAGCATCATTTTGCAACCACTCAAGGAGAGTAGGTGCATCTGCTAGCAATAGGAATCCGGGTTTTGTAGCATACAAGTTGATGATGTATTCCCAAGCTCCCATGGTTGGATGTTCCATATCCCAAAACACCACCTTTCCTCTATGCTTGCACACTGTGTAGAGAGGCTTTCCTGTAGCTGGATCCATATCTGCACAACTGCTATTGCCCAATCCTTGGCAACAAGGAAGCAGCCCATCTGACAAACTTGCAGTTCATATCATATTGCAGCAGCATGTAATTAGCTCAACGTCAAACAAGCCAGCTTTACAAATACAGACTGAACCCTAAACCCTAAACCCGGAGACCAGTTCTAGCATCATCTCCCTGCTGAGAAGAACTCCCACATGTAGAATGTCCAACAATTCCCAGTGGTTCTATCAAGTGAAGTTAATCTCCATTGTATTGTGTAGAAGCTCAAGCGACACTCAAGATTTCTCAATACAATTCAAGCATGAACCTATAGACAGATTTGAGTTGGACAAACTGAGCTCAGGAACACGATTTCTGACATACCAGCAGCTTTTGCTTGTTTTGTAAATCTAACCAAATGCAAGATACTGATCCAAGATGATAAAGTGAGCGCCAGGATTTCTGGTGTTGATCTTCTCAACGGCACTTAACAGAAGTTAATTGTGAATTTGAGCAGAAGGGTCTACAGAAGTGTCACAGATAGTGTAGTTGTATTTCTGTGTGTAGTGAGGAGTAAAGTTGGGAGGGACTAGGTTGTATACCATCACATCTTAAAGACCCAGATTATACAATCTCTGTGAGTTGTAACTGATTCGTGCCACCACTCTCTTTATATACACCAAGTGCTCCTCCTGCAGCAAACAAAAATTGCAATAGAATCTGAAGAGCTGATCCAAAGAAGCAATGAAACTTGAAGAAGAAATGATGTGTGATGAATACATGAAAGACATGACACTCTCAAGCATCCCCAGCGGTGCTCAGTATTTGACCCTGCAAAAATATTTCTCACATCCAAGTTTTTTTTTTTTTTGTTCCCAACCCCATCTATACAACTAAAACTCAAACTGCAAATAGGTGGGAGATCACTAATAGCAAACCACTTCGACCAATCATTATGATTGGTCTATCAGAAACAATCAGCAGCAGTCAGATCATATTTATTAAACTCTTCTTTGGCAAGTGTTAGGCTTTGCTGTGCATTTTACCAGCGTCAGCAAACTCTGCAGATCAAAACCATTTTGCTGAGCCAAACCCAGCATGTTTTGACTTTTCTTTGTCCAATTTTAATGAGCAAGGTGACATACTGAGCTCACCACAGCTGGGGATGCTCTTAGTTTGCAGCTGGGTCTAATAGTCGGCAGCAATTGTTTCTTTGTTTGTTTGTTCACTGGAAACCAGGCTGAGAGTCTTGATTGTTGCTTGACTAGTGCTTGCATACATATTTAAGCAAACTTTTTGATGCTAGACATGTGATCTGTATGAATCAGAAACTGAAGAAAAAGGATTTGGATCGTACAGCACATGTTGGCATTGAAGACCGTGTAGTTATTGCCATCCACAGTTACAAGAGAGATGGAGTTTGCCAGAGCTACTTTGGAGTAAGGATCTGTGCTGAGGAAGAGCTGGAGACTGTCAACTTTGCCACCCAATAGGAACTGCACAGAGTATGTTAAATGAACTTTACTCTGTGCACTGTCAATTGAGGTCATGTTAAGTAAAGATATGGCAGAGGGGTAGGAATCCCTAGCAACTCCGTTGCAAAAAAAAAACTAAACGTCAAAAACACATGATCACAAGTTCATGTACAGCTGCATGCTGCAATCAATAATAAAGTGCAATTCATGCAGGTATTAGTAAGAGAAGGAGAAACAGTTAGATTTGATTGATCTGCAACCTCATGTGCAGCTGCACATGCTGTGCAATGATTAACAACAACAAAGCAATCCAAAAACTAGAAAGAGAAGGAAAAAAACTGTGATGAAAAAAGCAGGAGCAGGATGCAGATCATGCTTTACTCAGGCCAGGAACACATACATCTTCTTCTACCCTTATAATAAAGTTGTTCATTCTAGAATCTCATCATCAGAGCAATTATACTAGAAGAGTCTGTAACATACCTCCTGCTGATACAAGAAGCAGTGAGGCAGAAATTATATGGAAACATGCCGGTATCAAAGAGGTGATCAGCTGCTGCGGCTGCTGCTTCCAGCATGGAATCAGATATTCAAGCTTGCAGGCCATAGCTGCAAACTTCAAGAGCTAGCGCTGTGTCTCCACAAACTTGTACAAAAATTTACAAGCGGCCACATAAAGATTTCATTTGGGTTTGGATTTGTATAAGTAGTAGTTAATCTCTAGCTAATTCCAGATTTAGCAAAATATTTATGGCAGCAGCTACTTTTAGCTGTGATCCTATGAAGAGCATCCCCACCAGTGCTTAGTATGTGACCCTGCAAAAATATTTCTCATGTCCAAGTTTAGTTATTTACTTTTTGCAACCCCACTCGTAAAACTGAAGGTGGGACTGCAAATCGGTAGAAAAAATGAAAGACAGGATGAACTCAGTTTACCACAAAAATTGATGGGTTTTTTTTTTTTGGTTACCTCTACCTTGAATGGTATTGTATTTTGTTTAGGTGCTTTTTTTCTGAATCTCACCCTGTTTATGATCAAACTCAGTGTTCTAGTGTTGTGTTTTTTTAACTGTAAAAATAACTCTACTATATGTCTCTAATGATCAAACATTTTTATAAATTTATATTAATTAGTTGTGGGTGCATTTTGCTCAGACTGGCAAAACGCGCAGCCAAGCATAAAACCTGTTGTTGATTGGCCAGATGGTTTGATTGGTCAAGGTGGATTGCTATTAATAGTCTCTGACCTTTTGCCATACCAATTTCAGTTTTATAGGTGACTAGGTTGGGAGAAAGTAAATTACTAATCTTTGATGTGAGAAATGTTGTTCTACAGCCAAAAACAAAACCACCTTTTACACCTGGGAGCTTGATGAGCTTCACAGCCTTCTTTCCTGCCTTGTAGCTGCTCCTGCTGGCCCAGAGCCCACAGAGACTAGGGAACAGGCTAGTTTTCATTTGGTTCCACGTTTTTAGGAATGTTCACCACGTGTTGATTGACCTTGAACTAACCAGTGGCAGGGTTTTTTTTTTCAATTTTGTGGTGTCAAAGTGGTGATCATCCGTAAGACAATTTAGCCAAATCTTGTGATAAGAAAACGTGAAAATAAAACAAATTAGAATCCATCTATATTTTTGGCCACTGCTGCAACTTAGGATAGAATGTGGATTTTTTTAATAGAATGATTTTTCGAAATCTGGCAACTAAGAAACTCAAAAAACACTAAAATTTCACCAATTTGGAAAAAAAATCACCATTTGGAAAAAAATTGCCCAGAAAAAAACCCCTGAGATTCAGTGGTGGTCTGGCATATAGTCACACAGTCACAAGCTAACAGGAACCTTCCACATTTACTTGTGTACTGAGAGGCTGAATGGGAATTATAGTGTGCACTATGATGTTAAACACCCCATAACACCCACCTCTTTGTACATGTCCTTATTAGAGCATGCCCAAAGACAGCCCTCTATCAGTATTGAGCACATCCAGTGTGCACTGTTTAGTTCCTCCCCCATCCCCACCCATGGACCTGGAAAGATGGACTATTTAACCACCATCACCTAGGCTAATCATTGTAATCAGCCAATGAAAAAAAATCATTTATTGCTGAGAAAGAATCATTTCATGCTACATGCCACTCAAAAATATTTCATTTTGCTTATACATGCACCTTAATAACATGTGTATTTTTCAGGCCCCAACAGGTTTATAATGTGTTTTTGCAAATCTTCATCTAAAAAGTATTATTCAGGGCCATTTTACTGCCATTATTGGGCATGCTCTTACATGTTTATGCATAGTACTGCATGTTGCTAGTTCAGCACATGTTTTGTTTTTTCAAAAAATAAAATCACGTTCAGCACATGTTTTGTTTTTTCAAAAAATAAAATCACGTTCAGCACATGTTTTGTTTTTTCAAAAAATAAAACCACATTCTACATGTCTTGCAGCATGCATTTAAATTAGGTTCTAGGCATGTAAATCATAAGTGGGTATAGGACTGAAACTATGTATGTTTATTACATAGCTATGAAAATCTATGTTTTTGTTAATGTGTCGAAAACTTTTCACATGACATTCCACATGAATTATTATGTGAAAGTCATGCACATTAATTGAAACTATGACCACACCATAATTAAATTATGAAATCCAACTAACAAGTAAATCATTAAACTTAATCATTAGATAATTACATAAATAATAGTCTAATTATATCAAGTTACAAGCGCATGTAGTGTTACATGTTGTAATGATGAAAAAAGACTTATTCAAAATAAACAAGGTTTTTTCAAAATGGAGGAAGGTTTTGGAAAACAAAATGTTCAATCATTAATTTGCAGAGGAACAATTACTCCTTATAACATGGCCTCCATTAATATTTTAAAAAATGGCTAAGTCTTTACAAACACAAATAACACACTTACAATCAGAAAACCCTCACTTTTTTTTATCTTCTTTCAGTGTTGAAATCAATGGTACTTCTTCATTCCAAACATTATTTTCAGGAATATGCTTCCACAATTTGAGATGTTTGATGAATTTTTGGGCATTCTAATTTTTCAAAAAAAAAAATCAACAAAAATAATTATATTTTATAGATTTCAATTGAATTTAAAAACTTAAATCCAATTCAATTCAATTCAATTCAACTTCCATGCAATGTCATTCAAATGAAACTTGATTTTCACAAAATCAACTCATTTTTTTCATTGTTAATTATCACTGATTGTGTGGAATCCAAGTTTGATTTTTATTGAATTTTTGGTGATGAACATATTCAACATTCAATAACTTTCATATTGTAAGTCCAAGCATGATGAAACCACCTTGTTGCACCCCTACTCATCATGGATATCGAATTATACCATGAACCCCACTAAGGACCTTGGGGTTGGGGAAATCTAAATGTGACAAAACAAACAAACAAGCTACCGTCCTTGATATATGATGAATCTATGGTTGGACTAAGGATATTTATGGTGAGAACATTTTGATCACCATAAGATATCATACAATTTTTAATAAAAATGTATTTCACATTTTCCACTAACCTTCCAAACCTTTAAAATCCCAATCCATTTTGATTGTTGGAGTAACACAATGTCAAAGGTCCAAGTTTCCAATCACAACCTGTTTTTCATTAAAATAAAATACTAATTGACAAATGATACCATTATTCATATTAAAATATCAAATTTGAGTCCACTTGGATCCTCATTCATATTTAGTGTTGTTTTGTACAATGCCAACAAATATGATCTTCAATTTTCTTGGCATATTATGTGAAATAGATTGCACCTCCTACATTATCCATGATATGTTTTGTTATCCTAAACACCTTAACAATTTTTTTAACAATTTTGCCTTCCAATGAAGGAATTTGAAAGCATTTGCATGAGTACCTTTTCAAGGAAATATGACCATTTCAAAATATGCAATATGCACATATAAAAACACCTATTTATAAAAGTTGAGTTAAGAAAACATGAGTAATGCTCTCTTCCATGAACAAAATATAATAATGCATCCTCTTGTTTGTATGTGAGACTTGTTAGTAAAAAATTTCAATGAGTGTTTACTTACACATTATTATGGATAAACAAGGTCATGTCAATAAACCAAGATCAATTTACCTTAAACCTTGTAAGAACTTTAAAATAAACCTTGAGTTGTGAGAAATCAAATGAGTGACCAACCAATATTTGTAGTTTTAAAACCATATGAAGGTCATTTCATTAAAAGCATTTTTTCAACAAAGTAAGAAAATAACTATGTCATAGGCAAGTGGTTCATTGTAAATAACATCTTCAACTAACATTGTTTGTTCCAAAATAATTATCAATATTGTCACCTCCATCTTGACAAGAGATAATGAACAAATGTAGTTTCATAAATAAGTGATGTTTAAGGGCCAATATGTTTGATGAACTTTGTCATTCAATTTCATTTGACAAGCACAAACATCTCACTATAACCCCAAAATGTTATATATTCAATTCAAGAGGTTTCAATTAATGGAGATGAGAGGTTTATCCAATATTATATGATGGAACGAATCACATGTATGAAACATTTAAACTATAATTTTTGTTCTAACTATGAGTTACAATTTTCTAGGTGGTAACTAGAGACCTAGAAATATATATATTTAAAAGTATATTATAAAGATGGTGGGATATAACACTTGCCTACATATTTAGTGTTTAGTCTAAGAATAAACCACTAGCAAATCTAATAGTTTAAAATTTTGTAAAATAATCCTTCAAGAGCTAACATGATTTTGCCATTATGACTTTTAGAAACTTTGAAACGTAATAATTGCCACAAGTTAGAAATTTACATCCTTCCAAAGTATACTTCAATTTTACATTTTGAAACTCTCATATTCACATTTGAAAAATCATACAACATTCGTGCACCTTTTGTGTGACAATAACATTAGGTGATTTTAGGTAGGATGTTCTCAAACAACACATTCTAAAGACAACCCATTTATTCCAATTTATGTATATTAGTACAATTAAATTTGAATTTTATCAAAATAAAATAATATTTGGTTTATAACATGATCGCATGTGGTTAAATAATGTGTTTGATCAATGCACATTAAGAATAGGGCTTTCTCAACAAATCACACAATTAATTTTTGTTAGTTGGTAAGGTTTTTTTTAAAAATTATTTAGCTAGGCTAGTAAGGTAGCCTTATACTTTTAGGAGTTAATGGTCCTAGGTTTACCTAGGATCTAGGTAGGTAACTTTAACTAATTTTAGTTAGGTTTTAAAAGGTGTTAGTTAGCAAGTTAGCTACAACACAACAAACCACTTGCACTATTATTGATTAAGAAAATGGAACATGATAACACAACCCAAATGTGCTGCATTTTTCAGTAATGTGCTTTATAGTCTAAACAAATCAAACATGCATTACAACATGGTCTTCTTACACTAAACTAGATGTTAGATTTGATGTCAAAATGATATTCATATGAATTACTTAAAATTTATTTTTGTGGTTCATGTTGCATCTTAATTACAAAGCCCATTTTAGGGTTGATAATTAAGGCTATGCATAATCTTTGCCATTGCAAAGGCAATTTGGTTGGTATACAACGATTAAAACCAAAGATAAATAGCCAACAATTTTTATATAAGTCAAGAAAACATCCCAATTATTGATGTTGGACATACTAAAGATTCAAATGGAAGGAGAAATGAAAGCATATTCCAACAAACCAACTTTCAAATTTATGATTTCAAGATGAGATTGAATCAATAATGGGTGATTATTTGGATTTCTTCCATCTCTTTATAAGGATCGGGATCAATTATAACAAGCATTAATCAAATTGCCGAGGTATTAATAAAGATGATTATCTTCTCACATGCTAGAATGTAAGGGATTATTAACGGGTTAATGGGAGCACAACTTCAAAACAACTTGAATTGTCACACAACAATATCTTAGACAATTTTCAAGGTTGGCAATTGGAGGAATGAAAGAATTTTGGAAGAGGTTAGAACTTTAGTAAGGCCCACCTATAATCTTATTATAAACATAAACTCTTATAGGTGAAAAAGGAAAGTTGAGCAAGTGATGGACATTTAAAGGAAAAGTGAAAAACTTAGAACTTGGTGTGCAATATCCCTCACTTGTGTGCAACTAATAGAGCTATCATATTTTGTAAGTCTTAAAGTTGCCTTGAAGAAATAAAAGTAAAATTAGTATTAAACTTTATCTCACCTAAAACTTTATCTTATCATATCCGCATGTTTAGTTTCATCTTCTTCAAGTATTGTTCACATTGTTTGACATTACATTAGAGTTGGAATTGTTATTTTGTGATATTAATATAAAAGCAAGATGAAGATGATGTCAATTTCAAACCCATCGTTGCTAGGAAATAATGATTTTTATACTATAATTAATTAGCATAAAAACTAAGGAGAGGTCATGGACAAATGTCATGGTAGATTATTATTCCTTTTGCTTCTTGTTTTGATCATGTTCAAAATGGTAATGAGTCTCCTACTTTCATTAGTTTTTTGTCGTGGATTTTGCTTTTCCTTACTCAAAGATGAAAGTTTTCCCATTTGAAATTTTGTGATGGGTTGTGAACAATAGTGGAAGGAAGAATGATATTAAGAATTGGAAATTCATGTAAAATTTCTTCAAAAGCTCAAATTTTAAATATAGGATCTTCCATTTTCATGAAAAAAATTACATAAGTTGGATGCAATGTTAAATAACATTTTAAATCAATTGTTGACCTAACATTTGGGTCATCTGTTATCCCTTTTGTGCTCCATATGCATATTGGTAGTCATGTTATATTGCATGGTAATACTTGGGTTAGTTCCACAACCATTGAATATTTAATTAATGTTCAAATTTTCATTTTGACACCCATTTTTAGTTTTTTTCATATTTGACAAAAATTAAGGTGTCAATTAGTAAATTGATAAAGGTTGAATATTAAATAGCTAGAAATTTGCACCAATTACACTTTCATGAAATTGAAGGCATTTGAGTAGTCTAATTTTATAGTAGTGAAAAAATCATTATTATTCTTTTTCATCACCCTATCAACTTTTCATGTGCACAACACACATGAAACAATCATTTGATTCTTTTTTTTGTCAAAGTAGGATCCATTGAATGGGGGAAAAAACAAATGGAAAAAAACAAAAAATTACATTTTTAAAAACTTTTGACACAATTATAAGATTTTTTTAATTCAAAAAAATCAAAAATCATTAAATTAATGTCAAATTGGCCTAGGTACTACATCAATGAATTTTTATGCAACCCACTTGTGTTTTGCACATTTTTCTTTCAATTTTAATTCTTAAGGTTCATATTTTCCCAAATGATGATTATTTGTTTCATCATAGTGCACAAAACATCCAATAAGGCATATGAACAATTAGTAGAAAAAATATTCTATTAATTTTAAGTCATCACTATGGATGTAAATAAGGTTTTTTTTTCAAATTCGTCAAATAAGTGCACTAGCAAGGATCTCCAACATCAATACATTAAATGGCAACTGTCCTAGGTGGGCAATAACATTTTTGCAAAGTGTTATTACAAGTGGCAAATTAGGAAATGCCTAGATCTAGATGTTGTTAGTTTAATTTTTTTACTTCTAAAAATGGTGAAAATTTTCCCTAAATATCACCCAAAAAAATTTCATTTATTAAATTTGTTTTTGCCAAGTAAAAGAATTCGCCCAAAAGAAACATTGGATGTAAATCATCAGTGAATGTCCTTCAAATTCTTTGAAAATTAATAAAATTATCCATCATCATGCACATTTCATCTACATAGGATAAAGTTAACTCATTGACACCATTATCACCAATATTAGTTGAAATTCACTATCAATTTTTTTTTTATTAAAATGGATATAAAAAAAATGTTTACTAAGGTTATGTGGCCAACAACCTTCATGGAAAGCTCTACAAATGTCTATACAACCCAAACCTCCAAATGAAAATAAATACTTGTAATGCAACTCACTATCCTTAATTTAATCAACATTTTAAAATCAAGTGCAATTTTGTAGCACAAAATTCACCTTTGTGTTTTTGTTTCAAATTCCAACTTTTCCATGTCTAAAACTTATTTGTTTACACACTTCACATGTTTTACATTCTTGTCGATGTCCCTACTTTTTGTGTGCCATTTGGATTCATGATGTATATAATCATTCTTTTCATTAATTTTTGCACCCTTGATAGTCTCTATGCTTTTGACATGCAAACACCTTCATCAAGTTTTTGTACCTCCTTACATTATTATTTCATCCATTATATCCTTCATTTATTTCACATACTAGTTCATTTGTTCATACTTTTACCATTTAGTTGTAAACTAAAAATAAATATATCCTTTACCTTTTCACACTATATATGAAATGGAAAAATTTGTGCAAAATTCCTTATTATGAGCTATTAAAAACAAGTTTCAAAGTATGATTCAAAGTCACCACGAAACAAAATCTGATCATTTAAATCCCCAACCACTCTTAAAGTGACCATGAATAGCAACCACTTGGATTATAGACGTTCCTTGGACTAAATGTGTCTTTTAAAAATGTGAAAATATGGCATGAGCCAAAAGGTTGCATGGAAACAAATTCTGATTGTGCCATGTAATAACAACATTTTACATGTGAATGACATGCATGTAAATTGTCCATTGGAATTGATAGCATATTTGATGCCTTATTATAGTTTGACAATTTCAACAAATGGCAATGAAAATGAACCATGATAATTCTCTTTGGTTAGCATTACTTCTTGTTCACACAATTTGTACATTTCTCCTTGTTGCTAATAAAAAGGTTAATCAACATGTATAGATATTTTCTTCATTCTTCAATTTGCCTAAACACTAGCATTAGCAAATTGTTTCAAGTATGTAAACAAAAAAGAGTGGTTGCAAAAGATACAAATTAAAGACTAAAATGGAGCAAGTGTGCAAGTTTATCAACAAAATCAACAAAAGTTGTGGCATTGATAGGCATGGCCTGGAGATTCTTTTGTGTCATGATTTTTCAACAGATTTTCAAGAGAAAATCACTTCAAGTATTTAATTAAGTATTGTCACAAACAAGAAATACAATTGCTTATGATTGAATCCTACATCCAATTTCTTTTTAATATTGGATTTGAATATGATGTTCTAGAACCATTCCTTATTACTAACCAAAGGAGGAGATGCAACAGCTCAACCTCCTAGTAGCAAGGCTATGATTTAAATGAGAAGCCCATTAACCGCTTTTTTTTAACACTATTTTTTAAATCAAAAGTTTGGTTTGCCGGTCACCATAAATTGCCTTTTGAGTGTAAAATATGAGACCTTGGGAACATTTTTCATCAACAAATAAATCAACAAATTGAAGTGAGTCAATTCGAATATATACAACAAGTTGCTCAAAAGACAAGCAACACACAAAGCAAAATGAACAGGTCCATTACACAAACAAAAGGATTAACAACATATATGATGCGGACCATGAAATCGAATTTGAACTTGAGTAGTAGTAAGCTAAATTCCTAGATAGAATAACACACAAAACATGGGCAAGCACTAAATAGGAGCACAAATTAAATGCAACACTAGGCTTGACACTACTACAAGACAAGCACTGAACTGGAGAGTATTTCCTCAATTTTTTTGACCGCTTCTTATGAATGTGGCAATCCATAAGCGTTCAAATGACATATGGAGCGGAAGAATGTTTAGTTCAGGAGATTGATGAAAGAAAGATCATTTAAAAAACATATGCTCTGGTACAATTGCATTGAGCGAATTCTCATACTTTGTGAACTTAGGAAGCACACATTATAACCCATCTACACACATTAGTAGCTGATCATCTTATCCGATCGAACCCATTGCAGCAATTATGAGTTGCAACACTTGTGTCTAGATCATCATGAGTTTCACCACTAGAAAGAATAATTTCTAGTTCTATTCAATTGCTATATGGAAGTGAAGAATTTGGAGGACAAAAATATTGGCATGGATGTATAGAGATGCAAAAGGTAAACTTACGGTACTGTATGATCCCAACAATTATGTCACAGTGTTGTTCTTGCATTGCTTGTAAACAGAAAGCAAAAATAATTTGTTGGAGAATTTGATTGAAGCTTCAGAAATAATGCTGGCCAGATTGTTGCAGAATTTGAATTCAGCTTCAGAAATCATGCCGACCAGATTGTTGCAGAATTTGATTGTTGGAAAATTTGATTGAAGCTTCAGAAATCACACCAACCAGATTGTTGGAGAATTTGATTGAAGCTTCTGAAATCAGACCAACCAGATCGTTGGCAAATTTGATTGAAGCTTCAGAAATCACACCAACCAGATTGTTGGAGAATTTGATTGAAGCTTCAGAAATCAGACCAACCAGATTGTTGGAAAATTTGATTGAAGCTTCAGAAATTACGCTGACCAGACAGTGGAGACTGTGGTTGAAGATTCTGAAATCAGACCAATAAGATTGTTGTTCTGGAAGAAAATTTCAGTTGCATATAAGCTGCCAGTCAAGAATGGGATCTTAACAGGATCTTGTTGTGTTTTCAAGGGGCATCATCATCCAGAAGAAATTCCAGTTGTGCATTTTTTTCCTCTACAATTTTCCAAGAGTAGAACTCAATAAAAACTGCATAACAGCAACTTACATGATCTGAGCTGCAGACTAGTCACATTGCCGATTGACTCCAAGTCCCACTCCAGTGACAATATTGTTGTCATAGCACAACCTGGAAGTAAAAACATCAGCAACAATGCAGTTAGGTTTTTCCGGTGCATATGAAAACACAACTCAATTTTGCAAGAGACTTCTCCTGACAAAATACAGAGTTATAATGTTTCTCCATCCACAATAAAGACAAACCAACTTACACAATGAACGAGGCTGAACACCATTGGAGCTCTGAGCTTGATCTGAAGCCTTCCAGGGTGCCCATCATGATCATCACATGGAGTAAATCAGGTGCTTAAAGAAAACACAGTTGGAACCAACAAGCCATATATTTCAAGTGCTAAACTAGTGAGGACAACATCCCCACTTCCATCCCCATTTTCCCATCTCTGTAAGGTGGGGTGCCCAAACCACACATTCCTGATTATTATCTACACCTGCAGGTGTCATGGGTGTGAATCAGTGAATCTGCAAACACGTTGCAGGTGTGCTTTCTTATTATGAGATTGATGGCGCCACAACATCAAAGATCCCTTGCCTACAAAGCTCAGCCATGACACCAGCTGCAGATGGTGGTTTCAATCCGAGTGGCAAAGGAGTGCATGGATTTGCAAGAGCTTCACTGATGACAGCATCAAGAATTTCTTTTGGAGGTGGAAAATCACAAGGTTTGCTACAAGCTGCAGCTCCTGCAGCAGCACTGATATCAGCAGCAGAATCAGGATGCTCGCTTGTCTGGTACATTGCCCCTGGTGTCATGGTAGACTCATCCATGAAAAAAGTCTCACTTGTGATGCCTGCTGGTGTCATCATCATTTGTGCTGTGCCAGGAGAAGCAGAAGATGGAGATGAAGATGCATATGGTGGCACTCTCAAAACTGGGGAGGGAACACCAGGGGGGAGTGAGGAGGAATAAGTCCAAGAACCAATGCTTGCAGGAGCTGCTGCTGCTTGCTGCTGCTGCCAGAATGTACCGTCAGGTTGTTGCCAGAATGGGAGTGTGTTCACAGCAGCTGCTGCTGCTGGTTGTTGCTGCTGCCACATATGGGATGGAGAGTGATCCACAGTTGGATGACCCCAAACAACCAAGGGAGCTCCAATGTGATGATGTCCATGTGCTGGGGGGAGATGAGGATGATGATGATGATGATGGGGTTGGAAGGGAGGTAGCCCGGTGACAGGTGCGAAAGGATGACCACCTGATGAGCCACAGCCAGTTTGCATCATCAGGGGTGCCAACCAAGCATTACCTTCCCGCTGGCTTCGAGCCCAAGTAAGAGGCCGTCGGTGTTGCCAAGAAGCTGCTTCCACATCCCTGGCAATCATGTGTCGTCTATGAGATCTGTACTTCTGCAAATGGCTTGCAATGTTATGTCGAGTTAGGCATTGTACACCCATGAGCTCCAGGATCCTTGACGGGATGGCTTTCTCCACCCCCAGTTGCTCCACTGCTTGCACAAATCTTCGGTGCAGCTCTGGTGTCCAATCCACCTTTGTCTTGCGCCGACCCGAAGAAGAAGAAGCTGCACAAGAAGAAGATTTGTTACTTCCCTTAAGATTACTGCATTGGCTTGAGCTTGCCTGGTCCTCCTTTTTGTCCACAGGCCCAATTGATTCCCTGTCACTGCTCTCATCCCCCACAAGTTTTGCAGCCTCAGCCAACAACAAAGCTTCTTCCTCCCCAATCTCCTCAGTCTCAACACCATCTTCTTCTGTCTCTTGGCCATCATATCCCACCAAGTTGTTCAGGGGTGACTCCATATCCAAACACAAGCAGCTGCTGTTGTTGGTGTCAGCTGGAAGATCCACCACAGTGCAAGTGTCCATATCAATCTCTAGCTCCGTAGTGGAATCTTCTCCATCAAACCTCATGAAATCATCATCCTCAAAGTGAAACCCCTCCAGACTGTTGTCACAGTCCAGCAGCTTCGTGCATGATTGCTCCAAGAACTCCAAGTTGAAATCCTTGATGTCATCATCATCATTATCAGCATTCAACAAGTTTGATTCATTGCATTGTGATGTCGACAAGTTCATAGAAATCAAAGAATCCAGAATCTCCTCCTTCTCATCCTCCACCACCACCTTCACATGAGGAGGAGTTGTTGTTGTTGGCATTCCTCCTGCCCTTGTTGGCATTCTCAGACTGCTGCTGCTCTCCCAAGAATCAGCTGAATCTCAAAACACTCTCTGTGTCTCTCTGTGTGTGTCTCTCTACAGGCTGAATCTTGCCAGCTTGAAATCAGCTGCTGCTTTCTCATCTCAAGTGGCTGCTGCAACCCAAAAGTTGTGAATCCTTCTCCATCTTCTGCAATCTGCACAAACGAATTCCAAACCCACATACATACCTCTAAGGACTCGCAAATCCTGGGCGCCTAATCTGCAAACCTTGGGCTCCTAATCTCCAGAATTTCGTGCCTATTGATGAAATAAGCTGCTAATCTCTGGAATTTCAACAAACCCATTGCAGTCAAGATGGTCTAGTATGGTCTCTCCAATGGTTCTTGGGCTTCACAGCAGTCTGGCACTGCGGCCCAACAATAGATTCACCGTAAGAAACAAGCAAAAAAATCTCTGGAATCTGACAAACACACACACACACATACACTCTGTCTCTCCATCTCTCTGTCGCTTCTCCCCCACATACACAGCAGCAGATATGCAAACATTGCTACGAGAGGAATTTCTCAACAAAAAGAGTTCTAGAATTTGATCCTTCTATTGGGGCGATGGGTATCACAACCCAAAACCGAAAAAACACTCAAAAATACAAAGCAGATGAATTCCCTCATTTGTTTGCGAATGCGGTACCCAAAGACAAGACAGTCCGAGAAGATGGGCCAATTTTAACTGGAGAAACTGCTGCAGATTCAAAACACAGTCTTGGAACTGGAGTAGTAAGTCTAGTGTGAAGGGAAAAGAAAAAGAGAAAGAGCTTGCAAACACATTTTTTCTTCACATCCGAGCAAGACTTTTTCCCACCTGTGGAACTTGATTCTTTCAGCTGAGTCAGCAGGAACTGTACTTAGCTGAAGCTCCCGGGAGGAGTCCAGCGTGACATGAGAACTTGAACCCAAGCCACCACCACCTCCACCACCACCACCAGCTTGAATCCAGCATACATTTTGTGCTCACAAGCTCGTTCCGCTTGCGGATTGCGCCATGGATTGAAAGCCCAGTTCTTTGTTGTTTCCAGTTCTAATCTTTTACTGGAATTCGCAACTCGCTGCACTCCCAAATCCCGCAAAACACAGACCACAAAACACACAAGCGGCGCACAGAGCGAGCGAGGGAGCGAGCGAGCGAGAAAGCGAGAGAGGCGCGCGCGCGCGCACGCGCGCAGAGGAGGATCGCGAAGCACAGAAGGAGAGCGAACCCCATCCCCCCGGCCCCCTTCCAAGCGTCGTTCATCCATAATATTCATTCATCCCAATTTTTCATTCATCCACAGAAACTTTTTCATTCAATAAGCCCGGTGAGGTGAATGAAAAGTCACCGAAGTGTCAACACATTTCTGCTTTCATCCATGTATCCTTTAGTTATTGGCTCCGTTGATAACGCGGACAATCCATTCCTATCCAATCATCGTCATGGGAACGTCTCTCATCCCCATTAGTCCCGTGGTTTTTCATCCAACATTTCAGGCGTGGGGACGTCGTAAATAACCAGCACTTTTTCATCCACGTAGAAGCGTTTCCTTTGCAAATTATGGGCTTAATTTCTTTTGGTCGCAATTTTTAAAAAAAGGTATAATCCATTCCTATCCAATCAATTCATCGTCATGGGAACGTCTCGCCTTTGCCATCCGTCCGTGATTTCATCTCCATTTTAGAATGAATAATTCATCCAATTTTCTTTTTTCATCCACCTACAAGCACTTCCTTACAAACCAATTCCTTAATTTTGTTCTCTCTTTTCATCCAGTTGGCGAACCAGTTTATGTAGCTCTCCCTATCTTTTCTATCTCTCTCTCCCCCCCCCTC
>Ga0116227_10002703_pt1 | contig 40031 bp, 31 predicted proteins | sample S1TSphgellanicum_FD_89693 | JGI IMG/M metagenome (GOLD analysis project Ga0116227, IMG submission 89693) | Host-associated microbial communities from peat moss isolated from Minnesota, USA - S1T2_Fb - Sphagnum magellanicum MG | ecosystem: Host-associated > Plants > Peat moss > Unclassified...
GGCTACGTATCCCAGGGTGTCGTGACTCAAATAACGTTTACCTATTGCTAGGTGGTCTGGTCAACACAGCTTGCTTGATTTCTCTTACAGAGCTTCAGCCCTTTCAGGGCTGGGTTGCTGACATTTAGTTGCTTTACGGGCACTGAACCAGCTAGAGTTATTCCCCGTCCCCGGTTTTCCTTCAACTAACACAAGGACGACGCAGGTAAAGAGCGGCATTTACCAATTCTACCTCTTCATCTCTGATTTGAAACGTTGCCCCTCGTTTTTCCTCTTCTGTAGTTGTTGTCGAACTGAAACTGCACCAACTCGGTGGGGGAGGTAGGCGTTGAATTTCATTGTGGGGACCACTCTCCCTTTAAAATATTTTCCAGTTGTTCATTGGAGTTGATAGTGAGGAATTAGACGATTGGGGTCATCCCAGAGCAGGGAGATATGGCATTCTTGCTGACAGCGTTTCTTAAATACTCGCTCTGACAGTTGTAATAATTGAGCCTGCAATAACTGATTGAGTTGCGTTTCACAATCACCTTCTGGCGGCTCGCATCTAAACCACAGAGCGATCGGTGTTCCCGTATAGTATAAAGCTGAAGCAACACCTTTATGATCTGATTTTAGAACCGAACTCAGTTTCAAGCCCACACACTTTTTATCTTGCAACCGCCGAACAAGGGTATCAGTATTACAGTTAGAATGACTCGATGAAAATCGGTGGAGAGGATTCCGACATTTTTGCACAGCCATCCATTTCTCTTTCCAGATCTTGTTTCGGTCTCGATATTCCAGCTTGAGGCGGTCTAAAGAGCGAATCCTGACTTCATATAGCGATTCCAAAAGAAATTGATGTGGGTTTGCTGTCCATTTATCTACATCTAAACATAGTAGAGAATCGGGCAAAAAAAACTCAATGATTAATTTATTAACTTCTCTGATGCAATTAATTTGTAGCCGATACTCTACGAGTATTTTTTTTATTTGTTCTAAATCATAAAGTTTTTCTGTTCCTTGATGTTGCTCATAGTTTAAGCCGGAATTTGGATTATCCAACTGGATTAAATCCAATTCAGGATTATCAGTTGCCAACCACCCAGAGATTTGAAATGTGTTGGGATAAGAATTATTATCTTTGATAACAACGATTAAATAACTTTTATTAGATGATTCTTGATATTCTTGCTTAAAGTCATTTAACTCCTTAGTAAAGGCAGATTGATTTATTCCATATTTTGGCAAATTATCTCTTGCTACTTTTTTTATCTTATCTACTGTTGCTTGATATTTTGTTTTATTTTTAATTGATATGCATGCAATTAACCGAGGAATAAACCGCAAAATTAATACTTCTTCATTAAAGTCTTTTAGCATCCATAAAATATCATCTAAATCCTCAGGTTCATAATTTGAGTCATCGTCATTTGCTAATTGTAATATAAAATCTTGATATGCTTGCTTAACAGATTGCTTAAATAATTCATCTTCTTGAGGTAAGATAGCTTGTAAAGCCTCCACTATTGTACTATTTCTTACTTCTTTTTGTAAATTATCTAACGATAATATTTCTGCTTTTTTTCCAACCTCTAGCTGTTCTGCATAATTCTTATAAGCTGTATAATTGCAATTCTCAATTACTTCTAAGAATTTAGGAAAGCCTTCTTTATCGTCTTCGTTTTGATGTTTTTCAAAATGATTAAGAATTATATCGACCTTAAGATATTTTTGCTGATTATCAGAAAACTGATCACGCACGGAAGGAAAATTGTCAAGTGATTTAGAAAATTCTGGATCTGTTAAATCTTCTAGTAATTTCCGCAAAAGACTACGTTCGTATCTCATTGACTACCTCCCCATAATCCAATAATTTTGCCCATTCTCTTGTTTCCTTCGCAACCCAAAGCGTTGTTCAGGATCATCATTATGTATCAATAATTGGTGCATATCATGGAGCACATTGCGAGCATCTGCAAAATAACCATGACCGAGAAGTGTTAAATCAATATTAGAAACTTCTACTGTATCTATGCCATCAACAACTGTAATCGGTGGGGAAAAACCAGCACGAGGATAATCATGAATAATACCTGATGTCGCCAAAGCTTTATCTTTAGCAGAAATGTAAAGAGTTGTGCGTTCAGCCAGGTTTTGATAAGCTACTGCTAATTCTTGAAAGATATCTGGATCAACATCAGGAGCAGCGAGAAATATTTGTCCAAACGAGATTTCACTCCCAGCTTGAACTTGAGCCAAAATTCGCTGCATTGCCCTGAGTAAGCCTCGATTTCCCATACTATGGGCAATAATATGGATTTTTTCTGCCCCACTCTTTTGCGCTAAGTTAAGTAAAAACTCAGCTATATATTTCTCACTGGCTTCTATCGTTGCCTCGTCTGCTGGATAGCTGACTAGTTTTCCCCTTGATGGCCAGCTATAGAAACCCATAATCCCTGGGAATTGCAAATCTACACCAATCTGCGCTGCTCGCAAAGCTGCATCTTCAAAACTGACGTTAAAACCGTGAATGAAGACTAAAGCGGAACGCTCATCTGGCTGATTTGCTTGCAATGTCCGTTGTATTTCCACCCAAAAATTATTTTCCTGGAAGAATTGCCAACTTTCTGGCTTGAGTTTGAGGCGATCATCCGTAAACGTTAACCACCTTTGCCAAAGGGGAGAACCAGTAGATCCGATTTTATGCGACTTTGGTACTATTACTTTACAACTGCCATAGTGAAGCTGGCGATCGCGCTCTCCTGAAAATCCCTGGGATAGATCCTGTGGGTTCTTCGGTTTCCGGTTAGTCCCAAACCAAAGAGGATATAGGGTAGCTTCCGTTGACTGTGGGGGAGCAGTACGAGTCACTCTTGGTTCTACCATCTCTTGCTGAAGGAGCGATGTATCATGAGTGATGAAACGTGGCACTGCACTATCTGGCAACTTCAATAATTTAATTTCATTCCGACCAAGTTCAAAGGCAGTGTAATATCCTCTGCCAAGTCCTAAACCTCGATAAAAACCTGCGGCAAATGTTACGGCAGATCGATCATCAATTTCTTTACTCATACTGACAACACAGCTAACTTTATCTGCTAGTGCATCAGCTTTCTCCAAGGAAAAGCAGGCATTGAGTACCACACATTCTATCCGTCCCCGAAGCACAGCCAATAATTCTGCCAGTGCATCTGGAGAAACTGGCTGCCCTTGTCCCTGAGAGTTATTGAAAATAATTTCACCACTGGGACTGCCGTGACCACTAAAGTGAAGAATTAGCGGTTCATATTGCAGTAAATATTTAGATAGTTCTTCTGCCTGAACGGCTCTTTCGACTTTAACTATATAGTTTTTTCCCACTTCTCCCTCTTGCAATCGCAGTCGAATTCGATTCGCTTCTTCCTGCAACTGAAGTAAGTCAGTGCCGATGGGATTGGCAGCAAGAACTAGAATATCGCAGTTTTTATCTTCTGAGCCATTAGGTGTCGGATTTGGTTTTGAAGTTTCAGAACTTTCTAACTCCGAAACGTGCTTATTATAAGCTAGCAAATTGCAGTTTTTAATAGCTACTAAAAATTTATCAACTTCCTCTGGATGTTTTTCAAAATAGTCAAGAATTATTCCGACTCTTAGATTTTGCGTCTGTCCATTAGTAAACTGACGCCGCACGGCAGGAAAACCATCAAGAGATTCATCAAGTTCTGGGGAGGTTAAAGATGTTATTAATTCCCTAAATTTGGTACGTTCGTACTTCATCGACTATCTATTATAAAGGTATTGCATATAACAGAGACATAACTTGTTTAAGTTTTCGGTATTTAGAGCTTATTTAAGTAACTGCCAAATTTTTGATAAATTGGATACTATATAACTTTTATTGGCTAAATAAGGTACATCTAAAAAGGCTGAGACTTTTATGAATCAGGGAGTATATGTACCTCACTAAATTAGGAAAGGCTAACGGCACATCTTCTACACAGCCCAAATAAGACCTCTACGTACCAGTTAGCTAAACGTAGCTGTGGAGTTCTTCTAGGAGAGATTTACGGCTTGCTCATACTGATATATTCAGAACTAAAAGTTACATTAAGTGTTCACCTTATTTGACTAAAGTAATACTTAAATAATATAGTACTACGGCATTCCCTACTTTGGGAGATGTTTGACCACAGCCAAAATAAATTAATTTGGAACGATGTTACCCCATATCAGGGAGCGAACGGTTGGTTAAGAATAGTCAGATCCTTAATTTGGGGAGTTAGGTTTGCAGTAGGAATTGATCTAAGGATCAACCACGACGCATTATCTACCCCTACCCCCTATTCAACTTTGATAGGGGCGCAGTGAGCCGTATCCAATTCACTATTGTTTTTGGAAGAACCCAGTTTTCTTGTTAATCGACAACAGGGCGGCTTAGTTTAATAATGCATAGGTCGGAACGTGGACTAACTATCTACAAGGTCACTTAGCATACTGAGGCGAAGAGGTGGCTTATTTGGAAGCTCAACGGTAATAATTAGACTGCCGCCCATCGCGGCAATGTAGTTTTGGAGAGTGGAAAGTAACATATCCGATTCTCTTTCCAGACGTGACACATTCGACTGTGGCATTTCCAAGTTTCTGGAAATTTCCGCCTGTGTAAGTCCTGCGGCTTTTCGTAGCTCCTGCAAGGTGAGATATTCCACTTCTAATTCTTCCGTCCGCGCTTGTATGCGCTCCTTGCGGTCACTCGGCAAATTATCCCATATATTTTGTAAGATTTTCCCTTTGGTCATTGCTCTTCCTCCTGTAACTGGGTCAAATGATTGTCAAAGCGTTCATCGGCCTTTTTGATCAGCTGCTTGTAAAATCGTTTTTCACTCGTCCCAGATTTATCACCAGCAACCGGCAGAATCGCTTGACGCTGCGGATCGAAGGCAAATGCCGCTCACCACACACCATTATCTGCTGTAAATCGCACCTCTTTCATATTTGCATGTTTAGAACCGTTAAGTGTGTCCACATGCGGTCTGCCCAACAGGGGACCGTACTTTTCCAGCAAGGCTATTTCGGCTAACAACGCATCCTGTACAGCTTCGGAAAACTCCCAGAACTCCTGTGCAAATAAGGGATGTAATTCAACATTCCAGCACATACCTGTAACTTATCATATATGATATATATCATTAATAATATTATTGTTCGTGCTCGTTGGTGAGACCAGGATGCGAAAGCACCAAGAGGGTATCCAAACTAACCGCAATAAATCTGCATAAGGAAATTTGCCGGGGATACCAAGAGTAAGTGGGAACCGTGAGCGGGAGTAGTTGTAAGTAACTAAACAGAAATATTCACAAACTAATATCTAGACTGGATAAAGGTTTCAGCCTAGATTTTGTGTAATTAATTCTGTCTAAGTACTTATTCAGACTGTAGTGGTTTAGAACGAGATAAGTATTTTCCCCGCTATTTCTTGATATCAGTTCTGACATCAACGCCACCTCACCTCCTCCAGTAGCTCATTCCGCTATTGATATCAACAGTGATATCTATCGTCAATTTTTCCCCCTCCTACCCAAAGGGCGATGCTCCGTTCGCGAAGCGGCTCCCTTGGAGCAAGGAGCCGCACCGAAGCGATCGCACATTATTTCCGGATCATCATTGTGAGTGATCGCTTCAGGGTTGCGTTTGGCAATCATCGTTATCAATTATTTAGACATCTTGGAAAATTCATTTTCCAAGATGTCTATTGCCTCCCTACTTCTCAAACTCCAGGTTGAAAAGCGGGAGGGCAATCGCTCTGCTTTTCAAAGAGAAGCTAGTCTCATCTCCTGTATCCTAATCCAAGGTCAACCGCGACGCATTATCCACCCCCTATTCAACTTTGATAGGGGCGTGGTAGTTGGGGCAGTTTGTAAGCCGTATCCAATTCACTATTGTTTTTTCTGCCATGTCCCCAACCCAAGAGGCGACGATATTCACCCATAATGCTACTTTCAATTAAATCATCTTCATTGACTCCAACCTCAGTATGAGATTGAGGTGCAACATAGAGCGCATCCGCAGGACAGTACGCCTCACACATAAAACAAGTTTGACAGTCTTCCTTGCGGGCAATTATGGGTGGTTGGTTGGGTACAGAATCAAAAACGTTAGTAGGACAAACTTGGACGCACACATTGCAATTAATACAGAGTTGATGGCTGACAAGCTCGATCATAATACTACTCCTGCTACAACTTTCCTACGGTTGGTGTGCTTAGTACTGGTGGTGTCGTGATTGCATCAGTTATCCAATCACGCCTCACCCAAAGCCTTTCTAAGCCACCTGTTGCTTGGTAATAACGCTGATTGGGATCAGTTTGAGGATAGTCCACCCGAATATGTTCGCTGCGTGTTTCCTGGCGATGTAAGGCGCTAAAATATGCCCATCGCGCTACAGCCGTCAGAGCCACCGCTCGACGAGAAAATTCCACATCGCGGACTGTATCTTGTTTCGGGTTCTTTTGCACCTGCTGCCACAGGGTTTCTAAGATGGCGAGGGAATCTAAAAGTCCCTGTTCAGAGCGAAAGTAATTCTTCTCCAACGGAAACACCTGTGCTTGGACACCGCGCACTATCGCCTCGCTATCGAATGTTTCACCACCGGAGGAATGGGGGCGGATTCCAGCTTTACCAGTAGGATACACGGCCCGTTCCTGGGCATGAGCACCCAGACTTTTAGCAAAATCTGCTGCTCCAACTCCTGCCCATTGACCTGTGGAGATTGCCCAAGCGGCATTGGGACCACCACCACCAGAAGCTAACCCGGCTAATAACTCCCGCGATGCGGCATCACCAGCAGCATAGAGTCCAGGAACCTTGGTACCGCAACTATCATTCACAATCCGAATTCCACCTGTACCACGGACTGTACCTTCTAAAACTAGTGTTACAGGCACTCGTTCTATATAGGGGTCAATACCAGCTTTTTTATACGGTAGAAAAGCGATGAAATGAGACTTTTCAATTACTGCCTTGACTTCAGGTGTGGCTCGATCCAAACGGGCATAGACCTGGCCTTTGAGGAGGGCATTGGGAAGGAATGACGGATCACGATTACCATTGATATAGCCACCAAGATCATTGCCAGCTTCATCAGTGTAACTAGCCCAACGAAAGGGAACACCCCGTGTCACCGTGGCATTGAAAGCAGTTGAGATGGCATAGTGATTAGAGGCTTCCATACTGGAGAGTTCAGCACCAGCTTCGACTGCCATCAGTAGTCCATCACCTGTATTGGTATTGCAACCCAAGACTTTACTCAAAAATGCACAACCACCATTGGCTAGGACCACCGCACCTGCGCGAATGGTATAGGCACGATGATTTTGCCGCTGTACACCTCTTGCACCAGCTACTGATCCGTCATTAGCTAATAAAAGCTCTAGAGCCGGACTTTGGTCAAGAATCTGAACACCAATCCGCAAGAGGTTTTTGCGAAGTACCCGCATATACTCAGGACCATAATAACTCTGGCGCACGGATTCTCCATTTTCTTTGGGGAAACGATACCCCCAATCTTCTACTAGAGGCAAACTTAGCCACGTTTTTTCAATAACACGCTCAATCCAACGTAGGTTAGCTAGGTTGTTTCCTGAGCGATAACGCTCCCATAAAACCTTGTCCCAATTCTCTGGTGAGGGCGCCATGATGCCATTGCCACTAGCCGCAGCAGCACCACTCGTGCCCAGAAAACCTTTGTCAACAACGATTACTTTGACACCTTGGGATGCTGCTGCCCATGCTGCCCATGCGGCGGCAGGACCACCACCAATTACCAGTACTTGCGTAGTTAACTGTAGTTCATTTTCGTCATAAACTGTTAGCAATTCCTTATCCTCCTTATTTGCCAATCAACTTCATACTTTCTTACTAATAATTGATACGTCATAGCCAAGTGCGCTATTTAGGCTGGCTATCCCACTGTCAAGTGGTTCAAGAAGACAGACCTAGATTTCTAGAGCCCCTGTAAGATGCTCTAAAAATTGATCTTCTTCAATTAAAATACTGTAACTTAATCGATTTACTGTAGTACACTATGAGATTTGCATAGATGAGCATAAAAAACAAGGGGGTGTGTAAATTCTGTAGGTAGGGACAAGAAACTGGGGGGTAGAAGCGGAAATGGGGTTTTTGGCACTATTTATACCTCTACTAATTTAGCAGCTAGTAGCCCTTAATTGTTGATAACCGGATACAAGCGTTTAAGTTTTGTGTATGCATCTGAGGTGTTGAATTGCCAAAACCATACAAAATTATCCGGTAATCGTCCATTATGCTCTACTAGTATAAAATCTATTTAATACATCGTCTTATTTGTTGTGATATATTTTACGTATACTACTGAAAAACCAAATTATAGTAATAAAACCCTAGAAAATTATGTACTGTTATGGGTATTTCCACTTAATATAAGGATCTGTACTGAGAGGTGGAAGATATCAGTTAACTCTTACATAAACGGCGAACAACCTATTTCATAAACCAATATGTTAACAATTAGCCAAGCCAAGCCACATAATACTGAAGCTATACAGTTTTTTTATCATCAGTGTAAATATAGTGGTGTAATCAGCAAAGAAGATACAATACTCATTGCTCAACTAGAGGAGAAAATTGTTGGTGCAGTACGCCTGTGTCCTAATAATGGGTTTGTCGTGCTTCGTGGGATGCAGGTTTTAGCTCCGTTTCAGCGTCAAGGTATTGGTACACAGATGCTTCAAGCTTGTGTTCAACAACTTGTTGATCAAGTGTGTTACTGTATTCCGTGGCAGCATTTGAGTTCATTCTACCAACAAGTAGACTTTCAAGAAGTTTCACCAGTCTCAGTTCCAGTGTTATTGCAAGAGCGTTTTAATGACTACATTTCCAAGGGAATGAAAGTCATTTTAATGTGCCGTTTTAACGTAAAATAATGCTAGAACTGCATGAAATCAAAAATATTTGGTGGCTTTCATCCGATGCAGTGCGAGCAATACGCTTCCAAGGTGCAGTGATTGCGAGAAAGTACCGTTATTGATCAACTCGAATAGTTCATCGAGCCGGATGAATTTAAAATCCAACACTTCATTTTCATCAGGTGATGGTTCTCGTAAAGTAGCAGCATCATAGCAAATGAAAGTATAAATTCGGTTACTTTGCCTCGCAGGGTTTGCGAAGCTCGACCCAGCAAGCTCAAAATGAGCCGATGAACAGCCAGTTTCCTCAAGCAATTCCCGCTTTGCTGCCTCAACTACAGAGGTATCTGTTTCCTCAACCTCACCACAGGGAAGCTCATAGCATATAACCCCAGCCCCATGCCGATATTGCCGTGTTATGAGAACTTCAGATTGCTTATTGATAGCAAAGATGTGAACCCATTCTCTCGCCTCTATTACATAATAAGGCTCAATGGTGATTCCTTCAGGTGTTAAGCATCTATCGGCTCTAAGCGTGAGCCACCTGTCGGAATGAATGTATCGAGATTCGATAGTTTTCCAGGGATTTACACTCATAAGAAAAATCGGTAAGTGGGAAACGACGAAATATTTTATGCGTTTTACCTAACGGGAAAATTCAGACTGTCAATAGGGTTCGGATAAGATTAATAGTTGACATTATTCCCAACCATGAAACGGAATAATCAACCTTGTAGGATTACCAGAACCGTATTGACACTACTATTACTAATTCAAGCCAAATTAAGGCAGGAGAAAACCATATTTTTCCAACACGTCCCGAACTTGACTACTAGCAAGAAACTGAGTAAAGCTTCTGGCTGCATCGATATTTTTACTACCCTTGATTATTGCCATGGGATAGATAATTGGAGAGTGATATTTTTCATCTGCAGCTACCACCACTTTGACGTTGTGGCTGATTTTGGCATCTGTTGAGTAGACTAGACCTGCATCAGCATTACCACTTTCTACATATGCTAAAACTTGACGCACATTGTTGGCATAGACTAGCTTCGACTGTACGTATGGCCAAATATTCAACTTTTTCAGTACCTGTTGAGCGTACTGTCCAGCCGGCACACTCCTGGGTTCTCCAATGGCAATCTTTTTGATTTTGGGACCTTTCAAGTCATAGAAACTGCTGATGTCAGTAACGTTACTGGGGACAATTAAAACTAAGCGATTTTTGGCGAAGTTGGTGCGAGTATCGGCAACTAAAAGTCCTTTCTGCTGCAAGGCATCCATTTGGCTTTTACCGGCAGAGATGAAGATATCCACTGGTGCTCCTTGGTCTATCTGTTGCTGTAGGACCCCGGAAGCCCCAAAGTTGTATCTAATTGTGACATTGGGTTGGTTTTTTTGATACAAGGAATTAATTTCTCCCATTACATCTTTCAAGCTAGCAGCAGCGGATACCAGTAAGCTAGTATTCGCCTGTGCTAAAACCCGATGGGAACTTAGAGTTGGTAGACCAATTGCTAATAGCAGGCTAATAACTGCTGTTGTAATTAGGCTAAAAAGTTGTCTTCTTTTCATGGGAATACCAGATAACTTGGTATGGATAATACCAGGAAGCTTGGTATAGTAAACCTGAAAAATTGGTATAACACACTTGAAAATCAGGATATGTTGACATGGATAGCCAACTTTAATGGAGATGGTATAAATTACAGGTCTGCACTCGTCATAAAGCTGAAGAATGAAGAACTGGGTCAAGAAATTAGTAATATATGTACTATTGTATTTTTTAATACTGCCAACTCACTACGCGTATGCTACTGGTAGCAATAAAGACTTAAGGCAGTTTCACGATTTAGTTGAAGGAACTCATAAATTAGGAGGACTTTTCACCCTCTATCATCATCAGGACTCAAGTAAGACCTATTGGGAAATTCAGCCGGAGCAGCTGAATAAAAACTACCTAGCCATAGTGACATTGGAATCTGGACTGGGGGAAAAGGGGATCTATAGTGGTCTACCCCTAGGGAATTTCCTCTTCTACTTTCAACGAATTAATGATCATTTACACTTCGTTGTCCGTAACGTCAAATTCTCTACAGATCTGAGTCTACCAGAACAGCGATCGCTTGCCCGTTCCTTCAGCGACTCTATACTATACTCCCTCAAAATAGATAGTATTCATCCAATTAGTAAAAGTATTCTAATCGACCTAGACAACTTGTTGATGCAAGATGTCCCCGGACTCACTCCCCTATTAAAATCGTCTTTACAAGCTGACTACTACTTAGAACCAAGGAAGTCATACTTTAGCGACATCAATAGTTTCCCCACAAACCTGGAGATTGAAGCTATTTACGGGTTTTCTTCGGAAGATCCTGTAGATTTAGTCACCATACCTGATAGCCGAGCTTTGGCTTTAAAGGTGCATTACAGTTTTTCCCAACTACCCAAAAACCACAAATATACCCCCAGACTCGCTGATGACAGGGTAGGATACTTTATCACAGCCCTGCGGGATTTCTCTAACAACCCAGAATCCTACGTCCGTTATATTCATCGTTGGCATCTAGAACCATCAGACCCCACAGCACCCCTATCTCCACCAAAACAGCCAATTGTATTTTGGATTGAAAACACCGTCCCCCTGGCATACCGGGAGGCAATTCGCTCCGGAGTGCTGATGTGGAACAAAGCATTTACCCAAGCGGGATTCCAAAATGCCCTTGAAGTGCGGGAGATGCCAGATGATGCTAATTGGCAACCAGCAGATGTGCGCTACAATACCATCCGCTGGTTCAATGCCCTAGATGCCGGTTTTGCTAGAAGCCTGGTGCATATCAACCCACTGACCGGGGAGATATTGGATGCAGATATAATCGTTGATAGCAATATGGTGCGTTCAATTGAGCAACAATCACAGTTGTGGTCTCCACCAGGTAAACCATGCTTGATGACAGATAACGACCTCTGCTATGGCCAGGAGTCCTTGGAACAGGCCACCATGGGGGTAACAGTATTATCACTACTAGATGCTCCAGAGTTGCAGGAATACGTACAGCAATATCTGCAATTTCTCATTGCTCACGAAGTTGGACACACCCTGGGGTTGCGCCACAATTTTCACGGCAGCACTATGTTACCACCGCAGGAATTGAATAACTTGGAAATCACCCATACCAAGGGTTTAGTAGGTTCAGTCATGGACTATCTACCCGCAAATATTGCTCCACAAGGAGTCCCCCAGGGAGATTATTTTCCCCTAGTTGTGGGACCCTACGATCAATGGGCCATAGAGTATGGATATAGAACAGAGCCAATGCTCCTCGAATCCATCCAACCAGAGTTATCCTATGCCACTGATGAAGATATTTGGGATATCAACCCCCTAGCAAATACCTGGGACATGAGTAGCGATGTTCTACTTTATTCTCAGTGGCAAATGGATAATGCCCGTGTGATTTGGCAACGCTTAGAAGCAGGCTACCCCTCTCAGGGAGAAAGCCACAGTCATCTGCGCTCACAATTCAATCGGGTATTAAAATACTATTTTCGCCAAGCCACCTTGCTGTCTCAATACATTGGTGGAGAATCCTTTCACCGGGGAGAGGGGAGTGGTGTGGGTACCTGGATATTTCCGTCCCTCCTCAAACAACGTCAGGCTTTAGCCAAGTTGCAGGAGTATGTATTTGCCGAGAATGCATTCCGCTTCTCTCCCCAATTGTTGAATCAACTTGCTCCCTCCCCGTGGCAATACTGGGGTAGTTCCCAGATCCAAAATCGCCTGGACTACCCAATTCATGAACGGATTTTAAGCTGGCAGAGTACTATATTGCGATCGCTCTTAGATAGCGTTCGGCTTTATCGGTTACAGAATCTAGAATTAAAAACCCTCCCTGGGGAAGCACTTTCAATCCCTGAACTATTCGACACCCTACAACAAGGGATTTGGACGGAGGTTTTCACCCCAAAGGAACCTAAGTCGATTTCCAGCCTTCGCCGTTCACTACAACGGGAGTACTTAGATATATTACAAGCAATGGTCCTGGATACTACCGATACCCCTGAAGATGGGCGGACAATGGCTTGGTATAAGTTACACCAACTGCAAAGGGCAATTAATAGCCAATTGAGGGAGTTTGGCGGACAACTAGATATTTACACATTAGCCCATTTGGAGTTTTCCAACGATCTCATCTCCAAAGCACTGGATGCAGATTAGCTGACTTTTCCCGTTATCTTTTCGTCGTGCAGGTTTTGAGCCAGGAGGGAAAAAAAGAAAAAGTTCCGAAATGCAAGGATTTTGAGTCTCTAAATGCCATATTCTTGCACCTGTTTGGACTAAGAACGATTGAAACCCTGATTCAGAATGGGTTCTAGCTTTATTCAGCAAGCCCTAAGTAGAAACAGTGCCATAGAGAGCTACGTCTAAATCATACACCACTAACCTGACTCAAGAATAATGGGAACTCATAGAACCGTTAATTCCACTGGCTAAAAAAGGTGGACAATCAATTTTGGATTTTGGATTTTAGATTACCCAAGTTGCTAGTTGTAAAAAGAGCAGATATCTTAGAAGTATTAATTCAAGTGAACATTTAATTTGAGACGCACGCAATTTAATTTGAGACTCAACAGATTCAGTATCCTATACATTTCAATTCCGATATTCAAGGGTGGAATCCTTTATCAGTGGGGCTTTCCTTTACAATCCAACCCAATAATACAGCAACTTCACTGCTGCTGATTTCTGTATAGTCCTACCGCGCAGACGGAAACCGTAAAAACAGGCAATTTTGCTGTTTATTTACAGCTTCTAGGCTAAACCAGCTTGAAAAATCTGTTTTGGGGTAAGATTCAATTCAGGAAAGGTTTGGGAGATCAGGCGATCTCGATCTCGAAACTTACTGATCTGATATTCTCCATCAACTAAGTTACAGACAGAGATTGTTGGTTGTTTGGGATTACCGATCAAATTACGTCCACCCAAAGCAGCATAATCTATAATCCAATATTCGGGAATACCCATCTCTTCGTAATCAGCGTATTTTAAGTAGTAATCGTCCCGCCAGTTGGTTGATACAACCTCAATTACCAGAGGGATCGATGCACCCAAACTCAGCGTAGATTCTTTCTTCCATAATTTTTCATTTACTAAATTTGCCCGATTTAGCACCAACACATCAGGAAAGTAACCAGAATCTTTTTCCGGCGGTCTAACTATCACTTGGTTAGGAATACCGTAGGGTAATTCTAGACGTTTGATTTCCGCTGGAATTTCAATACTGAGAAAGCTTTTAATTTCTTCATGTTCCCCGACAGGTTGTGCCATTTCCACAATTTCCCCGTGATGTAGTTCGTAGCGTACTCCCGAATTCTCAGGTAGCCAATGGACGAATTCCTTAAAGGTTAGTAGCTTAGGTATGGCCTGAGTCATAAGAAAACTTTACAGATATTTAATTGTTTGGTTCATCTAAAATCTAAAATCCAAAATTGATTGACAGATGATAGAGGGTTTCTGGCTCAGATAAATATTATCTCTAATTTAGTCGTGGACTACAGATAGTTTTTGTACTCAGATGCGGGGAAAGTTTAGTTAAGTAATATTCTGACGGGAAGGAAGTAGATTCTCATTGCTAAAACATCCTTTAAGTCGTTTGTCTTTACCTTTCGGTCGTTTTTTCCGCCGCCTTGACCTAGTTTCGTTTCACCTCCTCATGTTTCTCAATTTACCTTGTCTTCCTGCTTAACTTTTAATTCCCTACCCTTGAAAGCTCCCTTCTGCCCCCTATAGTTAAGGGATAACGCTCGTCGCACTTCTCGCGTTATCCCCTAAAATGGAACCATTATTAACCAACACTAGCTAATAATAATTCCCGTGTTTCTAACCTTTGGACTTTCACCTGTCCATCATCATCCACATCGACTACCGCTGTATCTCCGGCGGCAATTTGCCCACTTAATAGTGCTTCTGCCAGGGAGTCTTCTAGGAGGCGCATAATTGCCCGCCGTAAAGGTCTAGCCCCATAGCTGGGGTTGTATCCTTCTTGGAGGACTCGTTCCTTAAAGCGTTCTGTGACTTCTAGGGTGATGCCCTTTTCTGTCAAGCGGCTAGTAACATCCCGGAGCATAATCTCAGTGATTTGCTTCACTTCATCCTTGGCTAGTTGGGTGAACACGATGATCTCATCTACCCGGTTGAGGAATTCAGGACGGAAGTAAGCTTTCAATTCCTCATTAACTAGGGTGCGGATGCGACTGTAGTTAGCTTCGGTTTGATTGTCAAATTCAAAACCTAAACTCTTACCACCTTTTTCTATCACCTTGGAACCGATGTTAGAGGTGAGGATAATGAGTGTGTTCTTGAAGTCTACTTTCCGACCTTTAGCATCGGTGAGTTGACCATCATCCAAGATTTGCAGCAGCATGTTGAAAACATCGGGGTGCGCTTTCTCGATTTCGTCGAATAGCAGCACAGTGTAGGGCTTGCGCCGGACTGCTTCCGTCAGTTGTCCACCTTCGTCGTAGCCTACGTAACCAGGTGGAGAGCCAATTAGCTTAGAGACTGTGTGGCTTTCCATGTATTCGGACATATCTAGGCGAATCATGGCGGCTTCGGAGCCGAAGAAATACCCAGCTAATGCCTTTGCTAATTCAGTTTTCCCGACTCCGGTGGGACCAGAGAAAATAAAGCTAGCAATGGGGCGGCGGGGACTCTTTAAGCCGACACGAGCACGCCGGATAGCACGGGAAACTGCTGTTACGGCTTGCTCTTGACCGATAAGCCGTTGATGTAGTGTTTCTTCTAAATGCAACAGCAATTCTGACTCTGATTCGGTCAGTTTGTTTACAGGTACCCCAGTCCAGGAGGAAACAATTTGGGCAATGTCCTCTTCATCCACGAAGGGAATACTTAAGGGTTGGCTGGTTTCGTAGATCTGTCCTTCAATTTCTAGTTCCTGGTCACGGAGTCTGCTCGCTTTGCCGAAGTCCTGAACTCTCACAGCATCTTCTTTAGCTTTGGTAACGCTAACAAATTCGCGCTTGAGTTCTTGGTTGACAGAGGTGCGGGAGTTTCGCAACCTGACACGAGAACCAGCTTCGTCAATTAAGTCGATGGCTTTATCTGGCAAGAAGCGATCGCTAATATAGCGGTCTGACAACTGGGCTGCGGCAATTACTGCGGCATCGGAAATTTGAACTTTGTGGTGCTGTTCGTAAGCACCCCGCAGGCCGTAGAGGATTTGGATAGTTTCTTCTATGGATGGTTCTCCTACCAAAATTGGTTGGAATCGACGCTCAAGGGCAGCATCGCGCTCAATGTGTTGACGATACTCATTTAGGGTAGTTGCACCAATGCACTGGAGTTCTCCCCGTGCTAGGGCTGGTTTGAGGATGTTAGCTGCATCTAATCCCCCTTCTGTCCCCCCAGCCCCAACTAGGGTGTGAACTTCATCAATTACCAGGATGATGTTGCCGACGGAGCGGATTTCATCAACAATTTTCTTCAGGCGTTCTTCAAAGTCACCGCGAAAGCGAGTTCCTGCCACCAGTAATCCCATATCCAAGCTAATTACTTGCTTGTGGAGTAAAATCTCCGGTACATCCTGGTTGACAATCCTCTGGGCTAGACCTTCAGCGATCGCTGTTTTTCCGACTCCTGGTTCCCCAATCAGCACAGGGTTGCTTTTTGTCCGCCGACCAAGAATCTGGATGGCGCGCTCAATTTCCTGCTGCCGACCGATTACGGGGTCTAGCTTGCCTGCTTGGGCTAATTTCGTGAGGTTTCTGCCAAACTCCTCCACACTTAGGTTTTGGCTCCGTTGTTGACTGCTACCACCTACTAATACAGGGGCATTTTCGCCTAAACGCCGAATTACAGCATTGCGAATTTTCTTTAGGTCAACCCCCAAATTGTGTAAAACTTTGGCGGCTACTCCTTCACCAGTTTCGGTCAATCCTAATAATAGGTGTTCAGTGTTGATATAATTGTGTCCCAGGTTGTGGGATTCTCTGAACGATTGCTCGAATAGGCTTTTTACTTTGGGAGTAAATGGAATTTCAGTTGGGATAAAACCAGAGCCACGACCAATAATTTTTTCTACTTCGCGGCGCGCATCTTTGAGGGTAACGCCCAATTCACTCAGCACCTTGGCAGCAACCCCAGTTCCTTCCCCCAATAACCCCAGAAGAATTTGTTCAGTTCCTACAAAGTTGTGTCCCAGACGCCGTGCTTCCTCCTGGGCTAACATAATTACCCTAATTGCTTCGGAAGTGAAGTGTTCAAACATAGTGGGTTCCTGCTCCCTTGCTGCTTGGACTTTGGGTGATAATAAGTTCACCCTCATCTAAACTTTTTTGTATTTTTCTAAGAGACAATGTATCTTTATTTAAAATTGGATGGCAGTTGTGAGAGCCGTATGATATCAGGTGTAGTTGCCGTCAGAGACTCCTAACTATTAATTACAGTGTAACAATTATGATGGAAAAAGCCGGCAATAAAGAACAACAGCACCCGCTTTACAACCGAGATCGCCCCCTTATTAATATTCTACTCACTCAAGAGGCAACGGACTATAACTTAGCAGAATTAGCCAGATTGCGAATCCGTTATCAAGGATTCCCTGGGGCTAGGGACATTCAGCAAGACCTAGATCAAGCTTTACGGCGCTGGGGTTTGACGGAAGCTGAACTTTTGGCTAAAACTCGCCAAATTCACCAATTAGGGGGAGTTTACAAAAGTCGAGGCAAGAAAGAGGAGCAAGATTGGAATTAGGGGACAATTGAGAGCGCCAATTTTCCCTTCGATTTATTTCCGTTCCTCTGCATACTGTCGTAGTTGCCGTACAAGTTTTTCTTGGGACGGATTGAGGGTAGTGGGAGTTGAAGTGGGCTGAGTCTCAACGTTTGTAGACTCAGTAGACAGTGCCTGTTTGATGGGTTGTGGGGTGGATGTCACTACCTCTGGGGTAGTTACAGATGCTTTGAGTGAATCTAGAGTCACACCTACCTGCGCCTGTTGCTGAATTTGTTGTGTGGAAGACACTAAACTACTTAGACCATTCACCAGCTTGCGGACGTTTTGGCGGAAGGTGGGATCACCTGTCAGTTCATCTAAATCAGAGGTGATTTTTTGGGTGTTTTCAAATGTCACCCTGGCGGAATCTAAAGTTTGTTGCAAGAGGACAATATTTTTGGGATCATTTAAGGATTTAGTTGCATCCCGTAAATTAGTTGAGGCCTGGGCTGCATTAGCTGAGAGAGTTTCTAAGTTTTTCAGCACATCCCCTTTAGTTAACTGACTCACCGCAGGTGATAGGCTAGTCATGGTGAGGCGCAGTTGATTGCTAGTTTCGGTAAGATTATTTAAAGCCCCCACTAGGGAAGACCGATTTGTGGTCAACAGATTATCCAAGTTACTTAATAATTGGCTGGCCTGTTTAGCAGTTACAGTAAATTGGGCTGCTGTTGTACCGAACTGATTAGCTGTCTTTGTAGTGGTTGCTGTCAGCTGATTAGTAGCCCGTTGGAGGGTGACAGCGGTACCAGAAAATGTGCCTAGCTGTCCTTGAGCACTTCTGCTTAAACTTTGGAGATCCCGGCTGAGATTGGCTACGCTCGAGGCAGCATCTGCTGAGGTTTGTAGAGCTCGGTTGACGTTTTCATAAAACTTTTGGTTATTGTATAGAGCCGCTAGGTCAGTTGATTCCCGGATCAAAGCATCAGTACTGATGCCAACATCCCCTTTTAACCGAGAACCATTGCAAATAATCAGCCGAGAATTACAGTCTTTATCTAAAGGTTTAGCATGAACAGAGCCAGAGGGGAGTAGTACTTTTGGGGTGATATCGATGATGCTTTCACTAATCAGTCCGCTTTGATTAGCTTCAATTACTGAATTGCGGGGGATAATTAGGTCAGCGGGAGAAATTTGGATTTCCACGTCTATAGTATTGGCCCCTGGTTTGATAGCAAAAATATTGCCTACTTTAACGCCTCGATAGCGAACTGTTGCCCCTCTTTGCATTCCTCCAGCATCGGCAAATTCCACAATTGCTTTATAGGAGTTATTGCCTGTGGTAAATCTATTGAGCCACAGTACAATAATTGCAAATGCCCCCAACCCCAATAGAATCAACAGCCCTACAGAACCTTCCCTAAATGTGCGTGCAGATGTAAATCGGTTTGTCATTGGACCTCGCATTTTTTCTTTCCACCTGATATTTTGCCAAAGTGTCTAAGCGACTACTTGAATTGGTCCATGGGTGCTCCCACTCATAAATTGTCTAATCAGGGGCTGATCTGTACTGTCTATTTCTTTAACTGTACCTTGCCACTGCACTCTACCTTGATAGAGAAACAAAATTCGGTCAGATGTTCGCCGGATGGTACTTTCTTGGTGGGTGACAATGGCATATGTCCCACAGACTTTTTCTGCACGCTGCAAACTGCGGATTAAATCTTCGATGACCGTTGAAGCGATGGGATCAAGTCCTGCTGTTGGTTCATCGTATAGTAGGACTTCTGGCTTTTCCTCGGGTTCTTCAGGGTTGGACATGATAGCCCTGGCAAAACTGACCCGCTTTCGCATTCCTCCCGATAGTTCTGCTGGGTAGAGGTTGCTAATTCCGACTAAACCCACCATCTCTAATTTTTCTTCTACCAGTTCTCGAATGTGCGATCGCTTGAGTTTGGATGTCTGATACAGTAAAAATCCGACGTTTTCCTCCACTGTTAAGGAATCAAATAGGGCTGACTGCTGAAATACCATCCCAATTCCCACAGGATTATGTCCATCCTCAATCAACCCATTTCTTCGCACTCCTTGAATGTAAATTTCTCCCTCATCAGGATGTAATAGCCCAGCTATCAACCGGAGAACAGTTGATTTGCCTGTTCCAGAGGGACCAATAATCCCTATTGCCTCTCCCCGATAGATTTTTAAATCCACTTGATCTAGTACTCTTTTGTTACCAAAGGTCTTGGAAACGCCTTTCAGTTCAATTAATGGTTCATTCATGGTTATAGGAGATGAGGATTGGAGAAGATCACCAATTACCAATTCTAGAAGTTTTATCACAGTGTCCGCGACCAAAAATTCCCGCTGCCACTAAAAGCAACAACGGGAATTGATTAGATCTTGTGTAGGTGGCAGGGGGCAGGGAGGTGGGAGAAAGATTTATCTGTTGTCCCCTAGTCTGTTAATTTTGTGCGTTTTTGGGGTAATTCCCCGAAAAATCATTGATTTTACCGTTGTTTAGGGAAAAGCCTATTTTTTACAGGCTTTTCCCTAAACGTAGGCGACACATTTTGTACATAAAGTCTTGTGGAATAAAGGGTTCAGAATTACCACACTAGTTGTTTCCTGATCCAAAATTCTTTGTCCCCTAATCCAGAATGTCAAATTGGCTCGGTCAAGGCCCCTTGCATATTTTTTCCTTTGATTACCACTACGCCAAAACGACCAGTTTCCTTTAATTATCGTGAGGCAACTTGTGGTTCTGCCCAAATCTGGGTAACTCTGTCTCCAAAGGTAATTGGCTGATCTCCATTATTATTAACAGGTGAAGTTTCCCCATTGCTAGCTACTTTCACCAATGGCCAATTCTCGTCCCCTAGTTCACCAGTTCGGAATAGCACGTGATCAGGTTGGCTCTTACTCCACCCTAATAATATTGCTATCTTTTCATGGTCATTATCCTCTATGGCCGGGGAAACCGTACTGATTTGATTTTGTTGCCGATCCCAAATTACTGCCTCATCTGTAGCATCCCCTGTATTGAAGATCCCTTTAAATTTTCTGGCTAGGAAGCGATCGCCTTTTTCTGACCAGCTGACAGGAACTAAAACCCCTATTGTGCCATTGGTGTCAGTCTCTGTTGATACTACAGCTTTTGTCTTTAATAGCGGATCACTGAATAAGGCAGTCTTTGCTAGCACTCGCAACCGCTTTGTTTGCATATCTAGGATAAATAAAATACTAGTGACTCGGCTGTTATAAAGTTCTGGTTGGATTTCTAGCTGTATCCGGCTATAAACTGAGTATTTTCGATCTGGTGAATATATGGGTACGCTCCGATAATAGCGGACTCCAGAGCCTCCCTTGCTGCCAATAGTTTCTTGGGTCAGCGTAATCCACTTCCAGGGAATGGGATGAGGGGAGTCCAGGGGATCTGCTTGGGTTGTTTGTGACACAGTATGTTGCTCATCGACGGGTGTTGTCGTTGGAGCGATGGGTTGGGGTTTGTTCCCAATTGATGTTGTTGTGGTTAAGGGATCAGGTGCATGATCTTTTTGCGACAGTACTTGTATTTTCGCTGGCTTTAGTTTCGGTGCTAAATCCAGTTGGCTAAGTGGTTCCTGTTCTATATCAGGTTTATTTTCATCAACTGGTAATATTTGCGATAGCTGAGTAGTAGGAATTTTAACAGGTACTGTGTTTAATGGACCTGACTGAGATTGGTTTGAATTAAGTTCCTCTGCAGTAGCAATCTGATTTACTACCTGTAACTGCTTTGCCAAGGTAGAACGGATGGATGCTCCTAGCAAGGACACAATAAGCATAGCAACAACAGCATACTTATGATATGGTGTGACGCAGAACCATCCTGACAGCAAATGGGATTTAAGCATGGTGGACTCTCTAGGGTGCGGTTGCTGTGTGAGGTAGTAATATGAGAGGCTACAAACTATATGTATAACAAGAACTTAAATACTTTAAGGAATTAAGTTCTTTAAATTTTGCAAGGCTTTACAAAACTTCAGTGTCATTATTCACACTTGGGGTTTAGAAATCCGTCAAGTTTTTCTGAAAAATTTGTCGGTATCAAGAAGCGACTACCGTAACTACCCCATAACTAAATTTCACTCTGGATCTTGATAATGAATGATATCAGGCTGTAACAGTAAAGACTCTGTTGAGGCTAATGATCAAGTAAACCTGTAAAATCTAGTACAATTACGTAAAACTGATCAAGCGGCAAATACCCATCTTACTCTCTTTAAAAGTAGAAATGTTGGTTGAACCTGCAGTACCTTCTAACACGCTATCCTGCCTGTTTATCAAGATATTCTTAGTCTATCAGGAATATTATCTGTTGTCACCAAATTATCCGCACCGAGGAAGCCCCTAGATTTATCTATGGGGGTAAGGCGCGGGCTTTCTTTATCGCCGTGGTTCCATCATAAAAAACCTCGATAATAGGGAAACGCCATGGCAACCTTAGTTACTGTGGCGTTTCACCAAACTCCTTTCGGGTAATGTTAGCTATGTGCAAGGCACACGCTTCGCGAACGACTTTTGTTTGGTCAGTACTGTTCCATTCGACACTGGTTTAACCCAAAGGGAACAGTTTAATCGTCTGGTTCTAGAGCAAGGAATAGCAAGGCAAACCCTTGGTAGGTCTTTAACTCTTGCCCATGATGTAGTACGCGAGGTACTGTGAGTTGGGTCAGATTTGGGCTTTTTCAAGCCCTCTGCTGTACTCCGTGGGGTCTCTGAGCTATTCTTATAGGTTCAGGAACTCTGTTACAAAGGATTAAGCATTACTATGGAAATCCGCTTTGATTATTGAACTTCTCAGCGCAGGTAGGGAACAGAGGCGCTGGAGTTACACAGACTTTATTTCAAAAATCAAATAGGACTACTATATAGTAATTCATATTTAATGAACAACTAATTGACAATCTCATGGCTTATAGCCATGAGATTCTGCTGACAGAGGAGGTTTACCCAACTCTGTGCAAGGCAGACGCTTCGCGAACGATACAGCCGTCAAACGCGGTCTACCCAGTCGTACTAGGTCAATGCCTAGATTTCTGGCTCTCCCAATTTTAGATTTTGGATTTTGGATTTTGGATTGGGAATTAGCTAGTTGGACTCAGGGTTTGGTTTTCTTGAGATTTCTCCCTAATCTAAAATCTAAAATCCAAAATTGCGGGTGTTGCCATTTAGATGGCAACATATTAGTTCAATTAAAGCCAGATTGTCAAATTACGACAGTGACTTTAGTCACCGAGTCGCTTCCCTCTCAGTTCTTTAGAACTGAGTTTCCCACTTACCGAGTTTTTTTATGAAAATCGTATTTTTTGGTACGCCCCAATTTGCTATTTCCACATTGGATAAATTAGTCAATCACCCAAGTTGTGAGGTCTTAGCAGTTGTCACTCAACCCGATAAACCACGAGAGAGGGGAGGAAAGTTGACACCTTCGCCAGTAAAAGCTTTTGCCACTACTCATAACCTACCAGTATGGCAACCGCAACGCGTGAAAAAGGATTCGGAAACATTAACTCGACTCAAACAAGCGGATGCAGATGCCTTTGTTGTTGTTGCATATGGACAAATTTTGTCTGCCAAAATTTTAAATATGCCAAAGTTAGGTTGTATTAATGTACACGGTTCGATTTTACCTAAGTATCGGGGTGCAGCACCAATTCAGTGGTGTTTGTATAACGGTGAGATGGAAACGGGGATTACAACTATGCTAATGGATCAGGGGATGGATACAGGGGCAATGCTATTAAAAGCGACTACAGCGATCGCTCTATTAGATAATGCCCAAGTATTAGCTGAGAGATTAGCCGCCATTGGTGCAGATTTATTGGTGGACACTTTGTTAAAGTTGGAACGGCAGGAAATTATTCCTGTACCCCAAGATCACTCAGCAGCAAGTTATGCACCTTTGATCCAAAAATCTGACTATAGTTTAGATTGGTCAAAGAGTGCTACCCAATTACACAACCAAATTCGCGGTTTTTATCCTAACTGTACGGCTACCTTCCGCCATCAACCACTGAAAATCACTGCTACTGCTCCCTTAGGTTCTACCGAAGTTAGTAGGCTCCCACTAGACATCCAGGAAAAAATACATAAAATACCTGATTTATCCACTGTATTTGGTATGCCTGGGGAAGTAGTAAATATTACGAAAAATTTGGGAGCAATTGTGCAAACTGGAGAGGGTTGGTTACTGTTGCGAGAGGTTCAGCTAGCTGGTAAACGTCCCCAATCAGGATGGGATTTTGTCAATGGTACTCGCTTGACCCTGGGAGAGGTGTTTGGTGGTGGGAATTGATAAGTATCTGACTCCTAAATTTTTAGTCCTAAGTTTTCGTAGAATCGGCAAGAATTGCAAGGTCCTTCTGGGTTGACTGCACAACGAATAATTTCTGAATTAGCATTGTAACGGCAGGTGGCATCACCAATTACCCAGCGTCCTTGGACTAAACTTTTCTCCGATGGTCGTTTAGCAGATTGGACGTAAATGGCTATGTTTTGCAAGCGGTAGCCCCCTGATCTAAATTGGTATCTGTGGCGGCGTTCTAGAATTGCGTAGGTTTTGCCTTCAAAGTCCAGATAGTTTCCGGGCTCGGGCATCCAATCAAGTTGCACTCTGCCGAGGGACTGACGCGGATGGGTCAGAATTACCTCCGTTGGTAGGGAGTCTGGTTCCATAAGCTGATGTTATTGGATTTACGTTATTGGGTTACTTTAGCTTACTGGATTTAGATTATAATTGACCTTTGACTGGATTTTATCAAAAGTATATTATTAACTTTTATACCTAATACTCTTATAAAGAGACGCATACCTCAACCCACCTGCATTAGTCCCCCTCATAAAATGGGAAACGTAGGTGTAGAAAGAAATAGTTGCATTGAGGCAGTGGTAATCAACCGAAAATTATGGCAGAGGCTTTAACTCCCCGACATCCTTTGTGAGTGTTTTGTTTTGTCCATGATATTCCTGCTCAAAACCAGCGACTTCTGACAAAGTATAAAGTGGTCTTTGTTTCACCTCTTCATAAATACGTCCCACATACTCACCCAAAATGCCAATACTCATCAGCTGCACTGCTCCTAAGAAAAATATGGCAATCAGGATAATAGTGATTCCGGTTAAGGGAGAATAGGGAGTAACAATTCGCCAGTACAAAACCAGCACACACATCAGAAGTGAAATTAGTGCCGCTAGCAATCCTAAATAAGTTGATAGCCGTAGTGGCACTTTAGAAAAGGAAACTAGTCCGTTAATCGCTAGGGCTAGGGATTTACGGAAGGTGTATTTTACATCACCAGCAAAACGCGGATCTCGTTCAAACCGCACTGCTGTTTGATTAAAACCAGCCCAAGAACGTAAGCCGCGCAGATAGCGATTGCGTTCTGGCATAGCATTGAGTACATCTACAACTTGACGATCTAGTAGACAAAAGTCCCCTGTGTCTGTAGGAATATCTACATCTGCTAGCCGTTTAAGAAGGCGATAAAAAGTATAAGCACTGAAGCGTTTAAACCAACCCTCTTGTCGGCGTTTGATGCGTTGAGCATAGACTATTTGATAACCCTGTTGCCACTGTGCCACCATTTCGGGAATCAACTCCGGTGGATCTTGTAGATCAGCATCCAGGATCACGATTACCTGCCCACGGCTAAAATTTAACCCAGCTGTCACAGCTATTTGATGACCAAAATTTCTGGCTAGACTTAAGTAGACCACACGGGGGTCTTGTTGATGTAATTCACGCATCATTTTCAAAGAGCGATCGCGACTGCCATCATTGACTAAACACAGTTCCACTGAACCATCCATTTGATTCATCACCTGGGAAATGCGGCGATACATTTCCCAAATAGTTTCTTCCTCGTTATATATAGGGATAATGAACGAATATTTTGGACGCATATTTTGCTGTTTATTTGATATCAAGTAAGCATCAAGAAAATACAACCCTTGATTTATCAGGGTTGTTGTAGCATAGCAATTTTAAGTTGTTTTCTACCCGATATAGGAATCTGAAACAATTTCGTACACTTCTACTACTGTCTTCATTTCCATCGAACTAAATCGGAGTCCTATAGGAATCCTATTTGATCTTTGAAAAAAACTCCGTACACCTCTACTCCTCTTCCCTGTTAAGATCCCACACAGATTATTTCTCATCTACTGTTTCAACAAAATAGTGATTGGTTTTAATGACCATTTTTTCAGATATTTTATACCTTTAAACTCCATCATTTCTACTGGTGGTCGATTATCCTTTCTCACAGCTATGATTGCACAGGGATTAAATTGATTATATGGATATACTTGGGATTTTTTAATTGCCAAGAAATTAGTAGGATTTAAGATATGTTCAAACCGAGTGACTCGACGACCATCTTGATTGGATAGTATCCAGAAAGGATATTCCCAATAACGAGCAGAAGGGATTTTTTCTGTGCCTAGGGATAATCCCACATCTCTACAGTTAGTAGCTTGCATAAAATTGACTGCTCCAAAATAAGCCTGAGTTAATTTAGGCCTATTCGTAAAATAAAGTTCATTTCTGCTAGTATTAAAGATGTTTTGCTCTCCTACAAGGGGTCGGAATTTATTGTGAAAAATAAATTGGATGGATGTTAGTAACAGTACTAAGGCCAACAATGTAGTAATATGTCGATTCCCTATTTGACAAAAAACTAGACCCACAAAAGCAGAAAAAAGTACAAAGAGAGAAAGATGATGACGGCTTTGATAGGGTTGCAATTTGAGCATCAAACAAAGCAATAAAAATCCAGTGATTAAACATAAACTGTAAATTATCGCTGCTCTATTTTTCCTGAGTTTTGGATAAAATATCAAGATTAGTATAGCCAATAAAATAAGTAATAAATGTAACGGATTACCTGCGACGTTTTCATCAAAAGAAAGTCCAGGAACGCCAACATAAGAATCTGGTGGGTTAGTAATCCGGGGGTCGCTTATACTCAGTCCCAAAAAGCCATGAATTATTTTAATTAATTTGGCAACTTTACCTATTAATGGTTCTATAATGCCTTGTAAGCCTAGGTGTCGTACTATATCGGCATGTAGAGACAAATTTCTAATAATATTAGAAATCCACGTTGTTAGGCTGTACACTTCTACATTATATTCTTGGGAATATTCGGCTGCTGATAAAGGATTGCCATACAAATCAAAGTTCCGTAAGTAATGACTAATGTTCAAACTCAAGAAAATAGCAGCAATAATACAAAACGGTTTCCACACCCTCCAGCGCATTTGGTAGATCTGCCAGACTGCAAAACAGACCATGAAAGGGAAGGCAAAAATATAACCTGAACTTTTAGTAAAAACTGCTAGTCCACAACTAGCTCCTATGCCTAAAATTAAGGATATAGGGAGACTTTGAGAGGTTAAACTCAATAACAGATAATGAGCTAAACACACTAACCAAAAGCAAACTACATAATCATTCTGAGTATTGGAACTTTGAAGAATACCCATGGGTAAAGTAGCACAAAAAACTGTAGCCAATATCTGACCGGGCAGATTTGCCCCTAGTTGTTTAGCAATTAACGATACGCCGATAGTACTCCCAATCATACTAAAAGTTTGCACTAAATTGGCAAATCTATCTCCACCACTCAGAATCTGTAGATGCAAAATGATAATCTCAGCCAAAGGCGGGTGGACTAATTGGGCTGAGTAGTAGGTAGGATAGTGGGCTAGGCTATGATTTTGGCTCCAATGAACTACACGAGCCATGTGATATGTCATCGAATCCCAGTTATTTGGGGGTGCAACTATAGCAATTACAGCCACGGCAGTAATGATCAAAGTTACACCAGCTAACAATACTATGAGGATTGGATCTAATATGGGGATTTTAGGGATGGATAGGGTTCGTCTTCCTGTTTTGACTAGCCGATAATAAATCCACCCCAGGAAAATATTAATTAATAACCACAGAGCTAATACCCACGTAAAAGTAATAATCTGCCAAAGACTTAAAATTTCGGTAGAAATTGATACTAGTACTCCCCAGGTAACAGATGCTGATAGAACAGAACTCCGCCAATCTTGCTCAGAATAGTGGAAAATGGCAAACAGAATCAATAGTGGTATTAAAACTAATGCAGCTAGCATCTAGTAACCTCATACCAAGCTTTATAAAAGTATAGGGTAAGCAGGAGTTTCAAATACTGACTTTACCATTTAGAGTAATTTTTACAGCAAGACCCCATCCTTGAATAGGTAGCACCAAATACCAGTTCATATATATTCAGTGTGGGAGATGGGAATGTAAGGTTCCGGCATTTCCCAGAAGAGATTTATCCCTCCTGCCCCCTGCCCTGATAATTACGGCGTTAACTTTGCGTTTTCAAATAAGTAAACACAGATTTATCCCCGATATCTGGGGGGACTGCTTGCACTACTTTCCGTAGGGCAAACACTAAAAATAAAATTGCCCAGGTCCCTAATAAAATCTGCTCCACTGAATTTGATAAAATCCTAACTAAGTGTCCTAGTAATAGCAGTGGTACTAATAGGGTTAATATCTTGGTTTCTAAACGATTGAAGCAAAAAGCTTCTTTGAAATAGATTCCCGTTAGAGCGGCAAAGGTAAAACCAACTCCAAATAGTGTCAAGGGTTGGTTGTAAACAGTGACAGCTAGAGGTTCACTGCCATAAATTCCTAAAGCTACTGAGCTGAGAGTGCCGATCGCCCAAAAAATTTGCAACAATCGGTGTAAGGCAGCCATGTAAATATGAATAGTAACTAAACTGACACCTAATCCCAAACTAAAACAGATGTAAAGTGACGTAGTTAAAGTCAGTACAGTGGGATGGTCATAGAGCAAAACCAAAGCACTCCCCAAGGCAAAGCTAAGGGCAGCCACCATCAACCCAGCCCGGTAGATAATCACTCCTAAGCGATCGCTCTCGGTAATTGTAAATTCCCCAAACTGTCCCTGATAAACTTCTGGTAGAGATTGTTGCAGTTGAGTCATATTTCTCAGTTACTGTTGTATAATAATTCGGGTTTTTCCTAAAACAGCTAAAATATACCGTAGACTAGACCAATGGGATTTTAGGCAATAAACCCTATTATAAAATGGCAAAGAGTAAACCTACCGTTCTAATCCTAACCTTACTCATCACAGCAAGTCTTGTAGGTATATTTGCTGTCCTGGGCTGGATTGGTTATATGTTAACACAGTCTAAACCTACTGGGAAAAGTCCTGAGGGACTCAACTCAGTGAATACTTTTAACTCACTGCCTCAAGTAGAACTTACTACAGCCCGCAATGTAGACTATACCCAATTGCGGAATTATTTACAGAGGAAAAATTGGCAAGCAGCTGACCGAGAAACCTACCTGAAATTATTAGACGTTGCCGGTCCTCAGGCAAAAGAAGAGGGAGAGATTCCAAAAGACGAAATGGAAGCTTTGTCCTGCGTAGATCTAAAAACTATTGACAAGCTTTGGACTATAGCTAGTGACAATAAACTAGGTTTTAGTGTCCAAAGAAAGATTCTACAAGAGGATAACAACGACTACCGGAAGATGTACGACCAAGTGGGATGGCAAACCGCAACAGGTGAGTGGTTGATTAAGTGGGACTATAATCAGCAAACTAAAAGATATGAGTATAAACCTGGCAGCGAACCTAACTTTAAAACCTTCCCCCCAGGACACTTACCGACGGTGGAAAGAGGATATAACTTCAATGTTTCCCTGGATAATCGCCTTGCTCAATGCGGTTTATAGTCTTTAGCTGAACACAACTTGAATTGTCTCTTGCCAATTTAGTTGTAATCGTGAGTGGGCACTACCACTGTTAACTGCCACTTCTACCCACCCATGACTACCCACTAAAGCCAAAACCTCCCCAACTTGAATATCACTGTAAGTTTCAACCCCTGGTATTTTCAACCCAGCAGCTAGCACATACCAGGTTTTACCTTGCACGTAACTTCCAGGAATACTGGTAACTAAGTTACCAAAGTGATCTATATATTGGATGCAACCAGTTATACCAGTTATTGTTCGCTGGTATTGACTCTGATCCAGATTTACTAAAGTGTCTGGATCAATTTTCTGTCCTAGCTGTTGTAGAGAAACACCACTAGCAAGATGAGCTCCCACAGGGGCAAATATATCTCTACCGTGAAACGTCTTACTAGGTTCAGGGGTGCACCAGTATTGAAGATTGGTCAGTTCCACGGCGGCAATGGCTGGGCTTTGACTGAGTACCCCACTAAAGATGCCGTTATCTGGCCCGACTAAAAAACCTTGGGGAAATTCTATAGCTATCGCTCTTCTTCTACTTCCCACACCTGGATCTACCACTGCCACATACACTGTCCCCACTGGGAAGTAAGGGTAGGCATTCATCAGACAAAATCTAGCAGCAGCAATGTTCTGTGGTGGAATCTGGTGTGTCAAATCCACTACCTGAATCTGCGGGTTGATTTGAGCAATTACCCCTTTCATCACGCCCACATACACATCGCGATCGCCAAAGTCACTTAACAGGGTAAGTTGACCCATTTATTTCCAGAATACAGCATAAAGTCATGGCTGGGGCTTTGACCCCTTGCTGCGACCAGCAAGCCCTAGTCATATATCCTACATTCCGCACCCTAACTGTCATACCCTAAATTAACAACAATTTTTAGTACTAAAGTACTATCAACTCCTGAAAATGAATGAGGTTAAATAATAATTAATCTCATTAATTATGGCTTGCTGAATAAGGATAAAACCTATTTAGGGTAAAGGTTTCAACCGTTTTTAGCCCAAACAAGTGCAAGATTATGGCAGATGGATGCCTAAAATGCCTGCACTTGGGTGGAAAATCGTGGGGTAAATTTGAAAAACCAACCCCCGAAGTCCCCATTTTCGGCGCTGTGTGTCACCTAGATTCGATTTGTGGAGTTTTTCAGCAGACCCTAACTAACTCATCATCAATCCAAAATCCTTGCATCGAAAATCTAAAATTGGTTCATCCCCAATCTAAAATCTAAAATCTCATCAAGTCCCACATATTCAAAGCTCCCCACATCGCCTTGGGGAAGGAGGGGAGGGGGAGACTTCTCATCTAAAATCCAAAACCCCCTGACTTCTACCCCTCTACCTTCTCTGGTAATTGAGGCGGTTTAGCGTTAAACCATTTTCGATAAATTTGCTCATACTTCCCATTAGATAGCAGTGTAGCTATGCCCTGGTTAATTGCCTCTAAATGCGATGAATCTTGGGGTGTAGCAATACCGTAGTATTCCCGTGTGAGCAACTGGGAAACAACTTTGATCCCAGTCAGATTACCCTTTTTAATGGCATACAGGGTAGCAAAGCCATCACTAATAACAGCATCAACGTTGCCATTGAGTAGGTCCTGAAAAAATTCTGGTGCTGAATTGAAAGTAATAATATTAGCATTAGGAATAGTCTTAGCAAAATCTGCCCCTGTGGAGCCAATTTGCACAGCAATTTTTTTCCCTTTGAGACTGTTGATATCTTGAATATCTTGATTATTTTCCCTCACGGTAATAGCTAAACCAGCCTGAAAATAAGGTCGAGAAAAAGACACTGTTTGTTGACGTTTAGATGTAATTGTGATACCACTAATAGCTGCATCCACTCTTTTAGCTTGTAAAGTTGAGAGCATCCCATCAAAAGGGAGGCTTTCAAAGTGAACCGTGAATCCAGCTACACTCGCGATCGCCCTCATCAAGTCAATATCAAACCCTTCTAAATTACCATCAGCTGTTTGCATTTCAAATGGGATAAAAGTAGGATCTGTGGCGACAGTTAAGACCTTACCACTGCTTGGTACGGAACTACTACAGCCAAAGATTAAAATTAAACAACTGAAGCTAGCAATTATGATATTTTGCAGATAAATCAATTTACGCATAGATCCCTCAGAGATGACCTTTCAGGAGACAGTTCTTGCTTCAATCCCACTCTTTTCAGGGTGGGATTGAAGCAAGGACGCTTTGGATTTCGCTGCAAGCAGTATCGATCCAATTCTTTTTTTGAACTAAGCTCTAGACCCAGAACTAAAGTTTTTATCTATACTTTTTTTTCACTCCTGCCCTGGAGCCTTTCTTTGTACCGGAAATGGGGGGACTAGGGGGGAGAAATGACAATCCCTCCAAGTAGCAGACAAACAGGGGTGAGATGGATCTGTTTTACCCGAGTCCCCTAATCTAAAATTAACAATCTGTATTTATTTCCCAGTTCTGTAAACCCTTTCCCCAAAAAGCGAGAGGGTACACCTCGGTTTTTACTACTCCCCATAAGTATCTCCAACGACTTTACCGCGAAACACCACATAGTTATAGATGTTGTAAGCCAGGACAATGGGAATCAAAAAGCCAATAAAACTGAGCATAAAGACCAAAGCACTAGGAGATGCCGCAGCCTGATAAATGGTAATACTGGGAGGAATAATCTTGGGAAAGACCACAAACCCCAAGCCAATAAATGATGTAGCAAAGAGTAGGAATGTCCAGATCAAGGGTGTATTCTCCTCCCGTCGTTTCAGACTTTGGAGCAGTAGCCACACCAGTAGGAGACCGGAGAGGGGAATCAGCCCAAAAATATAGACAAGGGGTGCCGTAAACAGCAAGGTTCGTGCCTGCTGGGACAGGATTGGTGTGGTGACAGTAATAAATATAGCCCCAGCTAAGGTTGTCCAGGTGGCAATTGTTGCAGTTTTATAATGGGTATCCTGTAACTCCCCAGAGGTCTTGAGAATGAGATAGGTGGAGCCGATAAGGACATAGCCCTGAATCAGGGTGAGCGCAACAATAATTGAACGCCAGGTCAACCAATCCCAGATGCCTCCAACAAAATGTCCTGCCGCATCCACCTTAATCCCTTCAAACACACTACCTAGGGCAAAACCTTGACCCAGTGCTGCTAGAAAACTACCCACGCCAAAGGTGATATTCCAGATAAACTTGCGATCAGCATTTTCCCGAAATTCAAAGGAAACTGATCGCAGGATCAGGCCTACGACCATAACTACCGCAGGTAAATAGAGGGCATTCAAAATTGTGGCATAGGCTAGGGGAAAGGCTCCAAAGAGTGATCCACCCATCAAAATCAACCAGGTTTCATTGGCATCCCAAACGTTGCCCAAACTAGTCATCAAAATGCTGCGGCGTTCTTCGTTGGAGGTGGTGAGGGACAGGATGCCAACTCCCAGATCAAACCCATCCAACAGAACATAGAGAAACAGGAACAACCCCAGAATAAAAAACCAGACCTGAGGCAAAAACTGTTGCAAGGGTTCCATACTTACCTCCTACTGTTGGGCTTCCACTGGACGATGATCGGGTTCATGTTGAGCCAGTCTAATTCCTAGCCGTACAGGGGCAGACAGTTCCAGATTCGGTCCTTTGCGGATAATCCGACTGCCAAAAAACAGTGCCGCTACGAAAAATACTAGGTACATACTGGTCAGTCCCACCAGGGAAAATAGGACTTCCCCTGCGGGTAGATTTGATGCCGACTCAACAGTCCGCAGCTTTCCGTAGACAATCCAGGGTTGCCGTCCGACACAGCGGACAATCCAACCCGTTTCCACAGCTAGGTAGCCTAAGGGAGCCGCGAAAATCCAGCCTCGCATGAGCCATTTTTGCTGGACGATGGCGCCTGGGGTCAGTTTGCCACGTAGCCATTGCAGGACACTGACTCCCATCAGGGCAGCAAAAAAGATGCCAATCCCGGACATAATTCGGAAGGAATAGTAAATTAAACCAATCATGTGGGGACGATTAGCAGGTTCCCATGCCTTCAAACCTTTGACGGGTTGGTCTAATGTAGGTTTGAGTTCCAATAAATAGCTCAATGCCGCAGGAACTTTAATTTGCCACTCATTTCGCTCTCCCTTATCGTTAGGGATTGCTAACAAGCTCCAATCTGCCCTAGCTCCCACAGGAATTGTTTCCCACAGAGATTCCATTGCTGCCAGTTTCGCAGGTTGGTAGTGATAAACCTGCTCCGCACTGAGGTGTCCCATGAACACCTGTAGGGGAGCGATGGCGATCGCCACTGCCAGTACAACCTTCAAGGACTTAGAAAAGAATTCAGGATGACGCTGGTTCAGTATATACCAGGCACTAATGCCACCAATTACAAATAGAGAAGTTTCCAGGGTGGCAAAGAACATATGCAAAAAGCTATTGACCATGAAAGGATTGGCAATAGCTCGGAAGTAGTCCTCCACCACAAATTTCCCATTGATAAACTCCCCTCCAGCAGGTGTTTGTAACCAGGAATTTGCGGACAGAATCCAGAATGTGGAAAGGTTTGCCCCAAATGCCACTAGGATGGTAGAGATGAAGTGAATCACAGGTGGCACCCGTTCCCAACCAAATAGCATAATGCCGAGGAAACTTGCCTCTAACATAAATGCCATAGTACTTTCAAAACCCAGGACCGTCCCGAAGAAATCACCCACTGATTCGGAAAAGGGCGCCCAGTTTAAACCAAACTGAAATGCCATTGGCAGTCCTGATGCTACCCCAATGCCAAAGTTAAGGACATACAACTTCGACCAGAACCGGGCATGGCGATAGTAATCCAGATTGCGGGTCTTTAACCACAATCCTTCAATGATGATCAGATAGATAGCCATGCCTGTTGTTAAGACAGGCCACAGCATATGGAAAATTGCCGTCAGCGCAAACTGCATCCGTGACAGCGCCACGGTATCAGAAAAAAATTGCATGGATTTGCCTAAAGATAGTAGGATTTGCAGAAATAGACTCCCTGATTCAGGTTACTAAATATCTGAATTTAACTATGGAAATCCGGGTTCGTGGGAGTAGGGGTGTACTGAGTTTTTTCAAACATCAAATACCATTCCTATACGTTTTTTATTATATTATGTATGCTGATTACGTGGTTAAGTTAAAAATCTAACTTTGTAAAGATTGGGTTCAATGCTATACTACAAGCGGTCATAACTTGATGTTACGGTGTCAGGAGTTCAGGGTTAATTCCAATACCCGTGAATGAGATTGTTAAATCGCTGGCGGGGGAAGAATTTCCAAGTCTTTTTCTAGATCTCTAATTTCAGATTTATGGTCAGAGTTTCTGCGCTTGAATTTGGACACAGGGATTAATCCGTTTTCGTCGGGGGCGATTGATTTGGGACTGGGAGATTAAGGAAACCAGAATTTACTATTCCCCTTCATTCTTAGTTGTTATCACTCAGTAAGGAAGTTATCTATCAAAATAATTGGATAACTAATCATAAAATTACTGAAAATAATGTTGAAGAAATTGTCAAAGCTGGGCGCAGCAGATGGAAAATTGAGAATGAGGGGAATAACGTTCTTAAAAATCACGGTTATAATTTAGAGCATAACTTTGGTCACTCAATTTTGGATTTTGGATTTTAGATTTTGGATTGGTGATGAATTAGTTAGGAGCAGGTGTTAGGTGTTTGTTTAGAGTTCTTCCTAATCTAAAATTGGCTCGGTCATGGTCAAAATCATTTGTGCGAGTTATTATTGTCTTTGAATTTATTAGCTTTTTTATTTCATACCGTTTTAGACTTAGTTAATTATACCTATCAAAAAATTCGTGAACTATTAGTAACTCGAACTACTTTCTTTAAGGATATTCGTACTTTATTAAAATATTTATGGTTTAAAGATTGGTCGCATTTATTCTCATTCATTCTCACAGAGCATATCCCATTTAAAAAGGTAAATTCTAGTTAAAAAATGTCAATATATTGAAAGAGGAGGGGAAAGTTTTTTATTAAAAAAACTAAAAAGTTTTTGAGAATTTCATCTGGATTTATCAGTTGAAATCGATTTCTCATGGAGAAATTTCTTAAAACCTGTCTACCTCCAACGTTGGATGATAATTATCTGTCAAAAAATGATGCTTCGACACAAGTTCTCTATTTAAATAACAGAATTTTCTCTGATTTTTTTCAAAATGAGAATTGCTGAATTGTTTGAATTGGGTATGTTCACTCAGACAACCCAATTGCCGCAGCTACCGCCTGAATTTCTGCGGGAATACCTTGTTTAAATTGAGAGTGATTGTGTTTAATAGCTGTATCTGGGTCTTTGAGACCGTTGCCTGTAAGGATACAAACCACTTTGGCACCGGTGGGAACTTGATCTTTCACCTGCAATAGTCCGGCGACGGAAGCAGCGCTGGCAGGTTCGCAGAATATCCCTTCCGATGCAGCCAGTAGTCGATAGGCATCTAAAATTTCTGCATCTGTGACAGCGTGGAAACTTCCCATACTGGCTGATTGGGCAGCGATGGCTTTTTCCCAGCTAGCGGGGTTGCCTATGCGAATCGCTGTGGCTATGGTCTCCGGGTTGGCTACTGGTTGACCTATAACTAGGGGAGCTGCCCCTGCTGCTTGGAAACCCATCATCCGAGGTAAGCGATCGCACTTTCCAACTTGGTGATATTGACAAAATCCCATCCAGTATGCGGTGATATTCCCCGCATTTCCCACCGGAATACACAACCAATCCGGAGCGTCCCCTAGGACATCGACAATTTCAAAAGCGCCTGTTTTCTGCCCTTCCAGGCGGTAGGGATTGACAGAATTTACCAACGTAATAGGGTAGGTATGTGCCATTTCCCGAACAATTTCTAATGCCCGGTCAAAATTACCTTGCACTGCCAGAACCTCTGCCCCATAGACCAAAGCCTGCGCCAATTTTCCCAGGGCCACATAACCATCGGGAATTAACACAAAAGCACTCAAGCCCCCCCGCCGAGCGTAGGCAGCAGCAGAGGCTGAGGTGTTACCTGTGCTGGCACAAATGACTGCCTTTGCACCAGTTTCCTTGGCCTTGGAAATGGCCATTGTCATCCCCCGATCTTTGAAGCTACCCGTGGGGTTAAGACCATCATATTTCACAAACACCTGGACTTTTCTGCCAATCAGCTCCGCGATCGCAGGCACTGGAATCAGCGGGGTGTTACCTTCTAACAGAGTGACAACTGGGGTTTCTTCACTCACAGGCAAGTATTGGCGATAGGCTTCAATTAATCCCGGCCAGGGTTGGCGCTGAGATACGGCAGCAGATAAGCTCAAAGTCACGGTGTTTTTGGGATTTGGGTATCAGCGATTGGTGTTGAGAAAAATTTCCCAGTCCTCACCTTATCATAACTGCCATCAAATAGGAGCAGTGTTGGATTCGTCCCCGTCCACTTCCTAGCTGACGATCATGGATTTAAACCCTTTCCCTCCCCTAACCAAATCCGAGTAAAATTTATATTTTTTTAATAAACCTTAAAATTCCACTATTATAATATTTCTAGTGGTGTGAGTTAATGGACGTAATTAAATGATGTCTAGTATTTCCCAGTACGAATCCCAAGCAAGTCTAGTCAGCAAGTTAACCAAGGCTTACTACCAGGACGACCAACAAGCCAAATTTATGAACTTACAAGCGGAGGTAGATTCTTTGTTACAGCAGTTACAAAAATTGAAGAGTCAACGGCTAGAAACAACTAACCAAGGCGAATAATATCAGCTTAAAAGGCTGATTCATGTTTAGAAAATTCAAAATTTAACCAGCTAAAGCTATAATATTCAATTTTTACAAGTCGGGCTAACACCTCTAAAAATGCGGGAGTGTTAGCGGAATCAGTTATGAACCCATAGCCGGAAATGGTTTTGATGTACTCCCATGGTGCATATCCATGAGAAGATCAAATGACGGTACGGAACCAAAAAAGATGTCAGAAAACATAAGAAGCCAAGTTGTAACGCAGGGAGTGCAGCGATCGCCTAATCGAGCTATGCTGCGTGCAGTTGGTTTTCAGGATGAGGATTTTACTAAAGCTATCGTCGGTGTAGCCAATGGTTACAGCACCATCACTCCCTGCAACATGGGGATTAATCAGCTGGCACAAAGGGCAGAAGTTAGTCTGAAAAACGCCGGGGCCATGCCCCAAATCTTTGGCACCATTACCATTAGTGACGGCATTTCCATGGGGACTGAAGGGATGAAATACTCCCTGGTGTCGCGAGAGGTGATTGCTGATGCTATTGAAACCGCATGCATGGGACAAAGCATGGATGGTGTAATTGCCATTGGTGGATGCGATAAAAATTTGCCAGGGGCAATTATTGCCATTGCCCGGATGAATATCCCTGCTATCTTTGTCTACGGCGGTACCATCAAGCCTGGACATTACGACGGTCGGGACTTGACCATCGTCAGTTCCTTTGAAGCTGTCGGCCAATACAGCGCGGGTAAAATCGATGCTGAGGAACTAACAGCAATTGAACGCCATGCCTGTCCAGGAGCGGGTTCCTGCGGCGGGATGTTCACAGCGAATACCATGTCCTCAGCAATTGAGGCTATGGGGCTGAGCCTACCCTATTCGTCCACTATGGCAGCAGAAGACGCCGAGAAAGCCGACAGTACGGAAAAATCAGCCTTTATCCTAGTTGAAGCTATTCGGCGGCAAATCCTACCCCGACAAATTATTACCCGCAAATCTATAGAAAATGCTATTTCCGTGATTATGGCAATAGGTGGTTCCACCAATGGGGTGCTACATTTTCTGGCCATCGCCAATGCGGCAGGGGTAGAGCTAACAATAGACGACTTTGAAACTATCCGCGCCCGTGTACCTGTACTCTGCGATCTCAAACCCAGTGGTAAGTATGTAGCGACAGATCTACACAAAGCTGGGGGAATTCCCCAAGTGATGAAAATCCTCTTGGTGCATGGCTTATTACACCCAGATGCCTTAACCATCAGCGGTGAAACCATTGCCGAAGTTTTGGCGGATGTCCCCCCAGAACCACCAGCTAATCAAGATGTAATCCACCCCTGGGATCATCCCATCTACCCCCAAGGTCACTTAGCCATCTTGAAGGGGAATCTAGCTACGGAAGGGGCAGTTGCAAAAATCACAGGAATCAAGAAGTCCACAATTACCGGACCAGCGCGGGTGTTTGAATCGGAAGAATCATGTTTAGAGGCAATTCTGGCAGGTAAAATCCAAGGTGGGGACATCATCGTCATCCGCTACGAAGGTCCCAGAGGTGCACCAGGAATGAGGGAAATGCTAGCCCCCACCTCAGCAATTATTGGGGCCGGCTTAGGTGATGCAGTGGGATTAATCACCGACGGCCGATTTTCTGGGGGCACCTACGGCATGGTAGTAGGACATGTAGCCCCAGAAGCAGCTGTAGGGGGAGCGATCGCCCTAGTCCAAGAAGGTGATAGCATCACTATCGATGCCCCATCACGCCTATTGCAGTTAAATATTTCTGATAGTGAATTAGCCCAACGCCGTGCTCAATGGCAACCTCCCGTACCTCGTTATACTAAGGGTGTACTGGCAAAGTATGCCAAACTGGTGTCTTCTAGCAGTGTGGGTGCAGTTACAGATCTAGACTTATTTGGTGACTAGTTTTGAGGCGGAGATAGGGCATGAATTTGACCTATCTCCAGTTTATCAAAAACCTGGGCTTTATAAAGCAGGCGTTGTCTCTACGCAACGCTTAGCTCACTTCCCGCAGAGTAAGCCATGCAGAAACTGCGGCTTCGCCAACGCATCAAGTATCTGACTTTTACCGTTATCGTTTCGTGGAGGTTTTGAGGCAGGAGGAAATAAAAGAGAGAAGGATTAAAAATCATATAAGGGACTTCCAGAAATTAAATTATCCCAATTTATGGACTCAACACGACTCTTACTCCCCTGGGAATTCGGTATTTTTTTAGTTGGAAGTCCCTAATGCGGTTTATTACATTTGTACCGAAGTCGAAAACCCTGATTAAATTGTTCGACTTTTTTGTAACTTGAGTTAAAATCGGCGAACCAAGAGTAATCAAAGTTTAGAGTCGGTACAGGTCCCCACTAATCACCCGCAAGATGGGTTGCGAGTGAGATTTGAGACTGGATAAATTAGACCTTATCTAGGGGATTAAGTTATTGAGAATAAGGTATAATGTGAAACCTTTGCTATTTCGATGTTTCACGACTGAATGGGAAAAGTCAGATATGAAATCAAAGATTTGATATCTACTTTGAGAACTAAAAGTATTAAGTTTGATTTCCACCCTTAGATTTATGAATTCCTAGTGAATAGTCTTTATAGTTGAGTTCTCAGGTGGGCAACCACCTCGTGTTACGTAAGTGAGGCTAACAATCATAGAAACACACGGTAAGTGGGAAACGAGCGCGGCTTCAGAGAAAGAGAGGGAAACGACGCGGTGACTTTAGTCGCAGTGAATCTTTCTTATTAACCCATTACCGCCTTGGGGCTGTTCGATTTGGTGTACTAATGCAATTGCACTTTCAATGGGACAATTACCATTCCAAATCTCACAACCCTGTA